>Ga0307423_1000138_pt1 | contig 46595 bp, 42 predicted proteins | sample SalMarWE160310MG_FD_202154 | JGI IMG/M metagenome (GOLD analysis project Ga0307423, IMG submission 202154) | Salt marsh sediment microbial communities from the Plum Island Ecosystem LTER, Massachusetts, United States - WE1603-10 | ecosystem: Environmental > Aquatic > Marine > Intertidal zone >...
AACAACGGCGAGCGGAGGGCGTTATTCACCATTCGGATCAAGGATCGCAGTATACGTCCTATCGATTCGGAAGCCGATGCAGATCCTTGAAGATCCGGCAATCCATGGGCTCGGTGGGGATTGTTTCGATAACGCCATGTGCGAGAGCTTCTTCGCTTCCCTGGAATGCGAACTGCTCTGGCAGGAAACACTTCGTTCAAGGCAGGAAGCAAAACTGGCCGTCTTTGATTTCATTGAGGGCTGGTACAACACCCAGCGGCGGCATTCGGGTCTCGACTACATGTAGCCCTTGGCCTATGAAAAAAGGTACGGGCTCGCTTCATGAGACCCCAAGTCTAAAACCGTCCACCGAATCGGGGCAACTCCAATATTCCGCTCATTCGGCCGCGCGGTGAAGAGATTGCTGAACAGGAGCGCAACTCCGGGTTCAAACCGCGTCGGTGGGTTATCGAAGTGAGCCTCTCCTGGTTCAACCGATTCAGAGAGCTCCTGGTAAGACTTGAAAAACTTCTTTCAACACACTTGGCTTTGACTCATTTGGCGGCCGAGATCATAGCGCTACGTAAAGTTGGAGCTATTTACGGATAAGTTCTTATCCCGACGAATAAAATCTTGCTTGGGAAAACCAAGCCAGGTATCTTTGAAAAAACAATCGAGTTCGGGAAGCAAAACACATCGCTGGAGCAAGGTTTGAAAGAGAAAATCATAAACATCGGCTTGGCAATCGGCTCTGTTTTCTTGGTATTTGTATTGATAGAAGTTGGAGTCCGTATATATCTTGCAAAGAAGTACATTGGCGGAGACTATAAAATTACCGCTTCCTATGTGAAATCAAGGATGAATCTTTGAATAACATAAAACAATTAGGGTGGGGGACTCCAAATACGATCCATTACTATTTTGTTTTCGACGAAGCATCGAATCTCAAGTTCAAATGCGAGTTTCGCATCAACAATGTCGGCCTTGTCTCGCTTCATGATTATGAGCTGCAAAAGCCGAAAGGCGAATACCGGATCGCTATTTTTGGAGATTCATTTACCGCATCCCTGCAGATGATGAAGCCATGGCCCGACAGCCTTGAAGAAAAACTAAACAAGGGCGCAGCGCTCAAGGAGAAGCTGGGCGTATCCGATTTCAAGGTCTACAATTTCGGAATGTATGCGGGAGGATTCCGGGATTTCGTCCAACAAGCGAAAGCCGCCAAGGACCTCGACCCCGACATGGTCATCGTCAACTTCATCGCCGCGGATTTTCCTCGCTGCAACGATTGCGTGACGGAAATGGACAACCCCATGAAGGACAAGACGCGTCGGCTCGTCTCTGGAAAGACTCCGGTCTATACGGATGAAGCCAGCGGCGAAACCGCCTTCTTGAACATGTCCTGCGAACAGGGCCCGGTCTCTTTGGACAACGACTCCTGCGTTCATTCCTTCAATCTTGAAATTCCGCCTAATCTGGCGGAACGACAAGACATTGTAAGCGAAATCAAAAAGAACGTCATCCACCGTTTTCTTCGTGGAAAACTGCTGACTTCTCTTTTCCCCTATTCCATAAAATACGCCATCGACAAAAAATTGTCCGTCATGGACATACGCCACCCGGACTTATTCAAAAGCTACAGCAAGTCCTACTCGCTGACGGATCAGCAACAAATAAACCAGGCTGTAAGCTGCCTTGAAGAAATAAAATCCATGTACAAGGGGAAAACAGTCCTCTTCACCCTCAACCCCACGCATTACGATTTGACTTGGCAGATCAACGAAGGGCAATCCCACCAGGTTATGGAAAAAGGCAAGGACATAAGAATAACGTTCATGAGGGAATTTCTTCCGACGAATCTGTCGAAGGAGGAATACCTTTCATGGTATTGCCTCCCCTATGACGGCCACATGAGCGACAAGGGCGGCCGCGTCTATTCGGACGCCATGGCCGCGTTGATTCGGGACACGCTCACCGCCGAAACGGCACCGACGCCCTGACGCCGGTCTTCGCGCCCCCCCCTGCGCATCATCCAATCGGATTCGAGCGGCACCGGCGCTTAATCCATTCATGGGCGGAGGCACTGCGGCGCTGACCTGTCTTGAGACGCGAAGGCGTTTCTCAGGCGTGGAACTCTCCCCTTAATACGCCGCCCCCGCGGCCGACCGAATCCGTGAAGCCGAGAGCGTGTTAAAGTGGGGAGGAAAGCTGATAAGGCGGCGTGTCGATTGAGGAGCAAATCAGGCCGAAATGCGCGCCGCCTTACAACCAGAGCGGAACCAAAATCAATGGAGGCGGGATCATGGCACGAAAATGGTTCAAAACGACTAGAAGTGGGTTCGGGAAACTGGACCACGAACGAAGGTGGACGTAAGAAGCCCGAAGGAGGCTTTTAATGTCCCAGAAGAGAAGGAGGTTCACCGCCGAATTAAAGACCCGAGTCGCCCTGGATGTCCTGTCTGGGGAACACACTCTGTCCGAGCTTGCCAGCAAGTACGGCGTTCATCCCAACCAAATTTTCCTGTGGAAGAAGCAGGCCAAGGAAAGCATCGCCCCCTCCTTTTCGGGCAAGACTCAGACGACCCGGCAGAGCGATGAGGCCCGGATCAAGGAGCTTCATGCCAAGATCGGCCAGCTCACGGTGGAAAAGGTTTTTTTGCAACAAGCCTTCGCAAAAATCCGAGCTGCGAGCGAAGGCGAGACATCGTCAACAAGGGGCACCCGATGCTCAGTGTTCGGCGGCAGTGCGAAATACTCAAGCTGCAACGCTCAACCTACTATTACCAGCCGATCGGCGAATCCGCGTACAACCTGGCGCTCATGAAGTGAAGTAGTTTCGATTTGATCTGACAGTTCCTCTTGAAAAACAAGAGGTTCTCCCTTTTGATGGAATTGCTAAACGACCATCAAGCGAGCCCAGTGCTCAAAGGAGAACCTCATGTCCAGCTTCAATCACAACGTCATAAAACACAAGGTCGGACTGCTCAATCTGGCGGAAGAACTCGACAACGTTTCGAAGGCCTGTCGGCTGATGGGCTTTTCCCGGGATACCTTCTATCGATACCAGGCAGCCAAGGAAGAAGGTGGCGTTGAAGCCTTGTTTGACAAGAATCGACGCAAGCCGAATCTGAAAAACAGGGTCGATCCGGCCATCGAGGACGCGGTTGTGACATTTGCCACCAATTATCCGGCATATGGGCAGACTAGGGCCAGTAACGAGCTGCGCAAGCTCGGGACATTCGTTTCGCCCTCCGGAGTCCGATCAATCTGGCTTCGCCACGATTTGCACAATTTCAAGTTGCGACTTCAGGCGCTGGAGAGGCTTTCCGCCGAGTCGGGGATGGTCCTGACCGAGGCCCAGGTGCAGTCGCTGGAGAAGAAAAAGGACGATGACCTGGCGCATGGTGAGATCGAGACGGCGCATCCGGGGTATCTCGGCAGTCAGGATACGTTCTATGTCGGAACCATCAAGGGAGTCGGGCGCATCTACCAGCAGACCTTCGTCGATACCTATTCCAAGTGGGCTGCGGCCAAGTTATACACCACGAAGACGCCGATCACGGCTGCGGACATGCTCAACGACAAGGTCCTGCCCTTCTTCGAGGAACAGGGAATGGGCATCCTGCGCATTCTGACCGATCGGGGAACGGAATACTGCGGAAACGTGGAAACGCATGATTACGAGCTTTTTCTGGGCATATGCGGCATCGAGCACACGAAAACCAAGGCGCGGCACCCGCAGACCAATGGTATCTGCGAACGTTTCCACAAGACCATTCTCAACGAGTTTTACCGTGTGGCCTTCCGCCGCAAGCTCTATCCTTCATTGAATTCTTTGCAGGCTGATCTCGACGAATGGATTTCCGAATACAACACGGAACGGACGCACCAGGGAAAAATGTGTTGCGGCAGGACGCCCATGGAAACTATGCTCACGGGAAAGCAGCTTTGGACGGAACACGTTTCAAGGCTGAACTAGTCTGACAACTACGGCCCATCAAAAGGGACGACTGTCAGATCAAGTGTGAACCACTACACATAATCAGCCTTATAGCCTGAATCTCAACTTGTACAAAATTCTGTAAATCAATTACATCATGATCAAAACATATGCTTTGTCTTCTAAAAAAAATAGAATCTTTTCGTCGTCTATCTTCATGGCGGCTTGTGCATTGGCGCTATTCATATTTTTAAATATCGTATCAGAAAAAATACCTCTTGGCAATGGGCTTGGATACGATGGCGTGAATTATGCTTTTTTGGCTAGAAACTTCGATAAAATCCTCGAAGGTTCCTTGCATCTCGACAGTATTTATTACAACCGGTTTCTTCCTTCACTTTTATGCCGTTTTACCCTGCTTTCCCTTGGCCTACCGCTTTCCGACCACAACATTATTGTGTTTTTTAGCGTTCTGAACCTGTTCCTTTTATCATTTTGCGCTTGGCTTTGGTCCAGCCTAACACTGGCCAAAGGCTTTTCCGACCTCACCCGCTGGTTTGGCTTTGTCGCCTTATTTTTCAGCCATGCCTCTCTCAAGTATAATATTTATTATGCAACGCTGACCGATATAAGCGCCTTGTTTTTAGGAACGCTCATGCTATGGGCCTATCTGCGAAATTCAAACTTGGTTCTGATTGCCGCCCTCATTGCTGGCACCGCCACATGGCCAACGCTGCCTATCCTGGGCGTGATTCTTCTGATCTTGCCACCCAGGAACTTCGATGCCCCTCCCGCGCCAGGAAAAAGTGTCCTTCTGGTCACTTGGATTCTTGGAGGCTCCCTTTGGTTTCTTTTGTCTCATGGACTCGCTCCAATCGAGGAATCGATTTACCCACTTCTCGGCGGGGGCCTGGCATGCGTCTTACTCGCTATTGCCTTATTCCACCTTTTCAACGCCCAGAGCTTTTTTTCTTTGAACACTCCACCCAACGTATTGAGGGCGCCTCGCCTGATCATCGGCGGGGCGGCCTTGATCGGCGCGCCGCTTTGCCTGTGGGCTCTGACCGGTTACCGCGTCGATCTACCGCACTTGATCCAAGCCTTTTTCTTCCAAGTCCTGCGTCTGGGCATGAAGCGCCCAGGCGAATTCTTTGTAGCCCATGTCCTCTACTATGGACCCTGGGTCCTTCTTTTGGCCTTGACCTTTCCCGAGGCCGCCAGAGCGGCCCGACGCGCCGGCCCGGGGTTGGTCATTCTCACGGCCGTTACCCTCGTTCAAGCCTTAAGTCCTCTTTCACGACAACTCATTGCAAGCATGCCTTTTTTTGTCTTTCTCTGTGCGGCCGCCCTTGACCGCGCTCCTCTGCTGACGCCCCGCTTCCTGACGTGGTTCTGCGTTCTTTCGGCGCTATTTTCAAAGGTCTGGATGCGCTTTAGCGCCGACCAGGCCGCCCCCTCGGAGTCGTTTTGCTTCGACTGGTACGTCAGCAGCACCGGCTGTTGGATGCCTTTTACCATGTACTGGGTACAGGGGCTGCTCGTCCTCTTCTTGCTTTTCACGTTTTGGATCCTTTGGCGTCGAACTCAGCCTGAAAAAAAGTCCTCCTACGAATAGGAGTTGCATCCTTTTCATAACTCTATATAATCATGCTATAACAACGCTACAGACTTTCCCGGAGTTCCGTCGTATTCGTCGGCGCGTCGAGCGCCATTGGCAATAACTTTTTTCCGCTCGATGGGAAGCGTCGAATTCGGCGCGTTATCGAGAAGGAACGTTCGACATGCCTTCGACTACCATTAATGTGGCCGTCATCGGTTCCGGCTACTGGGGGAAAAATCTCGTCCGAAATTTTCACCAGCTCGGCGCGCTGAAGGCCATTTGCGATACCCATGATTCCTGTCTTGCCGCCTTTGCCGCTCAATACCCTTCTGTGAGTCGGTGGTCCTCCGTGACCCCCGTGCTTGCTGATCCAGGCATCAACGCCGTGGTTATCGCCACTCCTGCGGAAACCCACGCCAACCTGGTCAAATTGGCTCTTTTGGCCGACAAGCACGTTTTTGTGGAAAAACCTCTAGCCCTGTCCACGACCGAAGCCGAGGAGCTCGTCGAGCTCGCCGAATCCAGAACATTGACTCTTATGACAGGGCACCTGCTTCGATACCACCCTGTCTTTTTAAAGCTCAAAGCCTTGGCCGACGCAGGCGAACTAGGCCGCATCAATTACATCTATTCCAACCGGCTGAACCTCGGAAAAATCCGGCGCGAGGAGAACATCCTGTGGTCCTTCGCCCCGCACGACATCTCCATGATTTTGAGCCTGGCGGGCGAAGAACCGGAAAATGTCACCTGCGTAGGGGGCAACTACCTGCACAAAGCCATCGCCGACATCACCACCACGCACCTTAATTTCCCGAGCGGCCTAAAGGCCCACGTCTTCGTCTCCTGGCTGCATCCATTCAAAGAACAAAAGCTCGTGGTGGTGGGCGACCGCAAGATGGCGGTTTTCGATGACGGCAAACCCTGGGAGGAAAAGCTTCTTCTTTACCCCCACGAAATTCACTGGAAAGACAGCCTGCCGGTACCCGCCAAGGCTAATCCCGAGACCGTGATCGTCACACAGGTCGAGCCGCTGCGGGAGGAATGCGCCCATTTCTTGGAATGCGCAGCCAGCGGCGCCAACCCGCGCACCGATGGCCGGGAAGGCCTGCGCGTCCTGCGGACGCTCAACGCCAGTCAGCGCTCCATGGATTCCGGCGGCCTTCCGATTCAGGTCAAATCCTCGGCCGGCGGTGCCATAATCGCCGCGTCGGCTTTCGTCCATCCCACCGCCCACGTGGACCCGGGCGCCGAGGTCGGCCCGGAATCCAGGATCTGGCATTTCTCCCACATCCTCGCCAGCTCCAGGCTCGGACGGAAATGTAACGTGGGACAAAACGTTGTCATCGGTCCAAAGGTTGCCATCGGGTCGGGCTGCAAAATCCAGAACAACGTTTCCGTATACCTCGGCGTCACTCTGGAAGACAACGTCTTCTGCGGCCCGTCCATGGTATTCACCAATATTATCAACCCGCGCGCGAACATCCCGCGCATGAACGAAGTTCGGCCGACCCTGGTAAAAAAAGGGGCCACCCTCGGCGCCAACTGCACGATTGTGTGCGGCAACGTCATCGGCTCCTACGCCTTCATCGGCGCCGGAGCTGTCGTGACCAAAAATGTCCCCGCCCACGCGCTGATGGCGGGCAATCCGGCCCGTCGTATCGGATGGATGTGCGCCTGCGGCGAAAAGCTCGACGAAACCTTGATCTGTCCCGGCTGCAACACCCGCTACGAAAATGACGGCGACGGGTTGCGCAGGGTCGGCGCGAATGAGCGGGACGCCTCTGAAGGAAAAAGGAGCTTGATCCCATGATCCCATTCATCGATCTCGCCGCGCAGTATGCCGCTCTAGAAAAGCACATCCGGGACGGCATCGACGCCGTGCTCGCCCACGGCAAATTCATCATGGGCCCAGAGATAGACGATCTCGAGACGCGCTTGGCCGAATTCACCGGCGTCCACCATTGCATAAGCTGTTCCTCCGGCACGGACGGTCTGCTCATGACGCTCATGGCCAAAGGCGTCGGACCGGGAGACGCCGTCCTGACAACGCCCTTCTCCTTCATCGCCACCGCCGAGGTCGCTGCCCTGCTCGGCGCCGTCCCGGTATTCGTCGACATCGACCCCGAAACTTTCAATCTGAATCCGCAACAACTCGAAATAACGCTTGACCGTCTACCCGAAACCCACCCCGGCCTGACCCCGCGCGTCGTCATCTCGGTCGATCTTTTCGGGCTGCCCGCCGACTACGAGGCCATCGACCTCATCGCCGGCCAGCGCAACTTGTTCACGCTCGAAGACGCGGCTCAGGGTTTCGGCGGCGTTTACCGAGGCCGAAGAGCCGGCGCGCTGGCCGAGGCCGGGGTGACCAGCTTCTTTCCAGCCAAACCTCTCGGTTGCTACGGTGACGGCGGCGCCATTTTCACCAACGACGACAACCTAGCCAAAGTTTTGCAATCCATACGCGCCCACGGCAAGGGAAGCCATAAATACCTTCACGCCCGTGTAGGCGTAAACGGCCGCCTGGACTCATTGCAAGCCGCCATCCTCCTGGCAAAGCTGCCATCTTTTCCCGGAGAGCTGGAGGCCAGAAACCGCGCGGCGGCCCGCTACGCTCTGGGACTCAAGGATTCCGGCCTGCGCCTGCCCGTCGTTCCCGAGGACCGCGTCAGCGCCTGGGCCCAATACTCCGTCATGTCCTCGAGGCGGCGGGCCATTCAGGATGCCCTCGGAGAGGCGGGCATCCCCACGGCGATTTATTATCCCCAGCCCCTGCACCTGCAACCGGTCTTCGCTCATCTCGGCTACAAGCCCGGCGACATGCCCGTCAGCGAGCATTGCGCTGAAGAAATCTTCAGCTTGCCCATGCATCCTTATTTGGAGAATGCGGTCATCGACCGGATCTGCCACATCATTCGGAGCGTCTGATGCCGGACGCTTGCGATGTCATGCAAAACGGGTTCATGCCGCTTCGCCTCAGGTAAGAGGGCGATATATGTGTGGAATATCAGGTATTTTTGTCCACGACGGAGTCACGGACGCGGATTTGGAGCTCGTCAAAACGTTCAACGAGTTGCAGCTTCATCGCGGCCCGGACGATGACGGCTTGTATCGCGGAAATCGCTGCGCGCTGGGACATCGCCGTCTGTCCATCATTGACCTCTCCCGCGACGGCCGCCAACCAATGTTCTCCCCGGACGGCCGCTACCGAATCGTCTTCAACGGCGAAATATACAATTACCTCGATCTGCGTGAGGAGTTCGCCCGCGACTGGATTTTCCGCACCAAAACCGACACCGAGGTCCTTCTGGCGGCGTTCATTCTCCTCGGACCGGATTGCCTGCGCCGTCTCAACGGCATGTTCGCTTTCGCCATCTATGATGAAATGGAGAAAACCCTCTTCCTGGCCAGGGACCGCTTCGGCATCAAGCCTCTGTACTACGTCGTCAAAGATCGACGGTTCTATTTCGCTTCGGAGATCAAGGCGCTTTATGCCATCCCCGGCCTGACTCCCAGCGCCAACATGCAAAGCCTATTCGATTATCTCGTCTTTAATCGCACCGACATTCACGACGAAACCTTCACGAACGAAATTCGCCGCCTTCCGAAGGGAACCCACGCCTTGTGGGACGCCGACGGACTTCGCCTCAAGCGGTGGTGGTCCCCGGAAACTTTTCTTGACGAAACCGGCGACCCCGATCCAGACGAAGTCGCCAGAAGGATTGAGGAGCTTTCGGTTTCGGCCATGATCTTGCGCATGCGCAGCGACGTGCCCGTGGGTTCCTGCCTGAGCGGTGGCCTCGATTCCTCAATCCTTACGGGCGTGCTCTATAAACGAGCCGGCGTTGGACGCGATTTCCAGGTCTTCACGGCGGCATACCCCGGCCATCCCGCAGACGAATCCGCTTACGTGGACGCGTTTTTGCGCCGTTATCCCTTTCTCAGCAGACGAGTCTCTCCGGACGGCGCGTCGGCCCTGGCGGACTTCGACCGGCTTTGTTGGCACAATGACGAACCTACCACCGGTTGCTCCATTTACGCCCAATACGCCGTCATGCGCTTGGCCAAGACGAACGGCGTCACCACCCTGCTCGACGGCCAGGGCGGCGACGAAAACTTCGCGGGTTACCAGTACTTCCACGGTTTCCATCTGGCCGGCCTGCTCCGTCGCGGCCGACTCGGCGCGTTCGCCCGGGAGCTGTCGGCCATCCTGCTGCGCAGACAGGAAATTTCCGCCCTGCAGACCTTGGCCTACCAGATGCTTCCTCGGAATATCCGACGAGCCGCCCTTCTGCGAGCCGCAGCCCTGGTAACGCCGGAATTTTTCCATGCTTACATCGATCAAAGCCTCATCGAGCGAAAATTTTTTTCAGCCAGGAATCTCAATGAAAGCTTGGCGCTACATTTCCACTACAAGCTCGAACACCTCCTGCGCACTGAAGACCGCAATTCAATGGCGTTCTCCCTGGAGGCGCGTACGCCCTATCTGGACTACAGGCTGGTGGAATACCTTCTGAGTCTGCCGGCCGGGATGAAAATTGCCTGCGGGGAAACCAAGCGGCTGCAAAAGCTGGCGCTCGGACATTACACCATTCCTGAAATTCTCTACCGCCGCGACAAGATAGGCTTTGTGGCCCCTGGAGAGCAATGGATGCGCCTGCCGGGCTGGCGCGAGGCGACAAAGCTTGCCATGACCGAGATCAAAAGGGCGTTTCCAGGCGTCTTCCGCTCGAACGCCTTTCCCGCGACGGCGGATCAACAATGGAAAATAAACAGCCTGGCGGCTTGGCGGCGCCTCTTTCTCGACGGGGGACGCGCGGGTTGCCGCATCCAAGGAACTGGCATAAATTCGTCGCCTGTCATGAGAGAACTTCGCCCTTTTTAATTCAGAATGCAGAGCAGGAATCGCATATGTTGCATGGAAAAACGATAGCCGTGGTCATACCGGCCTTTCAAGAGGCGCGCCAGATAGTCAAGGTTCTGGAAACGTTGCCCGATTTCGTTGATAAAATCGTGGTCGTGGACGACTGTTCAACGGATGGGACGTCGGACGTCACGCTGCGATATATGCGAGAGAATCCAACCGCGCGGACGCTGCCGCCGGTCAAGCCGCTCCCCGGCGTTCCACCGTCGGATTCCGGGGAGCGGATGATACCGGCCGAAATCCTGAGTCAGGATCCCGAAAACAATCGTATCGTTCTCATCCGCAACAGCCGCAACGGCGGCGTGGGCGCAGCTGTGGCAAGGGGGTACCAATGGTGCCTTGATCACTGCGTGGACTGTTCGGCCGTCATGAACGGCGACTTCCAGATGGACCCGACTGAGCTGGAAAGCATCTGTTCTCCGGTCGCCTTGGGCGAGGTGGATTATGTCAAGGGCAACAGGCTCATCCACCGCTCAGCCTGGCTTGTCATCCCAAAGGTACGCTACATCGGCAATTCCATCCTGTCTCTACTGACCAAAATCGCCTCGGGCTATTGGCGCATATCCGACACCCAAACCGGCTACACGGCCATATCCCTAAAAGCGCTCAAGTCGTTACATCTAAACAACATCTACAAAAGTTACGGCATGCCAAACGACATGCTGGTCAAACTCAATATAGCATATTGTACTATTAGAGAGATTGAAATACGCCCCCTATACAATGTCGGGGAACAATCGAAAATGAAAATATATAAGGTAATACCAAAGATCAGCATGCTCTTGGCGCGTTCTTTTTTTAAACGTCTCTACATAAAATATTTTTTTCGAGACTTTCATCCTCTCTTCATTCTATATCATATGGCCATGCTGCTTTTCCTCCTGGACGTTCCTGTGGCATGGGATCTGCTGGCGCGCACCTTCGACGGGCGGCCTTACCCCGTGTCCATCCTCATCCTTTTCACCATTATCTCTATCGGCGGATTCCAATCCTTGCTGTTCGCCATGTGGATGGATATCCTCGACAACGAACGACTATACAAATAGTCCCGAACCGAGCAAAATTATGTGTGGAATATTCGGCTTCGCGGTGCGAAACGACTCGGGTCTGAACCGGAGCGGCGCCCAATTCGCCTTGCAGCGACTGGCCCGGCTCTCCGAACGGCGTGGCAAGGAGGCCTCCGGCTTCGCCGCCCGCCAAGATGACCGGATATGGCTGCACAAGGCCCCGATCACAGCCACCCGCCTGATGAAAGGTAAGGAACTCGCGACGTTCTTCGAACGAGCCATACCTGAAAATTTTCCCCGGAACGCCGCCTCTCTGCGCGCCGTCATCGGCCACGCCCGGCTGACAACCAACGGCTACCAGGGTATTCGGCGCAACAATCAGCCCATAAACGCCAATGGCGTCGTGGGCGTGCATAACGGCATCATCGTCAACGTTGATGAGTTGTGGGACGCCAGACCCGAATTGACCCGCAGAACCGACGTGGACACTGAAATTTTCATGGCCATGACCGGAACTGCCCTAAAAAAGGGCTTGGATATCCGGGAGGCTCTGGCCGAGGTTTATGCCGCCATCCGCGGCACAGCCTCCGTAGCCCTGCTCTTCGAGGACCGTGACGAGTTGATCCTGGCCTCCAATACGGGCTCTCTATACGCCGGGCTTGCCGAAGACCGCCGAAACTTTTTTTTCGCCTCCGAGGGCGCTTTCCTCAACGAACTCTTCTTATCCTCGCATCTCAAATCCGCCGTTGGCGCGGTTAAAATACGTCAAGTCCGTCCCGGAGAGGCCCTATGCGTCAACCTGGCCACCCTGCGGTCGCACAAATTCTCCTTGCGCCCGGGCGCGCGCGGACCGCAAGCCATGGCGCGCTCCAAAGCCGTCGTCGTCTTCGACACCATAGAGGCCGAGGAGGAGGCGCGCCGTCATATCCGTCGTTGCGCCCGCTGCATCCTCCCGGAAACCATGCCCTACATCGAATTCGACGAGGACGGGGTGTGCAATTATTGCCGAAGCTACCAGCCCATTGAACGAAAGGGTCCAAAGGCCCTGGAAGATATCTCGCGCGCCTTTAAGTCGGGCCCTACGGCGGATTGCATCGTTGCCTTCAGCGGGGGACGCGATAGCAGCTATTGCTTGCACTATGCCGTCAAGGAACTGGGACTCAAATGCATCGCCTACACCTACGACTGGGGCATGGTGAACGATCTGGCGCGTCGCAACCAGGCTAGAGTCACCGGAAAACTCGGAGTCGAGCAGATCATCGTTTCTGCAGACATCAAGCGAAAGCGCCGCAATATCCGCATGAACGTGGAGGCGTGGCTACGTAAGCCCTATCTCGGATTGATCCCTCTTTTCATGGCCGGGGATAAGCAGTTTTTCCATTGGGCAAATGTCTTGAAAAAACAGACGGGGATCAACAATCTGCTTTGGGCGGAAAACCAGCTCGAACGAACTCATTTTAAGGTGGGCTTTTGCGACATAGCAGCAGGGAATAATAAACAACGCATCTATAGAATGTCACTCAAGGATCGAATGCGGCTCGGCTTGTATTATGGGAAAAACTTCCTGGCCAACCCATATTACATCAACCCATCCATTTTAGACACCTTTACCGCATACCTCTCATTCTACATAATTTCCCAGAATCATACCTGGTTCTACGATTACGTTGACTGGAACGAGGAGAAGGTCAACCGGCTGCTTCTGGACGACTACGACTGGGAACTCGATCCTGAATTCACTTCCACTTGGCGCATCGGCGACGGCACAGCCGCCTTTTACAACTTCATCTACTATGTCGTTGCCGGGTTCACCGAAAACGACACGTTTCGCAGCAACCAGATTCGTGAGGGGGCCATGACCCGCGAACGCGCCCTGGCCCTGACTGAAAAGGAAAACCGTCCCCGATATGACGGTATCATGGACTATTGTCGCTTGATCGGCGTTGATTTCGATATGGCCATGAGCGTCATCAATTCCATGCCGAAACTCTACCCTGTGGCGTATTGAGCCGCGTTGCCCCGGAACCGCGCATGAAAATCGCCATCTCCATCGAACATCCCGCCTGGGCCCATCAATTCCGCTGGACCATCGAGGAGCTTCGACGCCAGGGGCACGATGTTCTCGTCCTGGCCATCAACAAGGACAAGGGCGCTGTCCTGCTCCGGGAGTTCGGCTTTCCCTATGTTCTCATCGCCGAGACCACCGGGACCAACATCCTGCAAAAGGCTTGGCTGCTCATCCTGACCACCTGGCGTATCTTCCTGCATTGCCGGAAGTTCCGCCCCGACGTCTTCATCGGCCGCGCCTCGCCTATGCTGGCCATTAACAGCTTTCTGTTTCGCCGCCCCCACGTTCTATTCGAGGACACCGAGCGCTCCAGGTTTTCCCTGAGCATCTGCCGCCTATGCTCCACCATCATCCTCACGCCTCGCCGCTTTCAAACGAACCTCGGCCACAAGCAGCGCCGACTTGATACCTTTAAGGAACTGTTCTCCCTACATCCGGACTTGTTCGTCCCCGATCCGAACGTTCCGAAACGCCTCGGATTGACCCCGAAGGGATTCATTTTCGTACGTTTCGTGGCCTGGAACGCCAGCCATGATTTCGGCATGTCCGGCCTGTCCGATGCGGCCAAAATCGAACTGGTGGAGAAGCTCCGGGCCATCATGCCGGTCGTCATTTCCTGCGAAGACGAATTGCCCGAGGCCCTGTGCCCCTACGCGCCCGCCTTTCCCCTGGGTGACGCCCATCATCTCTTGGCCAACGCTGCCTTGTATGTTGGAGAAGGCGCATCCATGGCATCGGAGGCCGCCGTGCTCGGAACCTTCGCCATCTATATCAATCCCCAGCGGGCGGGAAGCCTGGAAACCCAGGAACGTCTTGGCTTGCTCAGCATTATGGACGGCCCGGACCGTTATGAGCGGGCCCTTGACCTGACTCGGGAACTTCTGGCCGACCTTCCAGGCCTCCAGGCTCGTTGCGCGTCCGCCAGGGAAAAGCTCTTGCGCGAAAACGTCAACGCCGCCCCGATTCTCATGGAATTGGCTTTCGAAGCGGCAAGCGCAGCATCGGAAAACCGCCGCCATGCATAGCCCTCCAAGCCCCAAGGACCCTGCGCAGCAGCCGCCTTCATTCTGAGACAAACGCTGAAGGGATAATCAGGAGCGAAGCGGCCGGGCCGGGACGCCGGCATAGGTCGCACCCGGCGGAATGTCTGTTACCGCCGTCGAGCCGCCGCCGAGAATCGCCCCATCTCCGATGCGCAGATTGGGTAAAACCGAGGCACCCACGCCGATAAACGCCCGGCGACCGACCCGGACCGATCCGGCCAGGGCGGCATTCGGGCCGACAAAACTGAAATCCTCAAGGATGACGTCGTGATCCACGCCGGCGCAAGTGTTGACCACGACATGGGCGCCGATACGGCAGCCGCAATTGACGGCGGCGTTGGCGGCGATAAAAGTGCCCGCTCCCACAAGCGCGCTTGGGGATATGGTTGCGCGGGGATGAATTACCGTCGCAAAGGGCAGTCCGGGCGAGCAGTTCCCGACAGCGGCAGCGACCCGCTCCCGTATGCGCCAGTCGCCTCCGCCCGCGATGGCCGATGCCTCGGGAAATCGCGCGATGATTTCCGCAAGATCCGCCTCGCTTCCAAGCCACGGCGCCCCTTCGACCCCGGCGCCTGTGGACAGGCCGGGATCGATCACGCCGACCACCTCCCAACCGGCCAAACGCGCAGCGTCGATGATGACGCGCGCATGGCCCGACGCCCCGAAAACGATCAGCTGCCTCATGTCACCCCCCCACCAACAGGATTCGCCCGTTGTGCGAATCGGCTATTACCGCTCCGCCGGCCAGGGGCAGGACATCATAGGGATGATCGAGTCCCGGACCGCGTTCCGTGCGACAAAACATCCCGTCAACGTCAAATAGTTGGATACGATTGTTGCCCCAGTCGGCCACGAGCAATCCGCCGTCCAGCGTTTCGGCCACGGCCGTGGGGCCATTGAACGCCCCGGGCGCGTCGCTTTTTCTCGCGAGGGCGGGTCGTTCGGTCCAGCCGTCGCTTCCGGCGCCCAGCCAGGCCAGCGGCCGTCCCGAGGAGGAAAAGCGTTGCAGCCTGTGATTCCATGTGTCGGCTGTGACGAGATCGCCACAGGCCAGCTGGCGGCACATGTGGGGACGGTCGAAAAATCCCGGTCTTCGTCCCGCCGGGAAGTCGAAGGCATTACGAAATTCGGACGCCCCGCCCCCCAGTCCTCCCAGGAATTTTCCGGAGAAATCGAAGGCTAGTACGCCGTTTCGGGCATATTCAGCGACGAGAATCCGTCCATCCCCGCTTCGAGTAGCCGTTGCCGGACCGGCGAGCAATCTTTCACCTATCCGCCCGGCCGGACGCCCATCGCCATCCGTCAGCCAGAGCGCGGGGGAATAATAGGTCAAAATCAGCAGCCGTCCTTCTCCGAGCTCGGCAACGGAATGGGGGCCGTTGAAACGGCCGGGGTTTTCAGGCGGGGCCCGGCGGGCAACGCCCTTCTCCACCGGCCTCGGAGGCGTCCATGCGTCGCTTTCGCCGCCAAGCGCTTCGAACGACTCGTAACCTATTGAGAACCGGAACACCCGGTGTAAGTCCATATCCGTCACAAGCAGACGCCCGGCGCCGTCTAAGCAGAGTCCGAACGGGCGGCCGAAGCCGCTGAGAAGGACCGTCCCCTCGCTTCGCTCGCGCGCAATGACCATGGTCAGCCTAGACGCCGAACATCTTGTGGATGAGCGTCATGGTCCGAAGGCTCTCGGCGAGATCTACGGCTCTGCTTGACCTGCCCGCCATTTTATCCAGGACCGCTTCGGCCTGCCGGACAAATCCGGCTTTGAATTTCACGTCCTCGGGAGCCGGATCCACGGGATTGGTCACGCGTTCGCCGGCGTTTTGAAAGGAGGCGCGTTCCAAAGGCTGTAAGGTCCAACGCCGACTCGGCGTACTGATCGAACAGGCCCAGGGCCCCGGACCTTTCCAGATGCCTTCATACACAGCGATGTCGCCGCTCGAATAACGCAAATGGACCAGAAGTATTTCGGTTTCTTCGCCCTTCCAGGGGGTAAGCTGCTTCAACTCCACCAGTTCACCCCGGCACAACGCGGGAATCAGGTCAATGTTGTGGATGGAATTGGCGTACATAAACTTCCGGACGACTGCTTCCGGGTGGTTGTACCGGCGCGCCTCGGCGTAGCTTTGCTGGTCCTGGACCGTAACCAGACGAAGTTCATCGCGGCTGTCCAGATCGGCCTTGGCCGTCATCACGCTGTGATAGAAACGGCGATTGAAGCCGACCATGACGGGCTTTTCTCGTCCTTCGGCGGCTGCGGCAATATCGTGGGAGTCAGCGAGATCGTACCCGGCGGGTTTTTCCAAGAGTACGGCCCAATCCTCGACAAAGGTCGCTTTAGCCACGGCGTTGGCGGCCAGTTCCGGCACAGCGACCACCACGAGGTCGGCGCCGGTGCGCCGCTTCAAATCGGCTATGTCGTCGGCGACTACGGGTATTTCCATTTCCCGGGCCAGGGCTTCGGCCCTGGAACGCGTTCGGCTAAATATGCCTTTGATTATAACGTTCTCCAGAGAACCGAAGGCGTGAATGTGCTCCCGCGCCATACTGCCCGCGCCGATAATGGCTACTTTTATCATTTTCATGTCGTGCTCCTCTGCGGTTCTATTGATCAAGCAGAACTTCGCCGTACGGGTTTTTGCCCGCGCAGTTCTTCGATGAGCGCAGCGATACGCTCCACTGCCCGGCCGTCAAGCCGTCCCCAATCTTCGGACATTTTCATCTGGTGCGCCACAAGCTCCAAAAGTCGCGGATTTCCCGGCGTCATCTCGTTGATGACCCTGGAGAACTCCGGCAGGGTTTTCACGTGCGCCACGCCGGGAACTGCCTTGAAGTCGTCGTAATCGTAATGAAAAACGTCATAGTTGATGGTTGGGACGGCGCAGGCGATGGCCCAGCGAATGGTCGCTGAGGCGAAGGCTGCGTAGACCTCGGAGAGCGCGATCAGACGCGCGGTATCAATCATGGTGGAGCGAATTCCCTCGTCCGCCATAATCCTCCCCATCTTCGGATAGTTGGGATGGGGACGCACGATGATTTCGTAACTTACCCGCAACCCGTCCATGGCGCGTACGAGACTTCTGGCCATGTCTTCCATGTCCTTGAATTCAAAGCCATCGGGGCTGCATCGCCCTGTCTGATCCGGACATCCGCCGATGACGAGCAGGGGCTTATCGTTTTGAATGCCCAGTTCGGCGCGGAGCTTGGTCAATTCCCGCTCTTTATTTTGAAGGAATTTTGCAAGATGGTCGTCATAAACCGCTCCGACGACCCGGAGCTTCGATGCCGGAATCCCCGAGTTCAGATAGTAGCGTTCCATCGCCCTGTTTTCCACTGCGATAATGTTGGCAAAACCGCTGTTCATCATCCAAGGGTCCGGCGGCGTGATATCAAAGCGCTCATGCGCGAGGATGTGGGGGGCTGGAAGGCGCACCAGGGCCAAAGAATCCTGGCGCATGACCCAGGAAGGATACCGCTGGGAAACAAAATAATTGATGGGATGACTACAACGGTAATAAGCGGATTTGCTCAGACTGCGAAAGGCTTCCTGCTGGTTGGCGATAGTGTAAGGTAAAATCATGCTTGGAATGCCGTTCACATGGCCGGCCTTGATGATAAGCGGACTAATAAAGCCGACAATGTCTTCGGGAAGAACGATAAGGTCCGGTTTCAAACGCTTTAGGATTTGGTCGTAACGCTCTAAACTCTTGGAATAGATACGGTGCATCAAAATGATCGGATAGATACGTTCCAAGATTGGACGTAGTAGCACCTTGATCCCTATGATCTTGCCCTTAGGCAGCAGCTTCATGATCCTGGTAGGGATTGATTTCTTGCTTTTTCTCCCCACGATCTCAAAGTGATCAATCTTGCCCGTGGCGACGGCCTGCGCGCTATCCTCAAGTACCGCCTGCTCATGGGCGTTGCTGGGGTCACTGATTTTATGATACAAAAACAGGGTGGTATAGCCCCGTTTTCCCAAGGCTTCCGCGCTTCGACGCATTTCCACATAGTCCGATGGACGCTGCGCGACGAAAAGGAGTCGACCTTTCATCATGTCTTCCAATAGCCCCTTTCGCAGATGGGACGCGATCACCCGCGCGCGGCGGCCACCATATCCAACGCCCTTCGCGGCGCGGCGGCGGGATTTTGCAGCTGTTTCGATGCGTTCCAATATTTTTCCTTCGTGGCGAGAGCAGCCGCGAAGCGCAGACTTGCGGAAAGATCCTCTTTGTTGCGCACGACTTCGACGAGTCCTGACTTGAGGTAGGGAAACTCGCTGAGTCGCACTATCTTGCGGAAATAGGCCACGATCTCCTCATCAAAAAACAGCGACATGGGCGTCAAGAGCGGATGCTTCGCGTAATAATTCAGGTAGGCCGCGTCATACGTACAGTTCGAAAAGGAACTGCAGGCCACATCGCAGCTCAAAAGGGCATGCTCCACATCGCGCTCCCCACAACGATGCAAGCGCACGCCCATGTCCTCCAGAATTTTCTCCGTCATTCGACGCTCCAGTTCGCTCTCGCGCGGATGCGGGCGATATACGGCCAGGCAGGGCTGTGGAAAGCTCCGTACGGCCTCAGCCCAAGCCCGCAAAGTGCGTCCGTAACCGGGAAGAGCGTGCAGCGCCTGTCCGAAATAACCGATGACCGTCACGTTCTCCTCCACGCCCAACCGTCGCCTTGCGGCGATCCGCTCAGCCTCCATGTTCATGCTTTGGTAAGCCGAATGCCGAGGCGACCCGATCACAGCCGCGTCTACGCCGTGACGATCTCGGCTCAGACGCACGGCTTCCTCGTCCAGCGCCAAATACATGTCCGCCGCCTTGCCGAAAAAGGCATTGGCCTCCCCCCAAAAATCCTGCATGACAAAGCTCGGACCATGAAATCGGGCCAGCACGGCCTCGTCGATGCCGCCGTCGAAGGGCGAGGACAATCCGCACAGTACGCAATCCGGGGAGACGTCCGCCAGGATTTCGTCGGCCTTGGCCAGCAGATGAACTCCCTCGGGGGAATCCTGAATTTTAGCAGGTTGCAGGTCGACAGGGAGGACAGTATGGCCAGCGATTTCGAAATAACGGATCGCTGGCGGCTGGGCTGCGACCAGAATCTCCAGGTTGTCACGTTCAGTTCCGGCCTTGACGATTTCAACAAGATGTAGTGCGGCCGAGGCGTCGCGGGCCGTGATCAGCAGACGTTTCATGAAGATGTCGCCTCGCTTTCTTCAATGGCCCGCAGGACTGTCGTCCTAGTCCGAGCCATGTTTTCAAGCTGGAAAAATTTCCGCCACTCGCCATCGGACACTGCGAAGCCCGAAGCGGCCCCGAACGCCAAAACGCACAACGAACGTAGGGACAGGGCGCGCAGGACGTTCACCAAGTCTCCGCAGGCCGCATCGCTCGCCGTCGTTTCATCAGAATACCCCCGCAGTAGGGCGGACGCCAGGGCGATCATTCGGGCGTCTTTATCCTCTGGAATCAGAACGAACCGTTCTATGGCGAGCGCCAACTCGAATCGGGCGGGTAAGACGCTGTGCGGGACGTCCTCGAAATCCAGAACCACAGCTCCGGCGTCGGTCATAAGCACATTTCCCGGATTGAAATCACCATGCAACGGCCTGACCGCAAATCCGGGTGGAGCGAAATCGAGTTCGGAATCGGCGGCGAGAAACGCCAATCGATCGGGATCGGGCCCGACCATGAGTTCCCTGCGCGCCAGGGCCGCGCGCGTTTCATCAAGGTCCGCCAGCCGTTGCGCCGTGCGCCGCGCCCAACTGGACCGATCCGGGTGTTCGCCCAAAAGTCGGTGGATGCGCCCCAGCGCCCGCCCTATCGCCTCCAGGTCTCCCTCGCGCGCCTCGGCGCGGCGTCCCTCGAAATACGGCGCCAGCACGGCGCCCCGCCCGTCAGGCAGACGCCGGGGAAATCCTGCAATCGGGCGGGGAACAAACGCCGAACGGTCCGCAAGCCAAGCCGCCAGACCTTCGGAATATGCCGCGCTCCCGTAGCGATGGGATGGTATGATCTTAAGCAGAAGAGCCCCTCCCCGATGAAGGTCGAGGCGAAACATGTTCGCCTCCGCGTTCCCGCACCGCAAACCGAAGACGTCGTCGATGTCCTCGCCTACCATTTCGGCGGAGTTGAGAACAAAGGCGCGGGTCGCAGCGTCGATCGCCATTGGCGTCGGCATCCCGGGCGTCAGTCCGGCCCAGGTCGGTTCTCTAATCAAATCGAGGCTTCGCATGGGACCAGCCAATAGGTTTTCCTGCTGCGACCGGGACCGTGATTTCCCAATCTTCAACCAGATCGAAATGCTGTACCGGAATACCCAGACAGGGGAAGGCAAAACGGACCGTCTCCAAGGTAATGCCGTCGCCCGGCGCCAAATCGCGCTTGGCAACGAGACATTGCCGCTGGGATGAGCCGAGCACGCCCTCGATGATCATATTCGGGTCGCGGGCGGGCGCCCCAAGGGCCAACCAGCAGTCATGGACAGTGCGCAGAACGCGCGGCAGATCCTTCATGTCCATGGAGTGGGAGATATCGATTTCAAGCTCATCTGGTTTCACATGTACGCCTTTTTCCAGGACGCTCGCTCCCAGGGCCAGGGAAAGATAAAGCATTTCAATGCCGACATGGTGGTCTGAAAGGCTGACGGGAAGGCCAAAGGCCTGGCGGTACGTCTGCAGGATGCGCAGGTTGTGGGCCTTGGGTAGAGCAGGATGGCCGTCGGGACTGTGCTGCAGGACAATGTCCCGGCAGCCGGCCGACCGCGCCGCGGAAATGGCGGCGTTGACTTCGCCGATGCCAGCGCGCCCGGTGTCGATAAGCATTGGAAGGCCCTTGGAGGCGCAATGGCGGATGAGCGGAATATGTACGACGTTGGAAGAGGCGATCTTCAAGGCGGCGGCGCCGCATTCCGCGGCGAAGTCCGCTCCAGTGAAATCATAAACCGAGACGATGAAAGGCATGTCCGCCTCGCGGCAATAATCGAAAAGCCGGGCGTAATGAGCCAGGGGGAAAACCTTCCGCTCAATGAGCGCCCGATAATTTTCCCGTTTCACCCGTCCGTCCTTGGAGGCGTACGTTTCCATCAAATCGCCGGGAAGACATATTTCAGCGTCGTGCAGAATCTCGGTCTTCAGGATCATGGGCTGCTGTGGAACTTGACGCCCGGCCTCGATGACTTGCCGAATCATCTCCCGGGCGAGGTCAAAGTCCTGTCCGAAAAAACCGCCGATTTCCGACAGGAAAATCGGCGCCGCCGCATCGGAAACTTCATACCCGCCGAGGGAAAAGACCTGGATCATGCGCGTCCTCGTTTCTCTTTTTGTTCGATGAGCCCTGTGATCTCACGCAAAATGCGCTCGTTGCATCGGCCGTCTATAATCCCCCACTGGTCGGCAACCTCGATTTGCCGCGACGCCAGACTGGTAAAAGAAGCGTCCGATACTGTCAGGCGATGCAAGACTTCAGTGAATTCGGCAAAGAGCGCGGTGTTTAGAAAACCCGGCGCTTCGTTGAACGTGCTAATCCCCAAACCGTATGCATCATAATTCACGACGATCTTGCCGGAAGCGAGCGCCCAACGAATGGTGCTAGAAAAATAGGTACAAAATATATCGTGTTGGGGAAGAAGATCAATTATGTATTCCTCTGTCAGTTGCACACCGAGTGAACACAAAAAATGACGGGTTTCATCGGTACATGCCGGATGCAAAGAGGTCGTCAATTCGACATTTGGGAGTGAGCACAAAAATCTAAAGACATTTTTTGTCATTTCATCATATGTTGCGAATTCGTTTCGTTCAGGATACGTCTCATGATAGCTTGGAGGCCAAGAGATTAGAATCTTCGTCAGGTCAGCTTGAATTTTCCTTGGCTTTCTTAACGCCGCCGCAGCATCCTTTAAATTGGATAAGGCTGCGAACATACGGTCGCAATATGGAGATCCTGTCAGGCTGAGTTTGTCTTCAGGAATATTTTCTTTCCGGTACTGCTCTAGACTTCGCTCGTTTTCCACGCACAGCAAATCGCTGTCACCCCCGTGGATGATCCAGGGGTCTCTAACGACTGCGCCGGCGAGATTAACCGCGAGAATGTACTCGGGAGGCAGCATGATCGCGTTTTGGAGCGGAGTGTGACCAAGCCATTGCGGCGTGACGAGTTGAAGCGCCCGAAGATCGCGGCCAAAGGCCGTAATTAATCGCCCCTGCTCAGCTTTTTTCTGCATATCGAATAATATTTCATAGCTTGTCCCACACCCATACGGTATGTCGACGACCAGAATGCCTCTTTCCTTGGCAGCGCTTATCGCCGCGAGGTCACCACTTATGCCGTCTTCACTACACAGCAGGACACGAATTCCATTTTGCATGAAAAAAAATTCAAATCCTGCTTTTCTGCTTGAAAAAGTCTTAAAGAGAGAAATCGCACGATACGGTTTCTTCATGAGCAATGTGGCAAAAAGAGATTTTAAAATAAAATATCTACCCCGTCTGGGGGAAAAATGAGGGAAGAAGCGCGGCGCAGGATCGTCCAGGGAGTCACTGTCCACGAGCATGATTCCGTCTCGGTCTGCGAATAAATGTATTTCCTTCTCCAACGCGGAGTTGCTTCGGCTGTAGAGGAGATAAAGCATCCACCCCTTGCGCAATAATTCTGGGATGATGCATTGTTGTAATCGAAATGCCGCAAGGGATGTGACAACAATGGCGGCCTTATTCTGATCGCATTCTAAAGTTTTCATTAGATTCCGTAACGCCGGGCTGTTGTCCTTATTCCGCGATTTTGATTAAAGCGCTATTAATCGGCTTCGGTGTGACCTTGCTGCGCCGAATACAGTTACCGCACATGACGCCGTCAAGATTGTTTTCAATGTGTTTGCGACGCAATTCCTGAAAACGTTCGCTGGACCAGGCGTCCTGCAATGACATCGAGGAAAGGTCTTCTATGGCGAGATAGTTCTCGTAATCATTGCAGCAGGCCTTAAGAAAGCCTTCCACGCTGAAGTGGGCCTTGTTGAACGGAAGGTGGCAATCCCGATAGGGCGGAGGAGGGAGTTCCGGCATCTGCCCGGACTGGTTTGATGCCTTGTAATAGATCATTTCATCGACGAACTCGCCGAGAAGCTCTTCCAACTGCGTGAAGGATTCCTTGTCATCGGGCATGCCCACGCATGAAACGCCCAGGTAAAAAGAAAGGTTCCTGGACTCTCGATATTCGCTCACGAACTTTACGTTGGAAATGACCTTGTCAAAGTCGTCTCGTCCGTGCACGAGTTTAAAACGTTCCCTCGTTCCACCGTTGATGGAAAACTTGATGGAATTCAGGCCGGCATCAAAAAGGCTTGCAAGCAGACTGTGGGAACCGAGCGCGCCATTCGTTGAAATATACTGGTATTCATAGCCCAAATCTCTGCAGAACGTGACATATTCAACAAGCTGCGGACTAGCAAGAGGTTCAGCCCCTGCGAATAGGCCAATTTCCCTGGCCCCGCATTCATAGGCTTCTGTCGCCAGGCGTCGAAAAAGTTCCGAAGGCATGCGGCTTTTTTTCCGACGCATGAGCGTGTACGCGCAGAATATGCAAGAATGGTTGCATATATTAGTTGTCTCGATCTGTATTTGCCGTGGAAAAGGAGGCTTCAACACGCGATGCGACTCTTTAATCATCCGTTGCAGCCGGTTGCCGATATGGCTTTTTCCAGCATCAGAATTTTTAAAGATATCGCTTAAGTTCGCTTTCACGCATGGCTTCGAATGCTTTTGTGCCATCTTATAACTCGCAAATCATGAAATAGTGATTGATGAGGAGCTTGATTCCGTTCATGAGCTGACGCGGCGAATCACTTGTGGAAATGGTCCAGGTGCGCACCGGGTCCTCCCGGCGGGGCAGATCCATGGGGATCTGGAAACGCTCAAAGGAAATCCTCGCCCCTCGGGCATCAACCAATTCGCGGATTGTCTCCATGGCGAAGATGTTCCAACCGGTCTCCCAGGGACCAGGCCGGCCGTCGAATCGTTTGCGGTGACGGATCATGGCGTCCACGCCGTATTCGTTGAGAGGCGAAAGGACCAGAACCAGCCCGCCGGGACGGACCGCGCCGAACATGTTGTCCCAGAAAATTTCGATCTGGCTTTCATCAAAAATGGACATGCAACCCATGGCGCAAACCAGGTCGAAATCCTTGAGGCCGGACGGCAGATCGAGCGCCGAGGCGTTTATAAAATCCACTTCCGGAAAAAGCGCTCTCCCGGCAACGAGCAGTTCCTCGGCCACGTCAACGCCCGTGAAGGTCGCCTCAGCCATAATGGCGTTCAGATAACCCAAAAATTCGCCGGCGGCGCATCCCACGTCGAGTACGCGCAGCCCTTCGAGCCCCTTGCGCTCGGCGATAATCCTTCCCGCAACCTTGAACATCTCCTTGGGCTCTTTGCTCCAGCCCTCTGCGAGGTAATGCTCGTGGTTTCTGTACACGGCCTTTTCCGTCATATCAGCGTCCCTCCCTTTCCCGAAGAATGCGTTCCGCCAGGTGGAGGTCCAGCGCATCGTCGATGTCAACGCTGTCCTGCGGATCCATGAGATACGCGGCGCATGGCCGTAAGTAGAATCGTCCTGCAGCCAGAAAATCCGACGCGCGCACGACGTAGACCGCACCGTTCTGACGGTAAGCCGGAATCATGTCCTGACGCCTGGCCTCCATATCCGCATCATTCGTGAACGGTTCGACCAAGCCGTCCTCCAGATGCAGGCATTTTCCAGGATGAACGTCCGCTTCGCAGGCGGTCAGAGCTGAGGCCGCCCCGGTTTCTCTGAAAAGCCGCACACAACCGTCGATGTCCTCTGCCCGGCGAAGGGGCGAAGTTGGCTGCAGAAGGATCGCCAAGTCTTCGGGATGCTTCGGAAGGCCTAGGGTTTCGAGGACATGCCGCACAACTTTGTCGTTCTGGGCGACATCGGTGGCCAACTCGGCCGGCCGATCAATCACCCGCACCCCTGAATAGGCGGCGGCTTCGCGCGCGATTTCAGCGTCCTCGGTCGTGACGATCGTTTCATCCACGGTCGCGGCTCCAAGCGCAGCTTTAATGGAATAGGCGATCAGAGGCATCCCTAAAAGCGGGCGCAAATTTTTCCGGCTCAGGCCTTTTGAGCCTCCGCGGGCCGGAATGATGGCGTAGACTTTGGGCGCAGTTGTCATACGTTGAGTAGATTGATGCTGGAAAATTTGACCAACTCTTGAAATTTAAGACACCTTGATTCCAGAATGTGGAAAGGCGCCATATCGAGCGCCTGCCCCTTGTCGAGCATAAGGATGACGTCACAATCGCGCAGGGTGCTCAACCTATGAGCGATGATGAACATGGTTCTCGTGCCACGAAGAGCCATCAGGCTCTCGGTGAAGGTCTGTTCGAGCGCGGAGTCCAGCGCCGAGGTCGCCTCATCAAAAATCAAGACTTCGGGATCGTCGTAAATTGCCCGGGCAATGCCCAGGCGCTGCCTTTGCCCGCCCGAGAGTCGGTTTCCGTCCTCGCCGATAAAGGAGTGGATCCCTTCCGGCAGAGATTCCACGTATTCCTTCATCTGAACCACATCCAAGGCCTTCCAGATGCGTTCCTCATCAATATCCGTTTCAGCGGACGAAAAAGCCACGTTACGAGCAACCGTATCCTCGATCAGAAAGACGCTTTGAGGCACGTATCCGATATGCTTGTACCAGGCCCGTCGGCTTTCATTGTCACGCAGGAGAGCCCCGTCGACTAAAATTTCCCCCTTTTGAGGCTGCAAAAGGCCCATGAGCAAGCAGGCCAGCGTGCTTTTTCCAGAACCCGAGGGACCGGTAATTCCTATAACCTTGTTGCGCGGAAACTCAACGGTGATGTCCTTTAAGGCCGGGGAAGAGGCACCTGGATAAACGTATGTCGTCTTATTGAAGATGAGGCTTCGGGTAAAGGGCAAAGGGGCGGGTTCACTTGTGGGTTCGTAGGCCAAGGGTTCTAATTCGTTGAGTTCAGCCGCCACAATGTCAACAGTATTCACGCTTACGTTCATGAGCTGAAGCGCTGAAAGAATGCGATTCAAATAGGGAGTGAAGCGGAACAACGTGGCCGCGATCAGACCGAGGTATGCAAGTCCCGTCGACTGATCGCCGCTGCTAAACAGGATGTAGACAACTAGGCCGAGCACGGCCACAATGATGACCCCTTCAATAACCAAGGGCTGAATACAGGAGAGAAAGTTGGAGTGGGCAAGATGGTTGAAGTTGCGGCTGTCAATGCCGACAAAGGTTTCCAAGAAAAATTTTTCTCTGGCTAACAACTTCGTTTCCTTGATCATTCCTATGGATTGCTTGATGATAGATTGCCGACGCTGGTACAGAGTGTTGATGTCCATGCCTATATCAGAAAACCGCGCTTTCATGGTGCGGTGCAGAACAACAACAACAACTCCAATAACAATAAGACCAAAGATGCTATTCGGAGGCAGAACAACAACCAGCAGTACACAAAGAGAAAAAAGCATGACTCCATTTAAGATAAAACCGAGAAATCCAGTTATAAAATGATCATACACCAGCGGGGCAAGGCAGATGTTGCGGATGATCTCAGAGCTGCTTTTTTGAAGATGTACACTGTAATCAGAATACATGTAGGCGTGCATCAGCCTACGGCTCATCTCTGTTTTCCACTTCGCCAGAAGATTATATTGCAAACGGTTAAAAAACAACAAATAAGCATTTTTCAAGACAAGGATTAATCCAATAAGGATAATTAACAAAATGGAAAGTGGCGTACCCAGCCCAAGGCCCAGACGAGCGAGCGTTTCGACAACTATTGGGTATTTAGAAACAGTTTCCGGAGCGGCGACCACCACGAGCAAAGGAAAGACCAGTCCCACGCCGCCCATTTCCAGTAAGGCGGAAATCAGACTGAGCACCAGAAGGCCTGCAAATTTCCATCGTCTCGTCCAGATCTGGTCGTAAATGAACCTGCGTCCCAAGGGAGACAGCGATCTGGGGATCAGATATTTTAAAAAAAACTTCATTCTATCTCTGTCATCGGTTCGAGAGGACCGGCAGTCTATGCTTGCAGACCGTCAAAAATAGTCCGGCGAAGCTTCCACTGCCCATTTGTATATTTCCACAGATGGGGAGACCGAAATTGATCGGTAAGAGCTGTAAAATACTCTCGGTCCAGGATCGGTCGTTCAAACATCTTGGATGCCAAGGGGAATTGGTGTTCAGGCAGTGAAAGATACTCAAAATTGTCCTTTTCAAACCGGTCGGAATACTCGCCGTCGAAACGTCGAATCAACCGCACAGCCTCATCGCGGTCGATCTCGCCGTTACGAACCTCCTGAGAGGCGTCATAGGTGGCCCGGCCAATGCCGAATTTGATGAATGTCGTGTAATAATGCAAATCGTCGATCTTGTCGTCGATGGAGCTGTACTTGCTGTACGTACCGGCCGTGCGCTCGGGGGCTGCGCGGAATCCGCCGTGTTCCACCGCGTAGTAGTAGCATTCCTGGGGATGCCAGGGGATGTAATAGCCCAGATACCGCACGTCCAGATTGATGGCGCGTAGCTCGGCCGGGTCTGAAGGGAGATAGGGGCGGAGGTCATGGTCGGTCAGACCGAAGTTTTCCTTGAGATCGGACATGGCCACGCCGGCCAGAAAAATGTTGGCTTGGTCCGGGCTGGTGAAGTATTCCCAGTCCTTGGTCGCCTTGGCGTCGGCCGAGGCGGCGTTGCCGTACTCGGTCGGATTCTCGCCGTAAAACACCAGAGGAATTTTTAGCTTGGCGGCGATCATGGGAGGAAAGTACATCTGGCCCATGATGAACGGCTGAAACGGATGGTAGATCATTTCTAGGGCCAGACGGGTCAGCAGGCGGTGGACCCGGCCATTGGGCGTGAAAAGATAGTTGTCGAACCCGGCGTGCATCCAGGCCTGGAAATTCCGCCATCCCCAGTCCGTGTAGATGTGCGGCGCCCAGGTCACGGTCAGCGGATTCATGTTGAATTCATATTTGAGTTTGTGGGCCGCGTAGAAGCTGTCCTTACCGCCGGAGCCGGGAATAAGGCAGTCGTATCCTCCGTCGTTGCGGCGGTAAAGGTCGCACAAGTCCCGCAGCTCGCGCTCGCGCTCTTTCCAGTCGATAAGCTGTTTTTTTTCGGTTATGCGACAGGCGGAACAGACGCCTTCCTCGTCGAAGCTGACCGTTGGCTTTTTCGAGTTTCGCGTGTGCTTGTATTCCTTGTCAGAGTTCGGCTTCTGGTTGCTGTATCCGCACTTGGCACAAAACTCGATTTCCGGGGGCAAGCCGTAGTACCGTTCCGGGGACTCCAGGTCTGGGGCGTAGCGCGAATAATCAACCGGCGCAGGGTATTTTATTACGTCCAAAGTCTCCTCCCATGCTTAATTTAGATGCCTGAACGGTTCAGCGTCATGGTTGCGACGCGGGCTCCGCGTACCCATCCCGCTACCAACAGGACAGTCCGCCATCGACGACGATGTTTTGGCCGGTGACGTATGAGGACGCACCGGAGGCCAAGTACAGCAAGGCGCCGTGTAGTTCGCTCGCTTTGCCCATGCGGCCGAGCGGCACGCGATTACCGTAATTCTCCTTGAACCGTTCATTCTGTCCGCTTTCTACGCCGCCCGGCGTCAAAGTGTTCACCCGAATGCCCGCCTCGGCCCAATAAGTGGCAAGATAGCGGGAAAGACCGATAACGCCGGCCTTGGAGGCACTGTACACCGCAGGGGTGTTGATCTGTCGGTCGAGATAAAACGAGCCTTCGTAAATACGGTTATCCGGGGCAACGATGGCATAAACCGAGGCGGTGTGAATAATGCTGCCTCCCTTTCCCTGGCTGACCATCCGGGCGCCCACGGCCTGATCTACGAGAAACATGCCGTCGAGGTTGACGGACATGATCTCGCGCCACTGCTTCAGGTCATAGCTCTCGAACGGCGCGAAAAATGCCGAGAGATCGGACGACTTGCTTGCAGCGTTGTTGTGCAGAACGTGCACCTCGCCAAAGCGATCAAGCGTTGCGCCAAGCATCGAGCGTACGCTTTTCGGATTCGACACGTCACAGGCCAGGGGCAGCAGGCGCTCAACGGGGACCTCCTCGGCGATCTTCTGCGCGGCGTCCTCGACGGCGATCGTCGTTAAATCCGCGATGACCACGTTGGCGCCGTGCTCGGCCAGGGTCCGGCAGAAGCCTCTCCCCAAAATGCCGGCGCCGCCCGTGACGATGGCGGTTTTTCCAGTCAGGTCGAACAAGTCCTTCATGACGTCAAACTCCATGTCTGGCCTGGTTGCAGGGCGTTCGCGGCGGAAATCATACGCATGACGTAGAGCGTTTGGCGTGGGTCATAGGGAGGGGCGCCGGTTTTGACCATGGTGAAAAAGGCATCCAGCGTCCGACGAAAGGCCACAAAATTATTGTAAAGATCCGCGTGAAACGCGCCGGACTCGCCGAAAAAGCTTAGATGGAAGGTCTTACCCACGTTGCCGAGACAATTGAGCAGAAATTGCGTTCCATCTTCAAGGAGCAACGAATAGGATTGATGCGGCGAATCCAGGCGCGTTACCGACCGGGGCATGGGCATACCGGCTCCGATCACGGCGTCGATCAGATGAATCCCGTAGCGCTCCAGGCCATTCAGAACCGTTCCCGCGACTAAACGAACGCCTCCCAAAGCATCAAAATTTTCCCGGATGGAATCCAACTCGCCGGCGTAGCGCAGCCCGGCTGTGGACATGAGACGCCCCGACTCCAGATAGGGCTGAAATCTTTCCAGTTCGTCCATATCCAGGGTCAGAGGTTTGTCGACAAAGACCCGAAGCCCGCGTTCCAGGGCCGGCATAGCCAAGGGAGCGTGGACTTCCCAATCGTCACGGGCGACGATCAGGACGTCAATATCGTCGAGCATGTCTTCAGGCCGCGTCACCGGCTGCTCGATCAGGCAAGCGGCGCACAGATTTTCCGTCTGCGTCGGGCTCTGGGTCCAGGCGCGCGTGACCCGTACGTCCTTGAAGCCGAAGGATTCCGGAGGTTGCCGCCGCAAGTAGTCTAAGATGACCGGCCAACCCGTCTCGGCAAAAGCCCGCTCGTCATAGCCGTTGATGATTGCCGAAAAAGAAAACGGGTGCCCGTTTCCTTCGCTCAGCCCGATGATTCCCGCTCGGATCATGTCCACGTCGTTCCTTTCTCGGCCGAAATACGCCCTCGTTTCCGACCTTGAGGCTACCAGACGGCCCAGCCGCCGTCCACGCAAAGGTTTTGGCCGGTGATGAAGGCGCCGGCGTCGCTGCATAACAACGCAGCGGCGCCCTTCACGTCTTGAGGATTGCCGATGCGGTTCATCGGGTTCTTGGCGCTCAGGCGATCAATGAAATCCGGATTCTCCTCCTGGGTGGAAACAAAGGGGAACGGTCCGGGGCTGATGCAGTTGGCCCTAATGCCATAGGGCGACAGGAAGCTGGACAGATACTTGGTCAACTGGATGACGCCCGCTTTGGCCGCCCCGTAGCTCGGCGGGTTTGCAAAGCGCTCACTATCATACATGCGGTAGTCAGGCGCCACATGGCCATACATGGAAGCAATGTTCAAGATATTGCCGCTGCGCTCGCGCAAGAGGGGAAAGGCCGCTTTGACCGTGCGAAATACTCCGTTTAAACACACTTCGATATCCCAGTCCCAGTCTTTATCGGAAATGGACTCGAAAGTGTTCTTGCGCCCCGACCAACCGGAGTTGACCAGGATATCCAATCCGTCCTTCGTGATGTCGCCGACATCGTCGATGAGCTTTCGGATGGATGCCGGATCGGTGATGTCCACGCTTAGGGCCTCGGTTCGGCAACCGGGATAGTCGGTTCGCAGGCCTTCGCAAAACGCCCGGCATTTTTCCAGGTCGCGGCTGGCCGCCAATACCCGAGCGCCCAGTTCACAGAGAACCTGGGAAATCTGGCCGCCGAGCCAACCGGCGCCTCCGATGACCAACGCATCACGCCCTTCGAGCGATAAAAGATCAGCCAGCCTCATTGATTGTTCTCGATTGGAGGAGTGTTTCTGCAACGGTAAAGTCCTTTTTATCGTCAATATCGATTACTTCTTCCTTCGCCACGATCAACGCGCCGATCCTTCCGAACAAAATCCTTGGAGAGTCCGGCGGGAGTCGATCCGGTCGAAACGCATAGACGGCGCCGTTGAGTTGATAGGCCTCGGGCAGCTGCTGACGCGGCAGCCACGGAACGGCGCCCTCGATGAACGGCGAAGGAATGCCCCCGCTGATCCTCCACGTCCGCCAGGGATTGACATCCGCGGCATGAAACGTGGCGATGGAATCCAAATCCTCTTCAATCATCCGTTCCAGGCAGCGTCGAATCATCCCAGGCGTTCGGAAGGGCGACGTCGCTTCGAGCAACGTCATAATTTCCGCCGTCTCTCCTTCTGCTCGCAGCCGTCGGTTGACATGTCGCACAGAGTCGGCGACCAACGCGGAATCGGAGGCCAACTCTTCCGGCCGACGCCACGCTTCGGCGCCGTATTTTCTGGCGCAATCAAGAATCTTTTCGTCATCGGAAGACACGATGACCCGGTCGATTTCCGGCGTCGCCAGGGCGGTTTCGATGGGCCATGCCAGAAGAGGCCTGCCGCCAAGGGGGCGCAGATTCTTGTAGGGAATGGACTTACTCCCCCCCCGCGCAGGGATCAGCGCGACCACGCGGACGTCATGAAGCATTTTAATCCTTGTCGGCAAAAAGCTTTTGTGCGCCCAGGAGATCTTCCTTGTGACCGATGTCGATCCACTCCTCGTTGATGAGATAGGTGTTGACCGCATGACCGGAGCGCAGGATGTTTTGGAAGAGTTGCGGCATGTCGTAGGCGACTCCAGGTGGAATGAACCGAAGCGCTTTTGAGGAAAGCACATAAATTCCGGCGCTGATAATGTGGCGGAACGTCGGCTTCTCTTCAATGGAGCAGATACGCGCCCCATCAAGAGAGACGCAGCCAAAAGGCACGGTGTAGAGATATTCTCGCACCCCCATAGTGGCCAAGACGGCGCTTTCCGCAAAACTTTCTATCATGGAGCCGAAATCCGTCTTGCAAATGATGTCGCCGTTCATCACGATGAGCGGGCAGTCCTCAACGTCGAGAAGAGTCAGGGCTCCGGCCGTTCCCAGGGGCTTATCCTCGCGCAGATACCGGATTTCAATGCCCATTTTTGAGCCGTCTCCAAAATACTCTTCGAGCATATGTCCGAGATAGTTGATGGAGATATAAAATTGTCGGAAGCCGTGTTCGATGAGCTGTTCGATCTGCCGTTCAATAACCGCCTTGGAGCCGACGCGCAGCAGAGGCTTTGGCGTGTTCTGCGTCAGAGGCATGAGGCGCGAGCCGCGCCCACCGGCCATAAGCACTGCCACCGCACGCTGGATCGGAACATCCAGAGCGTCGAGGTGCAGCAAGTCGATCACCCTGCCCTCGTCGTCCACCAGGGGCAGGTGCCGGATAACTGCGGCGCGCATCCTCGCTCGCAATCCGACGATGCTTTCTCCGATCCGGGCCACCTTGGGGGAATTGTTCATGATGGTGGAAACCGACCCGTTCAGGTCCATGTCCGCGAACACTGCGCGACGGATATCTCCGTCGGTGACCGTACCGAGAAGGCAACCGTTCTCGTCGCAAACAAGTAAAATTTTAACCGAAGCATTCTGAATAGTCAGCGCGGCCGAACGGATATCGGTGCTGAGCGCGAGGGTGATATCGCGAAGCAGGGACGTATTCATTATGGAAGACCCTCCTCACAGGACGGAGAATACTCGTCCTTGGCGATCTGTTCGTCAATGTCGTAATCCCGCAACGCCCGCCCGCCGTTGATCAAATCCCAGTACAGCAGGGGAGACAAACCGCTGCCGGGACGCTTGACGGCCAGATTGTTCGAATCAAACGCCTCTCCTTTGCGAATAGGGCTGGAAGCGGTAATGCTGCCTCGCGCGGCCAGACTCGTGCGCAGTTCCTCGGCGCCGGGGCGTTTCAGGCTGTCGCCCATCGCCACCTCGACATCGCGAATTTCCGCAATCATACGGCTCAACTCATCCGGCTCAAGCGAGGCCGCGTGATCTGGACCGGGAAGTCGACGCGACAGGGTAAAATGCTTCTCGATGACCGTGGCGCCGGCTGCAACCGAGGCTACGGTCAAATGCCGGCCCGCGCTGTGGTCCGACAGCCCCACGCGCAATCCGGTAGCGTCGCGCAGGAAGGCGATGGCTCGAAGATTCAGGTCCGCGGGAGGGGTCGGATACTGACTGACGCAATGGAGCAGCCAAACGCGAGAGGCAATATTGTTCAGCCAGCCGTCCTCGCGAGCCAAGGCGTCCAGTTCGCGGATCGAGGAGGGGAAACCGGTATCATGGCGATCAGCCCAGGCGATCAAGGCAAGCGTGCGTTTGATGTCCGCCATGTCGCACATGCCGCTCGAAAGAATAAGAGGAAGCCTGGAGCGGGCTGCGGCCAGGATCAGCGGGCCGTTGATCATTTCGCCCGAAGGAATCTTCAGCCGGCCCACGCACACGTCATTGACCAGAAAACGCAAGGATTCACAGTCAAAAGGCGAGGATACGAATTCAATGCCGAGCTTGGCGCAAAGGGTCTTCAGTTCAAAATGATCCTTCAGGGAAAGTTCCAGCCTGCGCAGCATTTCACGTTGGGACGAATCCCGGCCGGTGTTGGCGACTTGGTAGGCGGCCATGGCCGCGTTGCGGCAGGCCAGTTTATTGGCGGAAAACGTCTGGAATTTCACCATATCGGCCTTGGCCTCGGCCGCAGCGGCGACGAGTTCACGAGCCAGCGCCAATGATCCGTTGTGATTAACCCCGGCCTCGGCAATGACGACAACCCGTTCCTGCTTCGACATCATCGACCCCCGTCCCCTGAAATCTCGCCAATATCAAGATCGGCAAATGATTTCATTTCCCGCATGCGTTCTAAGGATTTCGTCAACAGCAACTCGACGATGGTTTTTGAAATGTCAAGTCCGGCCTCGGCGTAAGGATTGACGCGCTGGGCGGCGACGCTGCGGATTGCGGGAGACAGGGCCTTGTCCAGAGCGGCGCGGACAGCTTGACGTGTCGGCGGACAATCGATGACCGAAGGCGCCCGGGGACGCCCTTCCTGGCGTCGGCCCACGTTGACCGTGGGGATGCCCGCGCTCGGAGCTTCAATCAAACCGCTCGATGAATTGCCCAAGACAACGTCGCCCAAAAGCAGCGCGTTCATATAATTCAATTGTCCAAGGCTGTCGCGCACCACAAGGCGGTCGCCGAAGGTCTTCTCCTCGCACCGCAAGATCTCCATAACCCGGCGTCCACCGGCGTCGGCGTTGCTTCCGGTGGCGATAATGCGCGCCTCGGGAAATTCCCGAAGGGCGGCGAACATTTCGGTCATGGCCTCTTCGATCGGCTCGGCGGCGGAAGTTGCCGGGTGGTAGGTGAAAAGTACCGTCGGTCGCCCAAGCGCGATCCCGGTTCGACGTTGGAAAGCGCTTCGGTCGTCTGCGGGCAGGCGCAAAAAATTTTCAAGTCCGGGCGCGCCGACCACCTCAATCCACTCCGAACTTTCGCCGAGTTGACGAACCCTCTGACCATGCTCGCGTGAACTGACCAGGTGCAGACGGGAAAATTTGGTGATGGCGTGGCGGATATTATCGTCCAGGGAGCCGGCTGTCGTTTCACCGCCGTGAAGGTGGGCGATGGGAATCCGGCCCAGATAGGCCGCCAACGCCGCTGAAAGTGTTTCGTACCGGTCGCCGAGAAGCAACAGCACTTCCGGAGCGAGCTGACGGAAAACGTTGGCGAAGGCAACCACCCCGAGACCGGCTGAGGATGCCACAGCCCAGTGGCTGTCTCCATCAACGAGGACGTCCGCTTCCGCCGCCACAGGAAAATCCGCCCGGACGTCACGGACCGTCAAACCGAAGCCCGAAGAGAGATGAGCGCCTGAAACGACGACCTGTAGTTCTGCGCGAGGATCATCGCGCAAGGAAGACATGGTCCAACGCAAAAGACCGTAGTCCGCCCGCGTCGTCGTCAAAACAGCGATGCGTCGACGTTCATTCATGTCGTAAAAAGCCCATCAGCTTTGGACTGCTCGGCAGGCAGACGGCACGTTTGGCGAGATTCTCCGTTACGGGAAGTTCCGCGCGCGGGCACCCCGCGTAGATTGGAAGCCGGTGCAGGGGATCCCAGAACGGACGGCATTTGTATCCGGCCTTGTGCAGCCGTTCAAACGTCGCGTCCAAATCAACGTCCTGAAGATTGCGGGCCAGCGCGGCGTTCAGCCAATAGTTGCTGGCGGCGCCATCCGGCTCCTTCAGAAACGCCCAAAAGGGAGAGTCGGCAAAAGCCCGCCCATACGCCGCAGCCAGACGACGCTTGCGGGCCAACATGTCGTCCAAGCGTTCCAACTGCGCCAGCCCCAAGGCTGCGTTCAAGTTGGGCAGGCGATAATTATACCCGATGGCGTCATGAAAAAAACGCCAGGGATGCGGGCATTTGGCGGTGGTGGTCAGGTGGCGAAGATCCTTGGCCAACGCTTCGTCGTCGGTCAGAACGGCGCCGCCTCCCCCCGTGGTCACGATTTTATTGCCGTTGAAACTCAGGACGGCGGCGGTTCCCAAAACGCCCGCCGCGCCGCCCGGCCGACGGCTGCCCAGGGATTCCGCCGAATCCTCGATGACCTTGAGCGACCAACTGTCGGCCACCTCCATCAAGGCGGCCATGTCGGCCATATGTCCCAGAACGTGAACGGGGAGGACGGCGGCGATGCGCCTGCCGGTTTCGCGATTTCGCGTTATGCCGTTTTCCCGCACGGCGACCTTCTTCAGATAGGCGGCAAGGGTGACAGCGTCCACCCCGTAATTTTCAGGGGAGCAATCCACAAAATGAGGCGTGGCGCCTGCGTGGCTGACGGCGTTCGCCGTGGCGATAAAGGTGAGCGATGGGCACAAAACCTCGTCGCCTGGACCGATGCCCAGGGCCATGAGAACGGCGTGCAACGCCGCCGTTCCGCTGACCATGGCTACAGCGTGGGCTGCGCCGGCCTCCTTGGCCAAAGCTTCCTCGAAAAGGTCCACCTGCCGACCGGCATAAGATACGAAGCCCTCGTCGAGAACCTGAGCGATGGAAGCCTTTTCCACCTCGGTCAATTCCGGTTCGTGGAGTTGATAAGGCAGGCCCTCGGGGCTGAACATGCCTTCCAGCCGGATGAGAAGATCGTTTGTCGCGTCTGAAGCGTGCATATCTTTAGGTTGTGTAGGTTCCAACTCGGTAGCGGGCGAGATTCTCGGGATTCTGAAACCAGGCGGCCGTCAGCGCCAGACCGCGTTTGAACCCTTCCACCCCGCCGAATTCCGGAGTCCATCCAAGGAGCCGTTTCGCTTTTTTGTTGCAGGCCAGCAACCGGTCAACTTCACTTTTAGCCGGTCTCATGCGTTCGTTTTGTTCGACGATCTCAACTTCAACGCCCATGACTTCAGCGATGAGAGCGGCCGTGTCGCCGATGGAAACCTCGAACCCGCTGCCGAGGTTGATGACTTCGCCGAGTGAGGCCTCGCTTTCCAAGACCGCGACCATGCCCCGCACGGTGTCCCGCACGAAATTGAAATCACGGGTCGGATGGCGCGAACCGAGACGAATTCGCCGCTCGCCGGCGGCGAGCTGGGTGATGATGGTCGGAATGACGGCGCGGGTCGATTGGCGAGGCCCATATGTGTTGAAAGGCCTGGCAACGGCCACCGGCGTGTTGAAGGCTCGCCAGTACGACAGCATGATCTGGTCTGCGCCGATTTTGGTAGCGGCGTAGGGCGATTGGGCGCACAAGGGATGCGCTTCCGTGATCGGCGCGAACTGGGCGGTCCCGTAGACTTCGCTGGTCGAGATATGCACGACTTTGGCTATGTTCAGGTCGTGCGCGGCCTGGGCCACGTTCAGCGCGCCCATCACGTTGGTCTGCACGTAACTCTCCGGCGCAACATAAGAAAAAGGAATGGCTATCAAGGCGGCCAAATTCATAACCGCCTCGAGCCCCTGGACGGAGCGCCGCACGAAATGGGGATCGCGGATGTCGCCGGCGACAATCTCCACAGCGTCCTGCACGCGCTCTTCCAAGGAATCGATCCACCCCCTGGAGTCGAATGAATTATACAGGACCATGGCGCGTACGTCGTGCCCGGTCTCGACCAGATATTCCGTCAGATGAGAACCGATGAAGCCATCGGCCCCGGTAACCAAAATTTTCATGTGTAAAACCTCCGGGTCAGGCCCAGGGAAAAATTCGGTCGCGCGCATCGCCCAAGGCATCCAGGCGAACGGAACCGTGGCCGTTTTCAGCGGAAGAGTAACATGCGGCCAGAGAGGCGACCACCTGGCGTCCGTCCTCGCCGCTCGGATAGTTTTCCCCGGCGGCCAGGGCGGCCAGAACCGCCTTGGTGGGACCGACGTTGTCGGCCTGGGAGAAAAGACGGGTCTCACGCGTCCAAGGCATGCCATATCTGGTCATCGGCATCTCCCGGAACTTCGGTCGACGTTCAGTGATGATCGCCTCGCCCTGCAGCTCGTCCACGAAAATGTGTCCGTGGGCTCCGGCGTAGGTCACCGTCATGCCGTGTCCCTGGTCGGCGCCGATGCTTAGATAAAGACGCTGCCCCGGATCATTCTCAATGCGAAAATCCCCGGCCTGATCGAAAAAAAGCGGCCCGCGGGGACTGGGAATGGGTTCGCCGCTGAACCAGCCCCAAGCCGAAACCGGCGCGCAGTCGGTAAGATAACGAAACGCCTCGAAATAATGCGAGGCGTTCATGGCCAATCCGAAGCATCCGGCGACCACGGTCATGCTGGACAGCCTTCCCAGCCGCCCCTGGGCCAACACTTTTTTTACCAGACGATATTGTTCCATAAAGCGCATTTGATGATTGATCGCCAATCCGGCGCCCGCAGCGGCGCAGGCTTCGATCATGAGATCGCAATCCCGCACGGAAACGGCCATGGGCTTCTCGCACAGGATGTTGCGCGCTCCGGCTTGAGCCGCCATGCAGGTCAGTTCCTTGTGCATGTCGCTCGTGGTGGCGACAACGACCACATCAAAAGGGTCCATCACGTCGAACAGGGCCGCCGCGTCGAGAAAGCGTCCGCTTTCAGGCACGCCGAAGGCCTCGCCGGCGGCGTCGCAAGAGTCCTTGTTAATATCGCAAATCGCGCTCAAAGAGACGCCGAGTTCGCGAAGCGCCTGGGCGTGCGCGCATCCCATGCGTCCGCCGCCAATCAGCGCAGCCTTTTTCCATGGCGTTTTTTTCCGATCCGTCATCATCAACTTCTCCGGGCCTCATCCGCCATCGCTCCCGCAGTTCCGTTCAAGAAAGCAGAGAGAATGGACAAGCCTACGGGACCGCTTTTTTCAGGGTGAAATTGCACTCCATAGACGTTTTTACAACGCACTGCGGCGCAAACCGTTCTGCCGTTGTAGTCACAGACGGCTAAAATGTCTTCCGGCCGCTCAGGAACAGCCGCGAAAGAATGAACAAAATAGCAAGCCGAGCCCGGCGCAACTCCGTCCAGAATAGTACCCTTCCAGCGACCTTCTTCCGGTTGGACGAGCGGCTCCCAACCCACACGGGGGATTTTGTGGGGACTTCCATCGGCGCGCGTCGGGGGAAGCGCGCCCACGTGACCGGGTATCAAACCGAAGCCCTCGTGCCGCCCAAATTCCTCGCTGTACTTCATAAGCATCTGCATGCCGACGCAAATACCGAGCAGGCTGCGCCCGCTTTGCATGTACTCAAAAAGCGGCTCCACAAGACCGCGTTCCCGCAGAGCGTCAATGCAGCGTCCGAATGCGCCAACGCCGGGCAAAACAACATGGTCCGCGTTTATAATAACGCGTAGGTCCGACGTCAGCACCGAATTATGCCCGCACGCCTCGACGGCCATGGAAACGCTGTGCAGATTCCCTACCCCGTAATCGACTATGACTGTTGAACTTTTCATGGATTTCGCATCTCAATGCCTGCGGCTTGCGCGGCGGCGCGAATTTCGGGAAGCTGCAGCCGGTTGTAGTGCAGAACGCTCGCCATGGCGACGGCGTCGGCCTTGCCTTCGACTACGACGCTGACGAGATCCTCCACCTTCCCCATGCCGCCGCTCGCAATGACGGGAACCGGCACGGCCTCGCTCACCACGCGCGTCAGCGTATCGTCGAAGCCCCGGCACATTCCTTCGCGATCCACCGACGTTAAAAGAATTTCCCCTGCGCCGCGGTCCACGGCCTCCTTGGACCATTCAACCACATCGCGACCGGTCTTCTCCCGGCCGTTGTCCGTGAAGGCTTCCCAGCGGCGCTCCCCCGTCTGCTTCGCCTCGACGGACAAAACCACGCATTGCGAGCCGAAACGGTTGGCGATTTCAGTCAGCAACTCGGGACGACTGACCGCCGCAGTGTTGATGGCGACCTTATCCGCCCCACAACGCAACATTTCCTCAACATCCGATGCGCTTCGGATGCCCCCTCCCACCGTAATCGGAATAAAAATATCCTTGGCCGTCGCCCGGACGATGTCGCCAAGACTTTTTCGCATGTAAAGACTCGCCACAACATCCATATAAACAACTTCATCAATTCCATCTTGATAATACTTTGTCACAAAATCCGAAGGAATGCCGATTTTGCGCAGCCCTTCAAGATTTATGCCCTTAATAAGAAACGGGGCCTTGATATCAATCCTTGCAATGAGACGCACCGTGCTCATAAAACACCCAGCATCAGAGAATTAGTATTGTTCAAATTAATTAATTATGTAAAATAATACGGATTGAGAAAAACAACAACAACAAAAGTCGTGGCGTAAAAAAATATCATCCCTTGGCTTCGGCGCCGGAACCCGGACAAGGCCGAATCCAGGGCGAGCCCCAAATGGAACAAGCCATCAAACGCCGGCCCCATGCTCGACGCGGATGCCCATCCGCCCGTCATCAGCGTCCAATTCAAAAGCCTCGACAAAGCAAGGGGCAGCCAAGCCAAGAATCCGCGAAACATCCCCACGTCCTTCACGGGCATCCTCCGGGGAAGACCCTGGCCGTTGATCCCCATCATGGAGCATTTGAACCTCCCGGACAACATCGTCTACCAGCCCGTTGATTTTTACCGATTTGCCGGGACAATCCCGAACATCACGACTCCGGCGATAATTTTTCCCACGGCATCTTGAACAATCACCACCAGAGTCAGCCAGTAGCAGCCATCGAATTGCGTGGTGAGGAGCCAGGCCGATAAGACCGCAGCCTCACGGGGCGTACCAACCCCGGTCAGACGCCGCATCAGTAGGGCGAGATTGAAGCCAGCCACATGAATCAAGTACCGCTTTTCCAGATTCTCGACCCCGCGAAGCCAAGCTCGGCGCATCCCTCCGCAGCGATCCAGACAGTGCTCGAAGCTTCGCTCGACCAACTCTGTGCGCCGTCGTGACGTCGCTTTGCCAATTTCAGATCCGATTCGAGCCCGGTTGTTGTAAACCGCCCGTCGCGCTTCGTGATCTCCATGCCACCAGTTCAAGCCCTTGCGTTTGGGTTCGGCGATACGCGTCTTCCACTCACTGCCATCAAGCTCTTTGAGAGTGTCGCGGGAAAAGTAGCCCTTGTCGCACACTGTCTCACAAGGGGCTGATTCTGTTGGCTTCTTGCCGATCGCTTCGAGTTGCTCCGAGGCTGCGTCAAGGGTCTTGGGTAAAGTGGCGGTATCGCCTTGGTCAGCGTGGTGGATCTTGGCGGCGACGATCGCCCCCGTGTCCAGGTCCACAGCGTGTTCGGGTTTGTAGCCAAGGCGCATACGGCCGTCCTTCATCTTGGCGATGCGTGATTCGGGATCGGTGGATGACTTCCAATCCTGGTTTGACAGCTTCTTGCCCTTGCGCTGGCGATCCATACGGATCAGGTCGTCCTGGGTCGGAGTCTCGACTCCCGATTCCTTCGCCATGCGTCTGAGCATTTCGTTGTACCCCTCGCCGGTGTCGCGCCGCACGATGGCCTTGAGCGCGGCGTTGGCTTCCATGGTCGAGGCATCGACGCCGATACGCTCTCCCTTGACCAACCCGCGTTTGGTCAACAGGTCGAGCACGAAGCTGAAAACCTGGCTGTGGACTTCCAGCGGCAGCCGAGACCGCATGTGTGAAAGCGTCGAATGATCCGGAACGCTCTCAGCGTGATCCAAAAGCAAAAATTCCCGAAGAGAAAGAAAATCGGCGCAGCGCCATTCGATGCCCTCAAAGTACCCCACCAGGAGCATGCGGAAGTAACGACCAGGGGGAATAGAGCGGCGTCCGCGTGACTTGTCGAAGAATGAAGCGCACTGGTCTTCTGCGAAATGGTCGAAACCGCTCTTGGTCAGTTCGGTCTGGAGCCGGTCATAAAATGCGTGTCCCCGAGATTTGGGGATCAAATCGCAGCTGATCCACATGGTGTTCTGTTGTTCGGCTTGTCGACCAAGGCCCATTTGCATCCTCCTTCTCGCGGAAGGATGGTCGGATGTTTCGTAGAGAAAATCAACACGCTGTTAGAGGGGGCATCATCATACCACCGGCTATGCCAGCGGTAGCTGATTCTGATATGTTACTGGGTTAACACCGTGAGCGGTTACCGCAGAAGGACTATCGAGCGAGATCTAAAACTATCTCGGTTTGCGTTTGTGGTGCGGATGCCGGCTGCGGTGCAACCACAGGTCCAAGCATTATATAATTTTCGTGAGATCTTCCGCTTGAAACTGCGCGTTCATATCCATAAAACATATTGCCCTCGACGGTGCCTACATTACACGAAATACCCTGTCCACCAGCGATATATGCATCAGCCTTTGCGAAATTGTGTGACAGATTCGGCGTTCCCGAATTATCATGAGCACCAACACGCCAGAAATTGATGAAAATATTATTTACTACAATATGGCCACCACCGCTTCCTCCAAAAAAACCATACGTGTTTTTAGCATATTTTGAATTGATACACACACAGTTCTTCATTGTTCCCTGGCGGCATTGGCCAGCGAAATTTACAGCCAGGCCCTCTCCGGCCTCTGTTCCTGTGTAACCGGCCTGGAAATACATCTCATCAAATCGAACTCCATCAACAATCGGCCTCGCATGGTCACATTGTACTCCGATAGCGTATTTGTAGACCGTGTATCCAGCAATGTATCCAATTCTTCCACCAAGCACAGAGCAGTCGTCTGCATGTAGCCAGCAGCCCATATAGCGATTATTAGACAGGTCGACACCGATAATTTTTGAACCTGCACCATTAAGCTGGATTCCGCAATACGCAGAAGTAACTTTGCCTCCACCAATACTGTCACCGATGATAGAATTGGCCCCGTTCATCGTCACGCCAAAGTCAACAGTGTTGCCAGAGGAACCGGCGTTTATTGTATATCCTGCAAGATCAAGATGCGCAGTCCCATTGAATACAATTACGCCTGATATATTTCCGCCGAGTTTATAGTCGCCTGCTGTATATGTCCCCGGTGCTGTTATTGCTGTGGCAGCAAGGGTGTTGCCTACAGATATGATGAAAAGGAATACAGATATAAAAATTGCAACGCATATTGATCTCATAAATATTCCTATGGAATCAATTATTGCAATGCAATGATTGTTTATGAATGATATGTTGCATATTTTGGATGAGCGAAAAGTCATCCTTTGCAATCATTAACAATCAAGACCTAATATGAGCGATTTATTTTGGCATTACTGCAGTCGCTCATTGCGCATCTAGCCGATATTGTTTATAAATACATCCAGTTGAATTCAAAAAAATCGACACCCAACGGGTGGAGGACTGGATGCCCAAGAACAAAGCTAAATATCAAATTTCATCGAGGATGTCCAGGTCACAACCGACTGCCTGACCGGTCGAGCTGGTCTCAACCTATTTGCCCGCTATCTCCGTGGAATCGGCATATATCCTCACTTTTCCCGTCTCTTCGCCTCCATCCGAAAGAATTCCAAGGGGTTGCCTGTTGAAGAAGCCTTCAAGCAGATCATGTGCTTCTTCTTCGACGGTACCAGTCGCCACCTGACGTACTTCGACGAACTCGCCAAGGACCCCGGATACGCAGCCGTCATTGAAAGCTCTCCGGAAAACCTCGCCTCGTCTCACGCCATCAAACGCCTTTTCACGGGTATGTCCTGGCAACGGGCCCTGAGATTTCGAAGGCTTCTGCTTCAACTATTTCTCTGGCGTCTCAAGCTGGAAGCCCCAAAGTGCGGATTTCGGTGAAATCGGCCACCCAATTCGGAATGCTCGGCCACCCCATTTGAGTTGAAGGCGCTGGTTGTTTTCACCTGCTTCAGGTGGCCGTTTTCGTCAAGCTCGCTGTTCTTTTTCTCATGGAATCTCCCGACAGCTCAATCCGGTAGGAATCGTGAACGATTCTGTCCAAAACGGCGTCAGCCATGGTCGGGTCTTGAAAGCGTCCATGCCATTCCGTGACCGGAAGTTGTGTAGAGAACAGCGTCGATCTTTTTCTGAAGCGTTCATCCATGAGGTCGGCCAGGACTCTGGCCATCTCCGAGTTGATCGGTTCCCTGAGCCAGTCGTCGATGATGAGCAGGTCCCTGCTTGCCAGTTTTCGGGCCAGGAGGGGTTCTGTTCCTTCTGCTCTGCTGATTCCGAGATCGCGGAGCAGGTCCGGGAAGTGGTAATACAGGCAGCGATGTCCTTCTCGGCATGCCTTGTGGGCCAGAGCGCAGGCCAGATAGGTTTTCCCGCCGCCGGTCGGCCCTGTGATGATCAGGTTGTGGCTTCGATCTATCCAAGCGCCTCCGGCAAGCTCAAGGAAGAGTCTTTTGTCCAGCCCTCGGGGTGCTTGGAAGTCAACATCCTCGACCATGGCCTTGGTCTTGAGTCTGGCTTCCTGAAAGCGACGCGTTAATCGGCGATTTTCCCGAAGGAGGTATTCCTTGTCTACGAGCAAGCCAAACCGCTCTTCAAAGTCCAGATCCTTGAAGGCGAGGTTTTCGAGTTGATCCTTGAGTCCATCCAGGAAGCCGGACAGCTTCATTTGGGAGAGTTTTTCCATTGTCTGATGGTGCAGCACGCTGTTCCTCCTTTATCTGTAGAAATCCGATCCTCGGATATTCGTGTGGCCGGGCAATGGCAGTTGTTCCTCTTGCCGGGGTAGTTCCAGCATGTCCTGTTTCTTTTTGAGGATGTTGAGCACGGATCGTCTTCCGGTCAGGCCGTACCGTAATGCCCGCTGACAGGCTTTTTCCAGACGGTGCGATCCATAGGACGATTCCAGGCGTAACAAGCCAAGGACGCTTCGAAAGCCTTGTTCGGGATGTGCGCGGCGGCTGAGGATATCTTGAACCATGCTTCGAGCGTATGGCCCGATCTTTTCCGCCTTGGCCTGAAATCGTTCAGGCGTCCAACCATGCGCTTCCTGATGCGCTTTGGGCATATGGGCGGGGTCGGTGGTATGCTGGTAAACCCTGTAGCTACGCCGATGAGATGCGACTCGTTTTCCCTGGAGGAAAATCTCGACAACCTTTTGCGTAAACCGGATGTCCACCCGCTTGCCAGCCAGCGTATATGGGGCGGAGTAGAAATGCTTTTCCACCTCCACGTGGTAGTCCAGGTTGACCTTGGCCCGCTTCCAGTCGGCCATTTCATAGGGAACCTGCGGCAGGGGACGCAACGCGGGTTTATCCAGTGATTCGAGAAGTTCTTTGCGAGACCGACCGACTCCCTTCAGGAGCCTGGCGTTGAGTTCCTGAAGCTTGGCTCTGATGGCTTCGTTAAGTTCGGACAGGGAGAAGAATCTGCTGTTGCGCAACGGAGCCAAAACCCAACGCTCAACGATTTGGACGGCGACCTCCGCCTTGGCCTTGTCCCTGGGTTTTCGGACCCTGGCCGGGACAACGGCAACGTTATTGTGCTCGGCCCATTCCTGGTACGTTGGATTGATCTCGGGCTCGTATCGTATCTACAGGGGCTTTTCACTCCCGCCTTCAGATTGTCAGGCACCACGATCTCGGGAACGCCTCCAATGGCCTGCAACGCCCTCGTATGGCCGCCTATCCAGCTTTCCAGGCTCTGATCGGCCGAGGCTTCAGCGTAGATGAAGTTGCTCGCGCCCAGCGTGGCCACAAAAATCTGGGCCCCGGCCACCTCGCCGGTTCGGGCGTCCACGATGTCCATGGTCATACCCCCGTAATCGACGAAGAGCTTTTCACCGGCCTTATGCGTTTGACGCATGGTCACATCAAGACGCCCTGACCATTGCCTGTAACGTTCGGTAAACTGGGTATAGCCGTAGCCGTCAGGGTGAATGTCCCGGTATTCCTGCCAGAGAAGCTTTAACGTCACCCCTTTCCTGGAAAGGTCTTTGTGAACAAGCCGCCAGTCAGGCAGCGGCTTCTTGCGCTCTTCGTTGGGAGGAAGCGAGAACAAGTGGGCGTCAAGGTCCGTGTCATCAAGCAATTCGGGCAGCGGCCAGGCAACTCCGCTGGCTTTGAAACGCTTGATGTACCCCTGGCAGGTGGACCGGGCGATCCCGCAGGCGCGGGATATGATGTTGGCGCTTAGCCCGTGGTCGAAATGGAGCCGTAGAACTTCTCGTATCTTTCGCATGGATAACCTCTTGTTCGGCATGGCTTCCTCCTTCAGGAAGCTACGCCTATGGATTATCCAGCGCCTTCTCAACTCATCATGCTGTTTTGATTAGCAATACGGTCAAATCGGCCACCTGTTTCGGTGAAGTCGGCCACCTAATCCGGAAATCTGGGAAAAGTGGCCGCTTTCAGCCGAATTGCCCGGCCGGTTTCAACCGAATTGGGTGGCCGCTTTCGTCCGAATTACCCGGCCGACTTGCTCCGAATCGCGCAACGCATCGGGATGTAGCTGATGTCGGAGCACCAGACCTGGTCGGGCTTCTCGATGGCAATCCCGCGCAACAGGTACGGGTAAACCTTATGCTCTGGATT
>Ga0307423_1000139_pt1 | contig 46269 bp, 50 predicted proteins | sample SalMarWE160310MG_FD_202154 | JGI IMG/M metagenome (GOLD analysis project Ga0307423, IMG submission 202154) | Salt marsh sediment microbial communities from the Plum Island Ecosystem LTER, Massachusetts, United States - WE1603-10 | ecosystem: Environmental > Aquatic > Marine > Intertidal zone >...
CCGGCCGGGGTCGTCGGCGTGAGGAAACCTTCCGGTGTCGTAGTCGAGTGCTGACCACCCGTCATGCCGAAGTTGAAGTTGTTGAGCACGAGCACGGTTATCCCGATATTGCGCCGCGCCGCCGACAGGAGATGAGCTCCGCCAATGCCGGTGCCGCCGTCACCCATGATGACAACAACGGTGAGGTCCGGACGCATCAGCTTGATGCCGGTGGCATACGTGATCGAGCGCCCGTGTAGACCGTGAAATGCGCTCGTAGTGAAATACTGGTCGGACAAACCGGAGCAACCGATGTCCGAGACAATGACGACTTCGGGTGGTTTCAGTTCGAGCTTGACGAGAGCTTCGTTGAGGGCGTCGAGTACAGGGCCGTGGCCACACCCGGGGCAGAATGGATAGTCGGATTTGGTGCGCAGGGTGGGCTGTGGCAGCAACTCGAGACTCATATGATCACCTCTTGGAGCTGGTCGGGACTTATCAGGACCCCATCGGTGCGGGCTATGGACAGGATCTCGACGTGCGGGAGCACCCGCTCGATCTCCCTGGTGTAGAGGCCGGGATTCAGCTCGGCGACCACAACACGGCTCACTCCTATAGCTGCGGACATGATGTGCGGCTCGGGGACGGGCCACAGGCTCTGGATAGTGAGCGCCGAGACTTTGGTGCCCTCCGCCCTGGCAGCGGCAACCGCCTCTCGCATGCTTCCTGCTGTGACTCCGTAGCTGATGAGTAGCGTCTCAGCGTCCTCTTCGATATCGGCGTCGACCATTGAGATCTCGTCGAGGTTGTCGGCGATCTTGCTCACCAGATGCTCGTTGAGCGCACCAACGATGGAGGGCTTCTTGGTAATGAAGGCTTCGTCGGTGTGGCTGCTGCCGGTGAACCGGACCGGGTGCGAACCGCCGTAAAGCTGCATCGGGACGACTCCCTCAGCCGGCTCGTACCGGTACTCGGGCGGAGGGTTGGTGTCCGCCGGGTCGACGATCTCCCGGTCTCGAACATCCACCCGGCGATAGTCGGCAGGATCGACCGAGCGCATTGTCAATGCCAACTCCTTGTCTGCCATCAGGAACACCGGGCAGCGGAACCGCTCTGCCATGTCGAAGGCTTTCATGGTGAGCGTGTAGCACTCGGCCACCGATGACGGGGCCAACGCGATGACGGGGAAGCCGCCTGCGGTTCCCCAGCGAACGAATTGAACATCACCCTGGGCAGTGGTGGTGGCGGCACCGGTGGATGGGCCGAGCCGTTGCACATCGACGATGACCAGCGGGACCTCGCCCATGATCGCCATTCCGATGTTCTCGCTGTAAAGACTGATGCCCGGGCCGGCAGTTGCGGTCATGACACGGGCTCCGGTCATGGCCGCACCGATGCACATCCCGATCGAGGCGATCTCATCTTCGCCCTGCATGCCGATGCCGCCCCGCGCCGGCAGGTCGCGCAGCATCATCATCAGGATCGGTGATGCGGGGGTTATCGGATAGCCCGCAAAGAAGTTGCAGCCGGCGTCGAGCGCACCGCGGACAATCGCCGTCGCCCCGTCGGTGAACTCGCGCTCAATGGTTGCTGTTTCGGTGATAGTTGGCCTCCTGTGGAGTCCTCCAATCTACCGGGGCTTGGAGTTACCAATGGCGCATTCGGCCGATCGGCTGCAGTCGCCGACGGCGCCCCATTGCGGGACAGCGCCGTTTGGCGAATGACCCTCACGACAGGACTGGCGGCGTCGATTGTCCTCATTGAAATCCCAATTGTGGACATCTAATGTCCGGAATTGACCCTAGAGTCGCCTCCATGGACATCATTCTCATCGCCGGTCTCTGGCTCCCCCGGTCGATCTGGGACGAAGTATGCGGTGAACTCGAGCGGTGCGGGCACCACCCGATACCGGTGGCTCTGCCCGGAGTCGATGACGGGTCGACAACTGCCACGCTCACCGATCAGATCACCGCCGTGCTCGAAGCGGTAGACGCTGCCGACCGACCGATGGTTGTCGGGCACTCGGCTGCCTGCACGCTCGCCTGGATGGTCGCCGACCGCAGACCCGACACGATCGACAGTGTCGTCCTCATCGGTGGCTTCCCTGCCTCTGATGGCAAGGCTTATGCCGATTTCTTCCCGGTAGCAGACGGCGTCATGCCATTCCCGGGGTGGGACCCATTCGAGGGTCCCGATGCCGCCGACCTCGACCGCGCCGCCCGGGACCAGTTTGAGTCTATAACCGTTCCCGTGCCCGGGGGTGTGTCGAAGGGTGTCGTGACCTTGACGGACGAGCGAAGGTTTGACGTTCCGCTGCTGCTGGTGTGCCCCGAGTACGACCCCGATCAGGCCAGGACCTGGATCGACGGCGGGGATGTACCCGAGCTCAGCCGGGCCAAGGACATCTCCTACGTCGACATCGACACCGGCCACTGGCCGATGGTCACCAGACCATCGGAGCTTGCCCGGATCATCGACGAGGCAGCCAGGGAGTCCTGAGCTTCGGCAAGTGCAACGCATCCGGGCAGCCGGGGGTTACAACCAGCATGACCAACATTGCCATCTCCACAACGGATCGTGCCGCATTCGAGGCTCGCGACTGGGTTCTGTTCACGTCGCTATCGCTGATCTGGGGAGCGTCGTTTCTCTTCATCGCGGTTGGACTCGAGGCTTTCCACCCCGGTCTGATCACATGGGCCAGGGTGGGTCTCGGTGCCGGCGCCCTTGCTGCCCTCCCGCAGGTCCGGACCCGCATCGAACAGGAAGATCGGCCACGGCTGCTGGCGCTGTCGGTCATCTGGGTCGGGGTGCCGTTCACGCTCTTCCCCCTCGCCGAGCAACACATCAACTCCGCCGTCGCCGGTCTGTTGAACGGTGCCACCCCCATCTTCGCCGGGGCCTTTGCGGCCCTGTTCTTCGGCCGGGTACCGAGGGGACCGCAGCGCATCGGGCTGGCCGTCGGCTTCATCGGCGTGACGTTGGTGAGTCTCGGCTCGGCTGCGGAAGGCGGAACGGCCTTTGTCGGCGTACTGATGGTACTGGCCGCGACCCTCTGCTACGGCCTGGCGCTCAACATCGCCGGTCCCCTCCAGCAGCGATACGGCTCAGTAGCGGTCATGGGCAAGATGCTCATGCTGGCGACGATTTGGACTACGCCGTTCGGCCTGTACGGGCTCACCCGCAGCCATTTTGCCGCCGGATCAACGGCGGCGGTCGCGGTGCTGGGCGTGGCGGGAACCGGCCTGGCGTTCGCCATCATGGCAACTCTGGTTGGCCGGGTCGGCGGCCCTCGCGCCTCCTTCATCACCTATCTGATCCCGGCAGTCTCCCTGGTGCTGGGAGTCGCCTTTCTCGGTGATCGGGTCACCGCGCTTGCTCTCGTCGGAGTAGCGCTCACCATCGCCGGCCCGATCCTGGCCGCCCGCCGCGAGGCGTGAAGCGTCTGCATTGACATATGGCGAGACAACTGTTACGTTTCGCGTATTACGCCAAACGTAGGAGTGATGCGTGGTACGTCGCAAAGACAAGGTCAACTGGGCCGACCCGACATTGCTGATTCTCGGGAGCCTCTGCGAAGGCCCGAAGCATGGCTATGCCATGTCAAGCGACATAGCGGCAACCGTCGGCGTCGACCTCGGCCCGGGAACCCTTTACGGCGCCATCTCCCGCCTCGAAAATCAGGGCCTCATCGAGGCTCTCTCTACAGAAGGCCCGCGGCGACCCTATCGGATCACAGCTGAGGGTGAGGCGCTACTTCGAACCCGGCTGGCGTCGATGCGTACCTTCACCAGGGTCGCTAGTGCACGACTCGAAGGAGCGACCTCATGAGCAAGCGGCTGGCAGGACTTGCGCTCGCGTGTTACCCGCCATCGTTTCGGGAGCGGTATGGCGAGGAGTTGACGGCCCTGGTCAGCGATCGGGGAAACACCGGTCGCACCGTATTCAACCTCCTCGTCGGCGCAGCCCGTGCCTGGGTGAGACCTGTGCTCGCGGGTGGCCCCGAGGAGCGAGGACGCCGTCGCCTGCAGGCGACGGTCACCACTGTCTGGGCCACCGTCATTGCCGGCTTCCTCGTGGCCCCCGCCACCGACCGTGCCCTGCTCGACCCTGCGCCGCCGCACATTCCTGCGGGAACAGTCGCGCTGTTAACCGTTGGGGCTAGCGCCGCAGCGTTCGCCTGCTTGCTGGCGGCCTCGACCGGTCTTCGTCTGTTCGTGTACACGATGAGAGCGCACCACGGCGAACAGCGTCGCCGCATCCTGCGCCCGCTCGCACCTGTCGCCGCACTTGCGGTTGTCGAACTGGTGGGGCTCGCATTCATCATGTGGTGGCGGACAACCTACCCACCGCTCAGCGCCGATCCGCATTTTCCCGCCATCTTCACCGGGGCTTTGCTCCTATGGGGAACGCTCTTCGCTGCGACACTGATCGCAGCGGGCCTCGGGCCGGCCCTCGCCTTGACTCGCGCCACCCCCCCGGCCCGCTCGCTCCGACCGGGTGCCCGCCTCGCAATTCCGATCGCAGGACTGATGGCCATTGCAGCAACTACCTCGGCGATCGCGTCAATAATGTTGCTGTCTCACAACAACTACGATTGGTTCGCACAACTGTTCACCTTCGGCTCGCTGTCGGTAGCCACCGGGGCATCCACGGTCGCCCTCATCACTGCGGGGCGTGGCGTGCGGATAGCGTTCCAGCGCTAAGTCGTATCAAGGTACCGGCACCAGAAGAACCGGGCTGAACTCGGCTGCGGCCGATGCCTCGAGATGACGGGCACCGAGCAGCGTCAAATCCACATCCGAGGCAACGACCACTCTCACCATCCGTGTCGCCCAGCTTCTGTCGACCCGGCAGCTGCATTCCACGAGCTGTGCGCTGTTCGCCCGTGCCATCTCGGCAGCGGACCGGTAGGGGTCGGCACCCGCACCAAAGTCCGCAAATGTGGCAGGCGCAGCCGCGAGTGCTGCTGCGTCGGCTGCGGCAGTGAGCCGGGCCCTGGCCTCTGTGACCCGGGCAACGTCCGCTACGAGCAGCGCCAGGACCATGCCAACCACCAGCAGCGCGGCGACGACGGCCGTCGCCGCGCCCTGCTGCTGGCTCATTGCTCCACTCGCATCACCGATGTCGCAGACAAAGGGACGGTCACCCAGTTGAGCAACGGGATCGACACGTGGTGTTCCAACGTGACGGTGACGCTTGCCTCGGCACCCATGAGGTGTGGTCGATGGACGTTGATCCTGGCATCGGCGCCGCGGGCACCCAGCGCCGAACTGGCTGCATTCAATGCGGCTGCCGGGTCCGGTGTGGTGGCTGCAACCCGGGCTCCCTCCCGGGCCGCCGCAACGACCTCGATTTGGAGCCTGCCCGCAAGAGCCACCTCCACGATCATCCCCATCACGAGAATGATCAGCGGTACAAGAAGGGCCAATTCCACCGTGGCGCTCCCGCGCTGGGTCACACCAGACTCGACACGCGGTTGATGACTGCGTTGAACAGATCGCCGAGTGCTCCGGTGCTCGTCGCCCATACAATGAGCGTCCCGGCAATGGCGGCCGCAGCCACCACAATGAGGGCGTACTCGGCGGTTGCCTGGCCCGATTCGTCAGTCTTCAGTTGCTTCATTTCCTTCTCCTGATCCCGGCGTCCGGCCGGTGCGGTGGGAAGCTGGACTCAGATCTCGAGATGCGTGAAAGCGTCCAGGAGGGCCGGGGCGATGGTCAGCAGCAAGAACCCGGGCAGAATGAGCAACGTCAACGGGAACAGCAATGCCACCGGGACCTTCCTCACGTGCTCGAGCCGTTTCGCTCCAAGGTCCGCATGTAGCTCGTCGGCAACGCGGATCACCTGGTCGAGAAGTGCGGATCCGGTGGTGATCGCCCTGCCGATGACCCGGTACAGCTCTCGTCCCGCTCCCCGGGCGCCGGCCATCGCTGTTGCGATGCCTTCGACCCGCGCCCTGCGCAGGAGTGCCTCGACCTCATCGGCGATCTGCCCGCCGACGGCACCCGCCGCGAGTTCCAGGGCCGGCTGAATCCCGAGGCCCCCGGTCAGGGCGAGTGCGGTCAAGTCGGCCAACAGCGCGGCGTCCTCCCGTGCCAGTTTGCGGGCCGCGGTCCTGGCTCGGAAGCGTTTCCGTAGCAACAGGATCCCCGCGAGCAACGCCATGGGCCCGATTAGGACGGGCACTGTTGCCATCACCGCCGCCGCAGCAGCCACCACAACCAGTACGCGAACAGGAAGCGACGTGGCCACGAGCAGCACTGCGGTAACCAGCAGCCCGGTCATGACTTGGCCAATCGCCATACAAGCCCGACGCCGACAAGCTCCATCGTGATACCGACGACCGCGAGCATTCCCGCTCCCCCTGCAAACAGTGACGCGATGCGCCGGAATCCTCCGAACAACATCCAGAGCACCGGTATCCCGGCGACGATCAGCGCCGACAATCGAGCCTGGGTCGTGAGCACGCGCTGCTGTCTGACAAGCTCTCCGTCGGCCGCAGCCCGATCCGCCAGTCGCAGGAACACGGCTCCGGCACGACCACCCGAGCGTGCTGCAACGTCGATCGCCGCAGCCAGACGCGGGCCCGCGTCGAGTGCCGCGGCGACCGCTCCGATCGGTGCTCCTGCCATGGCGAGACGGCGTGCCCTTGCGAGATCGGGCCGACCCTCGCCTGCGACGACGATGGCATGCCGCAGCGAAGCGCCTGCGGTGAGCTCGGCATGTATCGATGCGAACAACTGCTGCTCGTCCAATCCCGGCGATCGTTGCCGCCACGCCCGACGCTCCCGGTTTGGGAACGCCAGGATCAGCAACGCAAGGACGATGGTCACGAACACGTGTAGACCTCCTCGAGCTCGTCACCCACCGTGACGATCGACCGCACCAGCCGCTTGCCCCCGCGACGCCCAACAACCACCACGACATCGACGACGGCGTGAACCTGCCGGTGGATACTCTCTGCGGTCGCAGTCACCTCGAGCAACGCCAGCGTCTCGAGACGCCACAACGCCTCCGCCGCGGTGCTGGCATGGATCGTCGACATGGAGCCCTCGTGACCCGTCGACAGCGCCTGGATCATGTCGAACGCTTCGGCACCCCGGACCTCACCGACGACGATGCGGTCGGGACGGAGACGGAGTGCGTGCCGCAGCAGTTGCCGCTGGGTGATGGCGCCTGCCCCCTCGGTGTTGCCGGGTCGGCCTTCGAGCCGCACGACATGCCCGGCCGGGCGGAGCTCGGTTGCGTCTTCGATGGTCACCACGCGCTCCTCCGGTGGCAGCTCGTGGAGGAGCACGTTGAGCAGCGTCGTCTTCCCGGCACCGGTCGGGCCGCACACGAGGATGTTGGCGCGCTCGGCAACGATCCTGCGTAGCAACGTCGAGCCCTCCCCGCTGATACCTGCTACGGCTTGCAGCTCGTAGAGATCCCGGACCGCTTCGCTGAACCGCCTCACTGCCAGCACGGGACCGTCGGGTGATGCAGGCGGGACAATCGCATGGAGCCGCGACCCGTCGGGGAGACGGGCATCAACTGCGGGGCTGGCAGGGTCGAGCCGAAGCCCGAGCGGGGCGATGATCCGCTCAACTGCGGCCACCAGCTCACCCTGCCGTTTGAATTCGATGTCCTCACGATGCAGTACCCCGGCACGCTCCACCCAGACGGTGCCGTCCCCGTTCACCAGCAGGTCACTGACCGATGGGTCCCGGAGCAGCTTTTCGAGCGGACCGAGACCGAGGACCGAATCTACAACTGCAATCGCCTCTCCTTGATCGAGAAGTGGCGCTTCTATCGGCAGCAGCCTGGAGACGTGATCTGCAACCGTGTCACGATCGAACGCCACCGCGTCTGATACGACCCTCCTGGCCAGCCGTTCCACTACACCCACGACATCTCCCAAACCCGCCTCCACGACCGCACCCACCGACTCCGCACCGGAACACGACCCTCTAAGAGTGCAGTAGCCGCCGACCGCGGAGGTGTCTTGATGGTCATCCCCGGCCCCGGCGCCTTGATGTGCCAGCCCATCTGTTGGTAGACGGCCGGCCGCTCGCATCTAGGGGTCATTCCACCCGGCAACAGTGGAATCACAGGTACCGCACCACCTCCTTGGCCCACCGCGGCATCGCTGATCGATGCGAGCCGGAGGACCAGTCGAGGCCAGCCTTTGGCCAGCGCTGCAATGACGTCACGAGCCGCCGCGGCCTCGATGCCGCCATTGCGGAGCACGGCAACCCCCCGACGTGTCGGGCGCAGATCGTCGAGACGGGGGCCCTCCTCGACCAGGTCGGCAAGCGACGCCGAACCGGGGTAGGGAGGGCCGAATGGGTCCAGATCGACGACAAGGGCGGTCCCGACAGACGCGGCGAGCGCAACCGGGGCGAGAACCCCGAGAACGCCATCGGTCGCACAGCTGATGGCCAGCGTGGTCATGACCGTCTTCCCCTTCTCCTCTGACACAACGGGGAAGCACTGTCGAAGATATGCGCTGGCGAGAAGCGATACAAGAGGTCTGTGCCTCACCTCAGGCGAGGATCGAGTTCTGCTCCGCAGAACATCGGCCACCCGCCCCCTGGCTGAGTTTCCGCAAAGCCAAAACCCAAACCACTTCCCCCTGGGCTGAGTTTCCGCAAAGCGGAAACTCAAACCTCACCCGAAGGGTGAGGCCTCAACCGTTGCCCCAAACCAGCCGTAGTATCTGGGTATGGAGGCAGCATTCTTCGATCTCGACAAAACGGTCATCGCAAAGTCTTCGACGCTCGCCTTTGGCAAGCCCTTCTACAAGGCCGGGTTCCTGCGACGACGGGCACTGATGAAGATGGGATTCGCCCAACTCTTCTACGTGTTGTTCGGCGCCGACGAGGATCAGTTGGAGCGGGCCCGCGACCAGATGCTCATGCTCACATCCGGGTGGCATCGTGCTGAAATCGAACAGTTGGTGGAGGAGACACTCGAAGAAGTGGCCGACCCAATCGTGTACGCCGAGGCGTTGACGCTGATCGACCAGCACAAACGAGAGGGCCGCAAGGTGGTGATCGTCTCGGCGAGCCCGGAGCAGATCGTCCGGCCGCTCGGTCGATACATCGGCGTCACCGATTTCATCGCAACGAGGGTCAAGACAGATGCGGCAGGTTTCTTCCTACAGGAGATCGAGCTGTATGCGATGGGCGAAGGCAAGGTCAAAGCGATCCAAGAGCTGGCGTCGAAAGAGGACATCGATCTGGCGAAGTCATACGCCTACTCGGACAGCGCCACCGACCTACCCATGATGGAGATGGTGGGCAACCCGGTTGCCGTCAATCCCGACAAGGAGCTGCGCAAGGCCGCCGAGGAACGGGAATGGCCCATCCTCGAGTTCGAACGCCAGGTGAGCCTGCGGACCCGTCTACCCAGACCAAATCCGTGGTGGTCCGGGGCAACGGTGGCGGGTGTCGCCGCGGCAGTCACCGCCGCCATTCTGCTGCGCAAGAAGGATCTCTAGCCGAGCCGTTCGTATAGCCCGCGCACGTATGCCGCCTGACCGAGGTGTTGCATATCGTCGCCGATGACACTCACCAGACGCACTCCCGCGGTCACCGGAGGGTCCCAGCGGGTGTCCACGATCCGGCTGAGCTCCTCAGGGTCGACCGTCTCCAGGTACTCCATCGTCCTGGCGTGGACTACGTCTGCATAGTCACGAAGGATCTGAGGATCGGAGATCCGAACCGCGGCGACCTGCTCGGTTGTGTGCCCGTATCCGACATTGTCCGGCTCCGCAGGCATCCCGAAACGCCCGGCCCAACCTTCGTCGATCCACGCCTGCCCACGCTGGGCAACATCAGAGACGTGGTGGTCCTGGACCCTCAGCAGATGCCAAACAAGCCAACCGATCGAGTTGGCGTTGGCGTCTGGCCGGTAGGTCAGCGCCGGCTCATCGAGGTCCTTCGTCACCCGGTGCACTCCCTCGACGATCCGCCCGTACGCGTCCACGAGGATGTCTCTGGTGTTCACAACTGCTCCCTGGTTTGCCTTGACCGAATCGTAGGAGCGATGCGACCAACTCAACAACGGTCGCCCAACGTGCCATCCTGTACTCGTGGACAAAGTCCTGGAGTGGCTCTCGTCGCCGGCGAACCCGCCGGTCCGATATCTGGTCGCCCGCGACCTTGGCAGCACCGACGCCTCGGATCTGGCAGAGCTACGCAGCGCGATCTTCGATTGGCCACCGCTGGTCGACGTACTGGCGCTGCAGCGCGACGACGGTGGGTTCCCGAGTCGAGAGAAACCCGAGAGCGCCCGGGCAACATTCTGGGCGCTGCGACTCATGGCCCGGTGCGGATTGGACCTCGGCGACGATCCGGTGTCGCGTGCTGTCGAATACCTCGAGCATCACCACCACCACGAGGCATTGTCATTTTCCGGCGGCGCATCCGGCGTCCTCCCGTGTTACCTGGGAGTCACCACCGAAGCTCTGATCCGGTTGGGTGCTCTCGACACGCCGCTCGTCCAGGACTCACTCACCTGGCTCGTTGAGCATCAGCGTTTCGACCATCGTGAGGCCAAGGCAGGCGGCTTGTCGGAATGGCCGTACCGGGCGCCGGTCAACTTCGGGTGCTGGCAGAGCGTCTCGTGTTATCACGGCGTTGCCGGTGCGTTCCGGGCGATGGCGGCTGTGCCCCTCTCGCAAAGAACGCCCGCGATCGAACAGCGTCTGGGAGAGGCCATCGAATACCTGCGTATCCACAATCTCTACAAGAAGAGCACGAGCGATCGACCGCTCTTCCGACACATGACCCAGCCCTCGCTCGTCGCCGACTATCGCTCCGACCTGCTCGACATGCTCGACGGCGTCGCAAACGCCGACCCGGCACTCGCCTCCGAAGCGTGGGTCCGGGATGCAGTGGATGACATGGACGACCTGGCAGCCGACGGCCGGGTTCCTCTCGTGAAGAACTACGGCAAGAAGCTCATGGACCCGATCCCGCTCGAACCGGTCGGCGAGCCTTCCCGCTTCCTCACCTACCAGTGGCTGACGGTGCGTCACAAGCTGGCCGGCTCGATGCGATAGCCGATGCCGGACAAAATCAGATTCCTTGACATCTGCATCTATACTCGTGTATATACATGTCTATGGATTCAGACCCATTCGAAACACTGAGTGATCCCACCCGCCGCCAGATCGTTCATGAGCTGCGGTCCGGCGAGCATTCGGTCGGCGACCTCGTCGACAGAGTCGACATCGCCCAGAGCGGAGTGTCCCGGCACCTCCGCATCCTCAACGAAGCCGGTTTCGTCCAGGTGCGGACCGACGGGCAGCGGCGTCTGTACTCGCTTCGTCCCGAGCCGTTTCAGGCTATCGACCGGTGGATGGACGACTACCGCCTGTTGTGGGAGGACCGGCTCGACCGCATGGGAAAAGAACTGGAGCATCGCCAGCAGACACAACGCAGAACGGAGACGGCATGACCGAGCAACGCACGGTGCGCATCGAGCGCACCTACGACGCCAGCCCCGCCGAGGTATGGGAGCTGTGGACCACGGCAGACGGCATCGCGTCGTGGTGGGGACCCGAGGGTTTCGGAGTCGAGGTCCTCGAGCTCGACGTGCGGCCCGGAGGCAAGATGACCTACTCGATGATTGCCAAGGCCGCCGAGATGAAGGCATATCTGGAATCGCAGGGAATGCCAACCACAACCACCCACGATATGCACTTCACCGAGGTCGTGCCCTACCGGCGTCTCTCCTATCGGAGCGCCGTCGACTTCGTTCCCGACGTGGAGAGCTACGACGTTGGGACCCACCTCGAGCTCGAACCGCTCGGAAATGGAACTCGCCTCACCCTCATCCTCGACGCGATGCACGACGACCACTGGACAGAGATGTCGGTCGCCGGTTGGGAGCAGCAGCTCGACAACCTCGCCACGACTCTGAAGGAGACCCTGTGAATACCCCGTACCCCATGCTCTGGTTCGACACGCAGGCCGAGGAAGCCGCCGAGCTGTACACCTCGCTGTTCCCCGACTCGGCCGTTACCGGCATCGAGCGCTACGGCGAGGGCATCCCGGGACGTGAGGCAGGCTCGGTGATGACCGTCTCGTTCACCCTCCACGGCGCCCGCTTCAGCGCTCTCAACGGCGGACCGCATTTCACCTTCAACGAGGCAATCTCGCTGGTCGCCGAGTGCGAGGACCAGAGCGAGATCGATCGGCTGTGGAACGCCCTCATCGCCGACGGTGGGCACGAGTCGCAGTGCGGGTGGCTCGTCGACAGGTTCGGCGCCTCATGGCAGATCATTCCTGCCAATCTCTCCGAATTGCTGGCCGTCCCTGGTGCAGTGAAGGCGATGTTGCAGATGACCAAGCTGGATATCGCCGGGCTCGAGTCGGCAGGGACGGAGTAGGCAGTCTCACCTAGACTGGCCGTTGCCGGTCTTGCGGGCCGTCCATCACAGATGGGTCGAGCCGGCCATCGCTTTCCGCACAGTTGTTGTCCTTCGTGAAGGGAGCTGTGATGGAAAGCGCATTCGTGGTTGCCGTCGTTGTCGGGGTCTCGATCGCCATCCAGGTGCTGCTAGTCGGCCGCGCCAGCCAGGATGTGCCGCCACTTGTGATCTCGACCGCCCTGCAGAGCTCGGGCCTTGTTGCCGGTCTCATCTGGGTTGCCTCACAACGGGCCTGGTCGGCCGCAATCCCGATTGTCGGCAAGTGGTGGTGGCTGCCGCTCGGTGCCCTTGGTTGGGGCATCGTTGCCGCACTCGGCTATGCGTCTGCACGCCTCGGCGCCAGCACGACGCTGGCCATCGTGGTCGCCAGTCAGCTGGTCACAGGGCTCGTGCTCGATCTGACGACAGACGGCATCGAGATCAGCATCCGCCAACCCCTGGGAGCGGGATTGCTGGTCGTCGGGGCGCTACTAATCAGCGTTCGGTGAAGCCCAAACAGACCTATGGATTGTGTTGTTCGCACCTGATACAATCGAACGTATGTTCGATTGTATCAGGTTGACTGAGGAGATCCCGCCCGGCCTGGAGACCATGGATCCAGGGCCGGTCCTGGCTGTCTTCTTGGGTCACGTCGACATCGATCGTTGCACTCCATCCGATCGGATCAGAGTGCTGAAAGCCCAGGATCGCCTTCTTTCCTGGGTCCACTCACAGCGGTATCGGACAATGTCGTCCATCGTCGACGTCATCGACCCTGATGATATGTCTGCCAGCTATGTCGAGGACGCCGCTGCGATGGAGGTGGCGGCAGCGCTCCGTTTGACCCGCCGCGCCTCCGAAACCGAGATGGAGTTCGCTCTCGATCTACAGCGCCGACTCCCGTCGGTGTGGGAAGCACTCAGAGACGGCACCATCGACGTGCGGCGTGCCCGGGTCATCATCGATGAGACCACCCATCTATCAATGGCGGCAGCCCGCAACGTTGTCGACGACATCATCTCTGATGCGGGGCGGCTCACCACCGGGCAGCTCGGGCACAAGCTGCGAAAGCTGTGCTTCCAATCTGACCCCAAGGACGCCAAGGGGCGATACGAGTCGGCGGTCGAAGACCGGTACGTCGCTCTCGAATCCAACCCAGACGGGACCGCCAATCTCTTTGCGATGAATCTCCCGGTTGATCGAGCCAACGCTGCCATGGCGCGAGTCAATCGCTTTGCTCGTTCGCTCCGCAGCGACGGTGAAACGCGCACCATGGACCAGCTGAGATCAGACGTGTTCCTCGACATTTTCGACGGTTCCGGTGCTGCGGCCCGCTCGGCACGTGGCGGTGTTCATCTCTACACGGACCTGAAGACCCTGGCCGGTCTCGCAGACCACCCGGGGGAGTTGGCCGGCTACGGCCCCGTCATCGCCGACATCGCTCGACAACTGGCGAAGCGGCAAGCCGATACCTCGTGGGATTGGACCATCTACAACCCGGATTCCGGGATGATCATCGCCGAGGGCACCACCAGGCGGCGCCCGACGAGGGCGCAGAGTCGCCACGTCGAGAACAGGGACCACACCTGTGTCTTCCCGGGCTGTCGCATGCCCGCGGTCAACAGCGATATCGACCACACGATCCCATACGCCGAAAGCCGACGCACCCACATCGATCACCTCGCACCCCTCTGCAAATACCACCACACGGGGAGACATCGACACCGGTGGACCTACCGCAGGATGGCGGACGGCGACTACCTATTCACCAGCCAGCTCGGTCACCGGTATACGACAAGCGGGCGTGATCCCTGAGCACCATGCGGTCGCGAGCTCGGCGACCACCTCCCCTTCTGCTGCCGGACACTCTCGCCTCCGACTATCCACACGCGCTTGCGGCCGCCCGGAGGCAGCCGCAATGCGTATCGGACTCGATTGTGGCTTGGGAAGTACCTCAGTCCGAATTCTCGTCCAGCGGAGGCGGGGCGCCGGCAACGCCCGCCTCGCTGATGGCTTCGCTGGCGACCTCGTCGTCGCTCGGGATCTCGCCGGCCGCCCTTTTTGCAGCGACACCCTCGGCACGCGCCGCCTCTATCTTCTCCGTCGTCAACTTCGGTGCCGCATATGCAAACAACAGCAACCAGGCCGCCGACACAACGAACCACGGCAATCGCAACGACATCTCCCTACCCAACGACGCTTCGGCTCCGACCTGCAACAGACCACCGATTGCCGAACCGATCGGAATCATCCCCCAGGCAAAGAACCGGTAGACGCTGTTGACCCTGCCCAGCAGCCGGTCGGGGATGATCGACTGTCGTAGCGAGACCGTAATGACATTCCAGAGCACCCCGACGAAGGTGCCAAGGGCGAACATCGCCCAGACGATGGACCAATGCGACGCCACGCCGGTGACCAGCGACGTCACGCCGCTGCCGATCATGGTGAAGTACAGCGCCGGGCCGCTGCCGATCTTCTGGGAGACCCTGCTGGCCAGGAAAGTTGCCAGCAAACCGCCGATGGCACCGCCGGTGCCGAGAATGGCAAAGGTGAAGGCGCTCACATGGAGCACCTCCTGGGCGAACAGAACGAAGGTGGCCATAGTCACTGCGAACATCGCGTTCATCAGCCCGAGAATGATCGCCATGGGGCGGAGCAGAGGATGCGCCCACAGCCAGTTCCATCCCTCCTTGATCTCGCCAACCCACTCGATCTTCTTCGGAGCTTCGTCGCCCTTGTGGGTCCGGTAGTCGCCGGTGATGAGAAACACCAACCCGGCGGCGACGGCAAAGGTACCCCCGTCGAAGAAGAACGGGAGGGCGAACCCGATCGCAAGCAATGCACTCCCGAGCGGCGGGCCCAAAAAGCTGTTCGCCACCATCTCGACACCCCACATCTGGCCGTTTGCCTTCTCCAGAGCCTCCGGCTTGACGATCGCGGGGAGGATCGTCTGTGCCGAGTTATCACGAAGCACTTCGGCGAACCCCATCAGCAGTGCGGCCAGCAACAGCACCGTGTACATCACGGGCTCGGTGGCGATCTCCAGACCAGACTCGATCGCATCGGGTGCGGGCAGGACACCGGCTCGAGCGAGCACAAACAACGCAACGACACCGGTGATCACGGTTCGAATCGTGTCCATACCGACCATGAGTTTGCGCCGGTCGACCCGGTCGGTAATCACCCCGGCAGGCAAGGTGAACACGAGCCAGGGAAGCCGCTGAGCTATTGCAATCAGCGCAATCAGCAAGCCATTGCGAGTGACCGCCGACGCCAACCACGGATACGCGATCTGGGCAACGCCGTCGCCGAGATTCGAGATAACGCTCGCCGTCCACAGCTTCCAGTAGTGGGCACCGAGCTTGATCTTCTGCTTGGCCTCGGTCATTCTCCCTCTCCATTGTTGGGCAATACCGGCAGATCTGTTGGATAGATGGCCCCGAGAAACCCGTAGACCCGTTCTCCGCCACGTGGTGCTTTGGCAAACTGCACTGCCAGTTCGAGCACCCGGTCCCAGAAGGCGACGGCCTGATCCTCGCTCATGCGAACATGTCGGAGCGTCGACGCCGCCAGCGCCGAGTCGTCGTCGACCACGGCCTCGGCCATCGCTTCCTGGAGCATGAACAACTTGCCGCCGGGGTCCGGCGAGCCATGGAAGATGATGGTGTGTGCGGTGCGCCCGTAGAGCTTCTCGGTCATCGCCCGTACCTGGCGAGTGCGCACAACTCGAACGAAACCCGCGTCCTCGAGAACATTGACGTGATAGCCGACCGTCCCCTTGGGACGATCCAGCGCCGCCGCGAGTTCTGTCACCGACGCCGCTCGCTCGTTCAGCAGGTCCAGGATTGTCATGCGAATCTGGTTGCCGAGCGCCTTCAGTTGGTCGGGTGTCTCAGCATGAACGAACTCGTCGACCTCGTAGTCGAGGGCGGAATTATGTTGCTCGGGAAGATGATCGGTCGACATTTCCCGAATTGTCGAGGAAAGTCGTACATTTGTCAATCGCCGTCATGGGGGATGACAATGAGCCGGCCGCCTTACTGCGTAACGTTACAATCGGAATCGAAATGGTTACTGAGCCAACACCACGAGTGCCGCTGACCAAGGACCGGGTGCTCCGAGCCGCGATTGGCCTTGCCGATGAATCCGGCATCAAGACGGTCACGATGCGAAAGCTCGCCGGCGAGCTCGACGTCGAAGCGATGTCGCTCTACTACTACGTCGCCAACAAGGAGGAGCTCCTGAACGGCATGGTGGACGCGGTTGTTGGTGAGATCGAGGCTGATTGTGGCGGCTTCACCGTCCCGACCCGAAACGGCAGCTGGAAGGCAACGCTCCGTAAGCGGATACTCGCTGCCCGGGCAGTGATGCTGCGGCACCCGTGGGCACCCGCCGTGCTCGAGACCCGGACGACGATGAGCCCCAGAATGATGCGCTACTTCGACACGCTGTTGGGGATCCTCCTCCAGGGTGGGTTCTCATACGATCTCGGCCATCACGCTATGCATGCGCTGGGAAGCCGGGCCCTTGGCTTCAACCAGGAGCTCTTTGTTCCCGACGATGAGGGCCAGGGAGAACAGAACGACGAGACGCTGGCCGCGATGGCGCAACACCTCCCTCACATCATCGGCATGCTCGAAGCGGTCGCCCACGACGATCCCGACTCGACACTCGGCTGGTGCGATGACCAAACCGAATTCGAGTTCGGCCTCGACCTCATCCTCGACGGCCTCGAACGAAGGCTCGGCTGACCCGACCCCGAGCCTGCCCGGTTGCCTCCCTCGACAGTGCCTGTCCCGCGTCGCTAATCGTCTTGCGGTGGCTCCGTGTCTGTGTCGTCGCGGTCGGCTTCCGCTACGCCGGCGGGGACATCGTCACCCGCACCACCACGAATGGACCCGATTGCCCATAACGCGATCAGCGTCAGCGCGGCGGCACCGGCCGCCAGGCCCAGCCATCCCCACCGCCGCCCTTCAGGTGACCCCAGCGGATCATCGTCAGCATTGATGGATCCGGTGGGTCGATCGCGTTCGAACACCGCCCGGTCCACCCCGAGCTCAGTGAGCATGTGAAGCTCGGAAACGGTTGCCGGGCCGGAGTTGGGTATGAACTCGAACCCAAGCGAGATGTTCTCGAGTACCGGAAGCTGGACGATGCCGACCCAGGTGCCGTCCCCCTGATCTGCGAGGGCAACGGGCGGTAGCTCGCTGGCTCCAGGCCCGATCCCTCTGACCAGGACCGCAACCGGGCTCCCCGCCACCTCCACGGACACCTCGAGCCAAAGTCCGCCGTCGGTGGATGTGGCCGTCGCCGAAGCATCCCCAAATGGTGAGGACAGCGGCAGGAACACCAGAAGGAACGCAAGCACAGTCGTCATGCCTTCCAGCGTACTCAGCGCACGGCCTCATACGGGACTTCGCGACGGGGTAGACCCCACCGCTGGATCGAAGCGACTGCAATCACCACCATCAACCCGCCAAGGATCTGCAGCGCTCCCAGCCGTTGCTCAAGCAGGATCCATGCCGCGGTAGCCCCGATCACCGGCTCCGCGGTCGCTACTACGCCGATGATGCCTGAGGCGGCCCGCTTCAGCGCGGCGATCTCGAGCAGGAACGGAATGGCAGTTCCCGCGATCCCGACCCACACGAGCTTGCCCCACACATCGCCCGATAGATGAGTCGGAAAGCTCCACCACGGCTGGACGACCGCCCAGAAGATCGAGGCAACCAGGAAACCCCACGCCATAACCGTCACCGCAGGCAACGTCCTTCCCAGGTGCTCGCCGATGAGTAAGTAGGAGGCAAATGCAAGCGCGGAGGCCAGGCCTGCAGCCACACCCAGCCAGTCGGCATTGGCAACGTCCCATGCCTCACTGACAAGCGCCACCCCGATCACCGCCAACAACGCGGCGACCCAGGCCACCATGGTGACCTGCCGGTGTTGGACGACCACCATCCACCCAAGCACGAGAATCGGCCCGAGGAACTGGATCGTCGCCCCTGGTCCGACGCCGAGCCGTTCGAGAGCCCAATAGAAGGTGACATTCACCACCGCCAGATTGACCCCAATAGCGACCAACCAACCAAGCTTCCCCGCAGGTCGTAGCAGGCCACGCCACATCGCCCAGGGAACGAGGATCAAAGCCGCCTGCAGGGCACGGGCCTGGGCCACCCTGGCCGGCGTGATGTCGGCAAACGCACCGGCCGCCACCGCCCCGCTGACACCCCATAGAAGGGCTGCCGTCAGCGCGATCGCAATCCCGAGCCGCTGTGTCCTTGCATCGTCCATGAACCCGCGAGCGTAACGGCCTGACGGTCAGAGACCGAGTTGCGTCAGCTTGGTCTTCACGAGTGCCCGCAACAGGCTCTCCGGGAGCGGCCGATCACAGGGGAATTGGAGCGTACCTTTTGACCACTTGTAGCCGTCCAACTCGTCTGCCAGCTCGGGTAGCACCGACCCTGAATGAGGGAAATAGCTGCAGTGGTTTTTGAAGTATGCGTAGCCGGCGACCGCCTTACCGTGCATCTCGAATGCCGGCACGCCGTAGGAGATAGTCTCCTGCGCGTCGGGCAATATCTTGCGCAACGCCTCACGCACATGTCCGAGAGTGGTTCGCTGCGGCTCCGGAGCTTCTGCGAGATACTCGTCGACTGTCAAATGTGCCATGGCGCCTCCCCTGATAACCAGAACGACAATACCCGCCGACCCGAGCTCGGGGAAGACCTCTCGCCGGATCAGCACAGCGACCTGACTACAGTTTCCGGTCACACAGAGGAGTGATCGGTGGCACCAAGAACGATGTACGAGAAGATATGGGACGACCACGTCGTCCGCTCCGGAGGAGGGTCCGAGCCCGACCTGCTCTACATCGACCTCCATCTCGTGCATGAAGTGACTTCGCCCCAGGCGTTCGAGTCGCTCGAGCTGACCAACCGCAAGGTGCGGCGACCCGATCTGACGCTGGCGACCGTCGACCACGGAGTCCCCACCGAGGGCAGGGCGCTCGGGATCAAGGACCCGCTATCCAAAAAGCAGATCGACACTCTTGTGGCCAACTGTAAGAAGCACAACATCGAGCTCTACGACATCAGCGACATCCGCCAGGGCATCGTCCACGTCATCGGCCCCGAGCAGGGCGTCACCCAGCCGGGGATGACCATCGTGTGCGGTGACTCGCACACCTCCACCCACGGCGCATTCGGTGCGCTGGCGTTCGGAATCGGAACCTCGGAAGTCGAGCACGTCCTCGCCACCCAGACACTCCCCCAATCCCGACCCAGGTCCATGGCGGTCAATGTCAACGGCGAGCTCCCCACCGGAGTGACGGCCAAAGACATCATCCTCGGCATCATCAACCGGATCGGTGTTGCCGGTGGCACCGGATATGTCATCGAATACCGCGGCTCGACCATCGATTCGCTCTCGATGGCAGGCCGCATGACCATCTGCAACATGTCCATTGAAGGTGGTGCCAGGGCAGGCATGATCGCCCCCGACGAGACCACCTTCGAGTACCTGAAAGGCCGCAACTACGCGCCCGCGGGTGACAAGTGGGACAGGGCCGTGGAGTATTGGGAGTCGGTGCGTACGGATCCGGGCGCGACGTTCGACGTCGAGATCGACATCGACGCCGCCGATCTCGCCCCGTACGTCTCGTGGGGCACCAACCCGGCCCAGACAGTCCCGGTTACCGGATCTGTCCCCAACCCATCGGAGTTCGACGACCCTCTCGAGCGTGACGCCGCCGAGCGTGCGCTCGTCTATATGGATCTGGAGGCGGGCACCCCGATCATGGATGTCCCGCTCGACCGGGTGTTCTTTGGATCGTGCACAAACGGACGTATCGAAGATCTCCGGGCCGGAGCTCGACTACTCGCGGGCAAGAAGATCCATCCTGAGGTGCATGCCATGGTGGTGCCGGGCTCCGGTTTGGTGAAGATGCAGGCCGAGGAAGAAGGCCTGGATCTCATCTTCAAGGAAGCCGGGTTCGAGTGGCGGGAACCCGGCTGCTCGATGTGCCTCGGTATGAATCCCGACATCCTCATGCCGGGCGAACGTTGCGCATCCACCTCGAACCGCAACTTCGAGGGCAGACAGGGCCGTAACGGGCGCACCCATCTGGTCAGCCCGGAGATGGCGGTCGCTGCTGCGGTCGAAGGGCATTTTGTTGACGTTAGGGAGTGGGTGTAATGGAACCGATCTCTGTCATCACTGGCCAGATGGCGCCGCTCCCCCGCGCCAACGTCGACACCGATGCCATCATCCCCAAGCAGTATCTCAAGAGGGTCGAGCGCAGCGGCTTCGGACCATTCCTCTTCTACGAGTGGGCATACGACCAGGAGGGTGAGCCGATTCCCGGGTTCATCCTCAACCAGCCCGCATACGCGGCCGCCGAGGTGCTGGTGAGCGGGCCCAACTTCGGCTCCGGCTCTTCGCGGGAACATGCTCCCTGGTCGATCGAGGACCGTGGCTTCCAGGCGATCATCGCCCCCTCTTTCGCCGACATCTTCTACAACAACTGCATCAACATCGGGTTGCTGCCGATCACGTTGACTGATGAGCAGGTCGCAACGCTCACTGACATAGCGAACGACCCTGACAACGTGGTGACCATCGATCTCGAGAAGCAGACTGTGACCACCGTCGGCTTTGAGGCGCATTTCGATATCGACGCGTTCGTCAAACATCGGCTCAGCAAGGGTCTCGACAACATCGCCCTCACCCTCACCCACGGTGAGGCCATCGACACCTATGAAGAGACGCGGCCCGGCTTCAAGCCGGCTCTGAGCTGATCAGCTCGAATCGCGTTTGAACAAAGAGGCTGAAACACTCCCGTTACCGAAGTGAAACCCGATGTTTACCCCTGGTTTTCCGTGGAGAAACGTTCGCTACCTACCTTCCTGCCCAACCTGATCCCGGGTGTGTCTCCTGACATACCCGGGGTGGGCGCTAAAAGCCGGAAGGCAAGGGAGACAAACAATGAAGCGGAGACTGCTGTTCATAGGCACAGGAGCGATGCTGGCGACACTGTTGCTAGCCGCTCCGGCACTGGCGCAGGAGGGAATGACTGCAGATGCCGTCCAGGCCACTCTGGACAATATCTGGGTTCTGATCGCCGCGGTGCTGGTCATCTTCATGCAGGCGGGTTTCGCCCTGGTTGAAGCTGGCCTCACCCGGGCCAAGAGCGTCGCCAACATAATGATGAAGAACTTGATGGACTTTGCGGCCGGGGTATTGGCGTTTGCCTTCACCGGGTTCGCCATCGCGTTCGGCTCTGGCAACGGGTTCATGGGAACCGAAGGTTGGTTCCTCAACACGAACCACTTCTCAGATGGGTACTTCGGTACTCTGTCACTGCCGACATTCTTCATCTTCCAGGTGGCATTCGCCGCAACCGCGGCAACCATCGTCTCGGGTGCGATGGCGGAACGTACCAAGTTCAAGAGCTACTTCGTATACAGCTTCGTCATTACCGCTCTCATCTACCCAATCGTCGTCCACTGGGTGTGGGGCGGTGGCTGGCTCTCGACACTCAGCACCCCGATGACCGACTTCGCCGGTTCGACCGTCGTTCACAGTGTCGGTGGCTGGGCTGCCTTGATGGGCGCCATCATCCTCGGCCCCCGCATCGGCAAATACGACAAGGACGGCAAGCCGCGGGCCATACCGGGTCACTCGATCCCCTTCGCCATCATCGGTGTGTTCATCCTGTTCATCGGCTGGTTCGGGTTCAACCCCGGCTCAGAGCTAGCCGCCGATTCAGCAGTCTCCGCTATCGCGCTGACCACGCTGATCGCGGGCGCCGCCGGAGCAGTGAGCGCAACGATCACGGTCTGGCTCAAGACCGGTTTCCCGGATGTCGCCATGGCAGGCAACGGCGTGCTCGCCGGTCTGGTCGGCATCACTGCCGGCACCGCTGCCGTGTCCCCATGGGGCGCATTCATCATCGGAGCCCTCGCAGGCATCCTGGTTGTGTTCTCGGTGTTCTTCATCGACGGGGTTGGCGTCGACGATCCGGTCGGTGCTATCTCGGTCCATGGAGTGTGCGGCGCATTCGGGACGCTGATGGTCGGCTTCCTGGCAACCGATGGCGGTCTCTTCTATGGAGATGGCTTCGCCCTGTTGGGCTCCCAGATACTCGGTGTCGTCTCAGTGTTCGTATTCGTGACGATCACCACCGGGGCATTGTTCTACGCTCTCAAGGCAACCATCGGTCTACGGGTGCCTGCGGAAGAAGAGATCGAGGGTCTCGATGTCGTCGAGCACGGCGCACCCGGCTACGGGATCGACACAACGGCTTTGGCCTAGCCAACTGCTGAAAGGAGTAGACGAATATGAAACTCGTTACAGCGGTGATCAAGCCGCACAAAGTCGACGAAGTCAAGGATGCGCTCCGAGCCATCGGAGTCAAGGGAATCACGATCACCGAGGTCAAGGGGTTCGGCCGTCAGGGCGGGCACACCGAAACCTATCGGGGCGCCGAGTACACCGTCGAGTTCACCCCCAAGGTGAAGCTGGAGGTCATCGTCGAAGAAGCCGATACTGCGGCGGTCACCGATGTCATCCAGACGACGGCAAGCACAGGTCAGATCGGGGACGGGAAGATATGGGTCACTCCCGTTGAGGGGCTGACGCGCATCAGGACGGGGGAACAGGGGAAGGACGCTATCTAGCTCCACCCCGTACAACACATCCCTCAGTGCACGGGGGCTGGGCGGCACTTGCTCGCTCAGCCCCTGAGCTTGTCTCGGAGACGGCCCCGGAGCGCTGCCAACTCCGACTCGTCCCGGATGGGAATACCACCGGCGCGGCGAACATAGAAGATGTCCCTGGCCATGCCACCCATCGTGTCGATCCGGGCAAGGTGAATGTCGAGCCCGTCACCGTGCAGTGCCTCCACGATGTCGGCGAGCAGCCCGATCCGATCGGGCACCCGCACCTCAACGACGGTACGTCGATCCACCAGCCCTGTTCGCACCTCGGCCAGGTCGCCGTCTTCATCATTCCGGAGATACGCGGCAACCCGCTCTCTCATTGCCGGTCTTAGATCTCCACCCTCGGCGAGCCCCTTCCGCAAGTCAGCCAGGACCGATTCCCACCGCACCTCAGGCACCGGCTCACCCGTCTTGTCCGTGACGACGTGGAAGGTGTCGATGGCTATGCCGTCGGATCGTGTGCGCAGCCGAGCATCGAGGACCCCGACCCCGTTTGCTGTGAATGCCCTGGTCACAGCCAGCAGGAAGCCTGCTCGATCGGCTCCGACGACGAGCACCCGTCCCATATCCTCAGGATCGAGTGACACCGCGACGACATCTTCCATGTTTCTGATGACATCGAGGTGCCACAGGATTTCGCGCGCCGTTGTGGCACCGAGGTAGTCGCCCGGCATCGCGGCAACGTGCTCTTCGACCTCTCGCCGCTCGGCCGAGCCCCGGGCAACGGCGACGACTGCGGCGACATCCGGCGTCGCCGGCAAGGCACCACCCTCTTCGATCGCCTCCCGCACCTTGCGGTACAGAGCCCGAATCAGTGTCGACCGCCACTCATTCCACATGGTGGTCCCGGTGCCCTTGAGGTCAGCGATCGTCAGCAGGTAGAGCACATCGAGCAAATGCACGTCACCAACACGGTCGGCCACGTCGTTGATGACATCGAGACTGGCGATGTCACGCCGCGTCGCTGTCTCGGACAGCAGGAGGTGAAGCCTGACGGCCTCCACCACCACCCCGCTCGTGGTCGCTCCGAAGCCCAGACGCCGCAGAAATCCCGCTGCCACCGCAGCACCAACGTCTGCATGGTTGCCACCCCGTGCCTTCCCGATGTCATGGAGGAAGGCCGCCAGAAGCAATTCCTCGGTCGACCCAACGGTATCGGCAATCTCGCCGGTCTCTCCACCCCCTTCGATCAGTCTCTCCATCTCATCGGCGGCACGCCAGAGATGGGCACCCACCGGATGATCATGGAACGGGGCGAGCTGCGGAGCGGTGGCAACCGGCAGCCACTCCGGGAACTCGCGCTCGACCCAGCCGAGCACTTCGAGTCGTCCGAAGATCGCCCGTCCCCTCGCCCCTGCAGACAGCATCTTGACCAGATCGACCCGATCAGCAACGCTCCACTCGATCGGGACCGCCTCTGCGATCTCGGTTTCCTCCTCACGTGTGAACCAGGCACCGTCCTTGCGTGCCGCTGCGGTGACGACCATCGCCATGACCCTGCTCTCGTCGCCGCCTGGCTCGGCGTCGTTGCCAAACCGGCTCTTGATAACACCAAAGATCCGTCTACCCAGCCCGATCATGGGATCTTGCTCTGCGTGCAGATCAGGCCAGCGCTTGTCTGCGAGGAGATCACCGGCGTGCATCGATGCAGTGAACATGGCAGCAAGCGACTTCACATCGACATCGAGCCAGGCTGCCGCCTGGGCTCTCAGGTCGACGACAAATCTATCTATCGGCTTGCCGGCTGCGGCATGCAGAGCGTTGCGGATGGCAAGAAGCTTTTCCCTCGCGTCGGTCTCCATCTCGGTGGGCTCATCGACCGGCAAGCCGAGCAGCCCGGCGCGGCGCCGCTCCCACCAGAACCCGTGATGTGTGCGCAAGCCCCCCCGCCCGGTCTTCACGTCACCGGTCATCGTCGGATACGGGTCGATGGAGCGCCGCTCCCGTTCGGCCGCAACCAGGGGCGGTGCCAACGGCCGCTTGCGAATAAGCTCCTTCAGCATCTCTATGGACTCGTCGAACAGCGCCCTGTCACCGACAATGAGCCGGGCCGAGAGCAGGGATGTCAACGACTCGAAGTCCTCGGCGGCATGCATCCGGTTCTCGGCAACCGTGCGAACCGCATGACCAACTTTCAGACCCGCATCCCACAGCGGGTAGAGAACCGTCTTGACCAGGGTCTCAGGATTGTCTCGTTCGTGAAGCAGCAAGACGTCGACATCCGACCAGATGCACTGCTCCTCCCGACCGTACCCGCCCAGTGCAACCACGGCTGCTCCAGCACCAATGCCCTCACCGAGCTCGGCGAGCGCAGCATCGAGGCTCGAGGTCAGAGCTGCGCACACATCGGTCCCCCCGTTGCCGATGCGTTCGGCAACGACCCGTTGGCGAATATCGAGGAAATTCTGGAGCGCGGTCACGATGCGGGGACGATAGCCGGGCAACCGGGGCTCGATACAAGGCCATCCGAAGCCCGGCGCTATCTTCCAGCATGGTCACTCCCGCCCGGCGGGCTTCACCTCACAGGGATCGACGTTGGCAGAGGTTCCAGAAAGCGCATTGATAGTGCCGTTCCCGGAAGCGGAGCCGGTTGTCGGTGAATACCGGCTCAGGCTCGACGCCACCGCGGCTCTCGGCATCCCCCCTCACGTCACCCTGGTCTACCCGTTCATGCCGCCCGCCTCGATCAATATGCACGTCGTCTCCGGACTATTGGAGCTTCTCGCTCTGGTCGAGCCGGTACCAGTAACGCTGGCAACAATCGGTTGGTTCGGGACCGATGTCGTGTTCCTCCGCCCTGAGCCCGCCGGTTGGTTTATCGAACTGGCAAGGAGAATCTCCAACAGATGGCCACAGTGGCAACCATATGGTGGCGCATTCGACGAAATTGTCCCCCACCTCACGATCGCCCACGGGGACGACACTTCTGCATTACGTGAGGCTGCCCGCGACATCTCGACCCGGCTGCCTATTACCTCGAAAGCCTCAGCGGTCGAGCTCATCGAGACCACGCCAACGGGAAGGTGGGCGGCGCGTCATTCGTTTCGGCTCGGCCGCTGAGGCTCCTCGATCAATCGGGAATCAGCGCCGCTGGCTCGCTACCGGGGCGCGGCGGGCGGGAGCCCTCACCCCTGCTGATGTGCGGACCGGACGGGATGGCACTCCCGCGTTCCTGGCACCAGCCGACCGCTTGCCGATGAGGATCCGGTACATGGTGAGACCCAGCACCAGGATGATGCTCACAATCGAGCCCACGACATACCAGGCGTTCCCGGCGTCGGTTCCGGCCGTCGCTCCGTGGAGGGCAACCATCCAGAAGACCACATAACTGGACAGATGGATGCCGTGCCAGACACGCTTCGATAGGTGCTGCTTCATCAAGGAAGTGAGCTCTACGGCAATCAGCCCGTAGAAGGCAACTACGCCCCAGGCCACCGGGCCCGGCTGCCACTCCGATGCCATGGGCACAAAGAGGCTCACCAGGTCGAAGTGCACATAGGTGTCGGCAACAAGACCGATGAGGTGGAATCCCGTGAAGATGACGGCGAGGCCACCCAGGTAGCGGTGCAGGTCGAGCAGCCATTTCGGGCTCGGCCGACGCTCCAGGACCCGGGTCGACAGCAGCAAGCCCCAGATGACGGATGCTGCGAGCAGAGCCGATGCCACTACTCCGGTCGATCGGGCAACGTACCACCAAAACTGATTGCTCATGCGGCCACCTCGTTGAATCCCGGGCTGTGGTGACGCCGACCGTCGGCGTCTACAACGAGCGCACGAGCGTTATCGAGCACGGAGGCGGCCCGATCGGCACCGACCGCAAACACAGCCTTGGTCATCACCTCGGCCCACCACGCCGTCCCCGCGACGACAGTCACCGCGACAACATCGCCGTCAAACGGGAGACCCGTCCCGGGATCGATCAGGTGGTGGTACTCAGTGCCGTCGATTTGCCAGCGGCGCTCCAGCTTGCTGCTGGTTGCCACCGCACCATCGGAGAGGTGGATTCTGACCATCTCCTCGGATGGGTCGAACGGGTCTTCCACAAGCACGATCCAGCCGTTGTCCTCGGACGATCGGCCGGCAACCCGAACGTCCCCACCCATGTTGACCATGGCTCCGGATGCACCTGCCGCCAACAACTCGCGGGCGACAATATCGGCGGCGAGCCCCTTGCCTATCCCGCCCGGGTCGATAGTGACGCCAAAGGGCAGGGTGACGGCAAGCTCAACCCGATCTAGTTCGATCCCGGCGCACCCGGGCGAACCGCCGGCATGCTCAATGCGGCCTTGCCCGGAGATCGTATCGAAGCTCCGGTTGTACCCGATGGCCGTGAGAGCTCCGAGCACCGTCGGGTCGAACACTCCCCCGGTCTTCTTCCAGGCAAACACGGCCTTGTCCACGAGCTCGAATGTCTCGGGTGACACAACGACGGGGAAACCGGGCATGGCATTGAGCATCGAGATCTCGCTGTCCTTGCGGAACCTGCTCCATCGTGCCTCTAAGTCGACGACACGTTCTTCAGCGGCGTCCAGAAGGCCCGTCGCACCGCCTACCACCTGGATGTGCGCCTCACCACCCATGGCGTGGAAATGGCGCTCAGCGGCTGCCATGGCTTCTCGTCACTGGTGTCCGGATGACCGGCCTCGGTGTGGGCGTGATGGTCTGAGTCGGGACCTGCGCCTGTGGCGGCTGGGTTGTCACCGTTGTGGACCGCAGCGTGTCGGCCCCCGTGCTCGACGATGGCTTGGTGACGACCAGGTACACGATCCGATCCGGCTGTCCTTGCTGGCCGGGCACGACCACCGGCTGAAGCGCGGTATCGGCTGGTGCGGCCGGTTCCGCATTGGCGATTCCTGCCTGGGTCCACATGCCGGAGATCAGACCTGAAGCCGCAGCGACGCTCAAACCGAGCGCCAGGGCACGGCTCTTGCGGGCCCTGTGCTTGTTGGGTCCTGCCACCCCGTTCGACGCAGTCGACCGGCGAGCATTGATCTGTGCGATTCTCCTCGCCTGCTCATCAGTCATCGTTTTCGGCTCCTTCGTATTCATGCTCGTAGCTGGGCGTGCTGACGAGGTTCACTGCCGGCTCCGCCGTCACCTGTGGCGCAGCGGGCTGATCCAGCGCCGTCACAGCCTGGGACGGGTCGTCGACGTAGATGGTGACGTAACGGGTCGACGGCTGCGAAGGGTCTACCGGTGCCGAAGAAACTGTCTCCAGAGTGCCGACGCCGGGATCGCCTTGTTGGCTCATGATCCCGATGTTCACCGCCAGCGCCGAGGCAGCAGCGACCAAAGTCAGCGCTACTGCGCCGAAGGTGGTCGTAAGCGGCTTTGCAAGTTTCATCAAGTCCTCCTGGACTGTTCTATCAAGTGATGACACCACCGTATGCTGTGCCGGTACAGCAGCCGCCAAGATGAAGGTAAAGAGACGGCAAAGATTCCGGAGAGTCCGGGAAAAGGGGCCGATTTCATGAAAATCCTCGTCGTCGAAGATGACGATTCCATAGCCGAACCGCTGCTAGACGGTCTACACCGCGAAGGCTTCGCCACAACACGGGCGGCCACGGGTGCCGCGGCTCTCGAGGCTGATCCCCACGATCTCATACTGCTAGATCTGGGCCTTCCCGACATCGATGGCAAAGATGTGTGCCGTAAGATCAGGGAGGAATCCGAAGTCCCGATCATCGTGGTTACCGCACGTGGAGACGAGATCGATCGAGTCGTGCTGCTCGAACTCGGAGCGGACGACTACGTTGTGAAGCCTTTTGGGTTCCGTGAGCTGGTAGCGAGGATCCGTGCCGTAACGAGAAGATCCGGTGGCGGCGCCGACCAAACACCCGGCATCCAGGAGATGGGGGCGCTCACCATCGACCGCAGGACGAGGCGGGTGACCATTGCAGGCGAAGAAATCCCTTTGACGCCGAAGGAATTCGATTTGCTGGCCATGCTGGCGGAGGATCCCGGGGCCGTCCGCTCCCGGGAAGACATCATGGATGAGGTCTGGGATCCTCACTGGTACGGGCCGACCAAGACGCTCGATGTGCACATGGCGGCTCTTCGTAAGAAACTCGGCAACCCGGACTGGATCACCACCATCCGCGGAGTGGGCTTCCGGCTCGAGGTCCCGGCGTGACCCGTCGTCTGCTCGGCACCTACCTGCTGATAACCGGGTTCGTCCTCCTGGTTCTGATCATCCCGCTCGGTCGGACCTTCGCCTCCCGCGAAGAAGAGAACCTTCTCTCAGCCATCGACCGGGACGCCACTGTCGTCGGCAGCCTCGTTGAGGAGGACCTCGAGGCGGGGCGCGGCATCCAGCTGGATCCGGTACTCGCCCGGTACAACCAGGACCCGGGAGGTCGAATAGTCATAGTGGACACGGCCGGTATCAGCGTTGCCGACTCTGCCAACATCGGCGGACCGCCTCTCGATTTCTCGACTCGACCGGAGATCCAGGCAGCTCTGGCTGGAGAGCAGACATCCGGCAGGCGTCCTTCGGAGACCGTTGGGGATGATCTTCTGTTTGTGGCGAGACCGATTGGATCCAGCGGGCGGATCCTGGGTGCGGTTCGCATCACTTACCCCGCCGGGAGCCTGAACGACGAAATCGTGGACAACTGGCTCCGGCTGGCTTTGCTGTCACTGGTCGTGCTGGCATCCGTCGCCGCTGTCGGCGTCACTTTGGCCAAACAGGTCACCCGGCCGGTTCGCGGTCTCGAGGCGGCGGCGCGCTCGCTCGCTGAAGGCGACCTGACCAGCCGGGTGCCCGATCAGCGAGGGGCTCCCGAACTGAGATCCCTTGGCCAGACGTTCAACGAAATGGCGGCACGGCTCGAATCGCTGGTCGCCGCCCAGAGCTCGTTCGTCGCCGATGCATCGCATCAGCTGCGTACACCGTTGACGGCGCTCCAGCTCCGTCTGGAGAATCTTGCAGACGCGGCCCCTCCTGAAGAGAAGGCCGGGGCGGAGGCGGCCATCAGGGAGATTCACCGGCTGTCGCATCTGGTAGACGCCCTGCTGGCAATAGCCCGGGCAGAGGCGGGCACCGCTCATCCCGAGACAATCGACCTCGCCGCCGTTGCCGCCGAGCGTACCCATGCCTGGGAAGCACTCGCCGCAGAGTCAGGAGTCGAGCTGACCCTCACCGCACCGCCAACGGCACCCGTGCGTGCCGTGCCGGGGGCCATCGAGCAGATCCTGGATAACCTCCTCGCCAACGCACTCGACGCCACCCCCGAAGGGCGGGGGGTCGCCGTCGAGGTCGACGAGGGCAGGGGCACCTGGGAGCTCCACGTGTGCGACCAGGGTCATGGCATGGAACCTGCGGATATGGAGCGGGCGTTCGATCGCTTCTACTCGAAGGGGAAACCCGGCAAGGGATCCGGTCTCGGGCTGGCAATCGTTCACCAACTTGCGTTGACAAGTGGCGGCGACGCCATCCTTCGCCCGGGTCCAGATGGGGGCATCGACGCGGTCGTAACCATGATCCGCGCCCGCGGTGTCGGCGCCGGCGACTAACGTCGCGGCCTCATGGATCGACCGACAAGACAAGAACAAGCCGAGGCCATCCTTGGATTGAAAGCTTTGCGTTTGGCGTCGAAGGTTCTCGGCAGACGAGTCAACAACGCAGGCGACTACGAGGCAGCCTTCAATCTCGAATGGATCGACCTCATTGCCGAGATCCCCGGCCCCGATGCGCTGCTGTCCCTTGGACGCAATATCGTGGGGCCAAAGGACGGCCTCTACATTCTCCGCGACGGGGACACGTTCCGCGTGTATCTGCAGGAGAGGGGCGAGAGCCGATACGAAGTCACCGGAGCGGACTTCGAGACGGCCAGAGATGCCGCGGTTCACCGGTTGATCCAGCTCCAGGGCATGCCGTACACACCGCCAGGCAGTTAGCCGCGGCGTCTCTCGGCGAGCACCTCGTTGAGGATGTCGGGTCGATCCGAGACAATCCCGTCCACACCGAGATCGAGCAGGCGCCGCATGTCTGCGGCCTCATTGACCGTCCACGTGTGCAGTTGCGCACCGGCCGCGTGGATCGCCTCTATCAGCTTCCGGTCGATCGGGACCATGCGGTAGTCGAACGGCAACTGGTATGCCTGAACCGGGCGCCGCACAGTCCTTCCCGCTCTCGACGCCGCCACCATCGCCAGCACCGTCGTGGGGCCTGCCGACACCGCAATCTCGCCTCGTGTGATTCGCCGGAAACGGGCGATTCTGTGGTCGACAAACGAGCCGATCATGGTCTGATGGTCCATGCCATGTCGCTTGATCACATCAGCAACAGCCCATTCGAGATCAGGCCCCTTGAGGTCGATGTTGAAGTAGGCATCCGGCCAGGTCCGGAATACTTCGGCCAGGGAACGCACCTTGACCCCGGTGCCGCGCAACGGATAACCGTCTGCCTCGTCGAACCAATACGCGGCATCGAGGCGCTGGAGATCCTCGAGATCCCATTGAGCAGCGGGGCCGGACCCGTTTGTTGTTCGCTCCAGAGTCTTGTCGTGGAAGGCGACGACCACCCGGTCCCTGGTGAGGCGGACATCGGTCTCGATGTACTTGTATCCCAGGTCGATTGCTCCCTGGAAAGCTTCTGCCGTGTTCTCCGGCCAGAGCACGCGACTCCCCCTGTGGGCGAAACGCAACGGGTATTCGGCGCCTAGGTATGGAACGGCCATGGAGTCAGTTTGGCACGATGGGTTCAGGCACTGCGGCTTTGGCCCGATAGATCCCCCATGGCCAGCAGACGTCCGTCGACCGCGAGCACTTTCATCATCATCCTGGGTCTCGGGGCCCTGGCTGTCGCCGTTGTAGCTATTGCCGTCACGCTCTCTACGTCTTCGGCGCAGCGGATCCAGGAGGCCGAGCGGGATCGAGCCGCCGTCGATTTGCTGGAACAGCGGCTGGAACTCACCAATCTGATCATCGCTGAGCAGGCTGCCGAAGTCGTCGACGAGATAAATGGGGCCGGGTCAATGGTCGCGGCCCCGATAACGGCGCAGCGAGTGACGGCCGTGGAAACGGCCAGTGAGCGTCTGGACACATTGACTCAGCGAGCCGATTCGGTCGGCAACGAGTCCCAGCGATGGCTTGCAGCGGTCAAATCCATCACCGAGCCCACCGATATCGCAGACCCGTACGAACGCCTGGTCGCCTACGACGTATCCGTAGAAGCCATGTGTTGTGCCGGAATCGTGCCATCCGACGAGCATCATGGAGCCAATCTCGCTGATCTGGACGCCGCGGCATCGCTTCCGCCGTCCGTGTGGCAATACTTCTATCTGGACGTAGAGCGAGCGAGCCGTCGGGGACCGGGTGTACCAGCGGCGATCAGCCAGTTCATGGAGCGACTCGGTATCCCCACCTCGATCGATGGCGACACCCCGCTACCCGGCGATGTCCTCGCCACCGACCTCAATGCGCTCTCATCTCTCGGCATATCTCACGAGGCGATCAACACGCTGCTGGCGAGCGCCGGAGTCGAGACTCTCAACAACATCGTCCTCAATGTGGCCGACCGAAGCTCCGTCGTGGTGACCACCGACGAAGCGTTCGCTGCAGCCGATGCAGCCCAGCGCTCGATTGACGAGATGGTCGCAGAAGCAATTGCATCAACAAGGGACCGGTTGAACAGCGACATCGGGACGTCCGAGCAGATCGGGCTAGTTGCTCGCATTCTCGCCCCGTTGCTGCTCATCGTGTTGGCCGCTTTCGGATATCTCGCGTACCGTTTTGCCCGGAACCGGGAGCAGGCAGCTGCCCGGGAACAGGGTCTGCTCGATGCCCGCAACCGCTTCATGCGCATGGTCTCACACGAGCTGCGCACCCCCGCAACCGCCATCTCCGGCTTCGCCGAGATGATGGCCAGCGACTGGACCGCGCTGACCGAGCCCGAGATCAATGAGTTCCTTGCCATCATCAACCGTCAGTCGACCCACCTGTCGCTGATCGTCGATGACCTGCTCACTCTGTCGCATTTGGAGACTGGCCGGCTCCGGCTCCATCTCGGGATCGTGAATCTGAAGCAGGCTGCCGTCGATGCGATCTCGCTCGTGGATGACAGATATGACATCGAGGTGGCGACAACCATCGATCCATCCGTCACGCTGCTGGCCGATGCCGACCGACTTGTCCAGATCATCCGCAATCTCGTGGAGAACGCGGCGAAGTATGGCAAGGTCGACGTCGCCATCTCTGCTGCCGTCGTCGGCAGTAGCTGTGAAATCGTCGTCTCCGACTCGGGACCAGGAGTGCCACCCGACCTGAGGAACCGAATCTTCAGATTCTGGGACCGCGGCGAGAAGGATGGCAGCAGAGTACGCGGCTACGGGATGGGCCTGGCGATCGCCCGTCATCTGGCACGGGCCATGGTCGGCGACCTCACATACCGACCGCATCACCCGGTTGGCAGCGAACTGGTGCTCAGCCTCCCGCTCGGCCCGCCCGACGTCAACACCGGTGCGGCCCCGATCGGCAGGGTCCTGGACAACTCCAATTTGGCCTAGCACTTCGCTAAGCGCTCAGGGCTCCCTGTCTCATCCCCCGCTTGACGACACCGGCAACAGGCGGTGTGTCCGGGCGGTATACGAGGTCCACGTAGGACTTGTGCGACAGGATCACCAAATCTCCCTGATCTCCGGGGACCAGCCTCCCCCGATCCTCCAGCCCCAGTGCCAGAGCCCCGCCGCGGGTCGCGCTCCACACGGCCCGCTCGGGTGACAGACCCATTTCGAGACAGGCGAGCGCAATGACAAACGGCATCGTCTCGATGTTCGACGTTCCCGGGTTGCAGTCGGTGCCAAGCGCAACTGTGACCCCGGCGTCCCAGAGATCGCAGCCCCGGGCCTGTGGCCGCTGCAACGACAGAGAAACACCGGGAAGCAGAACCGCCACGGTGTCTGCCTGCTTCAGCAGCTCGATGTCATCGTCGGAGAGGTGATCGAGATGGTCGGCGCTGCGTGCCCCCAGCTCGGCCGCCAGTTGCACACCACCCGAAGCGGCAAGCTGGTTAGCGTGCAACCGCGGCTCGAGGCCGTGCTGCACACCGGCGAGCAATACCCGGCGAGCCTGCTCCACCGTAAAGACACCCTCGTCGCAGAACACGTCACAGAACCGCGCCAACGGCGCACATTCGGGGAGCACCTCCTCGACCACGTAATCGACATATCCGTCTGCATCGCCGGCGAACTCCCCGGGCACGGTGTGGGCACCGAGGAAGGTCGGCACGACGTCCAGAGCCACGGCGGCGCCCGCGGCGGCGGCCACCGCCAACAGCCGTTTCTCGTTTACGAGGTCGAGGCCGTAACCCGACTTGATCTCAACGGTCGTCGTACCGGCGGCTTGCATCCTGCGGACCCGATCCATGGTGGCGTGGGTCAGCTCGGCCAGCGAGGCATTGCGGGTGGCCAGGACCGTCGCCTGGATACCACCACCGGCCGCCATGATCTCTTCATAGGTCTCGCCTCGCAGCCGGCGGGCGAACTCGTCGGCCCTATCCCCGGCAAATGCCACATGCGTATGCGGGTCGACAAAACCGGGGAGCACCGCATTGCCGTGGCAGTCGATCACATCGGGAACCTCGGGCATTTCGTCCTGCGACCCGACCCATGCAATCTTCCCGGATTCGATGACAACCGCACCATCGTTGATGACCCCGAGCAAGCCACCCCGCTCGGGGTCATTGGTCACGAGCTCGCCGATATTGGTCAGAGCGAGAGAACCGGGATGCACCGCCTACTCCTGCATCGGGATGATGACACCCCGGTCGGTCGCTGCTTGCTCGGCTTCCTCGTACCCCGCATCAACATGGCGGATGATGCCCGTTCCGGGATCATTCGTCAGCACGCGCTCGAGCCGTAGCGCACCCTGCTCAGTCCCATCGGCGACAACCTGAGCACCGGCGTGGATCGATTTGCCGATGCCGACACCACCCCCGTGGTGGATGGCAACCCAGGCAGCACCGGACGCGGTATTGAGGAGCGCGTTGAGCAGCGGCCAGTCGGCAACAGCATCGGAGCCGTCCTTCATCGCCTCTGTCTCCCGGTACGGAGAGGCAACCGAGCCCGAGTCGAGATGATCTCGCCCTATGACAATGGGTGCCTTGACCTTCCCCGAAGCTACGAGATCGTTGAATGCAAGGCCCGCCCGGTCACGTTCGCCGTATCCGAGCCAGCAGATCCGTGCGGGCAAGCCCTGGAAATGAACCCGCTCCGAGGCCATTTCCATCCAGCGAGCCAGGGCCCGGTTCTCCGGGAACAGATCGAGGACTGCCTGATCGGTCGCGGCGATATCGGCCGGATCACCGGAAAGCGCCACCCAGCGGAAAGGCCCCATCCCTTCGCAAAAGAGCGGTCGGATATACGCCGGGACAAAGCCAGGGTATTCGAAGGCGTCGGCAAATCCTCCAAGCTTCGCCTCGCCACGCAGGTTGTTGCCGTAGTCGAACACCTCGGCACCCGCTCGACGAAAACCGACCATCGCTTCGCAGTGCAACGCCATCGACTCCCGCGCCGCCCTGATATAGGCGTTCGGGTCTTTCTCGCGCAGATCGTCGGCCTCATCCAGTGAGTACCCGGCAGGCACGTACCCGTTGAGTGGGTCGTGTGCAGAGGTCTGATCGGTGACAATGTCGATCGCGACACCCCGGCGCAGCAACTCGGGAAAGACGGTTGCGGCATTGCCGACAAAACCGACCGAAAGCGGCTTGCGCTCTCGTTTGGCTGCGATCGCCAGTTCGACCGCCTCATCGAGCGAGCCGGCGAAGACATCGAGATAGCCTTGATCGACACGCCGCTGAATGTGCAGCGGGTCGACGTCGACGCACAGAGCGACCCCATCACACATGGTTAGAGCCAGCGGCTGCGCACCGCCCATGCCGCCGAGGCCACCCGTCAGGGTGAGAGTGCCCGCCAGCGTCCCGCCAAATCGCTTCTCAGCGAGGGCGACGAAGGTTTGATACGTGCCCTGCAGAATGCCCTGAGTACCGATGTAGATCCAGGAACCGGCGGTCATCTGGCCGTACATCATCAACCCGGCCGCTTCGAGGTCCCAGAAGTGATCCCAGGTTGCCCACTCGGGCACGAGGTTGCTGTTGGCGATCAATACCCGGGGTGCCATCTCGTGGGTGCGAAACCGGCCGACCGGCTTCCCGGATTGGACGAGCAACGTCTCGTCGTTCTCCAGAGTCTCGAGGTTGCGCACGATGGCGTCGAACGCGTCCCAGTTGCGCGCCGCCTTGCCTCTGCCCCCGTATACGACCAGCTCGTCGGGGTTCTCCGCCACCTCCGGATCGAGGTTGTTCATCAGACAACGAAGCGCTGCCTCCTGAAGCCATCCCCTGGTGCGAAGGTGTGTTCCCCGTGGGGCGCGCACCGGGCGCGGTCCGGACATTCGAACCTCCTTGTTGCCTGTTATCGCCAAGACTACCGACCAGGATCGGAGTCTTGTGATTCGATCGCCTGCCGCGTTTGCACGCTGTTGTCCTGCTGGAAGTAATCCTCAGCCCGAGCGCGAAAACATCCGAAACATCTAGCAACCCATGGCAACAGACTCCACAAAGCTAGACGGCCGAACTGCGGCCCTTTTTGCGCTTGCCGTCGCAATGATGGTTGCGCTCGTGGTCGCATGGCGCATAGACGCCGAGGCGAGCACCGCCCCACCAGCGCAGAGCTACCTGCTGACCGTGGTCGATGAGAGCGGGGAACCGGTGGCAGACGCCACCGTCGAATATGCGGGCGCGACTGCCACCACCGATGCCGACGGCACCATCCAATTGAGCCTCAACTCCCCCGAACTGGCAATCGTTCACGCCACCGGGATGCTCCCCGATGGAGTGGTCGTCGGCGATCGTGAGACAACGACGCTCGAGCTACTCGCAACAACCGGGCCTGGCGGCGATCGCACCGTTATGAACTTTGCCGGCGACTTCATGATGGGCAGGCGGTTCCTCGAGCCCGAAGACGGCCAGGACCCTCTGGTAACCGACGAGGAGTCCGCACGCGCCGTCGTCTCCGATATCGCTCCTCTTTTTGAGCTCGCCGATCTATCAACCGTGAATCTGGAAAGCGTCGTTGGCACCCTATCCGATGATGATGCATCGGCGGGCAAGCGCTATCTCCTCGAAAGCTCGCCCGCCACAACGGCCGCGCTCAACGAGCTCGGAGTGGATCTGGTGACTCTGGGCAACAACCATCTCAACGACTGGCTCGACACTGGCTTGACCTCGACCATTCACAACCTCGATGAAGCCGGAATCGCCCATGCAGGCGCCGGGGTCAACGGGACGGAAGCCGGTCGGCCGGCGTTACTCGACACGGGGACGCTGACGGTCGGTGTCGTCTCGATGACCACCGTCACAGGCGACTACGTAAACGACAGCCTCCCTGACGCCACCGCACCTGTACCTGCGACCATCGACGATATCGATCACTGGCAGTACGAGGAGCGTGAGTTCGGCTTTGGCTCACCGGATGATCCGTCGTACGTGCTCACCGGGATGCGACGGCCCGGCGCGATGTGGCGGCTGTACGAACAAGCGGAGACACGCTTGAGCGAAGGCGACGCAGCCGATCTATGGCGCGCTGTCGTCCGCGTATACCCGGAGCTCCAGGATTGGGTGGCCCGCCGCGGCCATGGTGGCGCGGCGCTCTTCACCCGCGCCGGGGTCGCAGCCTCCGTCGCCGCAGCCAGAGAGGCCGGAGCCGATCTGGTGGTCGTGCAACTCCATGGTGGATACCAGTTTGCCGAAGTCAGCTCGGACTACTTCGGAGATGCGACCAGGGCCGCGGTGGACGCCGGAGCCGACCTGGTCATTGGCCACCACCCCCACGTGCTGCAGGGCTTTGAGATCTACCACCGCACGTTGATCGCGTACAGCCTCGGCAACTTCGTCTTCGACCAGGAATTCCTGGCCACCCACGCCTCGGTGGTGCTGCGAACCGTCTTTGAGGGCACCCATCTCATCGATGCCACGCTTTACCCGGTGATCATCGACGGGTACCGGCCGGTCGCTGCTAGCGGCGCCGTCGCCGACCGTATCCTTCGTCAGGTCAACGAAGCCTCACTGCAGGATGCGGAGTCGCTACGACTCCCTGACCGGTGGATCGGCTCAACCAGGACCGATGCTCCCGTGACCGCAATGGTGCTCGCCGACCAGGGCCGCGGGACTATTCAGCCCATTGGTGATCCCGGCACAACGCACATTGCGCTCTCGGTGTCGGTACCGGTTGCCCTGGGTGGGGAGTTGGTGCAGATCGGCCCCGAAACCGACGGCCTCGTGCTGGGGAGGGACATCTTCGGATACGGAGATCTCGAGGACGCGCAGGCAGACGGAGCTGCCGCCGGAGGGTTGGAGTGGTCGGTTCCCCCCGACAGCCTCACCATCGACACATCCAGCCCGGAGGGTCCCTGGGTGGCACGACTAGACCGGACCTCGCAACACATCGGGGACATCACTGCCAGAACAGCGGCGCGCGTGTCGATGCCCGGGCACCGGTGGTTTGACGAAGACGGCTCCCCGGTCGACGGCACCGCAACATACGCGGTACGGGTGTGGGCCAAGCGCGTCGGCGCAGGCATCCCGTTCGTACGGGTCTACTTCTATGAGTTCGACGACACCGACCCGACCAGGGACCCGGACTCGACGCCGCTGGGATCGGCCGATATCGAATTGCCTCTCGTCAACGACGGGGAATGGCACGAGCTGTGGGTCGATCTCCCGGAACTGCCGGCCGACGCAAACGCCGCCCTCGTAGCGGTTGGCCTGGCGCCACCGCAGTCACAGTCGGGCTCTGTCTGGGTCGATGGCCTCCAGGTCATCGAATGGCGAGAGGCGTCTGAGATCCCTGCCGGGACATGGGTCCCCGTCGACTATGTGACCGGCGATAGCTTTGAAACCCGGGATCTGGTCACCGCGCCCGGGTCGTAGACCGCGGACGCAAAAGAAGGGCCGTCGGATGATCCGGCGGCCCTTCGAGTGAAAGAGCTATACGGTCTCTTCTTCTTCTTTGCCCTCGTCGTCGCCGTCATCGCCGTCGAGCTTGTCCTTGATGTCCCCTGCGACATCCTTGGTCTTGTCCCAGGCTTTCTCGACCATGGGTGCGGCCTTCTCCTTGACGTCACCCGCTACGTCCTTGGTCTTGTCCCAGGCAACCTCCGCCTTGTCGCCGGCCTTCTCAGCGACATCGCCGGCCACGTCCTTGGTCTTGGAGAACCAACCCTTGACGGTGTCCATAAAGCTCATAACTCAGCTCCTCTGTTAGTGGTGATACCCCATTGTACGCAGTGTTGTCAGACGGGCAGCATTACGCCAGGAAGCGATTCAGCTCGCCGGCTGTGATCAGCGCGGCAATTGTCTCGATATCAGGACCGATGGGACGATCGTCTTCGAGGGCACTGACATGTTCCCGGACAAACGAGCACACCGCTCTTGTGCGCTCCCCCGGCCCGAGCGGCGCCCGGTGCTCGATCCCCGATACCGCACACATGATTTCGACGGCGAGGACGTTGGAGGTGTTGTCGAGCACGGTTTGCAGCTTCCGGCCGGCACCCCAGCCCATCGACACATGGTCTTCCTGCAATCCTGATGTGGGAATCGACTCCACAGATGCCGGATGTGACAAAACCCGATTCTCGGCAACCAGCGCCGCCGCCGTGTACTGCGCCAGCATGAACCCGGAGTTGATCCCCGGGTTCGGTGCCAGGAAGGCAGGCAGCCCTGCGGAGCGGTCCGGATCGAGCAGGCGATCGGTCCTCCGCTCCGAGATAGACCCCAATTCGGTAGCGACAATGGCAAGGAAGTCGAGCACAACCGCAAGCGGCTGCCCGTGGAAGTTGCCACCCGAAACCACCGTTTCGTCGTCTGCAAAGACAATCGGGTTGTCGACAACGGACCCCAGCTCTCTGGCGAAGACCGCTTCAGCATGGCTCAGGGTGTCGCGACTGGCACCGTGGACCTGGGGGGCACACCGCAGGCTGTATGCGTCCTGGACGGCGTGCACCATGTCCCCGGCATGGCTGGCGACGATGCCCGAGCCATCGAGCAGGAGTGCGATATTTGCGGCGGATTGAATCTGGCCGGGATGGGGCCGCAGCTCATGGATCTTCGGTTGGAACGGCTTCGACGAGCCAAGCAACCCCTCAACCGACAAGGCACAGGCAATGTCGGCGGCATTGGCCAGGGTGCGGGTGCGATCGACCGCAAGAACACCCAGTGAGAGCATGCCCTCGGTCCCGTTCAGCAGACTCAGGCCTTCCTTGGCGGCCAGCGTGATCGGCTCCATACCCGCAGCCTCGAGAGCTCGGGCCGTGTCTTGCTCAACACCGTCGACCCGGACCTTGCCCTCTCCGATCAAAGGAAGGGCGAGATGGGCAAAAGGAGCGAGATCACCGGACGCACCTACGGATCCCTGCCCGGGGACCACAGGCAGGAGGCCCCGGTTCAACATCTCAACGAGTCTCTCCACAATCAACGGGCGCACTCCCGAGTATCCCTGCGAGAGCGTGCGAGCCCGTAGCAAGAGCATTGCCCGCACCAAGCGGTCGTCGAGCCGCTCCCCCACCCCGGCGGCATGGCTACGCAACAGTCCCATCTGGAGACGAGCGGCCTGCTCCGGCTCGATGTGAGTCGTTGCCAGCCGCCCGAACCCGGTGGTGATGCCGTAGACAGTGCGATTCTCGGCCACGACCCGCTCAACGAGATCGCGGGCAGGACGCATCCGCTCCGCAACGTCGGCACCGACTTCGACAGTCGCCACCCCTTCGGCTACGGCAACTACGTCGTCGATTGCCAGCGGTCCTCCATCGATCGTGACCACCCGCAAGTTTCCTCCTCTGTCGTATCGAGAACCCTACCCTCCGGCCTGCACGTGGCATTCGACACCGACACCGGGCCACGAACATCGCCTTTCTTCGGAATCGTGTTGCATTCTGCCTCGCTGTGGCGTTGTTATCTGTGAAGACCGGGAACCGGGAGAGCGGGTGAACCAGACATCCCAGATGACCGCTGAGGACGAGGATCTGATTCGCGCCCTCTATCCGTCGTTGCGCCGGTTCGCAGGCGTCGTCGGATCGCTGGCTTTGGAACCGGACGATCTAGTGCAGGAGGCTCTGGTACGAGCCTTTCGCACCGTCAGGCTTCTCGACCTCGAGGATCCTGCCGCCTACCTGCGTCGCACCGTCGTCAACCTAGCATCGTCGGGGTGGCGAAGACGGGCACGGGAGCGGCGGGCAGTGCGCCGGCTCACCACCGAGATCAGCCAAACGAATCCGGCAATCTACCCCTCCGACATCGCCGACCTGCTCCAGGTGGAACCGCGGGGCAGAGCGGTGCTGTACCTCCACGACATCGAGGGTCTCGACTTCACCGAGGTCGCCCGGATGACGGATATGACCGAGGGAGCAGCTCGCATGCTTGCATCGCGATCTCGGCGCAAGCTGCGGAAGCTACTTGAAAGTGAGGCAACTCGATGAGCCGCTATCAAGACACCTTTGCAGCGCTGGCCGGGCGTGGTGACGTTGCCGGGGCGACCGCCATCGTCGACCGGGTCCGCCACCAACTGGAGGGAAGCCAGACAATCATCAGCCCGCCCCGGGCCCGGCGTCGGCTCACGGGCCCGGTGCTGACAGCCGCGGTCTTCGCGGTAATGCTCGCGGTCGTCGGAGCCGGCTGGGCGCTACGTATCGCTGGCGATCATGCTGGCGACGCCACCGGGACCACGTGGGTCACTGCCGGGACGACCGCAGCGAACGAGAGATTCTTCGCCATTGCAGGCGGATCGGGTGGCTTCGTCGCCGACACGCTTCGACCTGTGATCCGATTCTCGGCTGACGGGATCACATGGGAAGAAGTGGATCTCTCCGAAATGACGGGCGCCTGGACTCCTGAACGCCTATTGAGCGGAACCGGCGGATGGGCGCTGGTAGGCCTCGATATCGACCACCGAGCCATGATCTTGACCTCGCCGGACGGCCAAGAATGGACCAAGGGCGCATTCCCCGATGTGCTCAGCCGCTCGCTCGCATCGGTCGCAGTAGGCGCCGGCAGCTATCTCGCCTGGACCGCGGCCCCGTTTGCCGACAGTACGGCCGAGCTGTGGTGGTCGGACAACGCCGCCTCCTGGCAGCGTGTCGATCCCGCTGTCTTCGCCGATGGGCTGCCCGACAGCATCGTCGGGCACGGCCGCGGGTATGTCGCCTGGAGCGGCGATCTCGCCCTCGACGGCGGCGCCCCATACCCGATCTACACCTCTGGAGACGGGGTTACTTGGCGGGAGACACAGCTCGAGATCGATCCTGATCTCGCCGCCGTGGTGACCAGCTGGGAGCCGGCCCTGGCACAGACGGTCGGTGACCGGTGGATCATCCTCGGTATCGGCCACGGCCCCGAGATCGAGCCGACCACGCTGGTGTGGACGTCCGCCGACGGAGTCTCCTGGCAGGCGCAGCCGACCCCAACCTTCGATGTCGAAGACGGGCTGGCAAACCAGGTGGGGTGGCTGCTGCCGGCAGGTGAGAACCTGATCGCCATCGTCTCCGATGCAGCGCTGGTCGAGGGGGAAGACGGAGTACGCACCGCACATTGGGATGAAGGCTCCGCCCGGGCATGGGCGACGAGTGACGGGGTGATCTGGATTGCCGGGGAACGGTTCGAGCCCTCGGTCCGCAGGGCCACCATCGCCATCGTCGACGGCAGTGCGATCGGATGGTGGGAGCCCGGAAATCGCCCCCAGTTCGTATCGGCACCCGTGACCACGGTCACCACTCCCCCGGAATCCGAGCTCGACCCGGCAGGCATCGCCCTCCAAGACGAGATCCTCGCCGACGGTGAGGTCACCCGCGCCGAGTTCGAGTCTGCGGTCGCCGCCATGGCACAGTGTCTCACCGACCACGGTCTCGAGGACGTGCACTGGTCGGTGGACGATGATGGCGGCTTTGGCTTCGGTCATAGGTCTGAGGACGACGAAGCCGAGAGCCTGATCGGCAACTATTGCGAGGCGAGCTACGTCGACCGGCTCTCTGCCGCGTTGCGTTAGTGGTGGACCAGTGGACGCTACCCTCGCAACGATGAGCGAGGTCAGACAACGGCTGCGGTTGGTCGCAGGAGCATTTGCCGTAGGAACCGTTGCGGTCGTCGCGGTGCTACAGATGGTCAGCTTCGAGGCGGAGAGCCCTGAGCTGAAGGACGCCACGGCCGTGACTGCAGGAGTGTTCGGAGCAATCGGGTTGATCATCGCATTGCGTTGGTGGACCAACGCAGGCGAGCGCAGCACCGAGCCATCCCGGCTCCAGATCGGCTTCATCGCTCGGGTTGCCATCGCCGAGATGGGTCTGCTCATGGGGATTCTCGGTTATGTGATGAGCGGCTCGATGCTCGCCCCCATCATTGGAGGCACGCTGTTCCTCGGCGCTCTCGCCGCCATGACGATAGGTTTGCGCCGGCTCGGGTAGCCCCTGGCTCAGCTCTTGCGCAGCGTATCGCCGATGCGCTCAGCTTCCCGCTGACGAAGGCCGACCCGCACCCGCAGCCGCTCCATTTGCTGGTCGGTGTACTTGTCTGCACCACCGATCGGATTGTCCGCAAGCCAGGCCTCAATGTCGGCAGCAATCTCCGGCTCGGAGCGGTAGATGATCAGATCGAGCATCCGCCGCCGGTTCTGTGGCGGCATCGAATCGAGGATCCCGTCCCAGTTTGCCTTGACCAACTCCCAGACCAGCGGCCCTGTCTCCCTGTGACCGAGCAATCTGGCCAGGAGCCAGTTGGCGTCCTGGCTGCGGATCTCGCCGGCGAGAACCATTTCGACGAGCCGAGCTGCGGTCTCCTCGTCGGGGACGGCGGCGGCTGCTCGGAGGAAGCGGACTTCATCCTGGGGGCTGTCTGCATCGTCACGAAGTCTCAGGAAGCGCTCGAACTCCTCACCACCGCCATTGGCTGCCACGATGGTGGTTGCCGCATCGCACACGTCGGCATCGACGGAATCTCGATCCTCAAGTGTCTGGCCAAAGACACTGCGCGCCTTGGCCTTGGTTGCTTCGTCGTTACCGAGCGTTCCCAGCGTGCGCAGCATCAGCCCACGCAGCTTGCGGGTCAGATCGCTTTCCTCACCATGTGGCTCCCACCCGAGCTCATCTGCCTTTGAGCCGACGAGATCGCGGACCAGAGCTTGCAGCGCGGGCCGGTCCTCGGGCGCAATCACACGGTTGAGCTCACCCAGCCCGCCGATGGCAACACCCCAAACGCTCGGCTGTTCTTCCTCTTCGAGGGCTGCCACCAACGCAATGAAGTTGGCTGCGGGAGCTTCACCTGCGAGCACATTGGCCCAGATATCGGCGATCAGCGTGTATCGCTCGGCAGGTTCCAGGATGTCGAATTCGGCGGCGAGATCCTGGAGAGTCTCCGTTGGGTAGTTGACCCTGTAGAAGCCATCTCCGCCACGGTTGAGCAACAGCCCACCTTCGCCGGGGATGTCAACCGGCTCGTCCCCGATCACGATCCGCCCACCGCTGGTATCCGTGCGGTAGAGCGCCGGCACCTCCCATGTGGCTTCGCCGCCACCGAGGAACCGGAATTGGCTCTGCTTCAGCCGGTACCCGGACTCGGTCTCGGTGACGTCTATCTGCGGATACCCGCCCTGGTGGATCCAGCCGCTCATGATCTCGCCGACCGGCTCACCGGACTCGGCTTCGAGCGCGGCCCACAGGTCGTCCGTCTCGGTGTTCGAGTAGGCGTGGGCCTTGAGATAGCGTCGGATGCCGTTGCGGAACGTGTCTTCCCCCAGGTATTGCTCGAGCATGCGCAACACTGCCGACCCCTTGCCGTAGGTGAGCGTGTCGAACATGGCGTTGGCTTCTTCGGGTGAAGCCACCGGGAACTCGACCGGACGGGTGGCACTGAGCCCGTCAACGTCCATGGACATCGCGCGGAAATCAGCGAAGTCGAGCCAGCGGTTCCATGCAGGCCGGAATGCATCAACGCACTTGAGCTCCATGAAGGTGGCGAAGGCCTCATTGAGCCAGATCCCGTTCCACCACTTCATCGTCACCAGGTCGCCGAACCACATATGGGCCAGCTCGTGGGCGATCACGTCGGAGACCCGCTCCAGCTCGGACTGAGTGGCCCGCTTCTTGTCGACCAGCAGCGCCGTCTCGCGGTAGGTGACGGCGCCGAGGTTCTCCATGGCTCCCCATGCAAAATCGGGAACGGCGATCATGTCCATCTTGTCGCCCGGGTACGGGATGTTGTAGTACGTGGCCAGGTAGTCCAGGGCGAAGGCGCCCACCTCGAGGGCAAACTCGGTGAGATGGCCCTTGCCCGGCGTGTGCAACACCCGCAGCGGCACTCCGGCAGCATCTACCGGGCCGCTGATTTCCAGGTCGCCGACGATGAATGCCACCAGGTAGGTAGCCATCTTCATCGTCTCGGCGAACTCGTGGGCGACCTTGCCGTCGCCGGCAGGCGTGGCCGCTACCTCGGACGAGTTCGAGACGGCCATCAGATTCTCGTCGATGACGAGGGTCACTTTGAAGGTCGCCTTGAGGTCTGGCTCGTCCCAGCACGGAAAGGCACGCCGGGCGTCGGTGGCCTCGAACTGGGTGGTAGCGATGATCTGGTCGTTGCCGTCCGCATCCGTGTAGTTGGAGCGATAGAAACCATGGAGCTTGTCGTTGAGGATGCCGGAGAACGAAGTGTGGAGCTTCCAATCGCCGGGCGTCAGCTCCTGGTCGAAGCTCAGCGTCGCCCGTTCCTTCTCTTGATCGTATGCAATCGACGCCACCAGTCGCTCCCCCGATGCGCTCACCATGGCGCCGTCGACGATCTCGAGCTCGATAGCGTTGAGCACAACCTCGGTGACTGGCTCGAGCACCTCGACATCAACGATCTCCGACCCGGTGAATGAGGCGGGGGCGAGATCCGGGGCCAGCGTCAGCTGATACCGGGACGGGATCACAGATCTCGGGAGACGGTATTCGGCTTCACTGGTCATGCTGGCTCCTCACAACGCTCGTCGGGAAGATGCTAGATGGAGACGCGAGCCTCCAAGTTGCCGTGGGCCCTATCCCACCCCCGGACTCGACACGGCGCACTCCGGGGACAGCGTTTTGCTACAACAGATTTGTCGCTGTCGGACGGGAAAGCCGCAGAATGGTGTCACACTAAGACCGGTGTCGTGCGAGTTA
>Ga0307423_1000140_pt1 | contig 45964 bp, 49 predicted proteins | sample SalMarWE160310MG_FD_202154 | JGI IMG/M metagenome (GOLD analysis project Ga0307423, IMG submission 202154) | Salt marsh sediment microbial communities from the Plum Island Ecosystem LTER, Massachusetts, United States - WE1603-10 | ecosystem: Environmental > Aquatic > Marine > Intertidal zone >...
CAAACGAGCAACATATTGCTCGTTTGGACGCCAGAACGGGGTTAGGGGGTATTGCTAGCCGCGGTTTCGGGTTAGCAGTGAGGCGAGCAGAACGGCACAGCCGAGCGCCGCGGAGAAGGCGATCCACAGTGGCGAGATCTGGGTGCTCCGCTCGGTAGCGGGGGCGAGGACCAGGTAGGCAGGTGCCGCTGGGGATTGCGGCGCAACCGTCGATGGGACGACGATGTCGACGGCCACCATGGCAGTTGACGAGGGCACATTGGTGACCACCTCCTCGAGCGAGGGTGGGTCGACCCCGATGTACAGTGCCCCGCCGCTGAGGTCGCCAAACCCGGTGGTGCAGGGATCGTTGCAGACGACGATCTGGTACTCACCGGGTGGGGTCTCGGCCGGAACCGTCGTCAGCAGGGTCACATCGGCGCTGTCCCCCGAAGTATCGATGGTGAGCTCGCCGAGCGGCACGTTTGTGACTGCTCCGCCGAATGCGGTCTCGGTGACCTCTCCGAAGTTAGTGCCACTCAAGTATGCGTAGAAAGGTCCGTCCTCCACCCAACCGAACGCTCCCTGGGAGACGACGGCTCCCAACTCGATTTCTGCGCCCGCGTCAACGCGGACCCAGCTCGGTTCGAACTGAGCACCGCCTGCGTGGGCAGGAGCCGAGTATGCAATCGACATCACCGCAAGTACGGAGACGAAGATGAATCGACGCAAGAGGAACCACCTTTGCCTGACTTCATACGAGGCTAATTAGGGCCGGGGGCTAAGTGACTAGTTTCCTTCGGAGCCTGCAGGAGACGCATCTCCTGCCTGGGCAGGAGACCACCACCAGGCGGCGGTCGCGGTGTTCCAGCCTTGTAGCGGAATGACCCCCTGGATCCGTTCCGGCCAGTACGGCATCAGCGAGACCTGCCTTCGCACCAATGGGTACACGATGGCGTTGTCGGCGAGGATCGTCTCCGCCTCCACCACTAGCTCCTCGAGTCGGTTCGGGTCCAGCGTGGTCTGGGCCTCAGCGGCGATCTCGGCGTACCTCTCGGCTGGCTCGCCGACCGCGGACCAGTCGAAGTAGATCTCGTCCTCAGGCAACGCCGGGTCGAAGAACGAAATCAGGTGGGCGAGGTCGGCCAGGCCATCGCCGGCGAACAACCGCATGGCGAAGATGTCGTTGCGCCCCTCGGGCAGATTGATGTTGAAGAAATCCCAGGTGTATTCGGTTGTCACGTCCCATCCGGCAGCTTCGAGTTGTGCCGCCGCCGCATCGCCGATGACGATGGTTTCGTCCCCGGGGCTGCTGGTGTACGACGCTGTTGGCGGTTCGGTTGAGAAGTCGCGGCCTATCGCATCGCCGAGTTCGGCCAACAGGTCTTCGGTGCGGGCAGGATCGTCGTACTGCTGCCATACGTCGATATCCAGTCCGGGTGAGGCAGTTGCGGCGATGGACGGCGCAACCGGAAATCCAGTCTCTTCCGAGATCGCATTCCGATCGATGGCGCTGAGCACCGCCTGGCGGTAGAGCAATTCGGCGTTCAACGACTTCGGGTTGACCTCGAATCGGCTGTCTCTCATCTCGAAGCCGATCATCTCAAACAGCGAGTCCCAGGACGGGGTGAGGACGAAGCCTTGTTCCTCTGGGTCGCCGAGGCTTCCTCGAGAGAACGGGTCAATCAGGCCCGGGAGCACGACATCGGTCGATTTCGTTCCGAACCAAGTGGAGGTCGTCGGTGTCGTCAAGGCCGGGCCGAACACCTGCATCTCGACCCCGTCCAGATACGGAAGTCGATTCCCGGAGTCGTCGTACTCCCAGTAGTTGTCGTTGCGGCTGAAGTAGATCACTCCCGGCGACGTGTCGGGACTCGAGGACGGTTCGTAGTTGTCGAAGACGAACGGCCCGCCAGACAGCCAGAGATGGTCATTCCAGTTGTCGGCGAACGTCTCCGCTTCAACAGCGTGGGCGGGAACCAACCAGGGGAAGAGTCGCTCATAGCGTGGGTCGGGATGGGTGAGTTGGAACGTCACCGTCTTGCCGTTGCCGGACAGTGTCTCGCCGTCGATCAATGAATGGATCTCCCTCAGGTTGCCCCGAGCCGGAAGATCATCGTTCATGATCAGCTGATAGGTGAAGATGAAGTCGTCGGCGGTGATGGGTGTGCCGTCTGCCCACACCGCTTCGGGATTGATCTGATAGGTGACGGTCGCCTTGCCATCCTCCACGACCACACCTCCGTTGCCGGTAGTGGGGATAGGGTTGACCACCCACGGCATTGCCTCGCCAGTCCCCGGGTCGAGCCGGAACGCACCGGGCACGGTCAGCCGTGCAACATCCGCAGCGTTACTGGGGTCGATCAGGGGATTGATCGTGGGGGCCTGATATGTGCCATCGATATCTGTGTAGCCGTACATCATGTCGGTGTTGGATGCCACCTTGACCACACCGCCGTAGGCCGGTTCGGTGGGGAGAACGGCGACGGTGGTTGTCGTAGCTGCCGGCTCGGTTGTGGTTGTGGCTGTCGTTTCCGGGGAGAGAGTCGTCGTGGTTGTGGTGTCTGCCGGGGCAACTTCCGGCTCGGTTCGCATGAATAGGGCACTGATTCCGACAACTATCAGAAGTGCCAATGCTGACGAGAAAACAACACCCAGAGCTTTGCTTCGCCGCCGTCGCCGGATCGTTTTCTCCAGATCCGGCGGGGAGAATCCGGCGCCGGCCCGGCGGGCATCCGCCCCGGCGTTGTGGCCTCGATCGTCGCTGTTCACGGCGCCTCCTCCCTGGTTCCAAACCTGCTCGCCAGGGTCTGCCGGGCACGGTGGAGATGCGTCTTGACCGAACCGCTGGTGATACCGAGGATTGCTGCGATCTCGTCGACCGACCGATCCTCCACGTAGTGGAGAGCGACTACCTGCGCCTGGCGGCCCGGCAGCCGTCGCACCTCAGCCCAGAACTCGGTGGCTTCCGGGCTCATGGCGTCAACCACGGTTCGTGGCGAAAGACGCAGCAACGCCCTCCCTTCGGCCCTCATCCGGCGAAACCGGGACATCGCGAGGTTTGTCGCCACCCGTCGCACCCATCCCTCCGGATTTTCGAATCGGGCGACCTTGTCCCAGTCGCGGTGGGCACGCAAGAACGCGTCCTGGGCGAGGTCCTCCGCGGCCGCGGCGTTGCGGGTCAGCACCATGGTCAGTGTCGCCACGGCCGCATACTCGCGTCGATAGAACGCGCCGAAGTCTGGAGTCGATCGAACGACCGGCAGATCGTCGCCGGTGCCCCCATTCGATTGTCTCCCCACATTTCCTCCACGAACGAGAACTCTGTCCACAAGGTAGTAACGCATGAGGGCAGTCGTATGGTTGACGCCGCTCACCCGGTAGTGAGGTAGCCGACGATGCGGAGCGATGAGTCGGCTTCCGCTGCTCCTCATTCGCATCGGCGCATCGGCCAAATCGTTCGCTTGGGAACGACGTTCTACGCTCCGCTGAACTGGTTCTATCTGGGGGTAGATGTGTCACGGTCTCGGGGTTTGGCGGTTGTTCTCGTAGCGGTCATGGCACTGGGTGCTTGCGGTGGTGAGGACGGCGTCGCCCCAACCACGAGTGCGGGTGACATGGGCTATGAGATTCCCGGGCTGGGTCCGGTCGGCGGCGAAGACTGGCCCGAGGCGATTCCTGCGGATATCCCCGTCCTCCCGGGTGAGATCGCGATGGTCATGTCGGGCGACGTCAGTGTTCGTTTGTTCTACGCCGGAGTGTCGGACAACGACCTCGTCGGGTATCTCGAGAAGCTCGACTCCCTTGGCTACGACCTCGAGTACATCGTCTACGAGACACCGGGGAGCGAAGACCGCGCCCAGGAGAAGGCAGACGCCGGAGAGTGGGACGCAGTGCGTGCCACCAAGGGCGAGTATCACCTGGGGCTGGAGTTCGGCGGGGGTACCGGCACCTTCGACATCAGTGGTATCCCCATGGAGGGGTTCGGTCCCGACACCTCATGGCCGGAACAATGGGCCGGAATCCCGGCGCCGACGCAGCTCGCCGTCAACCAGGTGGTCGACCTCGGGGCCAACGGCCCGCTGGTCGAAGTCGCCTACGAGACGGACGACGACATCACCGCATATGTGGCCGAGCTCGAAGCCGTCGGATTTGCCGTCACCGACCGCGCCTACGACCAGAATCATGAGATCATCAGTGTGACCGTCGGTGACGGTGAGCACGATGTCTACATGCGCACCTATCCCGGTGGTCGCCTCGAGATTTCTGTGTCTGATGCAGCCTCGGTGACCTCACCAGGTGACGGCCCGGTACCCGACGTAGCCACCAGGGATTTCCCGGAGTGGCTGCCCGAAATCCCCGGCGGAGAGCTGATAACAGCAACGGACGGCGGTGACGGCAGTTTCACAGCGGTCGTGGCGATAGGGGACGGCCACACCGTCGCCGAATACGTCAAGGTGCTCGCGGATGCCGGGTACGCCGAGAGCGGCACGATGCTGGCCGGGCATATCCTCAGCGACGGAGCTAGAATGGTCACGATCTACGGCGACGACGGTGGCCTACCGCCGCTCCAGATCCTGATCAAGGTGACGTCCGGTTGAGACGAGCAAGTCAATGCAAAGCGGTGGATCGGGCTCCGGCGAGTCACAGCTCGTTGCCCGACTCGCGGCCCTCGGCGAATGCGGTGATATTGGCGATGGTGTCGTGGGCAATGGCTTCGAGAGCCTCGACGGTGAAGAAGGCCTGGTGTCCGGTGATGAGCACGTTGGGGAAGGTCAATAGCCTCGAAAACTGGTCGTCCTGGATGACGGTGTCCGATAGGTCCTCGAAGAACAGGTCACCCTCCTCCTCATAAACATCAAGCCCGAGATGGGCGATCTTGCCCGTCTTCAGGCCCTCGATGGCAGCGGACGTGTCGATGAGCGCGCCACGGCTGGTGTTGATCAGCATTACGCCTTTCTTCATGTTGGCAATGGCGTACGAGTCGACGAGATGGTGTGTGTCGGGGGTCAGCGGTGCATGAAGCGAGATGACGTCAGCTCTCTCCCACAGCGCTTTCAGCTCCACGTACTCGAGCCCGAGATCGATGGCGTCCTGGTTCTGAAACACGTCGTAGCCGATCAGGTCGCATCCAAACCCTTTCAGAATCCCGGCAACCGCTACACCGATCTTGCCCGTGCCGACCAGTCCAACGGTGCGGCTGCCGAGGTCGAAGCCGAGCAGACCATCGAGCGACAGGTTTCCCTCCCGAACCCGGGCGTAGGCCCGGTGGAGCTTGCGGTCGAGGGCGAGCATCAGGGCGACCGTGTGCTCGGCCACCGAGCGTGGTGAGTATGCCGGCACCCGAACAACGGTCAATCCCAGGCTCTTGGCTGCGTCGAGATCGACGTTGTTGAAGCCGGCGCTACGCAGTGCGATCAGCTTTGGTGCGTTCTTGGCCAGCCGGAGCAGCGTCGCCGCCCCGAGGTCGTCATTGACGAACGCGCACACGGCGTCGAACCCGTCGGCCAACGGCGCCGTAGAGCGATTCAGATGAGCCTCGAAGAACTGCAACTCATGGCCGGTTCCTTCGGCGGCCGTACCGAGGTATCTCTCGTCGTATGGCTTGGTGCTGAACACTGCGACTCGCATGCGCAGAGTGTACGAGGCCGGCCCGGACGGGGTGACGGTCGGCACGGATTCCGGCCTGCTGATCTACAACTGCAATGACGCTATCGAGGGGCCGACACCGCAACCGGTCGAAGCCGTCCGGTGGGCGCTAGTTGGTGGCATGCTCGACATGGTGAACAACGCAAACGGTTGTTTCGCAGGCTGAGCCAGGCTCGCCATCCTCAGCGACCGGCAGTTTGCGGATCGGGTCTAGGTGAACACGCGCAGCGCAACCTCGGCCACCGCCTGGATGTGCTCATCCTGATGGGCTCCGGGCATGTTGAGGACTATGCCGTCGAGACCTGCATCCTTGAAAGCCTGCAATTGCTCGCCCACTGAATCGGCATCGCCGAAGGTTATGGCGCTTCGGATCTGTTGCTGCAATTCCGCAGGAAGGTCATCGAGGCTACCCGCGCCAAATCGTTGCCCGATCATCGCCTTGGCAGCCTCCATAGACGGAGCAACCAGTACGGTGCCGAGGCGGGTGCGCCAGATCTCCGCAGGATCTCGCCCGAGAGCTTCGCAATGGTCGTTCAGAACACCCATCAGGTGTCGAACCTGATCCGGTCCGCCAAACACATTGCAGCCATCTGCATATTGGGCGACCATTCTCAGAGTCTTCTTCTCCCCGCTCCCTCCGATCAGAATGGGAGGGCCGCCGGCTCGCACCGGCTTTGGCGAGTTGAGAGCATCCTTGGTTGTGAACCACTTGCCATCGAAGGTCACCGTGCCCTCGGTGAACATGGCCTTGACGATCTGGAGGGTTTCTTCGAGCTTCTCGAAGCGCTCACCAAACGTTCCGAACTCGTAGCCGTACCCATCGTGCTCGGCTTCGTACCAGCCTGCCCCGATACCCCAGATCGCCCGTCCTCTGGACACCACATCAAGCGTGGTCACCGTCTTGGCGAGAAAGGCTGGATTGCGGTACGTCACCCCTCCAACCATGGCGCCCAGTTGGATGGTCGAAGTGCGGGCAGCGACGCCGGATAGGAGGGTGTAGGCCTCGAGCATCGGTTCGTCGGGGCTCCCGATCATCGGCAACTGGTAGAAGTGGTCCATGACCCAGAAGCTGTCGTAGCCGGCGGCCTCCGCGGCCTCAGCTTGAGCAACGGTGAGGTCAAAGATGTCCGCCGACGTTGCGTCGGGGAACGTGAAGCTGGGTGTCTGTAATCCGAGGCGAGTCTTGAGTCGTGAGATCATGATTCGAAACTAGCGCGCCTACGGCACTGCCGGCGACGTCCCCATCTCTTTCGATGTGTGGCCGGCCAGAAGAAAGACGGAACGTGGAGACCAGCTTGCACGTCTATCGGACGTGGCTATTCGAACAACAACTATGACGCTGTCAGGCGCTGAGGCGGTCCCCCGCATCTTCGAGGAGTTCTATCGGGGCAAGCGCGACCACCTGGCGCGGGCGCTGGCAATGACCCTACGCAGCGATGAGCTCGGGAGTGAAGCGGCCGATGAGGCTATGACCCGGGCATATCAGCGATGGCGCACCGTGAGCGAGTACACCAACCCGGTGGGCTGGACCTACCGCGTAGGGCTCAACTGGGCGATATCGCGCAAGCGCAAAGCAAAACGTGAGGTACCGGTTGATCTTCCAGAGAGCGCAGTCGAGGACTCCGACTTCATTCCCGAGGTGGAAGCTGCTTTGAGCGAGATCCCCCTCGAGCAGCGTGCGGTCTTGGTGTTGCGCTTCTATCTGGATTGGGACATCGAACGCGTTGCCGAGGCACTTCGCATCCCGACTGGAACTGTCAAGAGCCGCCAGAAGCGTGGTCTTGAAGCAGTGGAACGACGCCTGGAGGTGAGGCGATGAGTACCGAGGATTTGCTGCGGAGACATTTCGGAGCCGCAGCGGCTGCAGTTGAGGTCACTACTACGCCGGCCGATGCGATAGTCGGGCATGTGCGATGGGCCCGCACGGTGATGGGCCTGGCGACCGCAGCAGTATTGATCGCGGTGATCGCGGTGACCGGGTTGATGAGCCGCAACTCGGACGAGCTCATCGGCCCGGCAACGACGATTACGCCGACGACCGCCCCGATTGTCACGGAGACCACAACCACGACGACGAGACCGCAGGACACGACCACGACCACCGTCACCACCGCACCGACGCCAACTACATCTGTGGAAGCGGCTCCGACGGACGTTGCCTGGAGCGAAGCCGAAGCCGTGCGGGAAGTGGAGAACTACCTGGCGGAACTGGCAGCAGGCGCATACGAGCAGGCGGCGTGGCCGGTGGAGAACAACGGAGGGATGCTCGACGGCCAAGCGTCAGACGAGATGCCTGTCGAATACCTGCAACGGGTGTGTGCCGGTGGGAGGTGTGCTGGCCCGTACACCGTCTCGGCGAACGGCCCCGGTGTCATTGACCCGGTCACGAGCCAGGCGTCGTCGACGGTGACTGTGACCCACGCCGGGTCCGGCGAGTCGGCAGCTCTAACTCTGGCAACGTTCGAAGGTCAACGGATGGTGCTCGGAGTGCCTCCCCTCGTTGTGTCTGAGGGCGCACCCGGTCTTGTCGAGAGACTGTTCGGAGAAGATGTCCCCGATCGAGTGGTGGTCCAACGGTTCGACGCGTTCGAGATCTGGGAAAGAGGTCAGCAGGAATGGGTGACCAACTGGTGGTCGGGCCAGGTCGAGCAGATTGAAGGTAACGCCGCGTTGGTCGACCAGGCCGGCACCGGCTACCAACGGGTAGTTGCCGTGACGGATCCGTCGTCGAGCGTCGAGACAGAATGGGGATGTCTGATGACCCGGGGCGGTGACGTTCTTCTGTTGAACGGCTGCTGGACCGGCGAGTGGGCGTATACGGATCTCGCCACCGGCGAGTCTCTCGCCACCCCGATCAGCTTCGAGCAGGGAGAGGCGGAGAGTAGATGGTTCACCGAGCGGGCCGGCACAGTAGTGACGGGATGGAACGATGTTGATGGCAATCTGGTTTCCGTTGAAGCGAACGGCGTCGACCTGGAAGGCGACGACTACATCGGCTATCTCAAGCTGTCGGTCGACGGCACAAAGGTCGCATACACCGATCACCGAGATCCGAATTCGTACAGCCACTTCTACAGCCCTGTTGTTGTGGTCAAGGATGTCGCTACCGGAAACGAGATCGGTCGCTGGGTGCTCGATGGACCGGTTGGCGGTCTCGAGTTCTCGGGAGACTGGGTGGTTGCCACTGAGTTGACAGGCGACATTCAGGCACTCAGCAACGGGGACTTCGGCCAGGTGGCCGTCGATGCCATCAACATCGTCACCGGCACGGTGAACCGGGTAGAGACCGGCACCAGGGTGTTCCTGCCTAGCTAACCGACGACAAGCGTGATGCCGGAGGGTCCCGGGGAGGCGGTTACTCGAGAGAGATCGTCAACCCGGGCCGCCGGAGTAGTTGACCACTTCTGATGACCAACTGCAATCACCGTGGCGCCTGCCGCCTTCCCCGCCTCGCCTCCGGGTGACGCGTCCTCAAAGACGACGGACCGTCGGGGGTCGGCACCGAGTACGGCGGCCCCGGTCAGATACGGCTCGGGGTCGGGCTTGCCTGCGGACACGTCATCGGCGGTGACCACTCTCGGTGGAAGTGGGATGCCGGCGGCCCGCCACCGGGCTTCAGCGAGTCGAGTGCTGGCCGACGTCACAATCGCCCATGAACCAGCGGGAAGCGTGTCGAGGAGCTCGAGTGCCCCCGGGATCGCTGTGATAGCCGACGCCAGTTCGATCTCGAGGTTCTCGAGACGTATTACAGCTCGAGCCGCCTCGGCCGGGGGCAGAAAGCGGCTGATCGTATCGTTCGATCGCACGCCGATCATGTTTCTCGTCAATTCCGCCTCGTCGAGACCGAACTCTTCCGAGAGCTGGTGCCAAGCGGCGATCACCTGTTCGTGGCTGTCGATCAAGACGCCGTCGCTGTCAAAGAGGATTGCGTCCGCGTGAATCTGCATGGAGGGCACTGTAGGCGCGAGAACAGGAATCGACCGCAGCAGAAGCCGTCTCTAGGCGGCGGCGGTCGTAGTGTGACGCAGGGCTCCCATGGCCCGCGCTAGTGCCCGCATCCGGATCGACTCGGGCTGGTTGGGATCGGAGAGGATCTCTGCGATAGCGGGTAGCGTGCCGGTCCGACCGAGCATCTGTCCGACCAATGCGAGCTCAGGGTCGTCGTTGCTGATCCCGGAAACGACAATGCGTCGCTCCAGACGATCCAACATCTCCGCGTATGGGCTCATGTCGCTCCTTTCCACTACCAACGTATCGTCAAAATGACTATGAGGTACAGCGTTTATCTCTTGAGTTAATCATCAGCAGCGCTTATGTTTATCTCGTGGACACTCAGACACATATCGCCCTTCGTGACCTGGAACTGCGACATCTCGAAGCGCTTCGGGCCGTATCCGTAGAAGGGACCTTCGGGCGTGCCGCAAAGCGGCTCGGCTACTCGCAATCTGCGGTTTCTCAGCAGATCGCCGCCCTCGAGCGCGTCGTCGGCGAGAAGGTCTTCGATCGGCCTGGTGGTCCGAAGCCGGTGCGGCTGACGGCGGCGGGTCGGATGCTGCTGGGCCATGCCGAAGAGGTTCTCGAACGGGTGGAACGGCTTGCCCGGGATGTAGGGGAATTCAAGGCAGGGACGAGCGGGCGCATCGAGCTGGGCGTGTTCCAGTCGGTAGCGGTGAAGGTGGTGCCGATTGTGGTGCGCCGGCTTCGGGAGACGGCACAAGGGGTAGACGTGCGGCTGTTCGAGTCGCGCAGCGATTCCGAGCTGGTTGCCAAGGTGGCGAATCACGAGTTGGACCTGACGTTCACCGTGGGTGCTCCCACGCAGACAGATCTCGAAGTCGAGGACTTGGTGAGCGATCCGTTTGTTGCCATCGTGCCTCGTGATCACGAGCTGGGGGACACCGTCACTCCGTTCGAGCTCGGCGGAAACCCTCTGATCGGCCAGCCGGTCGAGGACTCCTGTCAGCGACAGATCGATGCTGGCATGACCGCCGCCGGAGTGAGACCGGAGTACTTCTTCAGGACAACCGACAACGCCGCCATGCAGTCGATGGTCCGTGCCGGGATGGGCGTGGCGATCGTGCCGTATCTGGCGGTCGATACCAACGATCACGAAATTCGTATCTGCACGCTCGATCCACCGCTTCCCGCCCGGGAGTTGAAGCTCGTGATCGGGTCGGATCCGTCACCGGTTACCCGGCAATTCGTCGAGCTCACTGTGAAATACTGCCGCGAGGCTCTGAGCAGCGCCCCGGTCTGAGCAAACAGAAGCGGCACCGCCCACGGGGTGGTGCCGCTCGTTGTCGTTGGTAGATGCGGACCGCTACCCGGTGGGGACCACTGGCTGCGCTTCGCCCCGAAAGTAGGCCCATTCGTCGACCTCCGTGCCGTCTGAGAAGACGCAGAAGCCGACCTGGCCTCCGCTCTCATCGGTCCGGATGTCTACGGTGCCGCCTTGCTCTTCGCAATAGACCGACGCCGGGTTGGCAATTCCAGTCTGCTCCTCGTTGTCTTCGTCGCCGCCGCATCCTGAGATCATCAGGACAACGGCAAGCGCGATAGCGACAGCACGCTTCATATTGTCCTCCTTTGTATTCTCCGGGCTGCCGTGCTCTCGATGTGGTGGTGACGGGATGAGGTGTTCTTGTCGCCAGATCCCCGCTCTGATCGCTTGCCCGCCTGTCCCGGGGTGTACCGACTCATGCGCCCTTTTGACGCTCGGGGAAACCGTGTCGGTTCCCCCGAATATCTCCATGGTATGACCCGAGTGGAACTTCGAGGAGTCACGAGAAAGAGAGATTCATGTTGCCGGAGAGGAACGGAAAGGACACCGTCCCAGCGCTATCGGTTGCCGAACCAGCTGCCGAAGCGGCCGGGTGCGAACACGTTCAACCGCTGAGTCGATTGCCAAGGACGATGGCCATTGCGGCGATCGCTATACCAAGGGTGACTACGAGAGCTGTTCTGCGCTCGTTACGAGTGGGTGTGCGTTGCACCGTCCAGAGCATGACGACAGAGGGAACGATGAGAAACGGGATCGAGAAGGCAAGACTGTCTGGACGCAGCAGCCCGTAGACGAGCAGTAGTGCGCTTGCTGCGGTGACTCCAGTAGCGGCATTGCTGCGGCGCAGGTTGGGAGTGCCGTCGCGATTCGTGTTGTTGGTGTTGCGGTTCATTGTGATCCTCCGGGGTATTTGAAGACGTCTTCAATCGTCAGGCTGAAGACCCGGGCGATATGAAACGCCAGGCTGAGGGAGGGGACGTAGCGTTCCTTCTCGAGAAGGATGATCGTCTGCCGCGTGCACCCGACCCGGTCCGCCAACTCCTGCTGGGTCATCTCGTCGTGCTCGAAACGTAGCCGTCTTATGTTGTTTGTGATTGCGGCCTTAGGCATCAACGTCGACCTCTCGGTGATATCCCAAGATGATCCCAACCGATCTTCCGAACGCGCCGCCGATGAACGTGCTCCAGAAGATCAACTGAAGGTACGCAAGAGGCACGGAGCCCTCGTCCCAGTACACCTCAGTGAGCACCACCGTCCACGTCACAAGAAGTAGCAGCACAATCATTGACTCAACACTCAGAGACCGAGCCAGGATGGCGCGGTCTCGTTCGTCAACCACTGCCTTGCCGCTGGAGCGCTTGACGATATACCACGCAGCGCCCCACACACCCACGCCGCCGATCACGAGTATCCAGAAGATCCCGCGAGCGACGGCGTTCTCATCGAAAAAGGAGGCTCCTTCGAACACGACCAGCACGGCAAGACCGCCACCTACAGCTGTGGTCACGGCCAGGCCCACCCATCCGAGCTTCTCCAACGATGTTGCCGGAAGTCCGCCCATCTCGGGATCAGGCCGTCGGCTCCACAACATCCTCGCCGCGCCTGCGACGACGACAAGGCCACCGAGTATTGCGATGGTCGCCCAAATCATGAGCACTCCTTATGACAGGTATTTCTGACATAGCGTAAGATATACACGACATTGTGTCAACCATAGAACTCGAAGGGGACAAGAGACTCACTCTGAGTACGAAGTCATCAGACAACCGCAATCCCGGAACGTGTGAGTGACGGGGAAGGTCACGGGCGCGCTCATCGTTGGGGCCGATATCGCAAGCTTCGAACCTAGACGTTCGCTCCGGTGGTGTTCAGTAGCTGGCCGACAATGTCGGATCGAGGTTGCTCAGCGCCTTCAGGCCCCGCTATCAACTACAGCATGCAGCGGAGCCATCGGCGTGGAGAACGGCTCCCTCGCCGCGGCGATCGATCCTTTGGCCAGATAGAGAAATCCCCCCGCAAACACGGGGGGAATGATTGGTGGGCCCAGCTGGATTTGAACCAGCGACCTCATCCTTATCAGGGATGCGCTCTAACCGAGCTGAGCTATGGGCCCATGCGGCTGGCGAGTTTACCACCTCATTGGTCTTTCGATCCAGAGATGGGGACCGATGACTGCTGCAAACGTTGCCCTCAGGCGGCTGGCGAGTCGTGGTTGTGACGGGCTTGCAACACCATTCCGACCGAGCCTTCGATCAAATCGATGAGGTCGGTAAGACGGGCAGCCACTTCAGCACCCAGCCCGGTGAGGCTGTATTCGACATGTGGGGGAATGGTCGACTGCACGTCCCGCATCACCAATCCGTCGCGGTCGAGAATGTGCAATGTCTGTGACAGCATCTTCTCGCTGACTCCGTCGACCCGACGTCGTAGTGCGTTGAACCTGTATGGCTCCCCGGCGAGAGCGACCAGTACGAGGGTTCCCCACTTCGAGGCGATGTGTTCCATCAGGGTGCGCGATGGGCAGTCGCGGGCGAACACGTCGGCCACCAGTTCTGCTGGCGGATCCGCCGGAGTAGCGACAGATGGGATGGTCTCTTCCATTGCCGCTACCTTATCACGTCACGGTTAGTACTAACAACTAGTAGGGTGCTTTCTATCAGAAAGTACTTGCCCCGACCGAGGTCGGGAGATCGGAGCCCACTCATGTCTATCGCCGTGACCGGAGCAACCGGGAACCTTGGAATTCTTGTTGTCCTCGATCTGCTCGGCCGCGGGATCCCCGCAAGCGAAATCGTCGCCCCTGTCCGGTCGACACGGAAGGCGGCGGCGCTCGCCGACAGTGGAGTAGTGATCCGGCAGGCGGATTACGACGAGCCCGACACGTTGCGTGCTGCACTCGCCGGGGTTGATAGGCTGCTGCTCGTGTCCTCGAGCGAGGTCGGGTCGCGGGTCGCTCAGCACAAGAACGTGATAGATGCTGCGGCCGATGCCGGTGTTGAGTTGATTGCCTACACCAGCATCTTGCACGCAGACACTTCGAAGCTGCTGCTGGCGGCGGAGCATCTCGCGACCGAGCAGCTTCTTGCTGATAGCGGCATCCCTCATGCTCTGCTGCGCAACAGCTGGTACCTGGAGAACTACACCGGTGCCCTCCCGATGTATCTCGAGTATGGAGCCGTACTCGGTGCCGCCGGGGATGGGCGCGTCTCGGCAGCGACGCGGGCCGACTTCGCATCGGCGGCCGCAACAGTGCTGGCTAAGGGTGACCGTGCCGGTGCCGTCTATGAGCTCGGCGGTGAACCTGCGTTCACCCTTGGCGAGCTTGCCGACATCGTCAGCGAGGTATCAGGTCAGACCGTCGTCTATCAGGATCTCGCCCCCGATGCGTTGGTCGCAGCCCTGTCGGCTGCGGGCATGCCGGAGGTGATGGCGAGCGTGCTCGCCGATTCAGATCAGGGCATTGCCCGTGGTGAGTTGTTCACCGAAAGCGGCGATCTCGCCCGGCTCATCGGTAGAGCCCCCACCACGACGCGCGAAGCGATCAAGGCTTCTCTCGTCTAGGACGGGTCTGTCGACTCAATTAGCCCTGGGGATTGTCCAGAGCCTTTTTGGCTCATATACAATGCAATCCCCTCGGGGACGTAGCTCAGCCTGGCAGAGCACCTGGTTTGCAACCAGGGGGTCGTCGGTTCGAATCCGATCGTCTCCACCAAACACTTCTGATCCGTTGAAGACTCACCCTTGAGTTCCGCGCAGCGGAACTCACACGTCACCAAAGGTGACGCCCCTACCCCCGGCCTTCGGCCGGCGGTACTTTCCCCCCGCAAGCGGGGGGACTGACTGGTGTGGCCGGTGTATCTTTGGGGGACTTGGAGGAGGAACTGAATGGCAACTGCAGTAATCGTCGATGCACTTCGCACACCCGGCGGCAAGCGGGGTGGCAACTTGAAGGACTGGCACCCGGTTGATCTGGCCGCCGAGGTTCTCAGAGGGATTGTGGATCGCAACAATCTGGACCCGGCACTGGTCGATGACGTCATCATGGGATGCGTTTCCCAAACGGGCGAGCAGAGTCTCAATGTCGGCCGCAATGCCCTTCTCGCCGCAGGGTTCCCGGAGCACGTCCCCGGGGTGACCATCGACCGGCAGTGCGGCTCGTCCCAGCAGGCGGCACACTTTGCAGCTCAGGGGGTTGTGGCCGGTGTGTACGACATCGTCATCGCCGCCGGGGTGGAGTCGATGACCAGAGTGCCAATGGGCATCACGATGCAACAGGGGCCAGGCGTCCCCTTCGGGCCGAAGATGAACGCTCGCTACGACAAGGGGCTGGTTCCTCAGGGTATCTCCGCCGAGCTGATCGCCGAGCAGTGGGGAATCACAAGGGAGGAGATCGACCAGCTTGCCGTCGATTCGCATATGCGTGCCGACCGGGCCACCAAAGAGGGTCGGTTCAAGCGGGAGATCCTGCCCATTGCTGTGAAGAACGAAGACGGCTCGACCGGGATGATTACCACAGATGAGGGCATTCGCCCCGGGACAACACTCGAGATCCTCGCCGGGTTGCGGACGGTCTTCAAGGAGGATGGCGTTGTGACCGCCGGCAATTCGTCACAGATCACAGACGGTGCCGCCGCGGTGCTCATCATGAGCGAGGACAAGGCACGAGAGCTCGGCCTTGCTCCCCGTGCCCGGTTCAAGGCATTCTCGGTGGTCGGTGTCGACCCCATCACCATGCTCACCGGCCCCATACCCGCCACGAAGAAGGTGCTCGAAAGGGCGGGCCTGACCATCGACGACATCGACCTGTTCGAGGTCAACGAGGCCTTTGCAACCGTCATCGCCGCCTGGCTGCGGGAGACCGGCGCCGACTGGGAGAAGACCAACGTCAACGGCGGGGCGATCGCGCTCGGGCATCCACTCGGGGCGTCGGGCGCCAAGCTCATGACCACGCTTCTCCACGAGATGGAGCGGTCCGGGGCGCGCTACGGTCTGCAGACTATGTGCGAGGGTGGCGGCATGGCCAACGGCACCATCCTGGAACTCGTCGACAACTAAGGACCGGCAATGCAGTATGTGATCGCAGTCGCGATCGGCGTTGCGATCATCGCGGTCACACTGTGGGTGGTCCGTCTGTTGCTAACACCCCAGCCGAAGGATCCCGATCCCGATGATGTCCAGGAGGTGGCGGTCGACTACCGGTGTGTCGTCTGCGGGATGAGGCTCACGGTGACCCACGCCCAGGACGCCGACCTCGATGCCCCTCGCCACTGCCGCGAGGACATGGTCGAGGTGCCATAGGGAGTAGTCGCCGATGGAGCTCAACGACACCGGGCTCCGGGTCACGATCGCGATTTCGCGACTTGTCCCCAGCTGTGGAGAACCGGGTGGATAACTACAGCGATGTAATTTCGGGCCCGGCTATCGGTAGTTCAGCGTCATCGCAAAACCACTGGCGATGCCGGCCAGACCAATCATCAGCCACGTGTTGTCGGGGCTGCCCGGCAGCAGGGTGACGTAGTTGGCGAGGATGATGAGAACACCGACGCCCATCAGGGAGAACATCACGGCCACGTACCACATGGGAGACGGGCCCTTTTCTGCAACCGGGTCCGCCTTCTTGGGCGGTGTCGGGCGTCGGTTGGCTACTTTCTTGCGCTTCTTAGAGGTAGGCATGACGGTAAAGCCTAGTGTCCATGAACCGATACTCTGCAAGCAGACACATACAGTTGGATGTAATGACCGACGCTGAGACACAACAGGCAAGCGCCATCGCCGCACCGGCGTTGCGCGACAGAGGCGCCCTCCGTGTCCTTCACGGGCTCGGCTGGACATTCATCTACCTCGGCGTCTTGACGCTTGGCTTTGTTGTCCACCAACTGGTCATCACAACATGGTTTGCCCAGCAGGCGCAGTCCGAACTCGCCCTCGAGCGTGTTGCCCAGTGGGAACAGACCGAGATATCCGATGTCGTCGTCGTCCCGTCGGCAGAATCGGGCAACGGCGAGTCGGGCAACGATTCAGGCCAGGGAGAAACCGGAAGCGCCGGGAGGAGCGCGACACCCCTGATTCTGAAAGTCGAATCGCAGCCCGAGCTCGGTACAGCGTTTGCACTTATCCGCATTCCCAAGCTGGAACGTCTCCGGGACGGATGGAATGTTGTTGAGGGTGTCCGTGTCGTTGACTTGCGCAACGGCGCTGGGCATATGCCGGGAACCGCTCTTCCCGGTCAACCAGGGAATGCCGTCATCAGCGGTCACCGGACCACATGGGGCCAACCGTTCCACGAACTGAATGAGCTCGACCCGGGAGATCGGATCGAAGTTGACACCGCGCTCGGAACCAGCATCTACGAGGTTCGGGAGATCCATGTCGTCGCCCCGACCGAGCTATGGGTAACCGAGCCACGCGAGGGCGCCTGGCTGACCCTAACCACCTGCCATCCGAAATTCTCGGCAAGACAGCGATATGTTGTAATGGCTGAGCTCGTCTTCGGGCCGAACTATGACGTGATCGAGGCCATGAAATGATCAAGAGGATCTGGAGACTGCTGCCCGGGCCGCTCAGTGTGCGGGTGGTTCAGGCGGTGGTGCTCACCGTCGTTTTCCTGGTCGCCCTCCACTTTTTCTACGATTGGCTCGGCAAATGGCTCTTGGACCAGGGAGGCACCGTCGGATGAAGGTGCTCGTCGTCGACAACTACGACTCATTCACATTCAACCTCGTGCAGTATCTCGGCGAGTTGGGAGCTGAGCCGGTTGTGGTGCGCAATGATGCTCTAGACCCGGCCGTTGCTGCCGGGCAGAGCTTCGATCGCCTCGTCATCTCTCCCGGTCCCGGACGTCCCGAGGATGCGGGCAACTCGATCGAATTCATTCGGACACTCGGTACCGAGATTCCAACGCTGGGTGTTTGCCTCGGTCATCAGGCGATAGCGGTTGCGTTCGGCGGCACAGTCGAGCTGGCACCCGAGCCACGCCACGGGAAGGTATCGCTGATCACCCACGACGGCCGCGGCCTGTTCCGCAATCTCCCCAACCCTTTTGAAGCGACCCGATATCACTCGCTCGCCACCGTCGAGCTTCCCGAAGTGCTCGAGGTGTCGGCCCACAGCGAGGACGGTGTCGTTCAAGGTATCCGGCACCGCGAGTTGCCGATCTCCGGGGTTCAGTTTCACCCTGAGAGCATTATGACAACCGCCGGCAAGGAGTTGCTTGCTAACTTCCTCAACGATTAATCGAGAGGAATCTGTGCAGAACTACCTGGATACCGCTCTTGAGATCGCGGCAACTGCCGGCGAGATCATGCTTCACCACTTCGACATTGGTGTCGCCGCGGATTGGAAGGCGGACGAGTCGCCGGTCACGATCGCCGATAAGACAATCAACCAGATGGTGATCGATCGAATCGCCGCCGAATACCCCGAGCACGGCATCGTTGGAGAGGAAGCTTCACGGGTAATGCCCGACTCTGCGTTGCAGTGGGTGTGCGACCCGATCGACGGGACGGTGCCTTATATGCTCGGGATCCCGACAAACGTGTTTGCGCTGGCGCTTTGTGAGAACGGCGACCCGATTGTGTCGGTAGTCGCCGACCCGTACGTCTCCCGCACCTATGCAGCAATCCGTGGTGGAGGCACCTACTGCAACGCCCGTCGGTTACACGTCTCAACAACCGCCGGTTTGCCCGGCTCGCTGATGAACGTCTCCGGACAGAGCGACGACGACCCCGCCGACGGCGTTGCCATCTACGGAGCGCTCGAGGCCGCCGGCGTAAAGCAGATCTATCACCATTCGATCGTCTACGAGGAGATCCAGGTCGCCTCAGGGATGTTCGACGCTGCGATATTCGCCAAGTCGAACCCCTGGGATTCCGCAGCGGGCGCCCTGCTCGTAACCGAAGCCGGTGGCACCGTCACAGACATCCTCGGAGAGCAACAACGCTACGACCGCACCATCAGAGGCACCATCTTCTCAAACGGTCACCTGCACCAGGCCCTCGTGGATCTGGTGGCTCCTTTCGTGAAGGCCTGATTGTTAGGCCGGAGGCTCAGCCGCCTCCGCCTCCGCCCCCACCGCCGGTGTCTGGTGGCGGCTCGGTGGTGGTAACGGGAGTGACGACGCCGATGGTCACAGACACGACGGAACCATCGTCAACCGAGGTCCCGGAATCGGGACTCTGCGCAGCGACGAGCCCCTCGAGACCGGAGTCCGCGGGCACCTCGACTGTGCCGGTGACGTTGAGGGTGAGCCCGCGATCAAGCAGGGCGGCGCGAGCGTCGGTCTCGGACATCCCGATGAGGTTGGGCACCTGCACCTGACGGAGGACACCGAGCTTGACATGAATCTCGTCACCGAACACCACCTCAGTGCCGGCCGAGGGTGTCTGGGCGGCGATCATCCCGACCAGACCGCTGTCCTGGGTGACATCCACCGTCTCGGAATCCACCACCAGGGTCAACCCGCGCTCGGAAGCCAGCGCCTGGGCCTCGGGTATCGATCGCCCGGTTAGGTCCTGGAGCGGGAACGGCTCAGGTCCCTTGGAAACATAGATGGTCACGGTGGTGTCACGTTCGGCGAGTTGCGACGCACCGGGCTCGGTGCGGATCACAAAGCCTTCCAGCATCTCGTTGTCAAAATCCTCTTCCACGACGATGTCGGTGAAGCCCAGCCTGGTCAGTTCCTCCTGAGCCGTCGTCGCCGGTACATTCTCCAGGTTTGGCATCGTCAAGAACCGGGGCCCGCTCGAGACGACGAGATCGATCGTCGTCCCGGGAGCGGCCTTTGTCCCTGCGGGAAGCGACTGGCTGATGACAATTCCCTCTTCAAAGTCCTGGCTGTCCTGGAGGGTTTCCTGACCCACCACGAAGCCCGCGTCGGCCAGCGTTTTGCGAGCGGCTTCGATGTCGAGATTGGACACGTTGGGGATGGGGGACTCCTCGGGACCGGTGGAGATGAACAAGGTCACTCTGGTGCCGGGTTCGACCTCCTCACCCTCAGCGGGATCTGAGCGGATGACGATGTTCTCGGCGACGTCGGTGCTGGTCTCCTCGCGGAAGGTGATCCCCAGATTCTGCTCCTGGAGTAGGTCGGCCGCTTCATTGCGGTCGAGGCCGACAACAGCAGGAACTTCGACGAGAACGGGTGCATCCGGCTGATCCGGTCCCGACAGCAGCTGCCACAGCATGAATGAACCGATCAGCAGCAAGCCGATCAAGCCAACGATGGCAAGAACGTAGCTGCTCTGGCTGCGGTCCTTGTCCGGGTACTGGGCGACATGGCGGCCGGTTTGATCGGGTGTGGCGGTCGGTGGTGGTGCCGGGCTGGTCATCAACCTGGTCTGTGCCGTCGGCTGCTGCGGAATCTGTGGAGCCTGTTGCGGTGCCGCCGCAGCGATCGCTTCCTGTTCCATCGTCATCTGATGCGCAACCGTCATCTCCCCGCGCAGGTAGCGCAGCAGGTCGGCACGCAGTTCCTCAGCAGTCTGGTAGCGGGCGTCCGGATCCTTCTCCATTGCACGTTCCACGACCGCCTCGAGACCGGCGGGGACGTCGGGGTTGATCCCGCTCGGCGGCACCGGGTACTCCGCCACATGCTGGTAGGCCACCGCCACGGGGCTTTCGCCCGTGAACGGCGCCTGGCCGCAGAGCAGCTCGTACAGGACAACACCGAGTGAGTAGATGTCAGAGCGAGCATCGGCGGGCAGACCCTGGGCCTGTTCCGGGCTGAAGTAAGTGGCCGTGCCGATGACGGCACCCGTCCTGGTGAGCTCCTCAGAGTCGTCGAGTGCACGGGCGATGCCGAAGTCGGTGACTTTTACGGTTCCGTCCGGGGTCAGCATGATGTTGCCCGGCTTGATGTCCCGGTGATACACGCCGGCCTGGTGTGCCACGGTGAGTGCAGCAGCGGTCTCGGCAGCGATCTCGGCGGCGCGGCGCGGTAACAGCATTCCTTCGGATCGGCGGATATCGCGTAGCGTTCGTCCCTGGATCAGCTCCATGACCATGAAGTAGGTGTCTTCGTGGTTGCCAAAGTCGTAGATGCTGACGATGTTGGGATGGTTCAGCCCGGCGGCGTTCTGAGCCTCGCGGCGGAAGCGGGCAACGAACGCATCATCCCTGGCGAACTGAGGGTGAAGAATCTTGATGGCGACGCGGCGACCCAGGGACATGTCTTCTGCCGAGAAGACATCTGCCATACCTCCGCGGGCGAGGTGCCCTGTAATTCGATAACGGCCTTGAAGCACGCGTTGTTGTTCAGTCACGATGGGGAATGGTAACGATCGTGGGGGGTATTGATGCGGTTCACTGGTCTTCCTGCCCAATCCCGAAGAATTCTGCAAAGACCTGTTGTGCTATCGGTGCGGCAATGGTCCCACCTGTAGCCGCCTCGCCTGCGTCGCCTCCGGACTCGACGAGGACGGCGATGGCGATCTGAGGATCACCTGGATCGGGCTCAACAGGGCCGAAGCCGATGAACCAAGCATGTGGAGCGCTGTCCGGTACCTCGGCGGTGCCGGTCTTCCCCGCAATCCGGATCCCGGGCACAGACGCCCGCCGACCGGTGCCTGAGGTGACGACACCCTCCATGAGACCGGTGAGGGCGGCAGCGGTGGCGGGACCCATTGCCCGCTGCCACACCGACGGCTCGGCTGACTCCTCGATAAAGCCCTCGGAGTTGAAGACCTCCTGGACGAGATAGGGGACCATGATCTCGCCGTTGTTCGCTACCGCCGCAGCGGTGAGCGCCATCTCGAGTGGGGTGGCGCGCACATCGCGTTGCCCGATGGCGGACTGCGCCAACCCCGGCACGTCGAATTCGAATGAGGCGGCGTCCGGGATCCTCGATTCGATGGAGGCGATTTCAAAGGGTACCTCGGTGTTGAAGCCGAAAGACTCTGCCGTGCCGACGAGCTGATCGGCTCCGACCGACATGCCGATCATCGCGAATATCGTGTTGCAGGAGCTGGTGAATGCCTGTGATAGTGGGACTTCGGATCCGGAACCGCAGGCCCTCCCATCGAAGTTCTTGATAGTGGCGGTGGACCCCGGCAGCTCCAGCTCCACAGGGTTGGGGAATGGCGTCCCCGACGAGGCGACACCCGCTTCGAGTGCAGCGGCAGTGGTGATCACCTTGAACACCGACCCGGGTGCATACGACTGTGCGGTTGCACGATTGAGGAGCGGCTGTGCGGAGTCTCCCTCCAACGCTGCACCGGTTGCGCCGGCAGCGCTGCCGGTGAGAGTGTTCGGGTCGAACCCGGGTGTCGACACCATCGCCAGGATCGCTCCGGTAGCGGGGTCGATGGCGACGATGGCACCCCGCTGGTCGCCGAGTGCTTCACGGGCAACGGTCTGTAGATCGTGCTCGATGGTGAGCCGGAGGCCGCGCGGTCGCACATCCCCGCCGAACAGAGCACTGAGAACACCGGAGATGGTGGCGTCCCGATAGGAGACGAGGTCGTCGCGGTGGCTGGCTTCGATACCGTGGCTGCCGAACAGCAATGTCGTATATCCCACGGTGTGGCTGTACAACTCACCCTCGGGATAGGTGCGTCGAAACACAAGTGGATCATTCGGATCCGCGACGGATTCGGCCACGACTACCCCGTCCGCAGTGATGATGGTTCCTCGTTCCCGCCCGGCCTGGCTTGTGGCTACGCGTACGTTGCGAGGGTCGTCCCGATAGTCGGGACCGACGATCACCTGGTGGTACGTGACTGCGGCGACCAGGATGGCAAACAGGGCGAACGATGCGGTGGCGAGGATGCGTATAGGGCGGTTCACGTGCGTTCCCCGTGTGAGGCGCGCACCAGTAGCGCGACGAGCACCATGTTGGCGAGAAGAGATGACCCGCCGTACGACATGAACGGCAGCGTGATCCCGGTCACCGGAAAGAGCCTGAGGACGCCTGCGAGAATCAGGCCGGCCTGAAAGGCGAGGACGATGGTGAGCCCGAACGCCAGGAACTTGCGGAACACGTCACGTGAGCGAATGGCGATGCCAAAACCCGCCGCGGCCATCAACGCAAACGCGGCGATGACGGCGATCGACCCGGCGAAACCCATCTCCTCGGCAACCGAGGCGAATATGAAATCTGTCGAAGCGGCCGGAATCAGATCCGGGCGGCCGAGCCCGAGCCCGCTACCGGTAAGCGAGCCGCTCCCCATGGCGAACAAACCCTGAACCACCTGGTACCCGGCATCGGCGAAGTCGTCGAATGGGTGAAGCCACGCAAAGACGCGGCGCTGGACATGGTCGAATTGCTGATAGGCGACGAACCCTCCGCCGGCGATGAACAGCAGCCCCGTGACCAGATAAGAGGCCTTGCCGGTGGCGGCGTACACCATCGAGACGAACAGGACGAACAGCAGAAGGGATGCTCCGAGGTCACGCTGATAGACAAGTACCGCAAAGCTGGCTCCAGCAGCGATGATGATCGGCCCCAGTTGCCGTGGCTCGGGAAGCCGGATAGGCCCGAGACGTCTTCCAGTGGTCGACATCGCCAGGTGGCGATCCGCCAGATAGGAAGCCATGAAGATCACCAGCAGCACCTTGGCAACCTCGCCTGGCTGGAAACTGAGCGATCGGGCCCCGATGGGAAGATCCAACCTCACCCAGAGCCGGGAGCCGTTGACCTCCGCACCGTGCAACGGCCACGACTCGGGGAGCAGCGGCAGCAACAGCAACAGGACCGCTCCGGCGAGGAACAGATAGCGGTACCTCCTCAGCATGATGACGCCTTCATCGCGAAGCATCACGAGTACGGCGACGGTGACTGCGGCGGCAAGAAGCAGCGACCAACGCTGAATCGAAGCGAGTTCCGGGTCCAGACGGTAGATCTCGGTGAACCCGATGGCAGTGAGGAAAGCGGCGATGGGGAACAGGTAAGGGTTGCCTTCGGGCGCCCAGCGCCTCAGGGCCATATGGATGGATCCGAAACTGACCGCAAACACAAGGAAGGTGAGGGCGACCTGTGCATCAAAGCCCTGTCCGTAAGCGAAGTTGACCAGGGCCACCCCCATGGACGCTACGACGGAAGCCGCGGCCAGCAGGGCCGCTTCGGCGTTCCTGGTCACGAGGAGACGTCGACCACCGCGACGGTCGTGTTGTCGGAGCCGCCCGCGGCGTTGGCCGCCTCGACCAGTGACCAGGCAGCTTCCGACGGCGACGACGAACGCTTGAGTATCTCTGCAATCTCACGGTCACGCAGCATCGAATTGAGGCCGTCAGAGCAGATGATAACGCGGTCGCCCGGTTTCAGCTCGAGTTCGAATTCGTCTACTTCCACCTGCGGAGTCCCGATGACACGGGTGACCAGGTTGCGGCGAGGATGGATCGCGGCTTCCTCGGCGGTGATTCTGCCCATTGCCACCAGGTCGGCGACCAGGGTGTGATCTCGGGTCACCTGTGTCAGTTCGCTATCCCGGTACAGGTAGAGGCGACTGTCGCCGATGTGGGCGACGTCGGCCGTGCCGTCGGGTAGGAAATGGCTGAGGGTGAGCGTGGTGCCCATTCCCGACAGGCTGCGTTCGTCCTCGACCGCGCTGATCACTGCCTGATTACCCATCCGCAGCCGTTCGCCCGGGGTGACGCCTGAGTCGTAGCCGGGAGCTACGGCGGCGTCGATGGCGATACGAGATGCGACCTCGCCTGCAACGGCGCCGCCCATCCCGTCGGCTACGGCAATGATCACTGACCCATCGGTGGAGCCGTCGGTGGTCGGCCGCACCGAGTCCTCGTTGCCGGTTCTGACCAGCCCGATATGTGTGGCACTTGCCCAGGTGTATCTCATAGCTTCAGCGTGTCGCCCCTTGTTGCGGGATCAAGATATCGGCAAATCGGAATTGTGCCGACCGGGGTAAGCATACGCAAAGCGCCCGACAGCTTTCTCGTCACCATTTTGTTCTATCTGATTGGGTTAAGCCAGCGGTCCGACCGGTCGACATCTAGCAAAGGGGGTGCTGAAGGGAGTACACCTTCGAATGATCTCAGAGCCGGGGTCGTGGATTGACAGACTGGAGGAGGAAGCCTCCGGTTGGCTTCGGCGCGCGGCCAACCGGATGCGTAGTGATGATCTCTCGATGCTGCTGCGGGTCACCGATGCCTGCTCCTCCGGCGCCAGCGTCGACGAGATCCTCGATTCCCTCTACGACGAGATCCAGACTCTGGTTCCCTTTGACCGGCTGGAATACGCCGTCGTCGACGAGACAGGCTATGTGCTGACGACCGAATGGTTCCGGGCTACGTACGATTCTGAGCTCATTCCTCTGGGGCACACGTACCGGCGGACACGGCAGGTCTCACAGGATCCGAAATATCGGGTGACCACCATCGACAACGACATGCCGTCATACGCTCTACACCGTCCCCCGGATCACCCGGTCAGCCTGCTCGTGAGCGAAGGCATCAAGTCATCGATGAGTTGTCCCCTTGTCGTCGATGGCCAGGTGAAGGGCTTCTTGTTCTTCAATCGACGCCGACACGATGGATACACCAGCCACCATGCTGCCCTTATTCAGCTGATCGCAGGTCATCTAGCTTCGATAATAGAGCAGAGCACATTGAACCAGCAGCTGACGGATCGCAACAGGCTTCTCCAGGAACTCGAACAGTCACGGCTGGAGTTCATCGCCTCGATAAGTCATGAGCTACGGACCCCGCTGACCGCGGTCGTCGGGTTTGCCTCCGAGATGCAGGACCGCATTGACTCGTTCTCGACCGAGGAGTTGCGTCAGTTCGCAGGTGTGATCGTGGCTCAGAGCAACGAGGTCGCAGGCATCGTCGAGGATCTGCTCGTCATCACCCGCGCCGAGGCCGGTCATCTGGCGGTGAACCCCGCACCGGTCAACATCACCTCCGAGATTTCGGCTGTCAGGGACTCTCTACCGGGCGATCGTCCCGCCCAGCGCATCACGATGGCTCTGAGCGACGTTGTCGCGTGGGCGGACCCGCTCCGGGTGCGCCAGATCGTTCGCAATCTCCTGTCGAATGCCCAGCGCTACGGCGGAGACGATGTCCGAGTCACGGTGAGCGCCTCGGAAAGCGAGGTCAGCATCGCGGTGTCCGACAACGGTCCCGGAATCCCGGAGAAGGATCAAGAAGTTGTTTTCCAGGCATTCGGGCGGTCCCGTCGCTCGGACAGCAAACCGGGCTCAATCGGTCTCGGCTTGACAGTGTCGCGCTACCTCGCCGAGGCGATGCAGGGAACCCTCGGGTATGGCCGGGCCGACGGCTATACGAAGTTCACGATCACTCTGCCGATTTACCATCCCGACGCCGCCCGATTCGAGCGACCCGCTAGCGAACCTCGATGATCGTCTTCCCGATTTGAACGGCGTCGCCCTTCTGAAGTGACGTCGGCACAGTGACCCTGCGCCCATTTACGTAGGTACCGTTGGTCGAGCCGAGGTCGTTGAGCATCACGGAGTCATCTTGAACCCCGATACGCACGTGGAACTCCGATGCGTAGGCGTCGTCGATGAAGATATCGGCATCCTCGCTCCGCCCCAACACCACCGGCGCCCCGATCGGAAAGCGGTGGCCGGAGATCGAATCGGAGCGAACCACTACTAGCTCGCCTCCCTTCTTGGAACGCCGAACCGACTGAGATGGGCCTATATGAGCGCCGATAGAACGGCCGATCTGCCAGAGGAACAAGTAGATCAATGCGATGAAGATCAGCTTGAGCAGGTTGAGGAACAGTGCCGGCACGGGGCTCCCTAGTTGACTCGCAGGGCAAAGGTGGTTGGGCCAAAGGACAGCATATCGCCGGAGCCAACCTCCGCGGGCTCTCCACTGACGGGCGTGCCGTTTATGGTCGTGCCGTTGGCGGAATCGAGGTCGGTGACCCAGAGGCGGCCTGCCTGGCGGAAGAGCACAGCATGCATACGTGATACTTCGGCTTCATCGATGGTGACATCGGCGTCATGGGACCTTCCAATGGACACCCGGTTGTCCCGCAGCGGGAAGTGGCGGTCCCCGCGGTGCTCGGCAAGCTCTCCCCACGACGGCAACTCGGTGGGCACGCTGGTGGCGGCGCACTTGATCGAGCCGCGCCCTACCGCCGCGTCGGTGCTCAGCTCCACGCTGATAGGACCGCCGGTACGCCATCCCCGTTCTTGTGCGGTGGCCTCGAGAACATTGCTCAGCTCGCTGGTGAGCAGCGTGTTGTCGATACCTTCAACCAGATCGGAGGTACTGACCGACACTTCGAAGCGATTGGGGATTGCCGGTCCGATAGCGCCGGCGGTGACCATCAGATCGGCTTGACGGACGAGTCGGTTGGCGAGATCGACCGGCTGCATCTTGCCGCGGAAGATGGCGGCAGACAGGCCATCGGCGAGCCGCTCGAGCCGCTTTTCGAGATTGCGTGCGATTCCCACGTGCAGGATTGTACGGAGTAGCCCGGGATATGGGCTAGGGCTTGTCGGTGTCGGCCCCGAGCGGGATCGATCCGTCTTGTCTGTGGTACCCGGCATGGGCGTCGACCAGGGCGGCCCAGTTGTCTGGGTTCTCCACGTCGACGGCAACCATGTGCGTGGTCGTTGGGCGGCCGTTGACATCGAGCTTGCGCGCCCGGCGCAGTGTGGCGGCGCTGGCATCATCGATGCGTCGATGCTGGGCGAGGTGCTCTTCCCACGAGACGGTGAGGAACAGCTCGTGGAGACGATGCGGGTTCGAGGCGTCCCGGTATAGACGCCACCGGTAGGCACCGGTGCGGAGACGCACCAATCGGACCTCCTGCATGATTGCGAGGAACTGGTCGAGATTCTGGCGGTCGATGTCCCAACTCGTTGTGATCAAGACCGGGCCTCCGACTGTCTCGACGTGGGCCGGCAGGTCGCGGCGCTGTTCGAACTCTGGGGACTCGATCGTGTTGAGGGCAGGGACACGGAGGATCGGCGCCACGACGAATCCGACGAGCACACCGATAGCACCGAGGACGACATAGGCGCCGTTTGCGCCGATCCGGTCGGCAACCCATCCGGCCAGGATCGACCCCAGCGGTAGCACACCGACAAACGACAGGGTGTACAGGCTCATCGCCCGGCCGCGGACCCACTCCGGAGACATGAGCTGAGCTGTGGCGTTCAGGTTGGCCAGCGCCCATACCCACGTGAACCCGGCAAAGATCAGGGAGATCACGGCAACCACGTAGTTGCCCGCGATCCCTATGCCCACAGTTGCCAGGCTGAACAAGCCAATCGAAAGGGGGATGGTCCTTTCTCCGAACCTCTCGGAAACGAGATTGCGGCTGAAGGCACCACCGAGTGCTCCGAGACCCATCGCCCCGAGCAGGATGCCGTATCCACCTGCGTTTCCTCCCAACTCCTCGGTACGGTTGGGGAGAATCGCCTGGACGACGCCCGACGTCATCGCATACATGGCAGCGAGCGTGAGGAGCCTCCTGAACGCCGGGGTGAACCTTGCGAATCTCACGCCAAGCGCAATTGCGTTGATCATCGAGGACTCTTCACGGTCCGGTGTTGGCATGACCCGGGCGAGGGAGATCAACACCACGATGACGCCGAGGTAGGAGAGGGCGTTCAGGGTGAAGGCCAGGCCTGGCCCGGCCACAACGAGTATCAGGCCGCCGAGAGCGGGCCCGACCGCACGGGCGACGTTGAAAGCCACCGAGTTGAGAGCGACGGCGCTTGCGATCATCCCACGGGGTACGAGGTCGGGGACGGTTGCCTGCCATGCCGGGAGGTTGAAGGCAAGCCCGACCCCAAGCATCAAACCGAGTGTCAGCAGAAGCCCGGGAGTGATGCGGTCCATATAGGTGAGAATCGCCATGGCCGCGGCGGAGGCGCCCATTGTCGTCTGCGCTGCCACCAGGACCCAGCGTCGGTCAAACATGTCGGCCATCGCCCCGGCGGCCAACGCCAGGAACAGCAGGGGCAGTGTCGATGAGGCTGCCATCAATCCGACCCAGGTCGCAGAGCCGGTCAGCTGCAGCATCAACCAGGAAGCGGCCACCGTTTGGAGGAACGACCCCACGTTGGAGAAGATCGACGCCAACCACAGGGTGCGAAAACGGCGAATCCGGAGCGGTGCGACAGTGGTCATCAGAAGAGGGAGTGTACGACCGTCGCTGTGTCTGTCTCCCCGCAAAGCCCTGGGAGAGCCTCCGGTGGGCAGCCCGGGGGTTCAGGCGGCCCGATGTCGGAGTGGTTCATCGATGGCGTGTCGGGCACCCCATCTCAGATCACCAGTTTCTCAGAGGTGATACCATCCTTTTCCCCGCGGGCGAGTGGCGGAATGGCAGACGCGCAGGATTCAGGTTCCTGTGAGGTAACACTCGTGAGGGTTCAAGTCCCTCCTCGCCCACGAAGAGCTTGGCGGACGAGCTCCGTCGTCCTGCGTCTGATCGGGCGCGTCGTCCATCCGGGACCTGTTGCATGGCACATTATGACTTTGGATCGCCTCGGAGATCTCGGCGGCGTCGTAACATCATCATCTTCATTGTCTTGCTGGTGGTTGTAGGTGTGCTTGTGCTGGCTGTTCGCTACCGCACCGAGCGCCGTGAGGCCATCGACTACCTGACCGTCGCCGATGAGGTGGGCAGGGAGCATTCCGACATCGCCGAGCAGCTCGGGACTCTGCTTCAGGGCCTCGGCGGTGAAGACCGTCCGGCGATGGAGCAACGCCTCGAGACCCTCGCAGCCCAAGCCCGCACCCTCGCCCACAAGCTCGATGATCAGGTCGTGCCCCGTCCGGTTGCCGAGGTGTCGGGGCTGATGGCAGTGGCGGCCGATTCCTGGGCCGACGGTATCGAAACGCTGAAGGACGCGATCCTTGCCATCCTCGATGCGGATGAGAACGACGTTTCCGCCGATACAGCGTTGCGTGATGCCTTCGATCTGATGCGGGTGGGCGATGCGGCCTATGCCCGGGCGGTTGCGGGATTGGTCGATGTCGACCCTGTGATGGTGCCCACGACATTCCCCGATGTGTCATATACCGCAGGTTCATTCGGTCCTCTATATAACGCCTCGGTAGTGGCGGACCGCCTGCGCCAACAGGGCACGCTTGCAGAGCTCGTTGACGTCAAGTTGAAGGCGATCACGACCCCGGAGCCGGTGAGTGACAACGGCAGCGGGGTCTGGACGATCCCGGCCTCGGATAGCCTCTCGTTGACGGTGACCGTCAGCAACACCGGCAACGTCGCCGCAGAGAACATCACCGTGTTGGTGACCTTGCAACGTGTGGGATCCGCCGAGGTGATAGATCCATCCAGCCAGCTGATTCCGTCGATTGCTCCAGGCGATTCGGATATCAGGGTCTTCGAGAACCTGAACGCCGATCCCGGGGCTGTGTACTCGATCACGGCAACCGCTAGCGTCGCGGATGTGAATGACTTGACCGACGACAATACGTTCAACCTGGTATTCGAGAGGAACGCGGAGTGATCGAGATCGCGATGGTCGTGGCGATTGTCGCACTTGTTGGTGTGGTGCTGGTCGCCGTCCAGACAAACACGCTGCGCCGCCGCTTCAACTCGATGCCCGCCGACAAGAATGTCTTCTCCATCCTGCGGGGCATTGACAATGAGTTGGGCAGGCTCGACGCCATTACCGCTGATCTCGAGCCGCGCCTCGCCGATGTCGAGGAGTTGCTGCCACGGGCGATCGTGAACACCGGAATAGTCAACTTCGACGCCTTTGGTGACATAGCCGGCAACCTCTCCCGGTCGATGGCCCTTCTGAGCATCAACGGTGATGGTGTTGTGCTCACTATCCTGGTCGGCCGTCTCGACGTTCGTGTCTTCACAAAGGAAGTCCGTGGCTTCCGCGGTGTCGAGGAACTCTCCCCCGAAGAGGATGAGGCGGTGGCCCGGGCACGGGGTTAACCTGCCAGAGCCATGATTGATCCACACATCCTCCGTAACGACCCGGGAGCTCTCGAGGCGTCGCTTCGCCGCCGCGGCATCGACCTCGACGTGAGTGCCCTTGTCGATCTCGATGAACGCCGCCGCGCCGAACGAGTCCAGGCCGAGCAGATTCGGTCTGAGCAAAAGGACGTAGGCAAGTCCGTCGCCGCTCTTCAGGGTGACGAGAAACAGGCCGCCATTGCCAGAGCAAGCGAGCTGTCTTCCGCCTACAAGGACGCGCTGGCAACCGCCGACGCAGTAGACGAGGAGTTCAACGAGACGTGGGTGACGCTTCCCAATCTGGTCGACCCCACAGCGGCGGACGGCACGAAGGAAGAGGACGCCGAGACGTTGCGAACCTGGGGCGAGCCACCTGAGGGGGAGTTCCTCGATCATTTGGAATTGGGCGAAAAACACGGGTTCCTCGATGTCGAGCGCGCCTCCAAGGTCTCCGGGAGCCGCTTCGGCTACATGCTGGGGCCGTTGGTGCGTCTCGAGTTGGCTCTGGTCAACTATGCAATGGACACCCTCGAGCCCCACGGGTTCACGCCGGTACTGCCGCCTGTGTTGGTTCGTGAGATGGCTCTCTACGGGACCGGGTTTTTTCCCGGCGACCGCGAGCAGGTTTACTCATTGCCCGACGACGATCTCTATCTGGTGGGGACGTCTGAGGTGGCGTTGGCTGCGATGCATGCCGATGAGATCTTCGATGCCGAAGACTTGCCTCTCCGTTACGCCGGGTTCTCTACCTGCTTTCGCCGTGAGTCCGGTACATACGGCAAAGACACCCGTGGCATCTTTCGGGTTCATCAGTTCGACAAAGTCGAGATGTTCTCGTTTGTCCATCCCGATACCGCGCTCGATGAGCACGACTTCCTCCTTGCCCGTGAGGAGGAGTTGGTACAGGGTCTCGGTCTCCCATACCGGGTGATGAACATCGCCGCCGGCGATCTGGGTGCTTCGGCGGCCAAGAAATACGACATCGAGGCGTGGTTCCCGGGACAGGGGCGCTACCGCGAGATCACGTCCACCTCGAACACCACCGACTACCAGTCCCGCAGGCTCAAGATTCGCTACCGCAGCGATGAGGGCAACGAGCTGGTCTACACGCTCAACGGCACCGCCATTGCCATGGGGCGCTGGCTGATCGCCATCGTCGAGAACTACCAGCAGACCGACGGAACGATCGTGGTTCCCGAAACGCTGCGGAAGTATGTCGGTTTCGAGACGATCGGCACAGCTTGAGCAACGGGTCGGTTTTCTCCGACATCGCGGGCAAGTACGACCGGATCAACCGCATCCTGTCGCTCGGCCGTGACCAGGCCTGGCGCGAGCGTGTTATCGACAAGCTGCCCCCCGGTCGCCTTCTCGACCTCGGTGGAGGCACCGGTGCCGCCAATCCTGTCTTCGGCAACCGGGAAGTGGTTGCGCTCGATCCGTCCCCCGAGATGCTCTTCCTGAACACAGCATCGAGCCGAATCGTCGGTGTTGGTGAGCGGCTGCCGTTCGAAGACGGCTCGTTTGACGCCGTTTTCTCGGCCTACGTGTTCCGCAACCTGGATTCAGTCGTCGAAACGGTCGCGGAGACGGCGCGGGTATTGCGGCCGGGAGGAAGGCTTGGTGTGGTCGGCCTGGGTCGCCCTCGCAACAAGTATGCGGCAATGGCGCATCGCGCCGGGTCCTCGGTTGTGCTCCCGGTGGTGGGAACCCTTGCCGGCAACCGTGGCGAGTACGTCTACCTCAACCGCTCTCTCGACAAGCTTCCACCCCCTGAAGAGTTGTATGCCGACACCCCACTCCGCCAGGTTGCCTTGTGGCGCATGGGGCCTCTCGGCTTCGTCTATGGAGTAGTGCTGGAGAAGGTCTGACCTGTGGTCAGATAGGTCTGACCTGTGGTCAGATAGGTCTGACCTGTGGTCAGATAGGTCTGACCTGTGGTCTCCGTCCTCGCTCCTCAGGCTGAATGGGCCCGCAGGCAGAGCCGCTGGTATGTGAGTCGTTCTCGAGCCCTACGGTGTGAAGCACGCCTCGGCCGACCGTGGTCCTTCGTTCCCGCTCAGATCCACGCCACTTATCTGGTAGCAATCGACGCCTACGGTCAGTGAGCGCGGGTAGTCGATGATGTACCACCGGTTCCCGGTCGTCGGCACCGGCCCGTAGTAGGGGTCGGCGATCAGCGTCTTGGTGCCACCCGGAAACTCGCTGTACCAAACGTTGTAGTCGCCGACGTCACCTTCCGGCACCTCGTCCCAGTACACGGCGATTTCACCGGATCCACCGGACGTGGTGGCCGTGACTCCGGTTACTTGCGAAGGCGATCCCGGAATCGCATCAAAGCATGCCTCGGCGGAGCGTGGTCCCTCCTGGCCCGCCATGTCGACGGCGCTCACCTGGTAACAGTCGTAACCGCTATCGAGCGTGAGCGGCCATTCGACGATCCACCATCGGTTCCCAGTCGTTGGTTCCGGACCCAGGTACGGGTCGGTGACCAGGGTTTTGGTGTAGCCGGGCACGTAGCTGTACCAGACGTTGTAGTGGTCGATGTCGAGTTCGGGAGAGGTGTTCCAAAACACTGCGATCTCGCCGGATCCACCGCCCGTTGTCACCGATACGCCGGTTACTTGTGTCGGAGCCGTATCGAGGGCACGCCGCAAGAATGCGGCCATCTGTCCGCGGGTGACGTTGTTGTTGGGGCAGTAGTGGTCGTTGGTGGGCGGGTTGCAGCCCTGGGTGATGCCGGCGGTGTAGAGCTTGTCGATGGCGTCTTCGAATACGGATGTGTCGTCGTCGGTGAAGTGGTTGCCTCCGCCGTCGTCGGTGAGTCCGAGGGCTCGGACCAGGAATGCGGCCATTTGTCCGCGGGTGACGTACTCACCCGGGCAATAGAGGTCGTTTGCCGGGGGATTACACCCCTTGGTGATCTCCATGGCAGAGAGCCACTCGATGTCGTTGTAGAAGACGTTGCTTTCAGGGACATCAGTGAATGTAGGTGCTGCCATCACCGGCGCGACCACCGCAACGCTCAATAGTGTGCCAAGAACCAACGAAACGATCCGCCGTGCCATGAGAACCCCCGAGTCCGCGGTCATGGCCTCAGCCTATACGTAAAATCCGCGCCGAATGCTTCTGCGCAGCAGAACTGCGAAGCTGACCAAGCCTGTGGAACCCTCGGGCCTGGAGTTCGATTTCATCGAGTTTGGGGTTGTTGGGCTGGTTTGCCTCGGAGCCTGGAGTTCGATTTCATCGAACTCCGAGCTATTTGACGGGCATTGGATGCCCGTCAAATAGCCGTGCACCCGCCGTCGGATGCAATGCCTGCGGCGCTACCGGGTGGTTGACTCCAGCCAGGTTGCCCTGCGGCACCCAGGACAAACCGCTTAGGGCTGCTTCCTTCCGGACCTGACCCAATTCACGGCGTCCCGCCGCGCAGGACCCAGCTCTCAACATCAACACAATCCCGGTGCTAGACCCACAACCATCCCACCCTCGGGCGGGGATTCAGTCCCGCATGAGGGGGTTTCGGGTACAGGGCACCCCTAGCGCCCCACCTAGCACGGCAGCCGCAATGCTAACCACTTCAGGATCTGTCTGGTCGGGCCGACGTCTTCAAGTGCTAACTTCACTTGTCCCAGGAGGGATCGCATAGTCTGGCCTAGTGCGCACGCCTGGAAAGCGTGTAAGCGGGTAACCGCTTCGAGGGTTCAAATCCCTCTCCCTCCGCAACGAGAATCCCAGCTTCAGCTGGGCTTCTCTGCTCCAGGGGATTTGATCTCCGCCTTATGCCCGCGCTTTGCACCCGTACCGCCGCCGACGGCCGTTTTGTCGGGCGATGGGAGCGAGCGTGACAGGTTCAAACCCCTCTCCCTCCGCAATAGCTGTCAGTCCACCCGCCGCAGGCGGGGGGAAGGTACCGCAGCGCCGGAGGCGCTGGGGTAGGGGGGCCGGCGCCGCAGGTGCCGGTGTGGATGTGGTCTTCCAGTCGTATTCCGACATCGGACGCCGTCGACGCCTATCGTTCGGATGTATCCGCCACGAGGAGCGACCGTAATGTCGGATGACTACACCGAAGCGATGGACCGGGCGCTCGACCAAGCGCGGCAGGCGAGCGAACACAACGATGTCCCCATTGGTGCCGTCGTCCTCGATGCCGTCGGCAACATCGTTGCTTCCGATCACAACCGTCGTGAAGAGCTCTCCGACGCCACAGCGCACGCCGAGATGCTCGTTCTCTCCGCAGCGTCTCGACAGCTTGGGGACTGGCGGCTCGATGGTCACGCGCTCGTGGTGACCCTTGAACCATGCCCGATGTGCGCCATGGCTGCGGTGTGGGCTCGTGTTGAACGGATCGTGTACGCCACGGCCGATCTCAAAGGCGGCGGGGTGTGGAGCCTCTACAACATTCCTCAGGATGAGCGCCTCAACCATCGGTGCGAGGTCACCGCCGGCGTCCGCGAGATGGACTCGCGCCGCATGCTCGAGGAATTCTTTGAGTCCCGTCGCTGATAGGTTGAGCCCCAGCCGCCGTATCCTCTGGCTGGCAGGTTTGGTCGCTGTGCTGGCATCGTGCACCTCGACGGCGGATCCTGCGCCATCGTCGTCCACCCCGCCCAGTTCCACACAAGCCGGGACGACGACCATTACCTCGGCCGCGCCTCGCACCACTACGAGCACGTCTACAACCACGACGATGCCCGAGCGAGTTCCCCGCTGGATCGTCCGTGACGGGGACCGATTCGTCGATACCCGCACGGGATCTGAGTTCGTACCCGTCGGTGTCAACCTGCTGATGAAGCGGGGCGGCGGCGGCCCGGATCGCATGTTCGAGGCATACGACCCGGACTGGGTCGATCAGCAACTGACGGCAATCAAGGCTCTCGACTTCAACACCGTCCGTTTCTTTCTCGACATGTGCATGGGATGCACTACGACAGATCAGGGCATCCGAACCGACTATCTCGATCACCTGGCCGATCTGCTCACCCGCATCGAGGCACACGGTCTGGTTGCCCTGCCCACCAGCAACGATGTACCCGACCCCGGTTACAGCAATAGGCTGCCTTGCTGCGAGCCGTTTGGCGGGTATCGCAACTCGCTGTATCTGAGCGGCGAAGGACACCAGATCGCTGCGGAGTACTGGACCGATCTCATTACAGGGCTCCAGCAACGGGGCGCACCGACTCACCACATCCTCGGCTGGGAACTTGCCAACGAGCAGTTCTACCTCCGCGATGTCCCCCCTATCTCGTTGCCGCAAGGCACAGTCACCACTGCGGATGGAGAGACCTACGACCTCGCCGACGACGCTGCCGTCGCTGAAATGGTTGTCAGCAATCTCCGCCAGTACATCACCACGGTCGGTGACACCATCAGAGGCCTCGACGATGGTGCCCTGGTGACCATGGGGTTCTTCTCGAGCGACCAACCCGATGCGGGCAGGATCGCAAACGACAACAGATGGGTGGTGTCGGGCCAGATCCTCGAGCAATCGACCCTCGATTTCGCCGACCTGCACGCCTATCCGGGGTTCGGTGGTAGGTGGGATGCCATCGGTGCGGCGTTCGGTTTGACCGGCCGGTCGTTTGACTTCCCGGTGATCCTTGGCGAGTTTGGCGCATTCGAAGATGCCTATCAGGACCCGGACGTGGGAGCTGCGGCGATGGCGCGCTGGCAGGCTGCGTCCTGTGAGTTTGGCTTCAAAGGCTGGCTCCTCTGGTTCTGGGGCGCCACCAAGGATGATGAAGTGATCACCGTCGAGACCGGTGATGCTGCCATTGGCCGCGCTATCTCACCCCAGGTTCGGCCGGACCCGTGCGATGCTGGACCCTATGCAAGCAAGAACCTGGCGCTGGACCGACCTGTCACCGCCTCGGCCGAGGAGAACGAGGAATACGGCGTGGCCAACCTGGTAGACGGCAGCGATGCAACGTGGTGGAGCGCTGCGGCCGGCGCGCCGCAATGGGCTGAAGTCGATCTGGAGCAAGATCGCGAGGTATCCCGGGTCGAGATTCTGATCGGGCATGTCTCCCCGCCGGGGCCGCAGACCCACAGGATCTGGGTCCGTGGTGCGGGCGAGCCGGGTCCAGGAACGCTCGTCGCCGAGATCACGGCCGATGCGCAGCAGGGTGACGTTCTCGTTGCGGAGTTCGAGCCAGTTGCTGATGTCAGGTACGTCCGCGTGGAGACGGTGTCAGTCGACGGGTGGGTGATTCTCCACGAGCTTCGCGTCTTCGGGCCTGAAGGCTGAAGGTTGATTGAGGTCTGACCGATGACACTGCGCCGGGACTGGTTACAATCCCGGCGGTTGGCGGTTATGTCGCCATCATGGAGAGATGGCCGAGCGGACGAAGGCGACGGTCTCGAAAACCGTTGAATCTCATTGGGGTTCCGTGGGTTCAAATCCCACTCTCTCCGCCACACCGTCAGTCCCCCCGCTTGGGGGGGGAAAACACCGCAGCGCCGGAGGCGCGGGGGTAGGGGGCCGCCCAGTGGTTTCCCACTCGACGGCAGTGCACAACCTGGAGGGATGGCCGAGCGGACGAAGGCGACGGTCTTGAAAACCGTTGAGGTAATACCTCCGTGGGTTCGAATCCCACTCCCTCCGCTGCAGGAGCCCAGCATCAGCTGGGCTCCCTTGTTCTGGTCGCGGGATTCCTATTCGATGCCCGCTGTGTGCATTCTGGGGCGGAGCGTGTCGCCGACCGTGACACTTGCTGTCAACACAGTCCCATCAAACCAATCGCGGTACCTGATCAACGAGGCCTGGGAAGGTGATCGTGATCAGGTACCGCTTTGATGCCGGGTGAGTTTCACCTTTAGTTGCCCGAAGCCGCAGATTCGGTTCCGTGTACGGGAACCAGATGTCCCGCACCGGGCAAGTGCGTGTGAGGCTGTTTGGGAAGGTGCCGAGATGTTCAGTCCTAGAAAGACCGTTGCCCTGGTTTCGCTGGTCGTTCTGATCATGATCGCCTATGTCGGGCCGGCCGCTGGAGTCGGGCCGGAAGGCGAAGGTGAGCACTGCGTTGTACGAGTGCTCGATCAGAAGCCGTCGGGGGAGTTCGTCCTCTCCGATCCGGCCTGCTTCGAGACATTTGCACAGGCCGCTTTTGCAGCATCGTCGGGCACGGTGCGGCTCGACCCGACAATTTCGCCCGGGGATCTCGCCACTGCCGGGGAAGTTGCGACGCTCCTCTCCACCTTCACCCTCGGTGTTCACTACGACGGCTACAGCGGGTCCGGGTCCTCCATCAGTGTGGTCGGTTCGTCTTGCTCAGGCGGCTACTGGAACACTCCGTCGACATGGGACAACCGCATCTCCTCGACCTGGAACGGGTGCTATCGGGTCACCCACCACGATCTCCCCGGAAAGGGAGGAGCATCCCGGTCGACAATCGGCGCCGGTTCGGTCCACAATCTGGTGTACCCGCTCAACAACGCTGCCGAGTCAGTCTCCTATTGGAGCAGCTGAGTGCCCTGACCCCGAGCGGCGAGAATGGCGGCTGTGGAACACACCGACGACCGTGAGGTAATGAAGGCATCGCTGGAGGATCCAGCAGTGTTTCATCTCGTCTTCGACCGCTATCACGCCAGGATCTACGCGTACCTGGCTGGAAGGGTCGGAGCTGTTGCTGCCGAGGACCTGGCCAGCGAGGTGTTCATCGCGGCCTTCCGGCAGCGGGCGTCGTTCCGAAGCGACGCCGAGAGCGCACGACCCTGGCTCTACGGTATTGCCGCCAATCTGGCACGCCGACACCACCGCTCAGCATCGCGCCGCCGCCGGGCCTACTCCCGAGCGCCGGCCACGAGCGTGGTATGGATCGACCCCGACACCTCAGTACGCGTGGATGCCGCGCGGCAAGTCAAAGGATTGACGGGCGAACTCAACAAGCTCAGAGCGAAGGATCGGGAGGTTCTGCTCCTCTATGCGTTGGCGGACCTGTCGTATGCCGAGATTGCCGAAGCGCTCGGTATTCCGGTCGGCACTGTTCGCTCCAGACTGTCACGAACCCGCGCCCGGCTGCGGAACCTCTTGCCCGAGGAAGGGCAATCAATGGGTGAAGGCAGCGACACGAACGGAGGGGGTGAGTAATGCCAGACCATCACGATCCACTCCGGCACATTTTCGACGATCTCGTCGCGATGCCTTCGCCTACCACCGAACAGACTGAGTCGGCGCGCCGGGCGCTTTCGGTTGTGATCCGGGACGAAGCGCCGGGGGAGTCGATTCACCCGAGACTCCGGCTGGGAGTGGCCGTAGCCGCAGTTCTGGCGTTTGTCGTCGCCATTACGGTGGTGGCACCTTGGAACCGCTCGCCGGCGGAGGCTTTCTTGGGAGAAGTCGCCGAGGCAGCGAGGAACATCACTCCAGACGAAATGCCGCAAGGGTCCTACATCTACTTCGTCACAGAGCAGCTGGTGTGGGGCGGGACCGAGGGTTCTCTCGGAGATGAGCTGGTCCGTGTCGACTACCTCATTCCGAGCACGACGGAATCCTGGTGGCAGGACGGCACGGTTCGCAACGAAACGACGGTAGGGAGACCGACCTTCTTCGATCCGGAGGATGAGGCGTTCTACTACGACCACGGGTTGGACAAGTCCGACTTCGTCGGAGAGACGCGGACGGAGACACTGACCGGAATAAAGAGCCGGATCGATCCGGAAGAGTGGTCGACAATCCCTGAGCAGTTGGCCGTCGAGATGCGGCAAGCCGCCGAGGCAGATCCATCCGAGGAGCCAATCGACGCCAAGATGATGGGAGTTGCCTACCGACTGCTCAATCCCCGGGTGTTCGCATCGCCGATGCTGCGTGCGGCGGTCATCGACGTGCTGGCGACCCTCGATGTCGACCAGCAGCGTCTTGATGGTGGCCGCGTTTCGGCGTCGCTCACTTACGACCGCCGATACTTCGGCACGATCAGGCTCGAGTTCGTTTTCGACGGAGAGGGGTATCTCGTCGAACGGAGCTCGACTGCGATCTCCGGCGACGAGGAAGGCATTCTGTCTCCCGGCACCGTATATGAAATCATCACCCAGACACCACCCGTGGTCGTCCCCAAAGCCGGCGTGCGCCCCACGCTGTTGACCGGCTCTGCAAGCGGCGGCTAGCTGTGACAACCGGGGGCCGTGCCAACAGCGGCACCCTGTCGTGGGACCCGTCTTCGAACTAGTCGGCCATCTCCACGGGATCACCGGTGTTCCGGAACAGCCCGGCCGTCAGCCGGTGAAACGTCTCGATGGGCGGCCTCTCCGCGGGAGTCAATCGGCGATGCTGCAGCATGCTGGTGCCGGCTCCGACGAGCACGAGGTAGCCTGCGACGGCGAACAGCATGTGTAGCGGAAAGAGCATGACGAGTCCGACGCCGACGGCGGTTGTCATGACGAGCCAGAGTCGATACGCGATCGACAGGCGCGGTCCATCGGCAATCCGGTCCGCAAAATGAGTGTCACTCTGGGCGAAGTCTTCTTCTATCTGTGAGAGGATTTCTAGTTCTCTGGCGTTCATATCCGTGCCTTCATGTTCCTAGCGAATCACCTGTCGGCAGCAGTCGGTCGGAAGAAACAACTTTCCGCCGACTGCAATCACCGATCCCTGATACTTCATTCTTCAATGATCTCGCCGTTGTCTCTCAGAAAACCTAAAAGGACCTAAAAGGATGGTGAGAAGTCCGGGTATTCCGGCTCAAGGCTGGTTCAGCACCTCGGCCTCGGCTGAAGTGCCGAGCGCGGCTAGGTACGACACGATGGTGTCGAGATCCTCGGGGGAGAGTGTGTCCGCAAATGTTTGCGGCATGACGCCTGACGGACAGGCACCAGTCGGGCAGTTGGGCATAATGAAGGCGTTCGGGTCGAGAATCGACTCCCTTATGTACGCCTCGGCGGAATCGCCCGGACGGCGTGTGGCCGCCATTGCTTCTGTCATGTAGAGGTGAGGACCGACCGTGGAACCGGCTCCGCCGACACCTTTGATGGCGTGACACGCCACGCATCCAGCGGAGTCGAACACGTCCACCACCTCGGGATCGGCGGTGGGCTGATGATCATCACCGCAAAGAACGAGGCGATGCCGCCGGGGATGAACCCGAGCAGGAACGACTCTCTCTGTTGGCGACTGGACACGGGGAGGGACGCTAACCGATGACGGTGCTCAACATCCCGGTCTCGACATCGAATATGACGCCCTTGACTCGATCTGTATATGGCAGAAGCGGTGTCGAGCGCAACACCCCGACGCCGCGCCGCAGTTCGGTTTCGAGTTCCGTGAAGTCATGCACCTCGAACGCGATGCGCTGCCCGGTCTCCGTCTCGATCCTCTGTTTCTCTGATGTCGCCGGGTAGGCCATGGCTGCGCAGTCGGTGTGCATCATCACGATGATCTGGTTGGTGCCGTGGAATTGGGAGACCATCAGCGAGCGGATGGCATCGTCGGTGACCAGGCCGCCGCCATTGCGGATGACGTGATAGTCGCCGGGCATGCCGCCGAGGATCAACTCGGGCTGGATACGTGAGTCGATGCAGGCGATGACCGCCGTCTTGCGGCGCGGCGATTTGGGGAGACCGCCACCGCTTGCAGCGCGAGCCTGACGGATGAGTTCTTCGCTTCCGGCCATTGCGCGGTCCCTTCGTCCGATTCCTCAATGCTAGAACCTGCGTTGCCCGCCTTCGAAGGGCGGTACTGCACCAGCCTGGTATTCGTCGAGGTTGGGCCCGCCAAGCGCGTTTCTTCGCTCGACGCCGACGCGGTAGGTGAAATAGAGCAGCGGCAGGATCGTCGGCCATGACGTCAGCGTTTTCCAGACGGCCAGCATCTCCGGTTGCTCGATCGCGTAGAGCCACCAGGAGACTCCACCGCGCACGGCGAAGTACCAGAACCAATACCACGACACATGGCTGTAGGCGGGTCGGACGTCGTCTCTCCAATACCAACGTACCGGCCACCGTCGATACGCCCAACTGGTCCACCCCGACAATGGGCGCTTCACCAGGATGGAAATCAATGTCACCACCGCCCAACCGCCGGTCGAGATGATCCCAGGGAGAAAGTAGTCCTCGGCTCGTCCGGACCGGATTGCCAGAAACGCCGCAAAGACGACACCTGCGATGCCGGCGAGCGCATAGATGATCTGTTGACCCTTGCGAACTCGCCAAACGGCAACGCCGACACCAGCAGTCGTAGCGATCGCCGCGGCCCATCGCACGTTCCACAGGGCGTTGGCAGCGACGAACAACAACGGCGGGGCAAACGAGTCCCCGAGCGTCCGCTCTCCAACAAAGAGGCTTCGGATCTCCTTGCGGATGTCGTCATCGATCGTGTCTGGCACGCCGCAAGGCTAAACCCTCGAGACCGAACAACTCGATGACAGGTGGGTACAAGATCGTCGTCCCACAGGGAGAAATACTTGACTAAAGTCAAGCATTGTGGTTTCGCCTCTCGAACAACTGAGATCGTTCAATCGGAGTTTCACCCGGCAGATAGGTGTGCTCGACGACAGTTTCCTCGGTCACGGGCGACCCCTGGCGCTGGCACGGCTGATCTTCGAGATAGGTCCGCCGGGACGCTCTGTGGCCGAGCTGCGAGATGCCCTCGACCTCGACGCCGGATACTTGAGCCGGATGCTGCGCTCGCTAGAAGAAGAGGGGCTCGTCGAGTTGGTCGATGATGCAACGGACCGTCGGAGACGTATTGCGCTGCTCACAAAGCAGGGGATCGCCGAGTGGAACAAGCTCGACGAAAGCTCGGATCGGGCAGCCGAGTCGATCCTGGCACCACTGTCGGGCTCACAGCAAGAGAGGCTCGCCGACGTCCTTGCTGTTGCCGAACGGCTGCTGACCGCGGCGACGGTGAGGTTCGAGGAGATCGACGTGACCGACGAGAACGCGCGCTGGGCGGTCGAAAGCTACTTTACCGAGTTGGATGCTCGATTCCCGAGCGGGTTCGACGGCGATGCCTACCACGATGAGGACGCCGAAACGATGCGTCCACCGGGTGGTTGCTTCTTTGTCGTCCGCAGCGGCACCCGGGTGCTGGGCTGTGGCGGGGTGCTGAGCCTCGCGCCGGGGGTAGGTGAGATCAAGCGGATGTGGATCGAGCCGTCCATGCGCGGCGTAGGGCTGGGTCGACGCCTTCTACTCCACCTCGAAGAGCGGGTCGCCGCGATAGGGAATCACACTGTCAGGCTGGACACCAACAGCGTGCTGAAGGAAGCACTCGCCCTGTACGCCTCGAGCGGATACAGGGAGATCAGCCGCTACAACGACAATCCCTACGCTCGACACTGGTTTGAGAAGACGCTGGGCTAGACGCACTCCACAACGAAGTCGGCATACTGCCGGGAACCGGCGACGAGGTGGGCGTTGATCTGGTCGGACTCATGGACATGCTGCTCGGCGTGCTCTCTCGTCTTGCCGAACTCGACATGTCGGTCGATGAGACGCTGCAATCGCACCTCCTCGTCGAGATCCAGATAGACCGTGAGGCTGAGCAAATCCCGCAGCTCATTCCACGGATGAATATCGAGCAGCAGGTAGTTGCCCTCCGTCAAGACAAGCTGGTCGGTGGGCAAGACTGGCACGGCGGCCGCTATGGAGTCTTCGATCGCACGATCAAACCTGGGGGAGTAGACCACCTCTTCGGGATTCTGCCTGGCGATGCGCCGAATCGTTGTTACGTAGCCCCACGCATCAAAGGTGTAGTGGGCACCCTTGCGATGCACCAAATCAACCGATTTCAGATATTCATGTGCAAGGTGGAAACCATCCATCCAGACGATCGGCGGAGCCGGTGCGAATCGGCCTGCGAGCTGCTGGGTGAACGTCGACTTGCCCACTCCGGGAGGTCCGGTGATCCCGACGATGCACCGCTCCCCGTGGGCGAGCCGACGTTGCAGATGATGTGTGATTGTGTCTATGTCGCTAGGGGCCGGATCGGTCAACAGTTCCTACTCGTCGATGACCCGAGATTAGGACTCTTCGCGATCCAACTTCAGAGAAGCCGAGTTCATACAGAATCGCTCACCCGTCGGCTGTGGGCCGTCGGGGAATATGTGTCCCAGGTGGGCTCCGCAGTTGGCGCAAATGGCCTCCACCCGCGTCATCCCGTGGCTACGGTCGACGTTGCGGTGAACCTTCTCGGGATCGACGGCTTCCCAGAAGCTTGGCCAGCCGCTCCCGGAGTCGTACTTGGTATCGCTCGAGAACAGAGGCTCGTCACACACGACACAGCGGTATGTGCCCGGGTCCTTGGTGTCCCAGTACTCACCGGTGAAGGCAGGTTCGGTGCCCGCCTCCTGAGTCACTTTGTACTGAAGAGCGGACAGTCGCTGCTTGAGGTCGATCTTCTGGAATTCCACATCTACTCCTTTTTCGTTCATCAAGTAAACACGCAATCTGCGATGTTTGGTCCCGCGTTCGCCCGAGTTTCGCGGGCGTTAATAACTAGCCGCTCCTCGCCGCCTGCCTCCCCGGGCCACAGCACTTCGCATCCAACTCGTCCACGTACGGCGCGGCGATCACATCGGGGTAAATCGTCGTCGGCAGTCAACCAGGTGTCGCCTACGACGGCTGTGGCCAACCGCACCTTGTTGTGACCTGATAATCTCTCCCTACCTGGAGAGGTGGCCGAGCGGCCGAAGGCGCTCGCCTGCTAAGCGAGTAGGGGGTTAATGCTCCCTCGAGGGTTCAAATCCCTCCCTCTCCGCCATATCGAAGAAGAGGGACCCATTTGGGTCCCTCATTTCGATTCGTATTGAGGATTTGAGTCTTGTCTTTGCCTGCGTTCTTGGTTGGGATGTTGCTGGTGGCCGGTTTGTCGGGTGGTTGGTGTGGGGTGGATAGGGTTCAAATCCCTCCCTCTCCGCCATATCGAAGAAGAGGGACCCATTTGGGTCCCTCATTTCGATTCGTATTGAGGATTTGAGTCTTGTCTTTGCCTGCGTTCCCCGGCTCGATGCCGGTCAGTCCAGATTGAAGCGCTTCAGAGTGGAGACGAGCTGTGCCGATGAATCAGAGAGTGCGCCGGCCTGGCCGCCGAGCTCCACGGCGGTGGCTGTCGCTTCCTCCGAAGATGCTGCTACTTCCTCCGCAACAGCGCTGTTGGACTGTGCCAACGCCGCCAGCTCCTTCGTCTTGTCGGCAATCTGCTCGGCCTCGGCCGTGATTCGGCCGGTGGCGGATTCCACGTTCCGAGCTCTGTTGTCGATCTCGCCAACGGAAGAAGCGATGGTCCGGAAGCTCTCTCCGGCCGAGTTCACCACTTCGCCACCGGTATCGATTTGGACGCGACCGTTTGTAGCAGACCGAACTGTGGTGGCGACGCCGTTCTTCATTTCACCGACGATCGAGGCGATACGCTCAGTGGATGTTGCCGATTCCTCGGCGAGGGACTTCACCTCAGAGGCGACGACGGCGAAGCCTCTGCCCATCTCGCCTGCTCGTGCAGCCTCGATGGCCGCATTGAGCGCAAGCAGGTTTGTCTGCTCGGCGATGGCGCGAATCAGGTCGACAATCTCCTCGACCTGGATGAACTGACCGTCAAGCTCGGTCACGGAGTTGGAGACTTCGCTGAAGGCGTCAGTGATGGCGTCCATAGCGGCCGTCGCCTTGTCGATCAGCTCAAGCCCGCCGGACGCTTCGTCACGTGCGGTAGCAGATGCCTCGACCACACTCAGCGAAGCCTCTGCGGCAATGCCGACCTCGTTATTGATCCGCTCGACGGCTTGAAGCAACGTGTCGGAGATGCTTGCCTGAGTAGTTGCCGATTCGGCCACGGATGAGATTGCCGTTGCGACCTCCTCGGCTACCTCAGCCGACTCCCTGGAGCTGCCGGTGACGGAGCCCGAGGCTGATTCAACCGTGGAGGCCACGGTGCGAGCCTCACCCACGACTTTGCGGAGCGAAGCGACCATCTTCACCAAGGCGTTACCCAGGGTGTCCTTGTCTCCCGCAGGCTCGTGCTCGACGTTGAGGTCACCGGAAGCAACTCGTTCAGCTGATTCCGCGGCGGACGCCAGATAGTGCACAGTCCCCTCAAATGCTTCGATCATGTCGCCCAACTCGTCTCTGCGAGAGACATTGAGTTCGATGTCGGTGTTACCTGTGGCGAGACGCTGCGAGGCCTCGGCCACGATCTTGATCGGCTTGCCGATTCGACGGGCGAACCAGACGCCACCGAGCAGGATGAGCAGGGCAATCAC
>Ga0307423_1000141_pt1 | contig 45914 bp, 37 predicted proteins | sample SalMarWE160310MG_FD_202154 | JGI IMG/M metagenome (GOLD analysis project Ga0307423, IMG submission 202154) | Salt marsh sediment microbial communities from the Plum Island Ecosystem LTER, Massachusetts, United States - WE1603-10 | ecosystem: Environmental > Aquatic > Marine > Intertidal zone >...
TGTCGCTGGCTTGATAATGGGCTTCATCGTCATGCGCATTACCCTGTGGCTGGTTCGCAACGCAACCCCACGCGTCAGCACCGTCTTCCGCCGTCTGCAGATTGTGACCTTGATCGGCCTGGCGCTTAGTCATGGCACCAACGACGCCCAGAAAACCATGGGCGTGCTGACGCTGACTCTGTTCCTGACTGGCAGGATAGCAAGTTTCTATGTTCCGGTCTGGGTCATTGCACTCAGTGCCAGCGCAATCGCTCTCGGAACGGCATTCGGCGGCTGGAGATTGATTCGCACGCTGGGGGGCAGGATCTACCGCATACGCCCTATCCATGGGTTTACCTCTCAAATTGCCGGCGCGGCCGTGATCCTGACAAGTGCGCTCTTCGGTGGCCCGGTCAGCACGACCCAGGTGCTCAGTTCATCAATCGTCGGCGCGGGCGCGGCCGAACGTTTCAACAAAGTTCGATGGACGATCCTGCGTGATATGGCGCTGGCATGGGTATTAACCATCCCGGCTACGGCTCTGGCCTCCATTTTGATATTCTCTTTACTTCAGAAAATCCTCTGATTACGGTCGGCAGAACCTTGGCTTATGCCAATTCGAAATCCCGCTGCCAACCAGAAACCAAAGCCCGCATCTCACCGAGAACCCCGGGGCGATTTTCAAACCAATGAATTAATTTGTCGTGCGGCTTGAACCAGTTTGCTTGCCGGCGTACAAATTGCCGGCTGGCACGCTGAATCTGCCTGCGGGCTTGTTCAAGGTCGATTTCTCCGTCGATATAACGAGCCAATTCCCGATATCCGATTGCCGAGAAGGAAGGCAGCTCAGGACTGTAGCCTCGTTCCATGAGTCCCCGTACTTCTTCCACCCAACCATCTTCGAGCATTGCTTCGATACGTGCATCGATCCGGTCATAGAGAAGCTCCCGGGGCAGCGTCAGCCCTAAAACCAGCACAGGGTAGTCCGGAGGACTTTTTATCCGTTGGTCGCTGGCTGGACGACCCGAAAGGTGGAAAATTTCGAGCGCTCTTACAACACGGCGGATGTTCCGCGAGTCAATCCTTGCTGCCGACTCAGGATCGATTCGCTCCAGTTCTTGATGCAGTGCTAGAGGACCATGCTCATCGACATATTTTCCCATCCGCGCCCGAAAAACCTCTGAACGGGTTGCCTTCGGCGGGCGCCAGCCCTCAATCAGCGCCCGGTAATACTGGCCTGTTCCACCAACGAGCAGCGGTAAGTTGCCTCGCCCCTGAACCTGCCGGATCGTACGCTCGGCTGCCTCGCGGTAGGTAGCCAGGCTCCAGGTCTGGTCAGGCTCGGCGACATCGATTAAAAAATGAGGAACTTCCTGCCGTTCCTTCAGCCCCGGTTTCGCGGTTCCAATATCCATCCCCCGGTACAGCAGGCGCGAATCCATGGATACGATTTCCGCCCCGAACTGAGTGGCAAGATCGAGCGAAATCCTGGTCTTACCGACCGCAGTCGGGCCGACAATTGCTGCCAGGGCTCGCCGCGTGAAATCGGGAGCTCTATCCGTCACATCAACCCCACATCAAACGCACCAGGGTAGTGATCGAGCCGGATTAACGCGCGATTCTTTGAAGCCTCAATGGCGATAACATCGATGCGCCAGGGCGAATGCAATTTATCGTTTTGCTCGAGAAATCCCCAGGCGGCCTTCTGCAATCGGCTTCGTTTGCGAGATGAAATCGAATCCTCAGGGGCTCCAAAGGTTGAGCTGGTGCGGGTTTTTACCTCTACAAACACAATCATATCTCGATCCTCCATCACCAGATCAAGCTCGCAGTGTTCGATATGTACATTCTGGGCAAGCAGCCTATACCCCTGGCCCTGTAGATAAGATAACGCTCTCCGCTCACCCCATTCTCCCAAACGCATTCATCCCTCCCATCGAACGTACTTCCACTACCTTGCTGAGCGGGTCTGGCGAAGCGCACAGGCCACCTTCTCATTTATACTCTCTTTAGGTTAGTGCGCTGCCATTTTATGTGTTTTTGATCAATCTATGCGAAAATCGAATCTGATACATAGAAACAGGTCAGCTTCCATTAGCAATCGGCAAGCAAATCTGAGTGGTTGTTGACATTGAGCTCATTCCAGTTATAGAATTGCACAATTCACCGAACTGGCTGAAGACTCCGTGATGTAAGAAATTCGTCAAAGCGGAAAGGAGGGATGCCCCGCTCTTGATCAACTATCTGCTTTCTGTTCTACGTGTAGTTACGCCAAAAAATAGCTATTAAACCCTTGAGGAGGAAGAAGCAATGAAGCGAACAATGTTAGTGCTCTCGACTCTCGTACTGGCAGCGATTGCTCTGGCTGCCTGCGGTGGAGGGGCACAGGAATTCACCTGCGAAGATCCACTGGGTTGTGTTACCTACGGACCTGACGAGCCCATCCGCATCGCCTCAGCCCTCGTAATTTCCGGCGCTAACGCCCAGCTCGGCCTTGACTCGCAATATGGCGTGGAAATCGCCATGGACATGCGTGGTCCGGTCGACGGGCACTCGGTCGAACTGCAGGCTGAAGACGATGGCTGCAGCGCCGAAGGCGGCCAGGCGGCCGGACAGAAGATCGTCTCCGACCCCAGCATCCTCGGTGTCATCGGGACGAGCTGTTCCGGCGCCGGGGTACCCATGGCCCAGGTCATCTCTGACGCCGGGTACTTCATGGTATCGCCTTCGAACACAGCCCCCAGCCTGACGGATCCCACACAGGCCTGGAAGCCGGGCTACCTGCGCACCGCGCACAACGACAAGGTACAGGGCGCAGCCATCGCTGATTTCGCCTACAACGAACTTGGCCTCACGACTGCAGCCGCCATCCACGATGGTGATCCCTACACGGAAGGTCTTGCCAACGCCTTCCGCACGTCCTTCGAAGAGCTCGGCGGCACAGTCGTCGCCTTCACCGCGATCAACGTGGGCGATACGGACATGCGTCCGGTGCTGACGGCTGTAGCCGCAGCCGGACCGCCGGAGTTCATCTACTTCCCGGTCTTCACCGCCGAGTGCGCGTTCCTGGCCAAGCAGTCCAAGGAAGTGGCCGGGCTTGAGAACACCATAGTCGCCGCCGCGGACGGCTGCATCTCGGATGCCGCCGCCGCAGCGATCGGTGATTCCAATGAGGGTATGTACTTCTCCGGTCCCGATATCGCTTACACGGGTGCGCTCTACGACACCTTCAAGGCGAAGTACAAGGAGATGTTCGGTTCGGACACGCTTTCGGTCTTCCACGCCCATGCGTTTGACGCGGCGAATATGATCTTCGACTGCGTCGAAGAAGTTGGCGTGACTGACGACGCTGGTCTGCACATCGGCCGCCAGGCGATGCGCACTTGCCTGTATGCAACGTCAGGCCACCAGGGCATCACGGGAACGCTGACATGCGATCAGTACGGTGACTGTGCCGATCCGAAGATCTCGGTCTCCGAACTGCAAGGTGGAGAATACGTCCGGATTTGGCCGTAATCTGTCCACCTACGCCAGGCCTGTTTTTCGTAGACAGGGCAACTTGGTGAGATAAATAAGGAAGGATCTGGGGACTTTACCCCCAGATCCTTCCTTCCCCATCCTGGAGTCAAGCTATGCGCAGCCGTATTAAAAACCTTGACTACATCACGCTCTTCTTATGGATTGTGCGCACCGCGATCATTGCCATCGTCATCTGGGGCACTGTCGCAACCATCATCAAGAATCCCTACTCGCCAACCCAATGGACAGATTTTCTTGTGTTCGGTGTTGCCCAGGGAAGCATGTACGCACTCATCGCCATCGGCTACACCTTGGTTTACGGTGTGCTCTTCATGATTAACTTTGCCCACGGCGAGTTTTTTATGTCCGGGATCATGACCGCAACCGTTTTCGTCGCCGCGCCCATGTCAGCCAGCGGATTTCTCGATCGCAACCCGATCCTTGCGATTATTGCCATCTCTGTTCTGTCCATAACTGTCTCGGTTATCGTCGCCATCCTTACGGAAAGGATCGCCTATAAGCCCCTACGGAAGGCACCCCGTCTCGTGCCCCTGATTACCGCCATCGGGGCTTCGTTTTTCTGGCAGAACTTTTACCGTGGCATGCTTGGCGGCGAGGCCAAACCCTTCCCGCAATTTGAAATCCTTACCGGGAAGGTCGCCTTTCTTGGAACCGAGATCTTGAAGGTTCATATCGTCGTCATCATCGCCACGATCGTCATGCTAATCGGGTTGAATTTCTTCATCATGCGGACGAAAACCGGCAAAGCCATCCGTGCTGTAGCCGAAGACAAGGACGTCGCGGCCTTGATGGGGATCGATGTGGATCGGACGATATCGATCACCTTTGCAGCTGGCGCGGCTATGGCCGGCGTAGCGGGTGTACTCTTCGCGCTGGTCTTCCGCCAGGTTAACTTCTTCATGGGCTTTATCCCCGGTATCAAAGCCTTTACCGCCGCCGTTCTGGGTGGGATCGGCAGCATCCCTGGCGCTGCACTCGGTGGATTGCTGTTGGGTATGGTCGAGTCCGTTGGGCCAAGCCTTTTCTTGCAGAGCCTCGGCATCCCGGCCTTCAACCAGCTTAAAGATGTGATTGCCTTCACCATGTTGGTCTTGATCCTGATCTTCAGGCCGCAGGGGATCCTCGGTGAGCGGCTCGCAGAGAAGAAAGCGTGAGGTGAGACGATGGCCACTTTGAGAGACCTTGACCTTCGTAAGATCCTGCGCATGGGCCTGATAGCCGGAGCCATCACCGTTATCGTAGGAGCGATCGGCCTGTTGGAGCTCTTCGGCGAACGGGCGCTGGTTGCAGACGTGATCACCATGGGGCAGGTGATCCTCTATACCCCTGTGCTTTTAATAGCCTACATGACCGCTAAAGACATACCCAGCGGACAAACAGCCCTCTCCTTGGTGACTGGTTTATTGACAGGAGTCGTTTCAAGCTTCCCGGTTGCTGGCTTCATTTTCCTCGCCTCTGCGGTAAATCTGCGCCAATTCCTCCCGAACGTATCCCCCACTCTGATCTCGCTGCTAGATTTCAACGCCGGGCCGGTCATCGGGAGCTTGATCCAGGTGGCTGCGATGGGCACGGTCGGGCTGATCACTGCCGGTTTCTTCATCCTGCCTGAGAAACATCGGAAACCGCTATTCAACGCGATCCTATGGACGCTGGTGATCGGGCTGTTCTCTGAGATCCTCTCTATCCGCTTACGAGATTTCTTCGGGGTGGCATTCACCCGATTGATTTTCACCGGGAAGGCCCTCAATCCATTGGTGGCCGGCATCCTTTTCATCTTGATTGATGGGATCACGTATCGCATGGGTAGGCAGAAGCAAACGCTGAGCGAGCGGATCGCGGCGATGCCCCCGAGGCAGCAGAAACGATATCGCCTTGCTTCGATGATCGGCATCTTTGTATTCCTGCTGATCTTGCCTCTGCTGCTCGGGACGTACCTCTCAGAGGTCATCAACAATATCGGCATCTATGTACTGATGGGCTTGGGTCTCAACATTGTGGTTGGTTTCGCAGGCCTGCTCGACCTGGGGTATGTGGCTTTCTTCGCCATCGGGGCGTACTCGATGGCGATCCTGACAACCGGTGGTTCGCTGGGGATTGGGAATCTCACCTTCTGGACCGCCCTGCCCTTCTCGGTCCTGATGGCGGCTACAGCTGGCCTCATCCTTGGTGTCCCTGTATTGCGCATGCGTGGCGATTACCTGGCCATCGTCACACTGGGTTTCGGTGAGATTATCCGCATCCTGGCGCTCTCCGACCTGCTCAAACCGTATATTGGTGGCGCACAGGGTGTTCTTCAAATCCCCAAGCCACCTTTTTTTGGCACTGCACTTATCCAACCTGGCCAGTTCTATTACATCGTACTTGCTGGCTGCCTGCTCGCGTGGTTTGTATCGTCTCGCTTAAGCGATTCGCGTCTCGGGCGACAGTGGATGGCGCTGCGTGAGGATGAGGACGTGGCCGAAGCCATGGGCATCAAGCTCGTGGCGACCAAGCTGCTAGCATTCGGATTTGGCGCAGCCTTCTCCGGTCTGGCGGGAGCGTTGTTCGCCAGCAAACTAACCTCTATTTTTCCACACAGCTTCAAGCTCGAAATCTCGATCAACGTCCTTTCTTTGATCATCATCGGTGGCATGGGGTCGCTTCCAGGCGTTGTGGTTGGGGCTTTTATCCTTGTGGGGCTCCCGGAGCTTCTGCGCGAGTTCGCTGAATTCCGGCTGCTCATGTACGGTGCGTTGCTAGTAGTCATGATGCTGGCGAAGCCGGAGGGCTTTATACCCTCTGCAATCCGGCGGCGTGAACTGCATGCGGACAAGGAGATCGAAGGTGAGATCCAAAGCAAAGTCGCGGGATTAGGAGAATGATACGATGACCGACAGCCAGGACTTCATCCTCCAATCCAAAGGTGTCACCAAGCGCTTCGGCGGACTCGTCGCGGTCAACGAATTTGATTTCAATGTACCCCGCAATTCAATTGTCAGCATCATCGGGCCCAATGGTGCCGGTAAGACGACCTATTTCAACTGTGTAACCGGGTTCTACGGGATAGATGAAGGCATGATCGAATTCGAAGGCGAACAAATCGACGGACTCTCTCCGGATCGCATCGCCCACCGTCATGTAACGCGAACCTATCAAAACATTCGTTTGTTCGCAAACATGACCGCGATCGAAAACCTGCTGGTTGGGATGGAGCCCGAACTCCACACACACTGGTACGGCGCAGTACTGGGAATGCCGGGGACACGGGCTGAGGAGAAGCAGGCTCTCGATGAAGCGCGCGAGCTCCTCCATTTTATCGGGCTGGCTGGCAAGGGTGATTTGCTCGCCAAGAACTTGCCCTACGGCGACCAGCGCCGGCTCGAAATCGGACGGGCTTTAGCGAACAAGCCTCGATTGCTACTGCTGGATGAGCCTACTGCCGGGATGAACCCGAACGAATCAGCAGAAGCGATGCATTTCATCCGCCGGCTGCGGGATGAGCTCGGTATCACAATCCTGCTGATTGAACACGATATGCGTGTGGTCATGGGCATCTCCGAGCGTGTTACGGTTCTTGATTACGGGATTAAGATCGCCGAGGGATCCCCTAACGAAATCCAAAAAAACACCAAAGTCATCGAAGCCTACCTCGGCCGTGGCGCGGCAACGGGTTTGCAGACGCCCGCGGGCGGGCAATAACAAGGAGCGCGCGGCATGTCCATGCTTGAGATGAAAGATGTCCACGCCTACTACGGCAATATCCACGCGCTCAAAGGCATTACGATCCAGGTCGAAGAGGGCGAGATTGTCACGCTGATTGGGGCTAACGGCGCGGGTAAATCTACAACGCTGAAGACGATCAGCGGTTTATTAAAGCCCAGAGCAGGATCGATTTACCTCGATGGTGAAGATCTACAACCTTATCCTGCACACGAAATCGTCTACAAAGGTGTATCCCTCGTCCCAGAAGGGCGCGGAATTTTCGCAAAATTGACTGTCAGCGAAAACCTTGATATGGGTGCTTTCAAGCGCAACGATAAAGATGGTATCGAACATGATCGGCTTCGTGTTTTCAAACTCTTCCCACGGCTGGAAGAGCGCAAGAATCAGGTAGCAGGAACCTTGAGCGGCGGGGAGCAGCAAATGCTGGCGACAGGCCGAGCGCTCATGGCCCGTCCACGTCTGCTTCTCATGGACGAACCATCGATGGGACTTGCACCGGTTCTCGTAGAAAGTGTGTTTGAGATAATTATTGAAATCAACAAGGAAGGAACGACGATCCTGCTTGTTGAACAGAACGCTCACATGGCTTTACAAATTGCCCAGAGGGGCTATGTGCTCCAGACAGGCGAAATCGTACTTTCTGATACCGCTGAAGGATTGCGTACCAATCCATTGGTCCAGAAGGCATACCTGGGGATCCAGTAGCCGCAATCGTTAGAGCTTTGGTTTTTTTTTAATTTAGGAACCCGCCTGGACGTGGGTTCCTTTTCTTGTTCCATCCAGATGAAAATCATTGCCCGGTGTACAATGCCCTCTGGATTCGTTCCTTTGAAAGGGTTGCTGATGGAGCTGCTCCTGCTCAACGCCGAAGAAGTTCGAAGTGCACTAACAATGGACCGCGCCATCGAAGCCGTGACCGAGGCCTATATCCAGCTCTCAACGGGCAAGAGCCAGGTTCCCCTCCGTTCCCGCATCAATTTTCCGAATGTGGAGGGAGTGGCGCTTTTCATGCCAGCCCTACTTGAAGGCAGTCAGGACCTGGGGGTAAAGATCGTCACGGTGTTCCCTCGCAACGCAAAACGTGAGTTGCCCACGATTCACGCGCTGGTCGTTGTACTCGACCCGATCACCGGCCAACCACTTGCGCTTCTTGAAGGCGCCTCCCTTACGGCTATACGAACCGGCGCAGCGTCCGGTACTGCCACAAAATGGCTCGCCAGACCGGACGCGAAGCTGGCTGCGATCTTCGGCAGCGGCGCACAGGCACGGACACAGCTGGAAGCTATATGCACTGTTCGTGATATCGAACACGCGTGGATTTACAGCCTGGACCAGGAGAGTGCTGAAGAGATGATCGCTGATCTGGCAGGTTCCGGATCGATCCCACCGGCACTCGAACTGGCCTCCTCGCCGCACCAGGCTGTGTGCGATGCGGATGTCATCTGCACTGCAACGACTTCCATGCAGCCAGTTTTCCATGCTTCCGATCTTAAACCTGGTGTGCACATCAATGCCATTGGATCGTTCACCCCGGAGATGCAGGAGATCGGGTCAGATACCATGAAGCAAGCCTACATCGTACTTGATTCGCATGATGCTGTTCTATCCGAGAGCGGCGATGTGCTGATACCGCTCGCCGCAGGGTTGATTACAGAAGCCGATCTGCAAGTCGAACTTGGTCAAATCGCAGCTGGCCTCAAGCCAGGGCGAAGCTCTGATTCGCAAATCACACTCTTCAAATCAGTCGGAGTGGCAGTGCAGGATGCTATCGCGGCCAGCCGAGCAGTTCAAGGGGCGCTGGAAGCTGGATTGGGAAGGACAATCGTCCTGTGAACCTGGAATAAGGATAGGAGGCACGTAAGGGTGGAACTACCCACACAGGCAGACGTGGTCGTCATTGGTGGCGGCGTTATGGGTGCAAGCTCAGCGTACCACCTGCTCAAATCAGGCGTGCATGACGTACTGCTGCTCGAGAAGGAGAGCTTCTTCGGCCAGGGTGCGACCGGTCGCTGCGCCGGGGGTGTGCGCTACCAATTTGCCACGGAAGTCAACGTGCGCCTTTCAATCGCCAGCCTGGCGATGATCAATGAGTTCAAGTCCGAGACAGGACAGGATCCACTCTATCGAAAATGCGGCTACCTCTTTGTCATTACTGACCCGGCCGATGTACCCACTTTCCAGCGCAACATCCAGATGCAAAATGGCCTCGGTGTAGGAACGGTGTGGCTCAGTGGCGACAACGTTCGATCGAAGCTGCCCACGATGCGCTTTGAGGACGCGTTGGGAGGGAGCTGGCATGAGCGTGATGGACTGGCCGACCCGAACAGCATCGTTATGGGATATATCAAACGAATACGCGAGCTGGGCGGGGTGGCGCTCACGGATCAGGAGGTCCTATCGATCGGTGTTGAATCCGGGCGTATCACTTCGGTCACAACCCGATCTGGAAGCGTGGCATGCGGCTCCGTCATCAATGCAGCCGGACCGTGGATGGGGTTGATCGGGCAGATGGTCGGGGTGGAAATTCCACTTGAGCCGATCAGGCGCCAGATGGTTACGACTACCCCTTTGCCGGAATTGCCAGAGGATTTTCCATTTGTTATTGATTTTTCACGCTCGCTCTACTTCCATCGTGAAGGCGAGGGGATTCTGACCGGCATGTCCAATCCGGACGAGCAGGCTGGTTTTGATCAATCCATCGATGAAGAATGGGAGCTGATTGCCATGGATGCCGCTGCGGAACGGCTCCCGATGTTAAACCAGGCTGGCCGATTGGCCGGCTGGGCTGGCCTGTATGAAGTCACGCCGGATGCACATCCCATCTTCGGACGCTCGCCGATCGATGGCTTCTGGCTGGTGGGCGGCTTTTCCGGACATGGCTTCATGCACGGACCGATCGCTGGTAAACTCATGGCAGAAATCCTGACCAGCGGTCAGGCGGTTAGTGTCGACGTATCGATGCTGGACCTGGCACGCTTTGATGAAAACCGGCTAATTCATGAATATAACGTGGTGTGATCGATGGAAGCTGAAATCATAACTATTGGCACAGAAATTCTTTTAGGTCAGATCGTTGACACGAATACTCGCACCATCGCACAGCGCCTGCGAGACATCGGCCTCGATATTTACCGCACATCGACGGTTGGGGATAACGCTGCCCGAATCGCCGAGTCGGTGCGGGAGGGGATGGGTCGGGCCTCGGCTGTGATTACAACCGGCGGGCTTGGACCTACCATCGATGACGCGACCAGAGAGGGAATAGCGCTCGCACTTGGAGTGGACACATACTTCGACCCTGCATTATGGGAGCAGATCCAGGCTCGCTTTGCGAGCTTCGGCAGGGAGCCGACCGAGAATAACCGACGGCAAGCCTACATTCCTGAAACAGCCCACCCGATCGAGAATCCGGTCGGAACGGCTCCTGCTTTCCTGGTTGAGACTGAACGCAGCGTCGTGATCGCCCTCCCTGGCGTACCGGGTGAGATGTCACATCTGCTCGAAAATGAGGTCATCCCATACCTTAGAAAGCGTCTTGATCTTAGCGGTACGATCATGACGCGAGTGGTGCGAACGGCGGGGATGGGTGAATCCGTGTTGGATGAGCGTATCACCGATCTCGAGCAGCTTTCAAACCCCACGGTTGGGCTTTCCGCCCATCCGGGCAGGGTTGATATACGTATTACGGCGAAAGCGCCAAGTCGAACTGAAGCAGAAGAGATGATCTGGGGCGTGGAAGCCACGCTCCAGCAGCGGCTTGGTGAGAGGATTTACGGGTACGACTCAGATACGCTTGAGAGTGTGGTGCTTGCCGCACTTAATGCCCGCCACATCAAACTTGCCGTCGTGGAACATGGAACCGAGGGAGCGCTTGCAGGAAACCTGGCTCTAGATAGCGAGGTCTTCGCTGGCGGTCGGATTATGCCGCAAGCAGCCAGCCTGGAGGAGATAGAGCCACAGCTGCAAAGCCTGATGCGTGAAACCGGTGCTTCCGCCGGCCTGGGGGTTGCACTCACGCAGGATGAGGGTAATTTTACACTGCGCATTTTACGCTTGCTGCCCGGCGATGATGCACGCCGGGAATACGAGTACGGTGGCGGCTTTCTGAATGTACACGAGCGCAGTGTGAGCATTGCGCTGGAATTCCTGCGGCGTGGCCTGCTCGATAGCTCCAGCACGGTGAGTGCTTGACAGGCGAAAACGGCCAACCTATAATCCGCGTCACACACGCGGGTGTCGCCAAGTGGTAAGGCAGTAGCTTCCCAAGCTACCATTCGTGGGTTCGAATCCCATCACCCGCTCTCACGCCCCCGTCCGGGGGCTTTTTCTTGCGGGAAATTTCTATGGCGGATGGCAGGGTTCCCGGCGTGACACAGGCGGTTGAACATTGATGTCCCGCAAGACATCTCCCGCAGCATGCACTAACCCTGCTTGAAAACTCCGCTCTCCCACCACTGGTTGTACCACTGCTCGAAAGCGTCGACGACCGACTTTGATTCCGAATCCCACGACTTTGCTTGCAGAATCCGGATCACTTTCGGGAAACCCTGCAGCCACTCACGGATGATCTCAGTTTCAGCATAGGTCAGTGTGTTGCGGTATACGACACGGCGAAGGTTCCACCACATTTCATGATCGTCCATCATATAGACCTACCCTTCGAATGAATAAAGCCCGGCCAGGATGTGAGGCGGGCTGATGCAAGCTTGAAGGTTCGGCGCTGCCCTTATCAGGTGGTTCGTGTTGAGTGTGACATCAATATACACCAAGGATCAGGCCCTCTCAACCCGATCCGTAGGAGAGAGAAGTGCAAATTCAAACATATTGATACGGAACGTTGGCCAGCACCAGCCAAGAAAATCCCCCGGAGCTTCGGCACCGATTCCGCAAGCGATCCGCGTTAGGGAAATGGTGGGTGAACCCAGGAATGTCCTTCCAGTCGACGGATACGCTCCGCCAGGCCAATTAAGCCCACAAGTAGAAAGAACTGAAACGGCGAGAGCTGGGGAACGAGATAGGCCAGACCAGCAAGCTGGCGGCTGCCCCGGAGCAGGTCTGCCAGCGCCTGCCGTTCCGGTTCACTGAGCCCACCCTCCAGGCGTTCGAGACGTTCCAGAGCAAGCAGGATGTCATCCGTACGGGAGGCGCGTGGGAATAGGAAGAAATCATCTGGAGTCTGGGAAGTTTTCATAAACTCAGCATAGGTAGAGGCAAATCGTGTTTCCATCCCCCCCAGGGGTGATCTTGCCGGGGGAACTGAGGAAAATAGCAGCTTGAGGAAAGCCGATTGAAATAACCATGGTATGAAGCACTATATGCCTATGCGCAACTGCTTGTTTGAGCGTCCGTAAGTACCCTGTAATGTTGAGGCGCCCTATTCGGTGCTAGCATGAGAGCAGATTGGATTGGGGAGAGAAAGGGATAGCATTATGAGATATATCCATCTTCCAATGCCAGGTGAACGGGGCCAGGGGATGCTGGAGTACGGCTTGCTTATCGTCCTGGTAGCCATCATCGTCATGGTCCTGCTTGTCGTCGTTGGATCTGGCACCGGTAACATGTTCAGTAACGTCACGGTAAACATCTGAACCAGGGTTCCGCACGGATAGAATACCCCGAGAGCTTCCCCGTCGAACGGACCCGTAAGCCTGCGGCGGCTCGAGCTTGCTGCAGGCTCTTTTATTTGCAACTGCAAGGTGTTTGTAAGGTCAACTCTAGAATTCATCGTGCTACGCTAAGGATGCAGAGTGCCCCTACAAGGGTGGTGCCGGAGAGAACAGCAAATTATTCGGTCCATGAGCGTCTAGAGTCCGCCGCCCACGATGCGCCGGCCTGCGCTCACAAAATTCAACCCTATCCTCCTGATGCCAGCTGTGGGCCAGCACTTTGCTCTCCTCCTCCTCAGAGCCCTCGAGTGTTCCGAGGGCTCTGCTGGCAAATGATGGTTCGCTTCGCTATAATGTCGGCGGTGCTACGGAGGTGCTTGGAGCAGGTAGAGGGCGATGTCAGATAAACCGCTGGCGATCCTATACGTCGAGGACAACCTCGACAACCGCATTTTGGTCCAGCGAGTGCTGCAAGCCGAGGGGTACGCGTTCATGGGGGCAAGCAGCGCGGCGGAAGGTCTTAAGCTCGCACGCGAGCAACGACCCGATCTCATTCTCGTTGATATCAATATGCCGGAAGTCGACGGCCTGAGCATGACCAGGGAGCTCAAGGCCGATATGCAGTTCGGCGACGTTCCAGTGATTGCCATCACTGCGAACGTCATGCGTGGCGATCGCGAGCGAACGCTTGCCGCGGGCTGCGACGGTTATATTCAAAAGCCGGTAGATATCGATCTCCTGCCTCGCCAAATCGTACGTTTCTTGCATCGCTAGGCGTAACAATTCGATCAGTATCAGGGGAGGCTGAAACCGTGTCCAGCGAGTCGAAGGAAGCAACGGTCCTCATCGTTGAGGACAACGTCTCTAACTTCGTGCTTATGGCGCGCATGCTCGGCTTTATGGGTATCCAGTGTGAATGGAAGACTTCTGGTTTTGAAGTTGTCGAGTATGCCGACACATTAGGCCGGGTTGACTTGATCCTGATGGATATTCGCCTACCCTATGAAGATGGGTATGAAGCACTGCGTAAATTACGCGCAGACACAAGCTTGCGAGAAGTACCCGTCGTTGCAGTAACGGCTTACGCCAGTGATGAGCAAATGGCTCGAGCCCGCCAGGCGGGATTCGATGGTTTCATCGGCAAACCGCTCGATCCAGATCGCTTTCCAGATCAGATTCGTCGAGCGCTAGATCGCCAGCCGGTGTGGGAGGTAGAGTAGCGTGGAAGGCCTTGTGATTCACCCACAAGAAGGTGAAAGAGAATTCCGCGGCCGCCTCGGCCGCCGTTTTGCCTTGATCTTGCTGCCACTGACCATCATCCCCTTGATTGCGATGGGCATCGGTGCATACCTCCGTTCACGCACGCTGCTCGAGACCCAGGCAACGAGCCAGATGGTCTCTGCCGTCCAGTCGCAGTTATCCGTCCTGGAGGACTGGACTGCCGAGCGGGAACAGCGCTTGCAGCTCGGTGCCCAGCGCGCCCCACTGCAGGAATCCGGTCAAATCATTTTCGATGCATCGCCCGCTTCTGCTCGCTTTAATACAGCAGCGGAACAGGCACTTTCCGAGCTTACAGATCTGCGAACCCGCCAGGGTCAGCTGCTCTTCTCAAGCCTTTCACTGGTACGCTACGATAACGGCCGTGTACTCGTATCGACTGACCCGGGGTTTATCGGTCAATCCACCAGCGTTCTCGCTCGCTTTCCAAACACATTTAACACCCTGATCACCGAACCAGTCTTCGGTGATGAGCTGTTATCGCCAGATGGACTGGCGCTGGTCCACTCTATTCCACTCCTGACTGCCGCAGACGGTCAGCCAGAACTATTGCTGGTTGGTCTTAACAGCGGCACTCGTCTTGGCGTGCTGCTGGAACAAATGCAGATCTTCTGGGAACAACGTGGAGTGTACCGGGTCGAGCGTGGACGCACATTCGTCCTGCTCGCGCCTGATATCGTCATCCAGCTTGATCGCTACGCGACCGCCCCGGAAGCGATGACCGGTGAAATCAATCCCATTTTCGGCCTGGCAGCTTCCTCCCCTTCAGGTACTGCCGAGTACACCAACGCCGCCGGCGATCTGGTCCTGGCAGCATATGAATGGATCTCACGCTGGGACATGGGCATCGTAGCCGAACTGCCCCAGGCCGACATCTTTGCTGAAATCAACAGCCTGGCTCCATTCAGCTTCGCTCTGGTGGCAGCCTCGAGCATCCTGACAGTCGCTGTCGTTGCATTTGCTGCAAACCGCTTGCTGCGGCCACTCGGCAACCTGACCGAACTCGCCCAGCGCCTTTCGCATGGCGATTGGAGCTTTCGCGTACCTGATAACCGTGATGACGAGCTTGGTGCGCTGGCATTCTCCCTCAACAGCATGGCAGGCGATCTATCCGATATGTACCGTTCACTGGAAGAGCGCGTTGAAGAACGAACAAAGCAAGTCCGAACCGCGGCCGAGGTCGCGCGCGCCGTGATTTCGACTGCTTCGCTCGATGACCTGATGCAGCGTGCGGTCGAACTCATCCGGCAGCAGTTCGAGTACGATTTCGTCTCGATCTTCCTGTTGGAGGATGAAGGCGACTTCGCCGTCATGCGCGAAGCCACCGGTGAAACGGGCTCAGCCTTAAAGGCTGAGGGCTACCTCGTCCCGGTCGGTTCAGCCTCAGTCATCGGCTGGGTTACAGGCAATAACCAGCCGCGCCTGGTAAGCGATATTCAACCCGATGACACGCAGCTCCGCCGTGACCTGATGAAGGGTACACGATCGGAGTTTGCGATCCCCCTGCAGACAAGCGGACGTGTGCTTGGAGCGTTGGATGTACAAAGCATGCGATCGGATGCCTTCCGCCAGCAAGACGTTGAAGCGCTGCAGACGCTGGCAGATCAGCTCAGCGCTGCGATTCTCAACGCCCGCCTTGCCCAGGTCTCTGCCGTTGCCGCCGAGCGTGCTCGCCTGGTGAGCGAGGTCACGACCGAGCTCAGCGGCCCACTTGAAATTGACGAGGTCCTCGAACGAGCGGCGCGTGCGATCCAGCGTGGTCTTGGCAGCCCGGAGGTGATGATCAAGTTCAACACGGATGAAGGTCTTCCGTACACGCCTCTTACGGAGAGTGAAAATTGATGGCCACAACTCCGTTCGCCCGATCCATTTCATCCGATAGAACTCCGGTCAAGCCTGGCGTTAACTACATACTTTGGGAGGCATGCCGATGAGAGAGCGCTGGCGGAATTTCCTCCGGCCTACTTCCGAAGATCCTCAAATTGCCCGGCAGCAAATCCTGCTCAACTGGATCCTGGTCGGCCTGGCGTTGATCTCCATTCTCACCGGCGTGGTCACGCTGACACTATTTCTGGTTGGTCAAATTGGACCCGTGGCAGCCATCGCAAGTTTCGGTTTGCTGCCGTTTTACTTGCTTTCCTACCTGCTCGGACGCCGTGGTTCGGTACGATTGGCCGGGTATATCCCCACGATCCTTGTTTTCGCGCTCCTCTCAGCGTCGATGCTGCTGATGGGCATCGGTCATATTTCAACCGTAGGTTTAGCCCTGGTTGTAATCACAGCCAGCATCATGATCAACACTGGAGCCGGTATATTCTTCGCCGTGCTGAGCGTCGCTGCGTATGGCTTTGCCGGCTGGGCTCTGACGACCGGTCTGGTTCCGGCGCCATTCATGCCCCAATCGATTATCGCTTTCGACGCAGTCAGTCTGGGGGTATTTCTAACGTTATTCCTACTAATGAACGGGTTATCGAACCGCGAGATGGTGCGAGCCCTCGAACGGGAGCAGCGCGTCAGCGGCCAGCTTCAAAACCAGAGTCGCGAACTTGAAGATCTGGTTGCGAGCCGTACCCGTGGGCTTGAACGGCGTGCGACCCAGCTGCAAACAGCAAGTGAAATTGCGAAACTAGCCTCGGAAGCCGGCGATGCCCGGGCGCTCATGAGTCAGGCGATTGAGCTGATTCGCGCTCGTTTCGGTTTCTATCATGCTTCGATCTTCATGCTCGATGAAAGCGGTAACTGGGCTCAGCTCGAAGCCAGCACTGGAGATGCAGGGAGTAAGATGCTCGCCCGGAAACACCGGCTCGCTACGGGCAGCGCAAGCATTGTTGGCTGGGTCATGGCGAACAGGATGCCGCGCATCGCTCTCGATGTGGACCAGGATCCTTTCCATTTCAAGAACCCCCTGCTGCCTGATACCAAAGCCGAAATGGCAGTGCCACTCATGGTGGGCAAACGCCTGCTCGGCATCCTGGATGTTCAAAGCACCGAGCCGCATGCATTCGGTGAAGACGACGTCCGCACTCTGGAAGCTATTGCAAGCGAATTGGCAGTGGCAATCGATAGCGCGCGCGTTCAGCGCGAGATGCAGCATCAACTGGAACGGATCGAGAGCGCCTACCGACAGCAAGTTCAGCAGGGCTGGCAGCGAGTCTCGAGCAGCGGTCGATTACCCATCATTCATCTCGATCAGCATGGCGAGATGGTTCCTTCAACGGAAGAAGATTTCCCGCTGATAAATGATGCCGTCCTGCAGGGAAGCCCAGTCATAAGTTCCGATCAGCGTGAGCTCGCGATCCCAATTCAGGTCCGGGGCCAGGTTATTGCGACCCTGGCCGCTCGACGCCAAAGATTGGCCGAGCCATGGACCGAGGATGAGATCGCATTGATTGAGGCAATTGCTGCACAATCCGCGCTCGCACTAGAAAACGCCCGCCAGCGCTCCGAAGAGCAGCGCCGTGTCACTGAGTTGGAGGTTATCAACCGCATCAGTCAAGCGGTGTCCCAGATGCTCCGCCTCGATACGCTCTACCGCATCGTTCACCGGCAGCTCAACCAGGTCCTTGGGGATACGGATATGTCGATTGTTCTTTACGACGCTGTCCATGAGCAGGTGACCACACCATATGCTTCCGGCGATACTTCTGGAGCCGACCAGGCCTTGCCTCTTTCGGATGACCTGGCCGCCCTGGTTCTTCGTTCGCGTCAACCGCTTCTCCTGGCCGAAAACCTCGTCCAGCAAGCAGAACTCCTCGGTGTGCAGGAGCTCGAAATCAATGTTAAATCATGGTTAGGTGTGCCGATGCTGCTTGGCGATCAAGTCCTCGGAGTGATCATCGTCCAGGATGCACAGGTTGAGAAACGATTCACCGAAGACGATGCTGCCTTGCTTTCAACCATCGCCAGTCAGATCGCGGCGGGTATCCAGAATACCCAGCTGCTTGACCAGGTCCAGCGAACAGCTCGGCGGGAACGCCTGATTCACGAGATTACCAGCAAGGTACGCCGCTCACCCGACATTCGATCAATCCTGGAAACCACCACTCGCGAGCTGGGACGTGCCTTGAATGCGGTCCGTTCTACAGTTGAACTTGATGCAGGCAACGGAGAACAAGAACGAAATCCTGCAGCTCTTGATCAAGCCGGTGACGGAGGCGAACGAGCATGACAGATCAAGCGGAGTCCCGGCAAAAAACATACTCAGGACTGCGTGCGTGGTGGCAGCAGCTCGACCTGGGCGCTCGGCTGACCTTGACCATGCTCCCGATAGTGCTCATCCCGATGCTAGTTCTGGCCAGCGTAACTTATCTCCGAGCTCGTAACCTGCTCGAGGAGCAAGCTACGAGCCAGATGCTGGCAGCTACTCAATCCCAGCTGGGCGTACTCGATGAGTGGTCTACCATTCGTGAGCAGCGCCTGCAGCTAGGAGCTCAGCGTTCGGCGCTGCGCCAGGCAAGTGAAGATCTCGTCACCCTTCCCCGGAATTCGGCCCGCTACAAGCAAGCACTGGAAACTGTCCACTCTGAATTGGAGGATTTACGCCTCCGGCAGGGACAGGTTCTCTTTAATGAACTCCTGATGGTACGGGCTTCGGACGGATTTGTGTACGCATCAACCAATCGTGCGCTCGAGGGCCAGCAATCCCCGTATCTGCAGATGGAAGATCTTCCCGCCGAGCAGCTTCATTCCGATCCTGTTTACAATGACTCGTTGCTCGCTCCAGGCGAGCTGGCTATCATCTCTCATGCGCCGCTCAGCATGGAACCCGACTCATCCCTTCCCGTGCTCGTTGGAGTCAATACGGGCAGCCAGCTTGCCTCCTTGCTCGAAAATATGCAGGTCTTCTGGGAACAGCGCGGGGTCTACCGTGTTGAGCGAGGGCGTACTTTCGTGCTGCTCGCACCGGATATCTTGATCCAGCTGGATCGATATGCTACTGCACCTGAGGCGGCTACTGGATTTCAAAGCCCGGTCTTTAACCTGGCTGCCACCCAACCCTCAGGAACGGTTGAGTACAACGACGCGGATGGAGTTCTGGTGCTGGCTGCGTATGAGTGGCTGCCTGATTGGAACATGGGCATCGTCGCAGAACTGCCCCAAGCGGATATCTTCGCAGAAGTGAATAACCTTGCTCCTTTCACAATTGCGCTGCTGCTCGGTGTGACCGCGCTGATCGGGTTGGTAATACCCTTCGCCACGGGCCGATCGCTGCGGCCACTCGGCGCGCTTTCCGATCTAGCCGAGCGATTTGCAATGGGAGATATGAACGCCCGAGTGCGGGTCGAGCGCGAGGATGAAGTTGGTCGGCTGGCAAGAACTTTCAACCGCATGGCAGAGGAGCTCTCATCCCTATATCGTTCACTCGAGCAGCGAGTCGAAGACAGGACCCGGCAGATTCGAACGGCTTCGGAAGTTGCCCGTGACGCCGTTGCAATTCGCGACGTGGAATCCCTGCTGGATGAAACTGTAAACTTGATCACCGCTCGATTTGGCTTCTATCACGCTGGTGTCTTCCTGCTGGATAATGAACGTCAGCAGGCAAACTTGCGCGCCGCGTCATCCGAAGGTGGCAGGCGAATGGTCGAGCATGGTCACAGTCTGCCGGTAGGAAAAGTTGGTATCGTGGGCTACGTGACAGGCACTGGCAAGCCACGCATCGCGCTTGACGTCGGTACGGATCAAGTCCACTTCGCCAATCCAGACCTGCCTGAAACCAGGTCCGAGCTCGCGCTACCGCTCTGGTCAGGTGATGAGATTATTGGCGCACTTGACGTGCAGAGCAAGGATCCAAACGCCTTCGACGAGGAAGATGTCATCGTCCTGCAGACTATGGCCGACCAGCTCGCGGTGGCAATCGAGAACGCGCGCCTGATTACCGAATTGACCGATCTTTCATCGCTCAACCGGAAAGTGATCGATGTTTACTCAGCGCTGAATAAGCAGGTTGGTTACGATGCAATTCTCGCTCAGGCCAGCATGATCCTGAGGGAACAGTTTGGTTTCAACCGTGTCGCAGTCGGACTGGCAGGTCCGAATGAGATCATCGTCCGCAGTGCCGCAGCAGCGCAAGGCATCGAAGCAGCACCGCTCGGTATCCCGGTTCCGCTCGATCGTGGACCCCTTGGCCGGGCGATCCAATCTCGCCAACCAGTTGCAGTAACTGCACGCGGTGTCGAGGTTATCAGCTCCGATACCAACAGTGAGGCGCCGCTGACGACGATTGCAGTCCCGCTTATCAGCCGTGGCGTCGCACTTGGCGCGCTGGCAATTGAGAGTGGAAACCCAGAAGGACTGGGCAGCCAGGAAATCGAAATCCTGGAATTGATCGCCAGCCAGATCGCGGCCTCGCTTGAGAACGCACGCTTGAATGAGGAGACACAGCACAGCCTGGAACAGCTTGACCGGCTCTACCGCCGCCAGACAGCTGCTTCGTGGGAGGAGATGCTTCAGCTGTTGAACACCGATAAACTGACCACCCGCGCAGAGTTCAGCGGCCCGCGCTACCCTGAGGCTGTCGTCGATGGCGGCGACTTGCTAGAAGCGCTGATTGATGTCCGGGGCGAGAAGATCGGTAAACTGGACTTACTTGCCGAACGACCCGGTGATTGGACGGAGGACGATCGCACAATCGTACAAGCGGTTGCCGAGGAAGTCTCTGGGGCATTAGAGCAGATGCGGTTGTACGAGGAGGCACAGCGCCGAGCAACTCAGCTTCAAACTGCAGCCGAGATCGCTCGAGATGCAACCGGATTGCTGGATATCGCAACGCTGCTCAAACGTGGGGTCAACCTCATCCGGGACCGGTTCGGTTATGAACACGTATCCGTCTTCCTGCTCGATCCTGAAGGCACCTTTGCCGAGGTTCGGGAGGCGACGGGCGAGGCCGGAGAAGCGATGAAATCCACCCGGCACCGGCTTGCGGTTGGCTCGCAATCGATCGTTGGCCAGGTCACCCGCAAAGGGACGCCATACATCGCGAATGATGTCCAGGGCGATCCCTTTTACCGCCCACACGAACTTCTGCCTCAAACCCGTTCCGAACTGTGCCTTCCGCTAAAAGTCGGCCAACGCGTGATCGGAGTCCTTGACGTTCAACACAGGGAACGAAACGCATTTTCCGAAGATGACCTGGCAGTCTTACAGATTCTGGCAGATCAGCTTGCCGTGGCCATTCAAAACGCCCGCCTGTTCGAAGAGACGCTGGCGCGCGCCCGCCGTGAACAGACCGTACTCGAGCTGACAAGCGAAATTCGCGCCCAGACCGACACCGAGGGCATGCTTCAAACCGCGGTTAGCGAAATGCGCCGGACCTTTGGGGCACGCAAGGCGCGTATCCGCTTGTTTAATCAATCGACCGAGGATGAGGGTGACCAGGGTGGAGAATTGGGCGGCAATGGAAACCCGGGGACGAGCCGTTGAGAGGCGGCAATCATCGACGAATACAATGAGGCCTGATGACGCACATTATCGCAATCGCTAACGCAAAAGGCGGAGTAGCGAAAACGACGACAACGCTCTCACTTGGTGCCATGCTTGCCGAAGCAGGCCAGCAGGTATTACTTATCGACCTTGATCCCCATGCCAACCTCACGATCTCCCTGGGTATGCGGCCGCCATCGCTCGAGAGAACCATCGCTGATGTCCTTCTGGGAGCCAGAAATCTGGACGAAGTGTTTTACTCGACGACCCAGGAAAGGCTGCAGCTCATTCCGTCAAATCACGATCTGCAGCTTGCCGAATCTCATTTGATCGTCCGCGAGAATTACGAGATGATACTGAGCGAAGCATTGAAGACCACTCCGGGCTTTGATTCAATCCTTCTAGACTGCCCACCCACGCTTGGTACTCTGACGCACAACGCCCTATCAGCGGCTGACCTGCTGATCATTCCGACTCAACCAGAATTTTTTTCGGCCCATGCTCTACGCGATATGCTGAACATGATCTTGACGATCCGCGCTCGCTACAACCCCAGGCTGCGTTACCGCATCCTTCTCACCATGCTGGATCGTCGGAACCGGATTCATGGCGACCTGGCCGGGCAGATCCGCACGGCATTCAATCAGGCAACGTTTTCAACCGAGATCGAGATTGACACCAAACTACGGGAAAGTCCTGTGTTCGGCAAACCAATCAACCAATATGCCCCCAACAGCAGGGCTTCCCTCCAGTACCGTGAGCTTGCACAGGAGTTGGGAAAGACATTCCATGAGCTCAGATAAGAGTATCCGCAGTCGGATCGAATCGCTCTTCGCCGGCCTCGCAGAATCGATCCCGGGCACGGGCCGACTCTCACCTGACCGCCGCCCTGGTCCAGATCTTCCCCGGGCGGAAGGATGGCTCTGGGAATTGGACCTTGAGGGCAGGTTTACCTGGTGCAGCCCGGAAGTAAAACGCGTGCTCGGCTGGTCTGGTGATGAGATGCTCGGTAAGACCTTCGCCGACATTGCCAAGGTTGACGGCGAACTCGAAGCACTCAAGAAATCAATTGATGACAAACAACCGATCGAGCGGACTCGTCTGACGATCAAGGCGAGCAGCGGCCGTACTCTCCAAACCCTGCTCCAGGCCATGCTTCGCAGCGACGCCACGGGTCAAACAATTGGATACCGCGGGATGGCGCAGATCATTCCAGTTGAAGGACCGAGGGAGAAAAGCCCCTGGGTAGTCACCCTACCCACTCCGCCAGAACAGGTTGATGCGAGCTCGGTTCCAATGCGGGCAGCAACATGGGGTGATGTTCTCGGATTTGAAGCCGATTCAAACCAAATACGTCCGCTTTTGGCACCAGATATTCTGCCGCCATCGGAACAAGATCGTGTTTCAGATAAACTCATCACCCCACTGCGCGTCGGTGACCAGGTCATTGGAATGATCGAACTCGATCAGAAAGAGGATGGCAGTCCTTGGAGCGATGAAGAACGTGCTCTCGCTCAGGCCGTTGCGCAGGAATTTGCCGTTTCACTGCAGGACGCCCGCTCCTACCAGCTGACCCAGCAAGCCCTGGTTGAAATGCGGGAAGCCGATCGATTGAAGAGCCAGTTCCTGGCGAATATGAGCCACGAGCTGCGAACCCCATTGAACTCGATTATCGGATTCTCGCGAGTGATTTTAAAAGGTATCGATGGTCCGATTTCCGAAAACCAAGAACAAGATCTGAACGCGATTTACAACGCCGGCCAACACCTACTGGGATTGATTAACAACATCCTCGATCTGTCCAAGATCGAAGCAGGAAAGATGGAATTGGCCTTCACCGAGGTCGATCTGGCCGAGATCATTCGGGTTGTCATGGCGACCGCCGTCGGACTGGTGAAGGACAAACCGATTGAGCTGATCGTCGACGTCCCAGAGGATCTTCCTGCCGTCCAGGCGGACAGCATCCGCATTCGTCAGGTGCTCTTGAATCTCGTCTCAAACGCTGCCAAATACACTGAGGAAGGACACATCGGGGTCTCGGCCCGCACGATTCGCCGAGCTGGCCAGTCCGAAATTGTCATCGCAGTTTTCGATACAGGTCCTGGCATCGCTCCTGAAGACCAGGAGAAAATTTTCGAACCGTTCTCACAAGTTGACGCATCACCCACCAGGAAGACGGGTGGGACAGGCTTAGGGCTTTCGATCAGCCGGCACCTGGTTGAGCTCCATGGCGGGACGATCTGGGTTGAAAGCATTCCCGGTGAAGGTAGCACCTTCGCTTTTACCCTGCCCTACCACCCGGGAGCCGCAAGGGACGAAGCCCGCACGACATCAATTCTCATCGTGGATCACGCTCCTGCCCATGTCGAACACTACCGTAGGTTGTTCGAGCACTCCAGCTACGAGCTTGAAGTGTTGCTGGAACCTGATCGGCTGCTGGATTTTATCAACGCTAACCGGCCTGAATGTCTGCTGCTCGATCTGTTGGGGGATCCCGGTGTCTGCATGGATTTAATCGCCGCGCTGAAATGCGAGCCATCCACTCAGGACATCCCGGTGCTGCTCAGCGACCTCGATTTAAACCGTTCGTCGGGCGTGATGCTGGATGTAGACAATTACCTCACCTTGCCGGTCCAGGCCGAATCGCTGCTGAACGCGTTCTCGCCGCACCGGCGGGAGCATGGGCTGCGCAAAATCCTGATCAGCTCGGAAAACGCGGCGGTCGTAGAAAGCGTCAAACGCGCTCTTCAAGACCACCCCGGACTGACGATCTCTACAGCAGGTGATGCACCCGAAGCAATCGTCGCGCTCAGCCGGGGTAACCCGGATCTTCTCTTGCTCGATCTCACCCTTCACGATGCAGGAGCCCTCGACGTGTTGGCGGCGAGGGAAGACACCTCCAACGAGAAGCCCTATCCGGTATTTGCCCTGCTGCCAGACGAAATTCGAGACGAAGCTCGTGAACATCTTGAACGGTTTATCTACCAGCTGCGAGACCGCAATATGCAAAATGAAACGGTGTTCTACGAACAGGTCCGCAGCAGGGTTTCACAACTTCTGCAGCCAGGTTCGCCAAGCCCATGAGCCGGCCGAATGCGTGCCAGTTTCAATCATAACCGCTTTGACAATCAAGGGAGCGAGCAATGGATGAGTTCATAATTCGCTGCCTTGATTGCGGCAAGGAAGAGCGCTACGCTCCACTGAAGCTCCCATGCCCTGCATGCGGCAGCGAATGGCGGGAGGCGCGCTACGATTTATCTACGGTGCGCAGGATCTGGCAAGACAACCTCCACGCCCGTCCTTTTGATCTGTGGCGCTACCACGAGCTCCTTCCACTTTCGAAAGACCCTCCCACCCGACGAATTGGGGGCACTCCACTTTACCCAGCCCCTAACCTGGCAGGAATGCTTGGATTAAAAAAACTCTTCATCAAAGATGAGCGGTTGAACCCAACCGGTTCCTTCAAGGACCGCCAGGCAGCCGTTACGGTTAAAGCCCTGAGTGAACATGGCATTAAAGAAGCGGTCGTCTGCTCCACCGGCAACGTTGCGATTGCCTTCGCTGCTGCTTGCGCACGCGCCGGTATCCGCCTGTGGGCATTCCTCACCAGCCTGGTACCGGCGGAAAAGATGCACGAGGTAGCAATTTATGGCACAGAGATCATCAAGGTTACAGGAACCTATGATCAAGCCAAGCAGCTTGCAGCCCAGTTCGCCCTGAGCCGGGGTTTATATCTCGATCGGGGAGCCCGCAGCCTTCCCGGCGTGGAATCGATGAAGACCATCGCCTTCGAGATAGCAGAACAACTGGAGTGGAACGCACCGGATTGGTATCTTCAACCCGTCAGTGGAGGATTAGGACCCTACGGGGTGCAGAAAGGCTTTGCCGAACTTCAAGAACTGGGTTTGATCGAAGCCATGCCTGCGATCGGTGTGATTCAAACGGAAGGTTGTTCTCCGATGGCAACTGCCTGGCAGCTTGGGCGATCTCAAGCAGAACCCGTGCTTGCTCCAACGACGTATATCACCACGCTCACCACAGGCGATCCGGGCAGGACTTATACCCTGCTCCGAGAACGTATGCTCGCAGGTGGTGGTGGAACGATGACCGCGGTCTCGGACGAAGCCGCATATCGTGCGCTGCATCTGTTGGCTAAAACCGAAGGCTTGTCGGTCGAAGCCGCCGCGGCAGCAGGCGCAGCGGGCTTGATCCAACTGGCCGAGAAGGGCATCTTCAACCCTGACGATGTGGTCGTGCTGAACTGCACCGGGCATACCACGCCGGTTGAAGACCGTCTTCTTGCCCCTGATTGGGCTACTGATATCCAGCTTGAAACCCAAGGTGGGGCACCGCGCGATGGACTGCTGGCTGCTTTAGCTTCGATCGACCAGCGGCGTCTGAGCCGGGTGCTGATTGTGGATGATCAGCCCGATGCCCGGCGCCTGATACGCCGGGTGTTGGAAGCGCGCGGCAGATACAACATCGATGAGGCCGGCACAGGCATACAGGCATTAGAAATTGTAGATCAACAAGTGCCCGACTTGATCCTGCTGGATTTGATGATGCCCGAGATGGACGGCTTTTCACTGCTCGAAAAAATCAAGTCCCGTCAACACACGCATAATGTCCCGGTCATCGTTGTCACGGCGAAAGAACTTAGTTCCGATGAATGGCACAAGCTTGATGGCAAAATCGAACGTCTGATCACCAAGGGCAATTTTCTCAGCGATGAACTGATCGCGGAGATTGAACACATGCTCAACCCGCAAGACACCTAGGGCGGAGGACAGATCTGAAACAGCGCGGCGCGCCGTACGCTCTCGCCTCAGCAATCCTGCTTGGCATAACCCCGATATTCGGCAAAATGGCGATCAGGGTTGGCTTGAATCCGCTCGTCCTGGTCGCTGGACGGACAGCGGGAGCAACAATCCTGCTGCTGCTTGTGATGCTGATCTTCAGCCGACGTTATCTCACGATTTACCCGGTGGGGTTGGCCGGATGCCTGCTCGCCGGAGCCCTGAACGGGATCGGCTCTCTATTTTATTATGCCTCCCTGGTACGCATCGATGCCGGCCTGGGACAGCTGCTCTTCACGCTTTACCCGATCCTTGTTGCCCTCCTGCTTTATCTCGATGGACGGAAACCCTCTACGCTCACTGTTCTGCGGCTCATCCTTAGCCTGCCTGGTATTTATCTGCTCACTCAGGCAAACCGGCGCGGTGTCGACCTGACAGGAATGGCCTTCATGCTGGTCGCAGCCTTGCTTTATGCACTGCACATTCCGATCAATCAGCGTGTGCTCTTTGAGGCCCCCGCCCCAACCGTAACGCTCTATACCCTGCTCGCCATGACCGTTGTTGTCGTGCCAGCCTCGCTCTTGTTCACGCACGACCCATTTGCCTTCCCGCCTGCCTCCATCAATCCATTGTTAGGGCTGACAGTGGTGACGTTTCTCTCGCGCTTAACTTTGTTCGCCGGGGTGAAATTGATCGGCGGGGTGCAGACCTCGCTCTTTGGCCTGGCGGAGCTCCTGGTAACAATCGTTTTAGCCCAATGGATCCTGGGCGAAAACCTTTCCATGCAGCAGTGGGCTGGCGCCGTAATCCTGGTAGCCACGCTTGTGCTGGCGGCGGTTGATCGAACTCCACCAACCCCATACCGCTTCCGGGGATGGCTCTACTGGCTGCGCTCCCCACTCAGCGATGCCAGCAGCATCGCCTCGGAAAAGGGTGAAAATTGATCACGGATTGATCCGCCTGGTCTTGAAATCCGCCTGTGCTATACTCGCGTGCGGCCCTCAATCCAGGTACCATCTCAGGAGAGCACAATGCGCCATTTCCTTTCGATTGCAGATCAAAGTCCGGCTGATCTGACAGATCTGCTCAAGCTTGCACACGACCTGAAACAGTCCTGGCGTGCCGGAGGAAATAATCCCTTGTTGAAAGACAAGGTGCTGGCGATGGTGTTCCAAAAACCGAGCCTGCGCACCCGGGTTTCATTCGATATGGCGATGCGTCACTTAGGCGGTGATGCTCTCTACCTTTCCCCCGCAGAAATTGGATTGGGCCAGCGCGAATCGATCGCCGATGTAAGCCGGGTGCTCTCGGGCTACGTTGATGCGGTCATGGCGCGCGTCTTCGACCATCAGCATATTCTCGAGCTGGCTGCCCACGCAAGTGTCCCGGTTATCAACGGGCTCAGTGACTATAACCACCCCTGCCAGGCCATGGCTGATGTCCTCACGATCCAGGAACGCCTGGGGGAACTGAAGGGGTTGAAGGTAACATTTGTCGGTGACGGGAACAATGTCGCCGTCTCACTGCTCTTTGCCTGCGTTAAGCTTGGTATGCATTTCACCCTGGCAGCGCCTGAAGGCTACCAGCTTCCTGAAAGCGTGCTCGAACAAGCCCGGGGCTTTGCGGACGAGACTGGCGCGACGTTCCGCACGATTCGCGATCCACAGGAGGCGGTCAAAGACGCAAATGTAATCTATACGGACACCTGGATCAGTATGGGCCAGGAGGAAGAGGCTGAGCGTCGTAGGAAGGTCTTCCCACCCTACCAGGTCAACGACGGGCTCGTTCAAAAAGCGAACTCGGGGGTCATCGTGCTGCATTGTCTGCCAGCGCACCGGGGCGAGGAAATCACCGACGCAGTCGCTGACGGCAGCCATTCTGCGATTTTTCAACAGGCAGAAAACCGGATGCATGCGCAGAAGGCAATTCTGGTCCATCTGCTGGTTGAATAACGTCCACCCCGCATCTCTTTCAAGTGCGGCCATCCTAAAGCCCGGCGCGAAGCAGGAGAACCGATAATGGATATAGGCATCCCTAAGGAACGGAGACCGTTCGAGTATCGGGTTGGCTTACCTCCCGCGGGAGTGAATCTCTTCCGTAAATTTGGGCACACGGTCTATGTTGAGGCGAATGCCGGAGAGGGTGCTGGATTTACGGATGATGAATATACCGGAGCCGGCGCTAAAGTCGTTTACACCCCTGAAGAGGCATTCGGCCGCGCTGAACTGGTGCTGAAGTTTGCCCGCCCGCTTCATGACGAGCTGGAGATGATGCAGCAGGGTTCTACCTTCGCTGGTTTTCTCCACCTCGCCGCTGCACGTCAGGACAAGATTGATGCCATGCTGAGCAAGGAGCTGACCGCCCTTGCTTACGAGCAAATTGAAGAATCAGACGGCTATAAGCCCGTGCTTTCACCTCTCTCACAAATCGGCGGGCGGATGGCAGCCCAGATTGCCGCGCGCTTGATGCAGAACGATCATGGGGGTCGCGGCATCCTGCTGGGTGGCGTTGCGGGAGTTCCGCCAGCTGAAGTCGTCATCATTGGCGCCGGCACGGTCGGCGCGACCGCCGCAGATACCTTTATTCGCCTCGGAGCACACGTCACGGTGCTTGATGTCAACCTGCGCCGCCTGCAGCAGTTGATGGAAAGGACCAATTACCCGGTCGTAACGATGCTGGCCACCTCCCACAACATTGAACGGACCTGTGCCTATGCCGATGTCCTGGTCGGCGCGGTTCTCGTTCCAGGCGCACGGGCACCGATCGTGCTTACACGGGAGACGGTGCGCAAGATGAAGCCTCGCTCGCTGCTGATCGATATGAGCATTGACCAGGGAGGCTGTTCGGAAACCTCCCGACCAACCAACCATGGAAGTCCGACCTACGAGGAGGAAGGCGTCATACATTACTGCGTCCCCAACATTTCTGGCGTCCTGGGCCGAACGGCCTCTCACGCGCTCTTCCTGGGGGCCTATCCTTACCTGGCTGGAATCGCCGAGCACGGCATCGAGAGCGCTCTGGATCGCATGCCCGCACTGGAGCGCGGTTTGAATACCATGGCCGGGCAGGTTGTTCATCTCTCACGCCTGGTTGGCATTCGGGGATACGACGAATGAGCTGGCTGACGCAATACGAATCCCGCTTGACGACAGCCGAGGTAGCCGTCGAATCGATCCAGTCCGGTATGCGGGTTTTTCTCACCGGCAACTGCTCAGTACCCCAAAAACTCCTGGGAGCGTTGACCGCCCGAGCAAAGGACTTAAAGGACGTCGAGATCGTACAGGTGCTTACCGTCGGAGATGCACCGCATGCGGACCCGTCGATGGAAGGGCACCTGCGGATCAATACCCTTTTTATCAGTCCTAACGTGCGTCAGGCGGTCCAAGAAGGCCGGGCTGATTTTACCCCGGTCCTGCTATCCGAGGTGCCGCTGCTCTTCAAGGAGGATGTCCTGCCGCTAGATGCGGTCTTGATCCAGGTATCACCGCCCGACGAACATGGCTTCTGCAGCCTGGGGATCGAAGCTGGGTTGGTGAAGACGCCATCTCAGGTTGCCCGGTTTGTGATCGCCGAGGTCAACGAACGAATGCCACGCACCCTCGGAGATTCATTCATCCACGTGTCGAAAATCGATTTTGCTGTGCCGGTCAATTATCCCCTGGCAGAACTGCCGATGGGCCAGACGAACGAGCTCAGCATGAAAATAGGAGAACACATTGCCGAGCTTATCGAAGATGGCTCCACAATGCAGATGGGCATAGGAGCAATCCCGGACGCGGTATTGAATTTCCTTGGAGATAAGCATCATCTCGGCGTGCATACCGAGCTTTTTTCAGACGGCGTCATGCGCTTGATCGAAGAAGGCGTGATAACCAACGAACGAAAGACGCTGCACAACGGTAAGATCATAGCCGGATTTATTCTTGGATCGCAGCACCTCTACGATTTCGTTGATGATAACCCGATCGTCGAGCTGCACCCGACGGAATATGTCAACGACCCCTTCGTGATCGCGCAGAATGAACGCATGGTTTCCATCAACTCCGCCATCGAGATTGACCTGACCGGTCAAGTCTGTGCCGACAGTATTGGACCTAAATTGTATTCAGGCGTCGGCGGGCAGCTCGATTTCGTGTATGGCGCCGCCCGCAGTAAGGGCGGCAAACCAATTATCGCCCTCCCCTCCACAGCAAAACCTGGAGGTGGTGAGCAAATCAGCCGGATCGTACCGATGCTCAAGCAGGGTGCGGGAGTTGTTACGACCCGCAACCATGTACACTACGTTGCCACCGAATTCGGCGTCGTCCAGCTTTACGGAAAGACCATCAAGCAGCGCGCCCGGGCTCTGATCTCCATTGCGCACCCAGATTTTAAGTCGGAACTCGAACAGCAGGCGAAAGTGCTGAATTACCTATGATTCGTCGAGCCAAGATCATCGCTACCCTGGGGCCTGGCACGCGGGAGCCCGACTGCCTCGATGAGCTGGTCAGGGCCGGCCTGGATGTCGCCAGGCTGAACTTTTCGCATGGGAGTCACGCTGAACACGCGGCCTTCATCCAACGTTTAAAGGGGATACGCGAGGATGGCCAGCAGCCGATCGGTATCCTGCAGGACCTTCAAGGGCCGAAACTTCGAACCGGGATGCTACATGGCGGCGATCCGGTCTTTCTTGTAACGGGTCAACAGCTCACGTTGACCACCGAACCCGTCGAGGGAACCCAAACGCTGGTCAGCGTGAACTACGAGCCGCTGCCGGATGAAGTCAACCCCGGCGACCGCATCCTGATGGATGATGGCCGCATCGAGCTACGCGTGCAGCAAATAACAGGCAAGGAGGTAATCACTGAAATCGTCAACGGAGGCTTACTGGGTAACAGAAAGGGGATCAACCTTCCCGGGGTTCGCCTCTCGGCTCCAAGTCTGACTGAGAAGGATCTCGATGATCTGCGGTTCGGGCTCGAACATGGGGTGGACGCCGTTGCGCTGTCTTTTGTCCGAAGTGGAAAAGACATGCAACAGCTGCTGGAAAAGATCGACAACCTGAAACCCGATGGGCCGCGGCCGTTGATTATCGCCAAGCTCGAACGTCCGGAAGCCGTGGACCATCTTGATGAAATACTGGATGCCAGTGACGGGGTTATGGTTGCGCGCGGGGATCTGGGAGTTGAAGTCAGCCCGGAACGAGTCCCCTCTCTGCAGAAATTGATCATCCATCAAGCACGATCGAGGCAGAGATTCGTGATTACCGCGACGCAGATGCTTGAATCGATGATAGAAAATCCACGACCAACGCGGGCCGAGGCCTCGGATGTCGCAAATGCCGTTTTCGATGGCAGTGACGCACTGATGCTCTCTGGAGAAACCTCAATCGGTAAATACCCGGTTGCCGCCGTGGAGACGATGGTACGCATCATCCTGGATGCCGAAGCTCATGCGGTTGAATGGGGTTTGGTGGTCTCGAACGTGAACCAAATTACCGCCGACGATGCCGTCGCGACGACTCACGCAGCGCGAGCACTGGCCCAGGATCGAGGCGTAGCCGCGGTCGCGGTGTTTACCCGCTCTGGCCGCACAGCCCGCCTGATGGCCAACGCCCGCCCCCGGGTTCCAATTCTCGCATTTACACCGGAGGCTGAAACGCACGCTCAGCTTGCACTCTCCTGGGGCACCATACCCTACCTGATCCCGAAAGCGAACAGCGTCGAGGAAATGATCGAGCATGTACGGATTGCATGCCAGAAGAGTGATCAGGTGCGTGGTGGCGAGCAGGTCGTGATGGTCGCCAGCTTGCCGGTAGGAGAGATGGGGCTGCCGAATTTTGTACTTCTGCTTGAGATTTAGCTCCGTTGCACGGATGGACTAGGCTTGCCAGGGTTAGATCGGCAAATGACCAGTCAAGATGTGCATGTTCACTTTCTAAGCAGCCACAGCACACGGTCGTACGAGATCACGTAATGGATTGCCACGAGGGCGGCGAAGATCCAGCCGAGGGACTTCGTCCCGGCAAGGATCAACAACCACGAAGCGCTGGCGAATAAGACCAACTCCAGCAGAAGACGAAGAACACCGGGGATCGGGACGGGGACATCCCCCCGGTGCATCGGTTCGTCCGGTACGCGGAAGGTTCCCCAAATTACAGCTGCCGCCAGAGGCAACCCAATCCCCAACGCCACGCGCCAGATGTCGTCGAATACTGTCCACCCCCAGTAGCCCAATGCAATCACGGCAGTAAGTTCAAGCATAAAACGAAAACCAAGATTTATTGAATTCCATCCCATATCATGCTCCATCAACAACCGATTGATTCAGGGAACAATCTTACTTCGGCTTGAAATGCAGGATGCGAACGCATCACGCAGCGCAGGGCACGTTCTTCCTTATGGAATAGGATCTAGGATCGGAGAAGAGGATCAAGCAGCTCGACCAATTGCCGGGACACATTCTCGATTGAGCCTTCGAGCCGTTTACGCCGACGATCACGCACGTCGGCCTCTCGCAGACCCGTCACTGCGGTTGGCGAGCCACTCAGGCCAACACGTGCCGCGTCGGTCTCTAGGTCTTCTGGCCCCCATACTGTCATTGGCACCTGCTCGAACGCCCACGCTTTGCGATCATAATCCATGAAGCGCGGTTGATTGGCCGCACTCTTTACGCTCAGAACGGCCGGCATTTGACCGCGTACCAACGATCGGCCGTGAGACTCGCGTGTTACGAGAATGCCCTCCTCACTGTCTTCTAACCTGGCTTCGACCGCCAGCGATATCAGCGGCCAGCCAAGCCATTCGGCCAGGCCGGCTGGGACCTGACCGGTCGCTCCATCGCTCGATTCTTCCCCGCAAACGACGAGATCGACATGGCCAAGCTTCTTCACTGCACTGGCGAGCACATACGTGGTCGCCAGTGTGTCGGCGCCGGCAAAGGAGCGGTCGCTCAACAAATAGAGCCCATCGGCGCCCATAGCTAGACCGACTCGCAAGAGCGGCTCGAAAAAAGGTGGACCCATCGATACAATCGACAAACGCGCTGCCGATTGATCCTTCAATTGCAGAGCAAGCTCGATGGCATTCAAATCTGGAGGGTTGATTTCAGAACGGGCTTGCTCCCGCCGGATGAGCATCGTCTTCGGATCAACCTGAATTTCCTCTGGCTTTGGAGTCACCTTCATGCAGACGACAATATGGAGTTCAGGCATGAGCTCGCTCCCGATGCGCTTCTAGTTCTCTTCTTAAAGCTGGGATGAACTCCCGGACATCGGCGATGATGCAGTAATCGGCGTACTCAAAGATTGGAGCATCGGGATCGCTGTTTACAGCGATGACGAGATCGGCTTTCTCAATGCCAACAATGAAATGAAACGCGCCGCTGATGCCAAAACAGAATGCTACCTTCGGCCGGCAGACAACCCCAGTTTGCCCAATCTGGCGTTCGCGCTCGATATAGCCATCGTCGACCGGTGGCCGCGTACCTCCGACCTCTCCGTCCAACAGTTCCGCAAGCTGGTGTAGCGATTCGAAATCGCCTTCCATGCCCCGGCCACCACAAATCAGGATGTCGGCCTGGGTTAGATCTACGCCGGCCTGTTCATCATGCTCCAAGACGGTCGTTTTGCGGGTATTCTCTCTCAAATTAGTGGCTATGCGCAATACTTCGCCTGAACGCGAAGGATCTGCACCCAGGAGTGGAAAAACGCCCGGCCGTACCGTTGACATCTGCGGACGGCGCTGCGGGCATTCGAGCAGCGCGACGATACCGCCACCAAAACCAGTCACCTCGCTGATGAGCACCCCACGATCGGAATCGAGCAGTAAATCTGTGCAATCCGCATTCAAACCAGTCTGCAGTCGCACGGCCAGCCTTCCAGCCAGATCACGTCCATCATGTGTAGCCCCGAGAAGAAGGATGGCAGGTTTGCCTTCGAAAATAGCTCCGTAAGCGGCATCCGTAAAGGTTTCGAGGTTGAACTCCGCAAGTTGCGAGTCTTCGATCAGACGAACCTCGTCCGCACCGTGTCTGATCGCTTCCCGCGCCAGATGCTCCAACGCCTCACCCAGCAACAGTCCGACAACATCCATGCCTGCTTCGACTGCCAGGCTGCGTGCCTTTCCAAGCAGCTCGAGCGAAACGCTGGCCAGTTTACCCTGGCGATGCTCAAGGTAAATCCAAATGCTCGCGGCGGCCTCCCCAACCTCATACCCTTTATCGGGCAGTACGAGCCCTTTTCTGCGAGTCATGCTTTCTCCAGATAACGGGCTGCGATTTCAACCACATCCAGCACGGGCATCTGGGCGCCTGCCAGAACCTTCATGCTATCCTCAAGACAGGAGATGCACAGCGGGCAGGCCGTTACAAGCATCTCCGCACCACTCGCCTGCGCCTGCTGAACTCGAAGATCACCAAACCGCTCACCGGGTGGTGTCTCGAGATACATTCGGCCACCCCCGCCCCCACAGCAAAGGGCATCTTCACCCTCCGGCATCAGCGCGAGCAATTCCAGGTTCGGGACGGAATTTAAAATATCCCGTGGGGCCTGATACTCTCCACTCCCCCTGCCCAGCAGGCAGGGATCGTGGTAAGTGACCCGGATCGGATCTCCAGTCTTAAAACTTAGCTGGCCTTTATCAATCAGATCTGCGACGAACGTTGTTATGTGCTGAACCTGAAGGTTGCCACCTAATGCTGGATATTCGTGGGCGAACATATCATAGCAGTGAGGTGAAAGAGCGACGATGCGCTGCACGCCATGTACATCAAACGTCGAAAGCGCCTGTCGAGCCATATCTTCGAAAAATGGGCGGTGGCCCAGCCGCAGGACCGATTCACCACAGCATGGTTCGTTCAAGCCGAGCACACCGAAGGAGACCTGCCCTGCCCGAAGCACGCGCACAGCTGCGCGAGCGACCTCCTGTGCCCGGCGATCATACGACGAGGTACAACCAACATAAAGCAGCCATTCGTGCTGTGCTGGATCGAAATCAGGAAGATCGAGGCCGGCAGCCCAGTCCATGCGGGCGGAAGGCGGCTGCCCGAGCGGGTTGTTGTTCCAGTAGCAGGACCACAACACGGAGGGAAGTGAATGCAGGTGAACCCGCCTGCGCCAGAGCAGGTAGCGCAGTCCCCGGATCACCTCGCTGATTTCAACGCCGCGTGGACATGACGCTTCGCACTGCAGGCAGGCGCTGCAAAGCCAGAGTGACTCGAGCTCATGCAGCTGCCCCAGCTGGGCTGCCCGCAGAACTCCACGAACACTGAAGCCCTGCTCCCGTGCAACACCCCAGGGGCAGATTGCTGTACATACCCCGCACTGAAAGCAAGGTGCTGCCGCTCCATTTGTGAGCTCGAGCAGCTCCTGACACATACTGTCGTCAAGTGTAAAGGCTGTTGGACCTTCGGTCATTCCACGATTCCCGGTCGCTCAAATACGCCGCGCGAAAACGTGCTCGATCATTCTTCGACCTTCTGAACCTCATCTTCCATTCGCGTATGAATCACCCCATCCATCTCGGCGATCTTCTCTGCGAACTCTTTGCCTTCCGCAGCTGAGATCCAGCGCAGCTGGAGCCGCTCCGGTTTTATGCCCTTGCGTTCAAATTTCCGCTGCCAGTGATTGAAGCGCTTCTCAGTGAGCCGGTTGGCATAGTTGTAATGGCAATCAGAGCCGGTTTCTGTCAGGCGGCAGCCCGTTACCAGAACAGCGCCCGCACCGCGCTCGAAAGCGCGCTCGATAAACGCCTCCTCAAAACGGGCAGAACACATTGTCCGGACGATGCGTGCTGAAGTTGGATACTGCCGTTTTTCAATCCCGGCAAGGTCGGCTCCTGCATAGGAGCACCAGTTGCAGGTAAATACGATGCATTTCTCCTCAGGGCTGTTCTCGAGCGCCGCATCGACCTGGGAAAGGATCTGCTGCTTGGTGAAATACGGCATGTCGATCGCCGCGAAATTGCACTCGGCTGCGCAGGTGCCGCAGCCCATGCAAGCTGCCTCAAGGATTCGAACCTTGCCCTCTTTAACCGGACCGGTTGCTTCGATCGCACCGAACGGACACACTTTCACACAGCGCATGCAGCCGATGCACAGCTCAGGATCGACAACTGCGGTCAGCGGCTCTTTGGAAATTACCCCATGGGCCAGGAGCGCACCCGCCTTGCCGGCCGATGCCAGGGCCTGAGCAATCGATTCTCGTACATCTTTTGCACCCTGTGCCGCCCCGGCAAGGTAGATGCCCTGGCTGGCAGTTTCGGCCGGACCGAGCTTCGGGTGCAGCTCCATGTAGAAGCCATCTTCGCTGCGCGAAAGCTTGAGCTGCTCTGCAAGATTGTCCTGCGTCGGCTGCAGTCCCACGACGAGCACGAGCAAGTCCGTCGGAATGCGGATTCGGGCTTTGGAAATCTCGTCCGGAACTTCCAGATGACCGTCAGCGTAATCCAATACATCCTGCGGAGCCTGTTCACTGTCGTAGCGGAAGAACTGCACCCCGGCCCGCATTGCAGCTTCGTACAACTCCTCGGCCTGGCGGCTGTAGGTGCGGATATCCTTCGTAACGACACGCACCGTCTTCCCAGCCTGTCGCAGGTGCAAAGCCTGTTGAATCATCGAGGTACAGCAGTAGCGCGAGCAGCCTATCGATTCCTGGCGGGAACCGACGCACGAAATAAAAGTAATTCGTTCCGCATTAACTCCGCTCAAAAGCATCGCTTCCAGCTCGAGATTGGTAATGACTGTTGAATCCGTGCCATGTCCGAACTCAGCGGGCTCATATGGCCTGGCTCCGGTCGCCATGACCACGGCTCCCACCTCGAGATCCTTGCCATCGCTCAGGTGCGTCTGGAAACTGCCCACCACCCCGCCGATTGTTTCGACCTGTGTGCCGAGATGGACTTTAACACTGCTCCGCTTCAGCTCACGCTTCTTCGCCTTGAGCAGATCCGCAGCACGGATTCCGGAAGGTGCGAGGATATCCAGCTGCCGGAGCAAGCCGCCCAGCTCAGATTCACGCTCGACTAGATCTGTGGAAAAACCCTGCCGCGCGAGGGCCACGGCTGCGTTCATCCCGGCCACGCCGCCGCCGATGACCAGCGCCCGCTGAGTAAGCGGCAGCTCGCGGACATCGAGCGGGACAAGCAACCGTGCCTTCTCGACCGCCATAGACACCATGTCCTTGGCTTTTTCCGTCGCAGCTGCCTTCTCGTGCTTGTGCACCCATGAATCCATATTGCGAATATTCGACATCTCAAGCAGGAAAGGATTCAGACCAGCCCGGACCATAACCCCGCGGAAGATCGACTCATGGGTTTTCGGGGAGCATGCTGCGATGACTACCCGGTTGACGTTGTGTTCGCGGATCGCGTCTTCGATTTCTTTCTGCGTGTTGCCAGCGCAAGAGAACATCTGATTCGAGGCAAAGACCACGTCTGGAAGTCCTTGCGAATACGTAACCACTTGTTCGACATCGATCACGCCGGCAATGTTCGAACCGCAGTGGCAGACAAAAACCCCCACACGCGGTGTCTCGATATCCTCCATCGGCTCGATTTCGGGTGTGGCGTGCCAGCGGCGCTCATCGATATACGAGAGCGCGAGCGCCGCTGCTCCACTTCCTTCGGCGACGCTGTCGGGTATATCCTTTGGGCCACCCACACACCCGGCGGCGAAAATGCCCGGCCGAGTGGTTGCGATTAACCCTGCCAATTCCTCAACGGCGAGGAGGAATCCATCCTCATCCACCTCAATTCCCAGACGGCCGGCGAGATCTGCCAGGCCTTCCTGAGGCAGCACGGCGTTTGCTAGCACGACCATGTCAAATATATCGGTCCTGCGGACACCGGCCTGGGTGTCTTCGTAAAGTACGGAAATTGAGCCCTTCCCATTCGGCTGAATACGCGCTGGCCGGCCGCGGATGTACTTCGCACCCTCGTCCTGCGTGCGCTGTCGGAAACCATCGAAGCCTTTTCCATACGCCCGTAGGTCCATATACATAACGCTGACGTCTTCCACACCATGATCGAGAGCCTGGTAGGCGTGCTTGAGCGAATACATGCAGCAGAAGCGCGAGCAGTACCTAGCGTGTCGCTGATCACGTGAACCTACGCAGAGCACGAAGAGCAGTTTGTGCGGGTGATGTCCATCCGAAGGACGAAGGATCTCGCCTCCGGTCGGACCGGCCGAATTGACCAATCGTTCGAACTCGAGTGCGGTGAGTATGTCGGGATGCTCGCCATAGCCCCATGTTCGCAGTTTTCTTGGGTCAAAGCTGTCGTAGCCGACGGCTACGATCACCGCGCCGACCTTGCGCTCCACGACCTCCTCGTGCGGCATCATGAAGTCGATTGCGCCCGGCGGGCAGACGTCGCTGCAGCGGCTGCACGGGTTGTAATTCGGGGGTTGGTTCAGGCAGTGTTCCAGGTCAATCAAGTAAGCGCCGGGGACGCTCTGCGGAATGGGCGTGTAGATCGCCTTGCGTGCCGCCATGCCCGAATCGTATTCATTCGGCAGGACGACCGGACAGGCCAGGGCGCACTCCCCACAGCGGGTGCATGCGTCGGTGACAAATCGTCCTCGCTGGCGGATGAAGGCCGTGAAATTTCCTGCTTCGCCTTCCAGTCTCTCCAGTTCAGCGAGCGATAGGATCTCGATATTCGGGTGAAGATCGACCTCCGACATCTTCGGCGCTTCGATGCAGATCGAACAGTCGAGCGTTGGGAAGTTTTTATCGAGCACAGCCATAATGCCACCAATGGTCGGCTGCTTCTCGACAAGCACCACCTGCGCGCCGGCATGCGCCAGGTCGAGTGAGGCTTGAATCCCGGCGATCCCTCCGCCCAGCACGAGCACTGTATCACTCATGCAACCCCCTCCAGCTGACCCTGACTGATCCCGAGTCTCAAGGCTTCCAGATTGAGGGGGAGCACGGACTGTTTCACGGTCGTTTGGATGGCCTTCTCGAGCGCTTCGAAGGTAACGATACCTGTGGTTTCGCACAAGAAGCCCAGCATGACAACGTTCGCCACGATTCGACGGCCCAGTCCTTCAGCCAATTCAGAAGCGTTGACCGCAAGGACCGAATCACCTGCCCGCGGTGTCACCAGGCCACTGTCAATCAAAACGCGCGCATCAGGAATCGTCTCATCGCGATAACGCGTATAGCCCTCCTGAGAGAGCGCCACAAAGATATCGGCCCGTTGAACGAAGGGATAAGCAATGCTGTGATCTGCGACGACGATGTTCGACGAAGAGGCGCCCCCACGGGCTTCCGGCCCGTAGGATTGAGTCATGACCGCCTCAAGATCAAGGTAAAGCGATAGCGCCTTGCCCAACAAGTAACCGGCCAGCACAACGCCCTGACCACCGAAACCCGAAATCCGGATCTCGTGTCTCATGCCGACCCCTCCAGCTTGATGGGCTGATATTGAGGGGCATCGCGGTCCACGAACCGGCCGACATAAATTGGCCGGTCGCCGTGCAGATCGATTCCGAGCTGATCCAGTTCGACCCCGCTGGCAATCTCGCATCTTTCCCGGTACAGCTCCAGCTCGTCGATTGCATCAGCCAGCTTGTTCGAACGCCCAAACCCGATCGGGCAAGGAACCAGGACCTCGATGAACGAGAACCCGGGTTTTCGAAACGCGTAAAGGATGTCTTTGCGTACCTGGCGGACATGCAGCGATGTCCAACGGGAGACGAAGTTTGCTCCTGCAGCCGAAAGCAAATTTGCCAGGTTGAATGGAAGTTCAGGGCAACCGTACGGTGTCGTAGAAGTGCGTGCGCCTAGGGGTGTCGTCGGACCTGCTTGCCCACCGGTCATGCCGTAGTTGAAGTTGTTGGTGCAGATGACGGTCAGATCGATGTTACGCCTGGCAGCATGAATCAGATGGTTGCCGCCGATAGCCGCCAGATCGCCATCTCCGCTGAAGACGGTAACGTGCAGGTCTGGATTGGCGAGCTTGAGACCGATCGCGAAGGGGATCGCCCGGCCGTGGGTTGTGTGGTAGGAGTCCAGATTCATGTAGCCGGCGACGCGCCCTGAACATCCAATGCCGGAAACAACGACATGCCGGTCGACATCATCGCCCAGGAGTTGAATCGCATGGGCATAACAGCGCATGACCACCCCGATCCCGCAGCCCGGGCACCAAATATGCGGCATCCGGTCAGCACGGATCAAAGTATCGAGCGGGTGCTCATCGACCAGGATCGGAGCAACCAACTTAGCTTACCTCCCGTATCGCAGCCAGGATCGGATCCGGCGGCATCATCACACCCCCGGCATGATTTACACCGAGCACCGGTTTGTGCACATAGCGTTCAACTTCCGTAATCAATTGGCCCAGATTCATCTCTGGAATGACGTAAGCCTGTGCTTTCTCATCGATCTTCCGCAGCATGTCCACCGGGAAAGGCCAGATCGAGATCAGCCGCAGGAAACCCGCCTTGATACCGCCCTCGCGGGCATCCTTCACCGCACGCAGCGCTGAACGAGCCGTGCTTCCGAAAGAGATCACGACAATCGAGGCATCATCCATGAAGTACGATTCGGTGCGGATGAGCTGATCGGCGTTGCAGCGCACTTTCTCAACCAATCGAGTGACGAGTGCATGATGCACTTCGGGGGACATATCCGGATAGCCCTTCTCATCATGGGTCAGGCCGGTGAAGTGCAATTTGTACCCCTCGCCTGCATAAGCCATCGGCGGGACCAGATCTGCACCTTCAGCCAGGTATGGAAGGAAGTCTCCCTTAGGCTTTCCGTTCGGCCGTTTGCGTTCCCAATGAACGATTTCGGCAGCATCGGGAATGATTACGCGCTCGACCATGTGACCCACGACCTCATCCGCCATCAGCAGGACGGGGATTCGGAATCGATCCGCGACATTGAACGCGTGGATCGTCAGGTCAAATAGTTCCTGTGGGGACCATGGGCTGTAGGCTGCAATGCCATAATCGCCGTGCGAACCCCAGCGTGCCTGCATAATGTCTGATTGGCCCGGCAGCGTCGGTAGGCCAGTTGAAGGAGAGCCGCGCTGGACATTAACCACCACACATGGCAGCTCCATCATCACGCCCAGCCCGAGATTTTCCATCATCAGACTGAACCCAGGGCCAGAAGTCGCGGTCATCGCCCTAGCCCCAGCTGCAGAAGCGCCGAGAATGGAGGCCATGCTCGCCATCTCATCTTCCATTTGCATGAAGACGCCGCCAACCTCAGGCAGACGTGCTGCCAGCCGTTCAGCTATCTCCGTTGAGGGAGTAATCGGGTATCCACCGAAGAAAGTGCAGCCCGCAGCCAGTGCACCTTCCGCGCAGGCATGATCGCCATGCATGAAGTGGCTTCCGGTCAGGACCGCCGGACGGGTCACGCCGCCTTCTCCAGTGTGTAGATTGCAAACTCCGGGCATACCATCGTGCAGAATTCGCAGTGCACGCACTTATTTTCCTTGCCTGGCGCGATTTCAGGCAGATGGTAGCCCTTTTCATTCGTTTTGGAGGAAGATCTCAGGATATCCCGCGGACATAACTCGATGCAGAGGTTGCAGCCCTTGCAGCGAGCGGGGATCAGGTATACCTGGCCGTGTGGCACAGGCATCTCCCCGAGGTCAAGTGGCGTTCGGGCGAAGACCTTCATGGGCCTCTTTCAAATGATTACCTGAACGGTCCGCCAAACTACCTATTCGTTTGACCAGCACATTGCACATCCCGCTGTTGCTTACCTTCGGTTGTGCAGCGATTTGCTTACCTGACAGTTATTTATAGCAGGTTAGGCAGTAAGCCAGCTGTACGCAAGTATCATGTGTCCGTGAAAAAACTGCCTAACGTCAATCTACAGCAGTCCTCTGGCGACCTAGAATGAACCTGAAAGGTCCGATTTTGCGCCGTAAGCCGGGCTCGCTATAATCAACCTCCAGTGGATCGACTGTAGCAGTTTTTTTACATTGCGCAAACTGGACGAACTCTGCCCCGGAGACGTCTTCCGGGAGTGCATATCTCGGATGGTCTAATCGATGGCCAGGCTCCACGAATTCCAGGCAAAAGCGCTTCTCAAACAGGCCGGGATCAAGATTCCGCGCGGCATCGTTGCCAGGACACCGGAAGAGGCTCTCCTGGCTGCCGAGCAGCTCGGCGATTCGGTCGTTGTAAAGGGGCAGGCCTGGGTTACAGGCAGAGCCAGCCGCGGATTAATCCGCTTTGCAGACGACCCAGGGCAGGCTGAGCGCATGGCAGCAGAAATCCTCGGGCAGCAAGTCGAGGGTTTCCAGGTTGAAACCTTGCTGGTAGAGGAGAAATTGGCTATCGTGCGTGAATTTTACGCTGGCGTCATCGTCGATGATCAGGCTCAAGCTCCATTGCTCATCTTCAGCGCGGTTGGCGGCACCGGTATCGAAGAAATCGCATCCAAAGATCCAACTTCCATTGGGAAACGAGTGATCGATGTCCGCAGGGGATTTTATGACTACCAGGGCCGCGAGCTGGCACGGTCCACTGGCCTGAGCGGGAAAGAACTGTTGTTGATGGGCGACCTGCTCTCGAAGCTCGCTCTCGTCGCCCAGTCCGCGGACGCACGCAGCGCAGAAATCAACCCGGTTGTTATGACCGCAGGGGGAGAAATCATCGCTGCCGATTGCCGGATGACGATCGATGACTATGCGGTGTTCAGGCATCCAGAATTAGGGATCGAGGTCGCACGCGAATTCGACCGGCCGGCGACCAGACTGGAAACGGTTGCCTGGGAAGTTGAACGCGACGACTACCGTGGCACCTTCTACTTCATACAAATGGCACAGGATTTCAAATCCGGTGAGGGTGTGATCGGGTTCCATGGTGCCGGTGGCGGTGGGTCGATGATGAGCATGGACGCTGTGCTCAGGAAAAACTACCGCCTGGCGGATTTTGTCGATACAAGTGGAAACCCCCCAGCTTCGAAAGTGTACCGGGCAGCACGTATCATCTTCGCCCAGGGTCCAATCGACGGGTACTTCGCCTCCGGCTCCGGAGTTGCTTCGCAGGAACAGTACCACAGCGCCCGTGGCCTCGTGAAGGCGTTCCTCGAACAGCCGCTGAACGTGCCGGCGGTGATCCGGCTGGGAGGGAACGCAGAAGAACGGGCTATCGCCATCCTTGAACGAGCAGCTCCGCTCCTGCCGGCTCCATTGGAAGCATACGGGAAGGACGACTCCCCTGATTTCTGCGCCAGCCGCTTGGATGAGTTGATCCGCTTAACTCCACGCCCGACGGCCACGCCCCAACCCATCCTTCCACCTGCAGCCACGGAACCTTACCAGTTTGATACCGTTACAGGCCAAGTCACACTTGATCATGCAGCTTGTCGCTCATGCGAGACGAAAATCTGTATCGAGACTTGCGTGCCTCAAATTCTAAAGTTGGATGACGGCCTGCCAGTTCTCAGCATCACCCGGGAGCAAGCCCGTCACGGGGGCTGCACAGAGTGCCTCGCATGCCAGGTCGAATGTTACTTTGAGGGAGCCCAGGGCGGCTACATCGATCTGCCGATACCCGGTCTTGCGCGGGAAGAAACGGGTGCGTGATGGCGATTCTCGTTGATGAAGGAAAGCGTGTGCTGGTCCAGGGCATTACCGGTCGCGAGGGGCGCACCCGGACCAATTTAATGGTGGAATTCGGCACACAGGTCGTGGCAGGCGTCACGCCAGGCAAAGGCAGGCAGGAAGTTGACGGCGTGCCAGTCTACGATACAGTCTTCGAGGCGGTTGAAGTCTGTGGATCGATCGACATAAGCGTGCTCTTCATCCCGGCACCGCTCGTCAAGAGCGCTGCGCTAGAGGCAATTGAGGCCGGAATCAAGCTGCTGTTGATCGTCCCCGATCGGGTTCCGATTTATGATGTGCTCGAGATCGCCGCTTCCGCTAAAGACGCCGATGCGCGATTTATCGGACCCAATACACTTGGCGTGCTTTCCCCTGCCAGAGCGACGATCGGGATGATCGGCGGCAGTGCCACAACGGCACGCGAGTGGTTTATACCTGGACCGCTGGGAATTAGTTCACGCTCGGGCGGCATCACCTCTTCCATGGCATATTACCTGGCTCGGGCTGGCCTGGGTGCTAGCACGCTGGTACACGTTGGAGGGGATGCCGTGATTGGAACCCCGCATCCGGACGTGATGCGTATGTTCGAGGCCGATCCTGACACCAAAGCAATGGTTATGTTCGGGGAGATAGGCGGTTCGCAAGAAGAGCGGGTAGCAGAGTTGGTCGCGAAGGGGGAAATCACCAAGCCGATCATCGCTTTTATTGGCGGCAAGGCCGCGAAGCGTGGCACGCGCTTCAGCCACGCAGGTGCGATCGTCGAGGGCACCCGCGGCACCTATGAGGGCAAGGTAGAAAGCCTGCGCACTGCCGGAGTAACCGTCGTTGAGGCTTTCGGGGATCTTCCTGAAGTTACCAGGCGAGTCCTGCAAGAGCGGGAGGTGCTGTGATGAGTGAGATGAAATGGAAGACCGGCATCACGAAGGTTCAACCGAATGAGATCCGACTGCGTGGTTACCGGGTTGATGAATTAATGGGCAAAATCAGCTTTTCGCAGGCAATTTTCCTCGCCCTAACCGGTGAGCTGCCGGACGCGAAAGTCGGCCGTTTATTGGACGCGATCCTGGTCGCATCGGTTGATCATGGGCCTGGTTCCCCCTCCGCCCTGACTGCCCGCACGTCGGCATCGACCGGTGCACCGGCCAACGCCGCGGTTGCGGCTGGCATCCTCTCGATCAACCGGTTCCATGGAGCGGCGATCAGCAGCTGTATGCAAGTTGTAGCGGAGGTCGTGGAGCAGACAAGCGATGAACATCCGGTCTCAGATGCTGCGGCAGAGGTGGTCACCGAATACCTGGAAAGTGGCCGCCGGCTCCCCGGACTTGGACACCGCATTCATACAGAGGACCCGCGCACGAGAAGGCTTTTCATGCTTGCTGAAGAGCTCGGTCTGGCTGATGCTGGCGTTGAAGCGCTGCTCGCGCTCCAGATCGCCATGGCAGCCGAAGGGAAAGAGCTCCCGATCAATGTAGATGGTGCCGTTGGGGCCGTGCTCTTCGATCTCGGATTACCAATCGAGCTCGGGAATGACTTCTTCATAATGGCCCGCGTGCCAGGCTTATTTGCCCAGGTTCATGAGGAGTTTGATCGCGAACGTCCGATGCGGCGAATACATCCGACCGACTTCACATATGACGGACCGGAGAATCGAAGCTTAGCCGATTGATCCTCCAGGAGCCCACCGATGACAGATGACTTGTTGGATCTGATCCCTGAATTTCGTGCGATCGAAGATGATGATCTGCGCAAGCGGACGCTCGCGGTCTGGGAAGAGGCGCTTGAGCTTGGTGGCTGGTCTTTAGAACAACTGCAGACGATGCCTTACTCCCTTCTTGTTGAGAACGTTGAGATTACATTTCCTGAGCATGTCAGCGTGGTCTGCCGGATGTGCCTGGCGATGGAAGGAGTCCTGCGGGAGGCATATGGAAATCGCTACCGGATTGATAGAGATACATTAATCGCCGGAGCGCTGCTTGCTGATGTTGGAAAGCTGATTGAATTCAAGCAGGAGGGCGATCGATTTACCTGGTCGCCAACTT
>Ga0307423_1000142_pt1 | contig 45613 bp, 30 predicted proteins | sample SalMarWE160310MG_FD_202154 | JGI IMG/M metagenome (GOLD analysis project Ga0307423, IMG submission 202154) | Salt marsh sediment microbial communities from the Plum Island Ecosystem LTER, Massachusetts, United States - WE1603-10 | ecosystem: Environmental > Aquatic > Marine > Intertidal zone >...
CGAGCGCAAGCCTCGCCACCTCTCTTCTTTATTCAATAGATGGGAGAGGTCCACCTCCCCCACTACTTATGAAAGAAAAGAGAGGCAGAACCGACGTGCCAGGGGCACGTCGGCCGATGGAAAGACCGGCGGCGACCGATGCTTGCATCCGGAGTCGTCGGGCTTCCCACCGGCGACAGGCGATCACCGATCGTCTGCTGTTCTGCCGTCAATAAGCGGGGTCGCCTTTCAGGCTCAGCGACCGCCTCTTCGTGTCTTTGTGCCTTCGTGTTTGCGACGTGGGTGGGTGGGTCCGGCTTCGCCGTTTTACGGCTACGCCGGGACAAGCGGCTCTGTGTCCTCTGTGCCTCTGTGGTTTTTCCGGCGTCTCGGTAACGCAAACCCCCTCTGACCCTAGCATGACGAGGATTGCGTGTCTGTTCATTCCCCTTTTCCCGCTCGCGGCGAGGTTGCGCGCGGAGCCGGAGCTGGCCGGGGAGGCGGTGGCAGTGTGCGAGGGTAATGGATCGGCGGCCAGGGTGGTCGGTGCGTCCCGGCCCGCCCGCAAGTCCGGCGTTCGCTCGGAGATGAGCCTCGCCCAGGCGCGCGGCATTCTGCCCTCCCTCATCGCTCGCGGCCGCGACGTCTCGTGCGAGGTCTCGGCCCACGAGGCCCTGGTCGAGACCGCGACGGGCCTTTCGCCGCGGGTTGAGAACGCCGCGCCGGACATCGTCTTCGCCGACGTCGGCGACATGGAACGCCTCTTCGAAGGAGACTCGGGTGAATACGACATGGGGCAGGCCGCGATCGTCGCCGCCGAGGCCCTCGACCTCCCGATACGGGTCGGCATCGCCGGCAACAAGCTCGCCGCACGCATCGCCGCTCGCATGCCCGACTCACCCAAGGTGGTGGCCGCCGGCACGGAAACGATCTTCCTCGCGCCCCTCCCTCTGATCCATCTGCACCTCGACCGGCGTCTCATGGACACCCTGCACCGTTGGGGCGTGCGCACTCTCGGCGACTTCGCCCGCTTGCCGGCGGACCGCACGGCCAGTCGGCTCGGTCCGGCCGGCGCCAGCGCCCATCGGGCAGCGCGCGGCATCGACTCGAGCCCGCTGGCGCCCTATCACCCACCGCCGACCTTTCACGAAGGCATGGAGCTGGAGTGGCCCGTGGTCACCGTCGATCCCCTGCTCTACGCCCTCCGCCAGTCCCTGGAAAGGACCCGCAAACGTCTCGAGCGTGAAGACCTGGCCTGCGCCCTGCTCGAGCTCGAGCTCGGGCTCGAACCGGAGGGCGCCGAGCACCGGCGTATTCGCCTGCCCGCCCCGACCCGGGACGTCGACGCGTTGCTGGCGCTGACCCGTCTCGAGCTCGAGTCGAAACCACCGCGGGCGCCGGTGGTCTCCTTCGTCTCGATCACCCACCCTGACCGACCGCGCCGCGGCCAGCTCACCCTCTTCGGTGCGCCGGAGATCCACCCCGACAAGCTCGCCGGCACCCTCGCCCACATCGCCGCCCGCATCGGCCCCGAACGGGTGGGCTCGCCGCGCACCGTCGACGGCCATCTTCCGGAGCGTTTTCAAACCGAATACTTCAATCCGCCACCAGCCCCCAAACTGCGCCAGCCGCCGCGCCAGGGACGGGGGCTGCTGGTCGTCAGGGTCTTGCGGCCGCCGGTGCCGATGGAAGTGATCACAGAGGAGAATTCGGAATTCGGAATTCGGAATTCGGAATTCTCACCCAACCCCCCGAGGATTGGAACGACAGAGAGATACCCAACACAGGGGCAGAGGCTTTCGGTTGCCGAGGGTGGACATGAAATCCGAAATCCGAAATCTGAAATCCGAAATCAGGGTGCTGTTCTGCGTCTTGTCTCGGTAGCCTCTGCATCGGGTGCGACGCCGAGGATCCAGGGATTGGTGCGCGTGGCGGCGGGACCGTGGACCCTCGAGGACGGATGGTGGAACAACCAGCCAGTTGAACGCGACTACTGGGATGTCGAGCTCTCCGGCGGCGGGCTGTATCGGGTCTACCGCGACCGCACGACCGGCGACTGGTTCGCGGATGGGATGTACGACTGATGAATTTCGGATTTCGAATTTCGAATTTCGGATTTGCCCCCTACCCATCTGAGGTGGCACCACAGAGGCACGAGCTCGAATTCGGAGTTCGGAATTCTGAATTCGTAATTGCCCCCCACCCCCCTGGCACGAGAGACGCTTGCCCCGCAACGAGAAGATCTCGAGATGACCTTGTGGGGCAGCCGTCCCGGCTGCCGGGTGGACGGGCGGGAAATTTGAAATTCGAAATCCGAAATCCGAAATTGGGTGGGCTGGGTGGATGAAGTACGCGGAGTTGCACTGCGCTTCGGCCTTCTCGTTCCTCGAAGGGGCATCGCAGCCAGAAGACCTGGTCGAGCGGGCGGTGGAGCTCGGGCTCCCGGCGGTGGCGTTGATCGATCGCAACACGGTCTCCGGCGCGCCGCGCTTCTGGAAAGCAGCAAAAGAAGCGGGCATTAAACCGCTCGTCGGCGCCGAGGTTGTCCTGGACGAATCAGATTTCGAATTTCGGATTTCGAATTTCGGATTTGCCACCCACCCCTCCGGAACGCGAGACGCGTGCCCCACAAAAGAGAACCGTCATGATGACCTTGTGGGGCAGCCATCCCGGCTGCCGGGCGGGCGGTCGAGAAATTCGAAATTCGAAATCCGAAATCCGAAATTGCCAGGGCCTCTGGGCCTCGTACCGGACCCGTTGCCCCCAGGAACGCCTCTTCCTCGGCTGACCCTGCTCGCGTGTGACCGTCGCGGTTACCGCAACCTCTGTCGTTTGCTCACCGAGGCCGCGCGCGGCCGGCCCAAGGGCAAGGCCCGCGCCGGCTGGCGTCAGGTCGAGGCCCATGCCGACGGTCTCCACTGTTTGACGGGAGGTTCCGAGGGGGTCCTCGCACAGCGTCTCGTCCACCGCGGCCTCGAGGCCGCCAAACGCGAGCTCGAGCATCTTCATCGTCTCTTCCCAAACCGGCTCCACGTCGAGCTCCAGCGCCACCGCTTGCGCGCCGAGGAGCATCGCAATCAGGCCTGCATCGATCTCGCACGAAGTTTGCGATTGCCGCTGGTGGCCACCGGCGGGGTCCGTTACGCACGGCCCGAAAACCGCGACCTCGCCGATGTCCTCGCCTGCATCCGCGAGGGCCTCACCCTCGATATCGCGGGCCGCCTGCTCGAGGGTGGTCGCGAACGCCACCTGCGCTCGCCGCGTGAGATCGAAATGCTCTTCGCCGATCAACGGCGGGCGGTGACCGCGACCGTTGCCCTCGCGGAGGAGCTCGAGTTCACCCTCGACGACCTCGGCTACCGCTTCCCCGATTACCCCCTCCCAGTCGGAGAAAGCCCCATCTCCCACCTGCGCCGGGTGACCTGGGACGGTGCCCGCACCCGCTTCCGCCCACTGACCGCGCGCGCCCAGACACAACTCGAGCGCGAGCTCGACCTGATCGAAAAGCTCGACCTGGCGGGCTACTTCCTCATCGTCTGGGACATTGTTCGTTTCTGTCAGCGCGAGCAGATCATGGCCCAGGGCCGAGGCTCGGCCGCCAACTCGGCGGTCTGCTACGCCCTCTCGATCACCGCCGTCGACCCGGTCAAAATGGAGCTGCTCTTCGAGCGCTTCCTGTCCGAGGAGCGCGGCGAGTGGCCGGACATCGACCTCGACCTGCCGTCCGGTGACCAGCGCGAAAAGGTCATCCAGTATGTGTATCAGCGCTACGGTCTGCACGGCGCCGCAATGACCGCCAACGTGATTACCTACCGCGCACGCTCGGCGGCGCGTGAGGTCGGCAAGGCGCTCGGTTTCTCGCTCGAACAGGTGGATCGCATCTCCAAGCGCTTCGGCCGCCACATGACCGTCGAGATCTCGGAGGGCGCCCGCGACCTCGACCACGAGCTGGCCGCCGTCGGTCTCGACCCCGCCTCGCGCCGGGTCGAGCACTTCAAGCGGCTGTGGTGGGAGATCCATCACCTCCCCCGCCACCTCGGCCAGCACTCCGGCGGCATGGTCATCGCCCAGGGACGGCTCGACGAGGTGGTGCCGCTGGAACCGGCGGCGATGGAGAACCGGACGGTGATCCAGTGGGACAAGGACGACTGTGCCGACCTCGGGCTGATCAAGGTTGACCTTCTCGGCCTCGGCATGATGGCCGCCCTCGAGGAGGCGATCCCCATGATCCGCACCCACGAGGGCGTGGAGATCGACCTCGCCCACCTGCCGCCCAGCGACCCGAAGACCTACGATCTCATCCGCCGCGCCGACACCGCCGGCGTCTTCCAGATCGAGAGCCGGGCGCAGATGGCGTCCCTGCCGCGCAACCGGCCGGAGAACTTCTACGATTTGGTGGTGCAGGTGGCGATCATTCGCCCCGGTCCGATCACCGGCAACATGACCAACCCCTACCTCGAACGCCGTCAGGGCCGTGAGGCCGTAACGTATGCCCACCCCTGTCTGAAGCCGATCCTCGAGCGCACCCTCGGCGTGCCCCTTTTCCAGGAGCAGCTGCTGCGGATGGCCATGGAGGCCGCCGGCTTCTCCGGCGGCGAGGCCGAGGAGCTGCGGAGGGCGATGGGCTTCAAACGCTCCCAGGAACGGATGGCGGTGATCGAAACGAGACTGCGCAGCGGCATGACCGAACGTGGTATCACCGGCGAGGTCCAGGAGCAGATCGTGCGTTCCATCACCTCCTTCGCCCTCTATGGCTTCCCCGAGTCCCACTCCGCCAGCTTCGCCCTCCTGGTCTACGCCTCTGCCTACCTCAAGACTCACCACCCGACGGCCTTCTACGCCTGCCTCCTCAACGCCTGGCCGATGGGCTTCTACCACCCCGCCACCCTGGTCAAGGACGGCCAGCGCCGCGGCGTCCGTTTCCTGTCAGTGGACGTCAACCACTCGGGCTGGCGCTGCCGTTGGGAGGACGGTGCGGTACGCATCGGCCTACGTTATGTCCACGGTCTCAAGCAGGCCACCGCCGAAACTATTGAGGCCGAGCGTGCACGGGCGGCCTTCGTCGACCCTGCCGACCTCGCCCAACGCTGCAATCTCTCCTCGGAGCAGCTCGAACGGCTGGCCCACGTCGGCGCTCTTGTTTCACTCGGTTCGAGTCGGCGGGCGGCACTGTGGCAGGTCTCCGAGGTGGCGGGGCGGCGCGGCCCCCTATTCGCCGACCTGCCTCCGGAACCGACCTCTCCCCTCACCGAAATGGGGCCGCTCGACGAGACTGTCGCCGACTACGCCGGGCTCCACCTCACCACCGGCCCCCACCTGATGGCCTACGTACGCGAAGAGATGAACCGCCGCGGCGTGGTGCCGGTCGCCGCGCTCGATGACCGCCGCGACGGCGACGTTGTGCGGGTGGCGGGCGCGGTGATCGTGCGCCAACGGCCGGGCACCGCGAAGGGCTTCGTCTTTCTGACCATGGAGGACGAGACCGGCATGGTACAGGCCATCATTCGCCCCGACCTCTTCCGGGAGCTCCGTCCCTTGATCGTGTCAACGCCGGTGTTGCTGGTCGAGGGGACCCTGCAAAAGCAGGACGGCACGATCTCGGTCCGCGCCCGCCGCTTCGAGGCGGTGCAGGCTGACACTGCGGTGGCGAGTCATGATTTTCATTGATCCACCCCTCCACCCATTTTGGATTTCGAATTTCGAATTTCGGAATTCGAATTTCCCAACCACCCCCACGTGTTCCCAGGAGGGCGGGTGGAAATCCGAAATTCGAAATCCCAAATCCGAAATCTGGAACGCGGTGATAGACTTTCCCACCGATCACAACAACGTATGGAACATCCCCGCTCCTGGTCCTGTTCCACACCTAGGAAACGACATGAACGAAGCCAACACACCCAAGCTCTCCGACCTCAAAATCGACCGTCAAGAACAGTCGAGTGGTGACGGAAACCGCCGCCTAATCCTGATCGCGGCCGCGAGCCTCGTCACCATCGCCGTGATCGCGATTCTCATCGTTGGCGGCACCTCGGTGACGACGGTGGAAGTCGCCATTGCCCGAGCCGTTCCGTCCGGCGGTGAGACCACTATCCTCAACGCCTCCGGTTACGTCGAACCGCGGCGCAAGGCCACCGTCTCCGCCAAGATCACGGGCAAGGTCACCGAGGTCCTGGTAGATGAGGGGATGATCGTCGAGAAAGGCCAGATCCTCGCGCGGCTCGACGACTCCGACGCCCGGCGGCGGTACGACGCGATCCGCGCCGAACGGGACGTCGCGCGGGCCGCAATCGAAGAACTCGAGGTCAATCTGGCCGATGCGGAGCGGACCTTGCGTCGGACACGGGAGCTGAGGGAACAGGGAGTCGCCAGCGTCCAGGATTTGGACTCGGCCACCGCGGCAGCGGACGCATTGAGCGCCAAACTCCGGGTCGCTCACAGCTCCCTCGACGCGGCTGAGGCCCAGCTCGCGGTCTCCGCCCAGGATCTCGAAAACTACACCGTGCGCGCGCCGTTCGCCGGCATTGCAGTGTCGAAGGACGCCCAACCCGGGGAGATGGTCTCACCGGTCTCCGCCGGCGGCGGATTCACGCGGACCGGGATCTCGACCATCGTCGATATGGAATCGCTCGAGATCGAGGTCGACGTCAACGAGTCACACATCGCCAAGGTCCATCCCGGCCAGCCGGCCGACGCCGTCCTCGACGCCTATCCGGACTGGCATATCCCGGCGACCGTGCGGACGGTCATCCCGACCGCCGACCGCCAGAAGGCGACCGTCAAGGTGCGCCTGACCTTCGACGAGCTCGATCCCAGGATCCTGCCCGACATGGGTGTCAAGGTCGCCTTCCGTGAAACAGCCGAGGAAGAGCCGACCGCAACGCCCGCACAATCATTGGTGCCGCAGCCGGCGGTGCGGTCCGGCGGAGTTCAGACGGTGGTGTTCGTGGTCGAAGATGAAACGGTGGATCGTCGCGTGGTCAGCGTTGGCCGCTCGATCGGCACAGACATCGAAATCATGGCTGGAGTCACCCCGGGTGACCGGGTTGTCGTCAGTGAGTCGGATGGACTCAGTGACGGTCAGAAGGTCAAGGTCAAGAACTAAGAGTCACGAGTCAAGGAGCGACTGGAATGGTCAGTATCGATGGTAAGGAACATAGCGAGAGTCTCATTCGGGTGCGCAATCTCAACAAGGTCTACCGCCGCGGGGGCGAGACGATCGATGTCCTGCAGGGCCTCAACCTGGACGTGGAAAAGGGCGAGTTCGTGGCTTTCATGGGCCCGAGCGGCTCCGGCAAGACCACGCTGCTCAACCTCCTGGGCGGTCTCGACACGCCCACCTCGGGCTCGGTGACTGTCGATGGCGACGAGATCACCCACATGTCCGGCCGGCACCTCGCGTCATGGCGCGCCCGGCACGTGGGCTTCATCTTTCAAATGTACAATCTGATCCCCGTTCTGACGGCCTTCCAGAATGTCGAACTGCCGCTGCTGCTGACCAAGCTCTCCAAGGCGCAACGGCGCCAACACGTCGGGACCGCTCTGACCCTAGTCGGACTTGGCGATCGGATGAAGCACTACCCGCGGCAGCTGTCGGGCGGGCAGGAGCAGCGCGTCGCCATCGCCCGCGCCATCGTTACCGATCCGACCTTTCTCCTCTGTGACGAACCCACCGGCGACCTCGATCGCAAGGCCGCTGAGGAGATTCTCGATCTCCTGACCGAGCTCGAGTCCAACCATGGCAAGACAATTCTCATGGTGACTCATGACCCGCTGGCAGCGGAACGGGCGGACATGATCCTTCACCTCGACAAGGGTGCGTTGGTCGAGGCGGCAGAGGAAGCGGCCGCATCATGAAATACCTGCCGTTCATCTTCCGCAATTTATTCCGCAAGAAAACTCGAACCATTCTCACCATCGGCTCGATCGCGGTCGCCCTCTTCCTCTTCGGTCTGCTGGTGACAATTGAAACTGCGCTCAACGCCGGAGTCGACGTGGCAGGCGTCGATCGCTTGATTGTTCGCAACAAGATTTCGCTGATCATGCCCCTGCCACTGTCCTACCAGGAGAGGCTGCGGCAGATCGACCATGTCTCCGAGGCGACGTTCGCGACCTGGTTCGGCGCCGTTTACCAGGAGCCAAAGAACTTTTTCCCCCAGTTCGCGATTGACACGGAAACCTACCGCACCGTGTTCCCCGAGTTCAAGATTTCGGACCTGGAGTGGCAGTCGTTCCTTGCCGATCGCGAAGGAGCTGTGGTCGGGAAGCGCACCGCTGAACGATTCGGCTGGAAGGTTGGTGACCGGATACCGCTCCAGGGCACGATCTGGACCGGCACCTGGGAGTTCAACATTCGCGCCATCTACGAGGGCTCGCGCTCCGGCGACGACGAGTCGCAGTTCTGGTTCCACTGGAAGTTTCTCGAGGAGAGCCGTCCCTGGGGCAAGGGAACGGTCGGCTGGTATACCGTCAAGATCGACGACCCGGATCATGCGGTGACGGTGAGCCAGACCATCGACGACAGGTTCTCCAACTCTGCCTATGAGACCTCGACCGAGACCGAGCAGGCATTTGCCGCGGGCTTCGCCAAACAGATCGGCAACATCCGCATGCTCATCTTGTCGATTGGCGCCGTCGTTCTGTTCACGTTGTTGCTCGTAACAGGCAACACGATGGCCATGGCGGTGCGTGAACGGGTCCCCGAGCTCGGGGTCCTCAAGACCCTCGGTTTCGGCGACGGGACGGTCCTCTTCCTCGTGCTCGCCGAATCACTCCTGATTGCCACGGTCGGAGGCGCCTTGGGAGTTGGACTGGCAAAGCTCTTCACGTTGGGCGGTGACCCGACTGGCGGCATGCTCCCCGTGTTCTACCTGACTACCGGCAAGATGTTTCTCGGCATCGCGATCGCCGTTTTCGTCGGTCTGTTCGCTGGGTCAATCCCTGCGCTGACCGCGATGAACCTTCGCATCGTCGATGCACTGCGGAGGGTGTGATGGCGATTCCCCTTTCCTACAATGTTCGTTCGATCGCCGCGCGATGGCAGACGGCCATCGTCTCGATCTTGGGCATCGCCGGCACCGTCGGTGTCTTCGTCGCCATGCTCGCAATGGCACGGGGTTTCCAGGCAACCCTCATCGCCTCCGGCTCGGCGTCGAACTCCATCATCCGTCGCGCCGGCGCCAGCTCGGAAATGGACAGCGGCGTTTCTCTCGACCAGGCGCGAGTTATTGCCGATGCACCGCAGGTGGCTCGAAACGCCGAAGGCGTGCCGTTGTCGAGCCCGGAAATGGTCGTGATCGGTGCTTTTCAGCTGATCAAGAGTGGAACCGATGCCAACACCCAGATCCGCGGTCTGACACCAATCGTTCTCGAGGTGCGGCCCTCGGTCAAGGTCGTCGAGGGACGGTTTTTCCAGCCAGGTCTGGCAGAGCTGGTCGTGGGATCCAACGCTGTCCAGACCTACGCGGGGCTGGGCCTCGGTACGAAGGTCAACTTCGGTGGCCAGGATTGGAAGGTCGTCGGCATTTTCAACGCCGGCGGCTCCGCCTTCGATTCGGAGATCTGGTGCGATCACACCGTGCTCGCGCAGACCTTCAATCGGCCAAACAATGTCTTCAGCTCGATAACAGTACGGCTCAACTCGCCGACCGACTTCGAAGCCTTCAAGGATGCGCTGACATCAGACCCCCGCCTGACGGTCCAGGTCGAGCGTGAAACGGCGTACTACGAACGACAGTCCCAAATGGTGAGCACGCTGATCCGGGTACTGGGTTTTCTGGTCGCTTTCGTGATGGCGATCGGTGCGGTCTTCGGCGCCCTCAATACCATGTACTCGGCGGTTGCTGCGCGCGCCCGCGAGATCGCCACTTTGCGTGCCCTCGGCTTCGGCGGAGGCTCGGTCATCCTGTCGTTTATGTTTGAGTCAGTGCTCCTTTCTCTGATCGGTGGAGTACTCGGCTGTATCGCCGTTTTGCCGCTCAACGGTTTCACCGCCGGAACGATGAACTGGCAGACGTTTTCACATCTCGCATTCGCGTTCCGCGTCACACCGGGTCTTTTGATGGCCGGCATTGTGTTCGCTCTGTTTATGGGCTTCGTCGGCGGCGTCTTGCCGGCGGTACGCGCGGCAAGACTGCAGGTTGCGCACGCACTGCGGGAGCTGTAGCGGGCACGAAATCAGCGCGAGATCCGGGGTTTTCACCCCGGGCTAACCATCTGTCGCCGCTCCGCGGCTTGGCGTACCTCTCCGGTCTAACGCTGACGCCGAGCGCCGGCGGCCGTATACTCCATCGTCATGAACGACGAGATGTCCGAGAAATCACGCCGCTTCAGGATCCCTCATGTGTTCACGTTGCTGACCGGCGTGGTCTTCGTCTGCAGCCTCCTGACCTTCGTCGTCCCTTCCGGAGAATACAAACGCGAAACCCGGTCCGTCGGCGGGCGCGACCGAACGGTGGTGGTGCCCGACACGTACACCACCCTGCCGAAACACTTTTCCGCCAGGGGTCTGGTGTTCCAGGACGGGGCGGAGGGGCTGGCAAGCCCTGTCAGCCTCGAGGGTTTTCTGAGCGCCATCCCGCGCGGTATGGTCAAGGCGGCTGACATCATCTTCTTCATATTCATCATCGGTGGCGTGTTTGGCATCCTGCAGGCGACCGGCACGATACCGGCAGTCCTCGGCGCCGTCCTCAACCGTCTGCGATCGTCGTGGAAGGTCCTCACCATCGTCCTCATGATGGCGATGGCCATCGGAGGCTCCACCCTCGGCATGGGTGAGGAGTTCATCCCCCTGGTTCCGATCTTCCTCATCGTTGCCAAAGAGATCGGTTGCGACCGAATATTTGGCGTGGCGCTGGTGTATGTCGCCGGAGCGGTCGGCTTCGCCGCCGCCACCACCAACCCATTCACGGTCAACATCGCGCAGGAGATCGCAGGGCTGCCGCTCAACAGTGCGATCGCCTTTCGAATCTTCTTTCTCGTGGCGTGCATGGCTGTGACCCTGGTTTACATGCTGCGCTACGGAAGTCGCATCCGCCGCGATCCCTCGACCTCGCTCATGGCTGACGACGATTTCGTGCTTCCAACCGACGACGCCGACCCGCCGCCCTTCGAGGGAGGACGCATCGTCATATTGGCTGCCTGCGTCGCCATCTTCGTCTTCATCCTCTATGCCGTCCAGGAGATGGGTTGGTGGCTGACCCAGATGGCCGGCGGTTTCATCATGATGGGCCTCGTCGCGACCGCGGTCTCCCGACTACCTCCGCGCCAGGCGACCCTTGCGGCAGTGAAGGGAATGGAGGAGATGACGGTTGCCGCACTGGTCGTGGGGTTCGCCCGCGGCATCACAGTCGTTCTCGAGGATGGACGGATTCTCGACACCCTGATCTTCTCGGCCGCTGCGTTGCTGCAACAGGTTCCGAGATATGTCGCTGCTGAGGGCATGTTGGCATTTCAGACGATCCTCAATTTCTTCATCCCGTCGGGCTCCGGTCAAGCTGCCGTCACGATGCCGTTGATGTCCCCCCTGGCCGATGTCCTCGGACTCACGAGACAGACTGCGGTCTTTGCCTTTACCTGCGGAGACGGTTTCTCGAACATGGTCATCCCAACATCCGGCATCCTGATGGCGTCGCTCGGACTCGGCAAGGTGCCCTATGAACGTTGGCTGCAGTTCATGGTGCCCCTGTTCTTGCGTCTTCTGGCGGTGGCCGCAATCTTCATCGCCGTCGCGGTTGCAATCAAGCTCTGAATATCTATTCACCTCTTGTGAAATCACCCACTAATCGCTCAAAACACTCGTGATAAGCTATTTGAAGTGGGTCTTGGCCCGTGACATGCGGGTATCGTCTGTCTTTTCGCAGTGATAGGTTCGAAATTCAGTCGCGGTATGTAGTGGGGTCTGGGAATGACATCCAGCAGTAAAGACCAGCCAGGTCGCGGGTACGTCACCAGCCTGACGAGTTTCGAGACCCCGACCCTCGAAATGATCGCGAAACGGCGTCTCCAGCTTTGGGCGATGACCCTGATGCTACTCGTGTCCACGGTTGCGATCCTCAGCCTCGTCCTCTTCTGGGGCGATTCCCACATCTCCTTCTATGCCTTTCGTGGCATCGTCTACCTCGGAGTCGTGGTGCTTGTTGTGCTCTTCGGCGCCTATGCCATCAGCAAGGAGCTCGACCTGCGATCGCTGACCGAAGAGCTGATGGACGAGCGGGTCCTCGCGGCGGCTCTCACCAACAGCCTGCGTGAGGCCAATGCTCTCATCGAATCCGGTAGTGATTCCAGCGTCCGTCTCAATGTCGAACAGGTTCTCGACACCATCCTCAACTGCTCGATGGATCTGCTCGACGGCCACAGCGGATCGATCATGCTGATGCACTCTGAAAGCGAGCTGAGAACCGCGTGTTCATCAGGTGACAACGCCGCTCGCGGGGCCCGCGTTGGTCTCAGCGAGGGTATCGCAGGACAGGTGGCCGCCACTCGCGAGCCCGTGCTGGTGCTCGGTATTTTTGATTGGGACCATTACGAGGATGAAGAACATCGCCCTGCGAGCGCCATCTGCGTGCCGTTGATCGCTGGGGAAGAGCTCCTCGGTGTCCTCAACATCAACGCGAAAATCGATCGCAAGTACTCCGAACGCGACCTCCGTGCCATGAGCTTGTTCGGTGAGCAAGCGGGCGCCGCCATTGCATCGGCGCGCTCTCACGAGGCCAAACGCAAGGTCGCCAATCAGGGCAACTACCAGGCGATGCACGACCCGCTGACTGGTCTTCCCAACAAGGCGCTGCTCCTCGACCGGGTCGGAAACAGCCTTGCGCGGCGACGGCCGCCGGGTCACGCGGCGGTCTTGATGTTTCTGGATCTCGACGACTTCAAAAGGGTCAACGACAGCCTCGGCCACGCGGCTGGCGACGAGGTCCTCGTTTCCCTCGCCGAACGTCTGGTCAAGAGCGTTCGGTCCGGCGACTCGGTCGCCCATTTCGGCGGCGACGAGTTCGCGATCCTGCTCGAAGCCAAAGACCCGGATGAGGCTACCGCCGCCGCGAAGCGGATTCTCGGCGACCTCGCCAAACCCTTCCCTCTCGAGGGTCGAGAGGTCAAGTTCACCGCAAGCGTCGGTATCGCCCTCGCACGATCGAACGAGATGGGACCCGACGAGCTGATGCGGAATGCCTTCACCGCCCTCCACACGGCCAAGGAACGTGGCAGGGCCGAGATCACGGTTTTCGAAGAGTCGATGCACTCGAGCGCCTTGAGCCGTCTCGATCTCGAGCAGGACCTCCGCCATGCCGTCGACAACAACGGCCTCGACGTCTACTTCCAGCCGCTGATGCATCTCTCCGACCTCACGGTGCACGGTTTCGAGGCCCTCGTCCGTTGGATTCACCCCGAGCGAGGGGTGGTCTCGGCGTTTCATTTCATCCCGTTGGCGGAGGAGGCCGGCCTCACCCCGAAGATTGACCGCATGGTTCTCCAACGCACCTGCGCCAAGGTGCGGAAGCTCAACAACACCATATTCGCCGATCGGCCCGCGGCAGCTCACGTCAATCTTTCGCCGACCAGCATTCGCCAGACCGATTTCGTCGCCAATCTCGCCAATGATCTCTCCGCATCCGGTCTCGACCCCGAACACCTGGTCCTCGAGATCACCGAAGGCGTCATGATGCAAGACGTCGAACAGGCGGCCAGCAGACTTCGCGCCATCAAGTCCCTCGGCGTGCGCCTCGCTCTCGACGATTTTGGAACCGGCTACTCGTCGTTGAGTTACCTTCGCAGCTTCCCGGTGGATGTCGTCAAGATCGACAAGCTCTTTGTCGACGAGATCGAGACGGACAAGGGAGCATCGGCACTGGTTCAGGCCATCCTCCGACTGGGTTTGGGGCTGACCTTCGACGTCGTCGCCGAAGGCATCGAGACCCAGGAGCAGATGAAGAGTCTCCTCGACCTCGGCTGCCTCTACGGCCAGGGTTACTATCTGGCCCACCCGCTGTCGTCACCCGATCTGGCCGAATTCCTGGAAAAGGTCCGGCTGGCGCCACAGATCCCCACCTGAGCCGTGATAACCTGGGTTTCGAGACCGACTCTCAGGGAAAGCGATGCTGAGATTTGCCCTCAATGATGGCCTAGTGGAGGCGGCAATCCACCCCGGGTTGCCGGCCCTCGACTTTCTGCGCGACGACGCACGGTTGACGGGCGTCAAATATGCGTGCCGCGAGGGGGACTGTGGTTCGTGTGTCGTTCTCCTGGGCCAGCCGGTGGGCGAAACCGTTCGATACCGGGTGGTCACCTCTTGCTTGCTGCCGGCCGGTGCGCTGCATGGCCATCACGTCGTGACCATCGAGGGTCTGAATAGGCGTGCGCTCGGACCCATCCAAAGGGCATTTGCGGACGAAGGCGCGTCGCAGTGCGGATTCTGCACCCCGGGATTCGTGATCGCATTCACCGGATATCTCCTCGAAGCGACGCGATGGGATGAAAGCGAAGCGATCGAGGCAATTGCAGGCAACATCTGTCGTTGTACCGGTTATGCCTCGATCAGGCGTTCGCTGACAACCGTGCTCGACCTCCTCCGACGCCACGTGGTTCCGAACGAGGACCGCATCCCCGCCCTCGTTCGAGAAGGCCTGCTTCCCGAGTACTTTCTCCGTGTCGGTGACCTCGTGGCCGACCTCGAGATCGCGCAACCGACCTCGTCACTGCAGGGATCACCAGTGATCGTTGCGGGCGGCACGGACCTGTATGTGCACCGGCCCGACGAGCTTCCGGAGGGTGACGTCTGGGTGCTGCCGATCGAAACTAGAAACCCAATCTGGCAAGACGGCGACCATATCTATCTCGCCGCGGCAGCTACCGCCGAGGATATGAAGCGATCGGAAGTTCTCGAGCATTCGGTTGGTGGCATCGAAAGGGCGATGCGACTGATGGGGTCGCTCCCGATCCGCCAGCGCGCCACCATCGCGGGGAACATTGTGAACGCCTCTCCGATCGGCGACATGATCATCATCCTGCTCGCTCTCGACGCCGAGATCGGGCTGATCGCCGGTGAACGCCATCGATCGCTTCCACTCAAGGAGTTCTTCCTCGGCTACAAGGACCTCGACCTTCAGCCGCGAGAGCTCGTCGAATGGGTCCGTTTCCAAACCCCACGAGGGAATTCTCTTTTCAACTTCGAAAAGGTGAGCAAGCGAACCCACCTTGATATCGCCAGCGTCAACACGGCCATGGCGGTGGAGGTGCGGGACGGTCGGATTCACACTGCATGCGTTTCGGCCGGCGGCGTCGCGCCGATTCCAATGCAGCTTCGGCGCACCGGGGAGTATCTCTCAGGCCGCGCTCCCGATGCGGAATCGGCCCTCGGAGCAGCTGAAACGGCCCGCACCGAGGTGGATCCGATCTCCGACGTGCGCGGCACGGCTGATTACAAGCGGCTGCTCCTCGGTCAGCTCGTCCTCGCCCATTTCAACGTTCTCTTCGGCATCGAAGCCGGGCTCCTCGAGGAGGCGAGCGCGTGAGCAACCACGAGATCGCACCCCATGCCCGCGGTGAGTCGCTCTTCGTCGGCGACCTCCCCGATCCTCCGGGGCTGCTCCACGCTGCAGTCCTGGCCTCGCCGATACCTCACGGTCGCATCGTACGGCTCGACACCACCCCTGCCGCCGAGATTGACGGGGTCGCATGCGTTCTCACGGCCGCCGACATCCCGGGAGAAAACCAGATTGGCGGCATCGTTCAGGATGAACCGCTTCTCGCCGCGGGCGAGGTCCACTTCGCGGGCCAGCCGATCGTAGCCGTCGTCGCCGATAGCCCGCGTCGCGCCCGTCGGGCGGCTGCCGCCATCGAGATCGAGTTCGAGGAGCTGCCCGGCGTCTTCGACCCACGACACGCCGCCGCAACCGGTTCGCTGATCGTTCCGTCCCGAACGTTTTCGCTCGGCGACGTCGATGACGCGTGGTCGTCCTGCGACGCAGTGGTCGAGGGTCGTGCCGAGTCGGGCGGTCAGGAACACCTCTACCTCGAGACTCAGAGCGCTTTGGTCCTGCCCCAGGAAGGCAAACGCCTGAAGATCTTCTCGTCCACACAGGCGCCCACCGCGGTCCAGCGCATCACCGCCAGAGTCCTCGGGCTCGCCATGAACGATATCGAGGTCGACGTGGCGCGCCTCGGCGGCGCCTTCGGCGGCAAGGAGGACCAGGCGACGCCATGGGCAGCAATCGCGGCGCTGGCCGCCTCGTTGCTCCGACGACCCGTGAGGATTACCCTCTCCCGGGCGGAGGACATGCGGATGACCGGCAAGCGCCATCCCTACTCCTCGGACTTCAAAATCGGCCTCAACGCGGATGGCAAAATCCTCGCCTACGAGGCGACCTACTACCAGAACGCCGGCGCTGCTGCCGACCTCTCGCCTGCGATTCTCGAACGCAGCCTCTTTCATTCGACCGGCAGCTATTTCGTACCCAACGTCAGAGTGACCGCCCTGAGTTGCAGGACGAATCTCCCACCGTTTACCGCCTTCCGAGGATTCGGCGCGCCGCAGGCGATGTTCGTGATGGAATCGGCGATCACCCGCGCGGCCGAGGTCATGGGCATGGACCGCATCGATATCCAGCGCCGCAACCTGTTGGCGGAGGGCGACACATTTCCATATGGAATGAAGGCGCAGCAGGGAAACGCCCGCCGGTCCTTTGCCGAGACCGAAAGACGGTTCGACGTCGCCCGCCTCAGACGTGAGATCGACGTGTACAACTGCAACAATCGCCTCACCAAGCGAGGCCTCGCCATGATGCCGGTGTGCTTCGGCATCTCCTTCACTTCCACCTTCCTCAACCAGGCCGCCGCCCTGGTCCACGTCTACACTGATGGGAGCGTCAGCGTCAGCACGGGGGCGGTGGAGATGGGTCAAGGCGTCAACGCCAAGATCCTGAACGTCGTCTCGCACGCCCTGGGTATCGACGCCGGTCGCATCACGGTCGAGACCACCAACACACTCCGGGTGGCCAACACCTCACCAACTGCTGCGAGCTCCGGCGCCGATATGAACGGGCGAGCCGCCCAGATCGCCTGCCGCGCGATCATCGATCGCCTGCGTGAGGTGGCAGCCGAGATCCTCGAGGTCGATTCCTCGCAGGTGTCAGTTTCGGCGGAAGCCGTCACCGTTGACGGCAAGCCCACCAAGGTCGGCTGGAACAGGCTCGTGTCGGAGGCGTACTTCAAACGCGTCAGCCTGTCGGCGCAGGCCCACTATGCAACGCCGAAGATCCACTTCGACCGAGAAACCGAAAAAGGTGAACCCTTCGCCTATCACGTCTATGGCAGCGCGGTGATCGAGACGACCGTCGATTGTCTCCGTGGAACCTACACCGTCGATCGGGTCGGCATCGTCCACGACGCGGGTCGCAGCCTCAACCAGCTGGTTGACGTGGGACAGCTCGAGGGTGGGCTGGTCCAGGGCATCGGCTGGATGACCATGGAGGAGCTGCTCTTCGAAAATGGCCGTAACCTCACCGACTCCCTCAGCACCTACAAGATTCCAGACATCCTCTGCACCCCGGAGATCGAGGGCCACTTCCTTGACGACGCCGACAACCCGAACGCGGTGATGCGCTCCAAGGCGATCGGCGAACCACCGTTGATGTATGGCATCGGTGCCTACTTCGCCCTCCTCGACGCCCTGCGGGCCTTCCGACCGGACCGCGAAACCTTCTTCCACGCGCCGATGACGCCGGAGAGGGTCCTGATGTTCCTGCATGGTGACCGGCATGCCGCCTTGACCGAAGAAATTGCTGAAGCAGCGGCGGTCGTACAGCGATAAATACACGTGAAAGACCACAGAGGCACAGAGGGTCATTTTCGATCCGTCACAAACAAAAAGTCACAAAGATACCAAGTCATCGCGAAGCCGCCTTCGGTGCTCAGCGTCCGCCTCTTTGCGTCTTTGCGTTCTTCTTTGGGTGGCTCTGCGACTCTGCGGCTCCGCGTCTCTGCGTTTTCATTTTTTGTGTCGAGTCCGCGTCTTGACTAGAATCAACGCATGGCTTTGCCGAAACACATTCAGACCGATCCGTGGCAATTCGCGCTCGAGTCCCTGCGAGATGGCCGGCGCGCTGTATTGGTCTTTGTCGTTGACCACCACGGGTCCGTGCCGGGCGTGACCGGGACCCGCGTTGTGGTCTCGGACGAGGCTTTTGCCGGCACCATCGGCGGTGGTGCGGCCGAGATACATCTGATCGAAAGGGCGATCGCTCATCAAAGTGAATCTGAGATCTATCGATTTCTCCACACGCCCAGCGGCGGCGGAACCCTGTGCTCTGGAACCCAGGAATTTGCGATCATTTCGCTTTCGCGAATAGATGAAAAGGCTGTCCGATCGATCGTCGATGTTCTGGAACGCCACCGTACCGGTACTCTCCGCCTGACACCGGGCGGGGTCGAATTCGAACCTGGCGAGGCCCGCCCGCATTCCTTCTCCAAGAGAGATGGTTCTTGGGAGTACATTGGGCCCATCGGGCTCGAGGACACACTCTTCATCATCGGTGGCGGGCACGTGGGCCTGGCCCTTTCGCGAGTCATGTCCACCCTCCCCTTCCGGATCGTCGTCCTCGACAACCGCGAGGAGCTGCCGACTATGGCCGCGAACCGCTGGGCCCACGAGCAGCATGTGGTCGACTTCGAACGCATTGGCGACCATGTCGCAGACGGTGATCGGTCGTGGGTGGTGATCATGACCTTCGGTCATAACCACGACCGCCATGTGCTTGAAGGTCTGCTCGGGAAGAACTTCGCGTACGTGGGTCTGATGGGGAGCAAAAACAAGGTCCGTCAGATGTTTTCCGCCATGGTCGCGGACGGAATCCCCGAAGCCGCGCTCGAAGGCGTCAGGGCACCGGTTGGAATGCCCATCGCCAGCCACACTCCCGAGGAGATCGCGATCAGCGTCGCGGCCGAGATCATCGGTCTCCGCAACCGGAGCTGAATCGATGCCCGAGATCACCTTCCAGCTCAACGGTCGTGTGAACACAGTTTCGTACGAGGATGGGATGCACTTTCTCGAAGTACTGCGGGAGTGCTGCGGCATCACGTCCGCCAAGGACGGTTGCGCACCCCAGGGCGTGTGCGGCTGTTGCACCATCCTACTCAATGGCAAACCTGCCCTTGCCTGCCGGCTGGATCCGTCCAGTGTGGATGGTTCGCAGGTCGTGACTCTGGAAGGCCTACCGGAGCGGCAGCGGCAGCTGCTGGCCGATGCCTTTGTCCGTGAAGGCGCGGTGCAATGCGGCTTCTGCACGCCCGGCATCGCCGTTCGCGCGGCTCACCTCATCAACCAGGGACTGACAGGGGATCGTTCACGCGTCGAGCGTGGGCTCGCCGGCCATCTCTGCCGGTGCACCGGTTACAACCGCATCGTCGATGCCATCCAGACCGCTGGCGAGGCGTCGCGCGACGGCGCCGCGATCGGTGACGGTCCGCCGCGGCGTCCGCACCACTTCGGAGAGGACTACCGTCTCGAGCGCAGCTCGGAAATCCCTCGAGGCGACGGCATTGGCGCCTCCACCGACCGCTATCGTGGCCGCGATCAGGCCCTCGGCGCCAAGGACTTCGTGGCCGACATGACCGTAGGTCGGATGCTGCACGGCGCCCTCGTCCTCTCCGACCATCCCCGCGCCAGGGTGCTCCGGATCGAAACTTCGAGGGCATCCCGTCTCCCGGGAGTCGAGAGAATCCTCACCGCCGAGGATATTCCGGGGGTCTGCAACCACGGGTTGCTGATCCCAGACTGGCCGCTTCTGGTGGCTCAGGGCGAGACCACCCGCTACGTCGGCGATGTGCTGGCGGTGGTGGTGGCCGACAGTCAGCACCGTGCGCGGAGGGCGGCGGAGAACGTGGAGGTCACATACGACATTTTCGACCCGGTGGCATCGCCGGAAGCGGCTCTCGCCGCCGATGCCCCGCCGCTCCACCCCGGGGGCAATCTGCTCGAGGTCTGCGCGTTCTCACGCGGGAACGTTGACGAAGCCCTCGCCGATGCCGCGTTCGTAGTCGACGAGACCTTCACGACCCAGCGCATCGAGCACGCCTTCCTCGAACCCGAGGCGAGCCTCGCCGCTCCCGCCGGTGAAAGGGGTCTCAAGATCTTCTCTCAGGGCCAGGGCGTTCACGACGACCAGCTCCAGATCGCCGCCATTCTGGGCATCAATCGCCGACACATCGAGGTCGAGCTGGTTTCCAACGGCGGTGCCTTCGGCGGCAAGGAGGATCTCTCCGTCCAGGGTCATGCCGCGCTCGCCGCCTGGCTCCTGCAACGTCCCGTGCGGGTTGTCTTGACCCGTGAGCAGTCGATGCGAATCCACCCCAAACGCCACCCCATGACCCTCCACTACACCGTGGGTGCCGATGCCGACGGCCGGTTGACTGCCGTCAGGGCCGACATCGTCGGCGATACCGGGGCCTACGCCTCGGTCGGCACCAAGGTCCTGGAGCGCGCCGCCGGCCACTCGTGCGGCCCCTACCGCGTGCCCAACGTCGACGTCGAAGCGAGGACGGTCTACACCAACAATCCACCGTGCGGCGCCATGCGCGGCTTCGGCGCCAACCAGGCTGCGTTCGCGATTGAAGGCGTTCTGGACATCCTGGCCGAAAAGATCGGCATCGACGGCTACGACATTCGCGAACGCAACATCCTCGGACCAGGCGACCGGTTCGCGACCGGACAGCGCATGACCTCGAGCTGCGGAATTCGTCAAACTCTCGAAGCCGTGAAAGACATCTACAAACGATCGCCCAGGGCCGGCATCGCCTGCGGTATCAAAAACACCGGCATCGGCAACGGCATGGAAGACGTCGGAAGGGTGGCCATCCAGGTGCTCGATGGTGGCCGCCTCGAGGTGGCGACAGGCTATACCGAGATGGGTCAAGGGCTGCACACCATTCTCCGCCAGGTGGTGTCTCAGGAGACTGGTCTGCCGGCGGAGACCATGACCGTTCGTACCAACAGCGCGCCCGACATCGAGTGCGGCATGACGACGGCCTCTCGGGCCACCGCCCTGTGCACAGCGGCCGGGCAGATTGCTGCCCGCCAGCTCGCAGGAGTGCTCGCAGACTCCTCGCTCGACGAGCTCGTCGGCCGCCGTTTCCACGGTGAGTTCATCTGCGATTTCACAACCGCACCGGGTCAGGACGCCGAGGAACCCGTCACGCACATGGCGTTCGGCTTCGCGACACAGGTGGTGATCCTTGCCGAGGACGGGACAATCGAGAGAGTCGTCGCGGCCCACGACGTCGGACGCGCCATCAATCCCCTGCTCTGTGCAGGTCAGATCGAGGGCGGCGTCCACATGGGCCTCGGCTACGCCCTGTCAGAAGATTTTCCGTGCACCGACGGCCGGCCGGACTCCCTCCTGCTGCGTGACCTCGGGATCCTGCGAGCGGCCCACACGCCACCCATCGACGTGATTCTGATCGAGGTTCCGGACACGGTCGGCGGCTACGGCTCGAAGGGGGTCGGCGAGATCGGCCTCGTACCGACCGCCGGAGCCGTCGCCGGCGCCCTCTATGCCTACGACGGCATTCGACGCACGTCCCTGCCGATGGCCGACGCCCCGGCTGCACAGGCGTCGCTGCCTCCTTCGCGGGAAAAAGGTTGATTTGGAGCTAGGCTAGAGCCCGGCCCCCAGGTGCCCGGCAACTTCCTCGAAGTACTGGTCGAGATCGGCGTCGACAAAGTACCGGCCCGGGCCCGGCGTCAGACCTACCTCGCCACGGTTGACCACCACCACGTCTCCCCCGGCCTGCTCCGGGAGAAATGCCGCCGGGTAGACGGTGAGGGAGGACCCCAGCACCAGCAGCAGGTCGCTGGCGCCAACCACGCTCACGGCAACCTCGAGATCCCGAACCGCCTCACCATAGAACACGATGTCTGGTTTGATGACCCCGTCGCAGGTGCAACGCGGAACCGCCGCCTCGCGGACCATCGTTTCCATTGTCTCGAGGTCGTACTCCCGACCACAGTCGAGGCAGTGGCTGATCCAATAATCGCCGTGGACCGAGATCACCCGTTGCGAGCCGGCCCGTTGGTGCAAGCTATCGATGTTCTGGGTGACTACCGCGATGAGGGGCCCTTCGGCTTCCAGCCGAGCGAGAAAGTGGTGGGTAGCGGTCGGCTCGAGGGTATCGATGATACCGAGGAAGTCGCGTGTGAACTCGAAAAAGGGCTCCGGGTTGCGGTGAAACGCCGAGATGTCGAAGACCGTCTCGGGATCGTACTGGCGGGTGACGTAGAGGCCCTTCGGTCCGCGAAAGTCCGGTATACCGGCGGCGGTGGAGATGCCGGCGCCGGTGAGGGCTACCACCCGGTCCGAGCGACGGATGAGGTCGGCGCAGGCTGCGGGCTCGAACGGTTGTGAAGCGAACATTTACGTGCAAATCATAGCAAGGCAGTAAAGATCGTTTGACCGCAGCAACGTTGAAACCGCAAAGACGCAAAGAGCGCAAAGGTCCGTCGCCAAGAAAAGCTCAAAATGTCGTCTTTGCGTCTTCATCGCGTGTATCGCGTCTTCGCGTTTCAAAAGGAGAAGCAAAACGGGAGTGCGGGACCGGTATAGTTGAGGCACGTCATGCAGGAGATCGCAGCAACCCTCAACCGGCTTTCGATCGCGGTTCAATTCGCGATGGTGGCCTGTCTGTTCGGTTACTTCCTGCTCCTCTGGCAGATGGTGAAGCTGCGCGAGGTGCGGCTGTGGACGTTCGCATGGCTGGCCGATGGGGCGGCCCTCGCGGCGGTCTTCATTCATGCCTACGCCGATATCCCGCCTTTCGGCCACCGAATCACCCTCGTGCTCTACCTCGCGGGCAAGGCCGCGTTCGCATTCCTCATCGTCTCCGGAGCCCGCCGCCACCTCCGGCCGGGCGTCGAGCCGCGAATGTCGCCCCTGTTCTTCTCGCTCTTCATTGCCTCGTGGAGCGTAATTCTCGGCTTCGCAGTACCGAGCCTGTGGCAAGGCCAGCTCGCCGAAAGCACTCTCGTGGGCTCGGTCCTGGTCGTCGGCGGGATTACGGTCCTCCGACACCCACGGTCTTCCGTCTCGCGCTGGCTGGGCTGGGCGATGCTTTTTGAAGGAGCGCTCTTTCTCAACTCCGCGGCCCTGCTGGTGTCAGCACTGTGGGGCAACCACTTCGGATTGACCTACCTCAATTACTCGTCCTTCTTTGATGCCTGGGCCGAGCTCATGCTCGCCCTCGCCTGCATCGCTGTCATCGCCGATCGACGCGAGGAACTGCTCCACTACGCCAATCGAGAGCTCCTGCAGTCGCAACAACGGCTGAGCCGCCTGGTCGACACCGATCCCCTCACCAACCTCTCCAACCGGCGCAGCCTGCGCAAGATCATGGACTCTGTGATCGACACCGGCGGCGCCTTCATCTTCATCGACATCAACAACTTCAAGCAGGTCAACGACCTCTTCGGTCACCGGGTCGGGGACACCACGTTGCAGCGGCTCGCCAATCTCGTCGTCGAGCAATTCCGTCCCGAGGACCGCGTCATCCGGTGGGGCGGCGACGAGTTTCTCGTGATTGCCCCGGGGATGGATCAAATGAGCGCCAAAACGCGGGTGGCGGCGATCCGTGAGGCCCTCAAGCGTCCAGCCGACGACAATCCACCGTTTTCGATCGCCGTGGGCATCGCCGAGCTCTTCCCGGGCGGCGACCCGGCCGCCGCCCTCGAAGAGGCCGACCGGAGGATGTTTGCCGAAAAGCGGGGCCGATAGCGCCCGCCCACCCGGCCAGATACAAGATACAAGATGCAAGACTCAAGGCCGCCCGCCCTTCCCAGAGGCGGCGTGTGAGACCGTGGGGTGGAGCGGGTGGGACTTGCATCTTGCATCCGGGCGCGTGGAGGGTGGGTGGAGGGCTGGTGCATCCTGTATCAGGATGGGTGTGCGGGACAGGTATGCTGGTGCACATGTCCGACCGTTTTCGCCCGTTACCGTTGGAGAAGCTCAGCGCCTGGATCGCCGACGAGCTCGAGGCCAAGAATTCGGTCTTCGGAATCCCCCGCACACTCTTCTTCAACCCCGATGAACACGGCGCCCTCCATTCAACGGTCTACGCGCGCGCCCTCGACACCCCTCTCGGCGTCGCCGCCGGCCCGCACTCGCAGCTCGCCCAGAACATCGTCGTCGCGTGGTTGTGCGGCGCGCGGTTTATCGAGCTCAAGACGGTCCAGACCCTCGATCAGATCGAGGTCTCCAAACCGTGCATCGACATGCAGGACGAGGGGTACAACGTCGAGTGGTCGCAAGAGCTGCGGGTCGAGGAGTCCTTCACCGAGTACCTCAACGCCTGGGTGCTGATTCACGCGCTGCACCGCCGTCTCGGTTATCCGGGGGAGAGTCCCGGCCTCATCTTCAACCTCTCGGTCGGTTACGATCTCGCCGGGATCCATCAGCGCAACATGCAGCGGTTTTTCGATATGGTCGAAGACGCTGGGGATGCTCTGCGCAAAGCAGTCGAAACCGTCGCGCGTCGATTCCCCGAGGCAACCGAGGGGCCGATTCCAAATCGAATGTCGGACAACGTCACCCTCTCCACCATGCACGGATGCCCGCCGGACGAGATCGGCGCCATCTCCAGCTATCTGCTCGGTGACCGTGGCCTCCACACCAGCGTCAAGCTCAACCCCACCCTGCTCGGTGCCGAGAGGCTGCGGCCGATCCTCAACGAACGGCTCGGTTTCAAGGATCTGGTGGTCCCCGACAGGGTCTTTGACGAGGACCTCGATTACGCCGAAGCGCTGACTCTGCTTCGGAATCTGGCCGACACCGCCACGGCCCGTGGGTTGGTCTTCGGCGTCAAGCTGACCAACACCCTCGCGGTCGCCAACCACCGCCGGGTCTTCGATCGCTCAGAGGACACCATGTACCTTTCGGGTCGTCCCCTGCACGCCCTCACCGTCCAGCTCGCCCATCGTCTCTCCGAAGATGTCGAACACCCCCTGATGATGTCGTTCTCCGGCGGCGCGGACGCCCACAATATCGCCGCCCTGATTCGCTCCGGGATGCGCACTGTCACCGTCTGTTCGGATCTGCTGCGGCCCGGCGGTTACCTGCGACTCGGCCAGTACTTGGACGAGCTTGAAGGTGCAATGGCTGCCGTCGGCGCCGGAAACATCGAGTCGTTCGTTTCGACCGGCGCTGCAACCCAGGGTGTCCCTGTCGACGAAGCCGCCCGACGGAACCTCCGCGAGTACGCGGAGAGGGTTGTGGCTGACCCCGCTTACCACAAGGAGACGTTCGACCGCAGCCACACGAAAACCTCGCGCCGTCTGGGCCTCTTCGACTGCATCGTAGCCCCGTGTACCGACGGCTGTGATATCGATCAGAAGGTCCCCGAATACATGCGGCGCGTCGCCGCCGGTGACAATGACGGCGCCGCCGAGATCACCCGCCTCGACAACCCACTCGCTTCCATCCTCGGACGCACGTGCCATCACCCCTGCGAAGCGGTATGCCTGCGGACCCACATGGATCAACCGCTGGCGATCCGCGAGATCAAACGCTACATCACCGACCACGAGCGTCCGCCGTCAACAACCACCGCGCCCGATCCGGCGTTCCCATCGGTTGCCGTGATCGGCGGCGGTCCCTGTGGGCTTGGCGCCGCCGCCTTCCTCGCCCGCGCCGGCATCGCGGTCACGATCTTCGAGGCGCGGCCGGCGACCGGCGGCATGGTGTCGGCCACCATCCCCGACTACCGAGCCGCGGCCCATGCCGTCAAACGCGACCTCGATCACCTCCGCGCGCTCGGGGTCGAGGTCCGCCATAATCAGGAGGTCGGTCGAGACGTTTCCCTCGAGTCCATCCGCGTTGAGGGTTTTTCTTCGATCGTGGTCTCCGTCGGCGCCCGCTATGGTCTCCGTCTCGGCATTGAAGGCGAAGAGACCCTCGGGGTCCTCGACGGTCTCGATTTTCTTCGCGCGGCTCGTAACGGCAATCCCCCGCCGCTGGGGAAAAAGATCGGTGTGATCGGCGGCGGCGACGTTGCGATGGACTGCTCACGGACCGCATGCCGACTTGCCGACGGAGAGGTCACGGTCTTCTACCGCAGGACCCGCGCCGAAATGCCGGCCCAGAAGGAGGAACTCCTCGATCTCTTCGATGAAGGAGGAAGGCTCGAGGAGCTGATGGCGCCGCGCCGGATCGTCGCGACCCGCGGCCATCTGAGGGCAGTCGAGATGGCGAAAATGCGCCTCGGCGAGCCCGACGATTCGGGTCGGCGACGGCCCGAGCAGGTCCCCGGCGCGGTTCGCGAGGTCGAGCTCGATACCCTGATCGTCGCCATCGGTCAACGTCCGGACCTGTCGCTCTTCGGCGACGAAGAGGTGAAGCTCAACTCGTCCGGATATCTCGAAGTCGATCCGGCGACCCTCGAGACGTCCATCCGCGGTGTTTATGCAGGTGGTGACATTATTGGCGATGGCCCGTCGAACATCGTCAAGGCTTGCGGAGACGGTCGCATCATTGCAGACGCGATCATCGCCCGACATCGGAATGCGCCGGCAACGCCCGGACCCGCAAGCGATTGGCCGGCGTTCGACCACACCGAGCTGCTGCGACGACGAGCTCACGTGGAACCGCGCGTCGCGATACCCCATCTCGAGCCCACGCGCCGCAACGGGTTCGCCGAGGTCGTGATGACCCTACCCGAAACCGACGCCAGGCACGAAGCCTCGCGTTGCCTCGACTGTGACATCATGTGCTCGACCTGCGACTCGGTGTGCCCAAACCGGGCGATCTTCACCTATCACGTGCAGCCGCAGAAGATCCCCATTCCACGGCTGAAGGTCTCGAACGGCGAGCTGGTGACCGTTGCCAGTACTGTTTTTCAGGTCACCCAGGGACCGCAGGTGGCGGTGCTCACCGACGCTTGCAACGAGTGCGGCAATTGCGTCACCTTTTGCCCCACATCTGACCGGCCGTGGCGGGACAAACCCCGCCTCCACCTCCACCGCGGCGATTTCGAGGCGGAGTCGGACAATTCATTCATGTTCATCAGATACGCCGGCGCCCGTGGGCTGCAGGCGAGGTTCGAGGGTGCGTTGCATCAACTCATCGAAGACGATGGAACCCTGCGGTACACCTCACCTGAAGTCGAGCTCAGCATGGACGCGGAGACTCTCGACGTCCTCGGATCCGCAGTGCGCGGCCACCCAGGCGATGTCGATCTCGTGGACCCCGACCATCTCGGAGCCATGATCGTCCTCTTTCGCTCATTCGCAGAATCCATGCCCGAGTTTCCCTTCAGAGAGGTCAATCAGCGGCAGATGCCGTGACGAGTGAATTCGAGCTTCGAGCTTCTCATTCACCCGTTCTTCTCGCCACGTCGCAACGCAATGTGGTGAGGAGAACGGGTTAGACTGGTCCGAAGATGCGGACACGATATTTCAACCTGCGAATTCCGTCTGACGGCAACGAATCCAAAGCGGTCGAGCTTGTGGTCACCGACGGCCGCTTCGAGGAGATCCTGCCCGCGGGTTCCGTGACCGCCGCAGGCGATGAACAGTGGGTCGACCTCGAGGACGCTCTGGTTCTGCCTGGTGTCATCGACGGCCACGTCCATTTCAACGACCCTGGTTTCACCCAGAGAGAAGACTTCGCAAGCGGCACCTCGGCCGCGGCTGCGGGTGGCGTCACCTGCGTCGTCGACATGCCGTGCACGTCGCTGCCTCCCGTTGTCACGACCGCGGCCCTCGAGAACAAACTCAAGATCATTGGGTCCAAGGCGCATGTCGACTACATGCTCTGGGGAGGGGTGTCGGGCAACGCCATCACCAATCAGCAGTGGCGCAAGCACCTTGCCGATCTGGTTGACGCGGGCGTTGTCGCGATCAAGATCTACATGCTCTCGGGGATGGACACCTTCCGCGATCTGACCACGTCCGAAATCCGCGAGGTTCTGACCCAGACTCACAAGCTCGGGATCCCCGTCGGTATTCACGCCGAGGATCGCTCACTTGTTTATGAGCTCACCGAAAGGGCGAAGAGTCGCGGTAACGATTCGCCCGCCGCATACGCTGCCGCTCGTCCTGCCGCCGCCGAAGCTTCTGCAGTCGCAGCAGCGGTTGAGGCCGTCCGCGCGACCGGCGCGCGTGTCCACATCGTTCACCTCGCATCGGGCGAGGCCCTGGACGTGGTGAGCGCCGCCCGATTCGAGGACCTCCCGATTTCAGCCGAAACCTGCCCCCACTACCTCCAATTCACGACCGACGACTTCACACGAATGGGATCGCTGCTCAAGACCGCACCGGTCGTCAAGATCGAGAGCGACCGCCAGCGTCTGTGGCAGGGTTTGGCGAGCGGCGAGCTCTCCTTTGTCACCACCGACCACGCCGCCGCGCGCTGGCCAGAGGAGAAGGAAACCGGCTCGATCTGGACCGACTACGGCGGCGTGCCGGGGGTCGAGCTCCTTCTGCCCTACCTGTACTCCGAAGGCGTCGGCGGCGGTCGCATCACGCTGCAACGGTTGACGGAACTCTTGTCCTCGGAGCCGGCACGGTTTTTCGGCGTCGACCACCGGAAGGGCCGGCTGCGGCCGGGAGGCGACGCCGATTTCGTGGTCTTCGACGAGGACGCCCGGTGGACTGTCAGGGCCGACGCTCTCCACAACCTCAACCGATACACGCCGCTCGACGGCTTCGAGCTGACCGGCAGGGTTCGCGCCACCTATGTGCGCGGCCACTGCGCCTTCGAGCGCCGGACCGAGGGCACCGAGTTCTTCGCCCCCGCCGGCACCGGCGCGTGGGTCCGGCGGGGTGTCGCGTGACCGAGCTCGACTCCGACCTCTACGTCCTGCACAACGGCACCGTCGTGACGGGCGGAGAAACTCCGGAGGTGTGGACCGAGGGTGCGGTCGCCTGGTCCGGTTCGCGGATCGTTGCGGTCGGGTCTGAAACCGAGCTCCGGGGCGAGTATCCGGAAGCGATGCGCCTCGACGCACGTGGCGGGTTTGTAATGCCCGGCCTCATCAACCTCCACCATCACCTCTACTCGGCCCTCGCCCGTGGCCTGGCGCCGGCCCAACCGCCGCGCGATTTCGGACAGATCCTCGAGCGTTTCTGGTGGTTGCTCGACCGCGCGCTGACCTCGGACACGATTCGCCTGTCCGCACTGCTCGGCGCCGCCGAGTGCATCCGTTGGGGCTGCACCACGCTTTTCGATCATCACGCCTCGCCCTCGTCGATTCGCGGCAGTCTCGCCACGATCGCCGAGGTTCTCGACGAAGCGGGCCTTTCGGCCGTGCTCTGCTATGAGATCACGGACCGCAATAGCCACGACGAGGCGGTGGCGGGACTGGTGGAAAACCTCAGGTTCATCGATTCCCACAGAGACCACCCCTGCATCCGAGGCACTCTCGGGCTGCACGCCAGCTTCACCGTCTCGGATGAGACCCTCGACGAAGCCGCGCTGAGGCGTCCCGCCGACGTCGGTTGTCACATCCACCTCGCCGAGGACACGATCGATTTCCAGGTGTCCGAGGCCGCCTACGGTGCATCGCCGCTCGCTAGGCTCGAGCAGCGAGGTTTCCTCGACGATCGTGCGCTCCTCATCCACGGCGTCCACCTGACCTCGGAGGGCCGTGCGGTCGTAACCCGCAATGGCTCTGTCCTTGTCCACTGTCCGGAGTCGAATGCTAACAACGGCATCGGCCGCCTCGACGTCGAGCGCGCCGCAGCCGAGGGCTGTACGGTCGGTCTCGGCACCGACGGCATGTCGTCCGCGATGCTGCGGGCGTTGCGCGCGGCATTTCTCGTCCAACGCGCGGGCCGGGAAGACCCGACTGTCGGATTTGCGGCTCACCCCGGGCTTCTCCACACCAACGCCGTCGTTGCGCGTCGGTTCCTGGACGAGCCCCTGCTCGGTGAGCTGACTCCGGGCGCCCCGGCCGACATCTGCGTAGTGGACAGTCCACCGCCGACGCCGATCGGACCGGAGAATCTTTTCGGTCACCTCGTCTATGGCGCCGCCGAGGCACCGGTGCGCCACACCATCGCCCGCGGTCGCATCCTGCTCGAAGATTTCCGCCACACGACGCTCGACCCGTTCGCGATAGCCAGGGCCGCGCGGGTCGAGGCCTTCGGTCTTTGGGAGCGCTTCCGTGAACTGGGCGCGTCCGGCAACGGCCTGCTGCGGATTTAGCCTCTATACGTCAAACCGGTGCTTGAGGGCGTCGCGCACTCTCGAGCTCGAAGATCGGGATCTTCATGTCGTCTCTTCGCGGTCGTCGGTTAGAACCCTCGCCAGAGTCGCCTCATCGACTCGGCCACCGGAAACGATCAGCACGATTCGGCGGCCGGCAAACCGTGTCCTCTCCTTGAGCACCGCAGCCGCAGGCAGCGCCGCGGCGCCCTCGATGCTCACACCCTCCTCCTCGTGGAGGAGTCGCATGGCCGCAATGATCTCCTTCTCCTCGAGAAGGACGAAATCATCGACATAACGCCGGCACAGATCAAACGTGATCGACCCCTTCTCGATGCCGCCGGCCGTGCCATCGGAGATCGTCGGCAGGCTCAGGATATCTACGATCTCGCCGGCGCGGATCGACTCGTACATCACACACGAGTTGATCGGCTGGCAACCGATCACCTCGATCGAAGGATCGACCGCCTCCAGGTAGCCCGCGATTCCGGAAATCAGGCCTCCCCCACCGACCGGCGCCAGCACGGTGTCGATCGTGTCCAATTGCTCCACCACCTCCACCGCCACTGTGCCCTGACCGTTGACCACTTCAGGATCGTTGTAGGGCGAGATCCAGACGTGTCCGCCCGAACGCGCAAAGGCGGCGGCATGAGCTTCGGCCTCGACGCAGTCGTGACCCACCAACTCGAACGGGACCCCGGTCGAGCGCATATTGTCGATCTTGACCGCCGCCGAGGTCGTCGGCATAAAGAGCTTGCCGCGGAGACCGAAGAGCTGCAGCGCATGGGCGAATGCCGCAGCGTGATTGCCGGTGGATGCTGTAACCAGGAGCTTTTGCGAGTCCTCTTTTGACAGTGAGAGGATTTTGTTCAGCACTCCGCGAGTTTTGAACGATCCGCTGTGCTGGGTGTTTTCGAGCTTGAGAAAGACCTCTCCATCGACCGATGTACTGATCGCCGGTGCTGGTTTGCACTCGGTGCGGCGAATATGGGGGGCGATTCGCCCCAACGCTTCTTCAATACGATACTTCACAACGGCACCGTAACCGAAAACACCGACGAATGAAATCAAGGGATCGATCGATGGGTCTATTGAGCACATCAACGCATGCTAGCCCGCATATCTCACCAGCTTTCGTTGCGAGGCCGGAGAGGTGTTGTGAGATGTGGTGTTTGCGACCTGAGGGCCGCGGAAACGTATTTGACGGTACGTTGAGCAGCCCGACGGAAGCAAACGCCGCAGATTGCTGCACATCTCCGGCCGCAGTAGAAAGTTGGTGAGATATGCGGGCTAGACTCCGTTTCAAGAAAGCGGCGACATCGAGATCCGGTGGAGGGTACCGACGGATCATGGTGGACTCGGGTCAATCACTGAGTCACTACACGATCCTCCGCCCCCTGGGCAAGGGAGGGATGGGCGAGGTCTTTCTCGCTGAGGGCGTCTCTTCGTTCTCGGTCGGCTCAAGCTACACTTTCTGACACCCCCCAAAAACCCCCGGGGCGCAGCGCCCCGGGGTTTTGATATATCCCGTCCGAAGTGTCAGTCCTTGGCGACCTCGAACAGAGATTTGAGGGATACCACCAAAACCGCGGCGGCGATGAACGCCACAACATTGGAAACGATGGCGGTGACCGCCATGCCGACCACGGGGATCGCCATCACCGACGTTGCGGACAGCATCAGCCCAATGGCGGCGAGGAGAAAGGTCTTGGTCTCCTCTCCGGTGATGTTCATGAAGCCCACGATCAGGCCCAACACCGCCAGCACCCAGTACATCCAGGGCTCGGCGATCAACAGGCCCGCCACGACGCAGATGACGAATCCAACGATAAACGCCCATTTACCCATCTGTCCCATACGTCCTCCTCCCGAACCGAATTTTGATGATGATCATCGCCCGCAATGATACCCGGGCGAAGACGATTTTTCATCGGAAAATCAAAAAAAGTCCGCCGCCCGATCGCCGGACGGCGGTTTCCCAGCCAATTACGGCCGTCTTGATCGCAGGTTCAACTTCAATCAGTCAGTTTGTGCAGAATTTCCTCGAACTTGCTCCACTGCGCGCCCGCCCAGTCGGCCGCGGCCTGCACCTTGTCGCCGACCTTGACCATCGTGTAGTAGCCTTCCACGCGCTTCCAATCGACCACGTTCCACCACGCCTTGATGTAGTCGGGGCGTCGATTCTGGTAGTTCAGGTAGTAGGCGTGCTCCCACACGTCGAGGCCGAGGATGGGAATCATCTCTCCGGTCGAGATGGGGTTGTCCTGGTTTGGCGTTTTGATGACCGCAAGGCTGCCGTCTCCCTTGACACCCAGCCACGCCCAACCGCTGCCGAAGACAGTCGCCGCAGCCTTGCTGAACTCGGTCTTGAAGGCGTCAAAGGAGCCGAAGGAACCGTCGATGTTCTCGGCGAGACCGCCCGCAGGCTGGCCGCCGCCCTTCGGGGTCATTACCGTCCAGAACAGGGTGTGGTTGACGTGGCCGCCTCCATTGTTGCGGACCGCGATACGAATGTCCTCAGGCACCGAGTCGAGGTCCATCACCAGCTCGAGGGCCGTCTTTTCGGCCAGCTCTGGGTGCCCCTCGAGAGCGGCGTTGAGGTTGTTCACGTAACCCTGGTGGTGTTTTCCGTGATGAATGCCCATGGTTCGCGCATCGATATGCGGCTCCAGAGCGTTCACGTCATAGGGCAAATCCGGGAGTTTGAATTTCATTGAGATCCTCCGTCATCGATTAATTTTTATCGAGTCGCAGTCGCAACTCCTAATTCTTTCAACCACGGAGTATCCGATCCGATTCCGGCCTAGGCGAGGTTTTTGTGATTTCCCCTGCTCAAATCAATCGAGAATGTCCAACAGCGCTTCGGCCAGAGCGATGTACTGCGGCCCGCTGTTGTAGAGCTGGGCTGAGATCCGGATCAGGCGCCGCGGACGCGCCGGCCACGCGATCACCGGGACCTCGATCCGATAGTCCTTGAGCAGACGATCCTGAAGCCTGTCAAATGGAAAAAGCTCGTTGACCGACCCGCTGTCACCGTCGGGCAGCGGCAGCGAGGCAAGGCTACCGATCATCGAGTCCGGACACGGCGCATCGATCCCGAGGGCATCGCAGAGAATGTCGCGGCCCTCGAGCACCAGTTCACGGTTGCGACGGCGCACCTCATCCCACCCGCCCTCGACCAGGGACTCCATTTCACGCAGGGCGGTAGGTACCGACAACCAGGCACTCGGGTCGCGGGTTCCGGTCCAGTCGTGCTCGAGGTGGAATCGTGATCGTTGGACCGGGCGGGCGTTCGCTCCGTGGCTGATCACCAGCGGTCGAACCCTCTCGCGCCGGTCCTCCCTCACGTGCAGGAACGCGGCACCCTTGGGGGCGCAGATCCATTTGTGAAGGTTGCCGGTGTAATACGTCGCGCCGATAGAATCGAGGTCGAGAGCTACCATTCCCGGGGCGTGGGCACCGTCGACGAGGACATCAATGCCGCGGGCCTGCGTTTCTTTCACCAGCGTTTCGATAGGCAGCACCATTCCGGTCTGGCTGGTTACGTGATCGATCAACAGTAACCGCGTCCTCGGCGACACTCCTGCGAGGACGGCCTCCACCGCCTTGCCTTCGTTCGACAGCGGAAACGGAATAGGAGCAACCACCACCTCCGCGCCGCTCCCCGCTGCGGCTGCATCGATGGCGTTGCGGCACGCGTTGTACTCGTGATCGGTCACCAGCAGCTGGTCGCCCCGCTCCAGACGGAGACTGCGGAGAACGGTGTTGACGCCGGTGGTCGCATTGACGACGAATGCGAGGTCGTCCGTCCGGGCGCCAAGGAAATTCCCCAGAACGGAGCGAGCCTCATCGAGCTCCCCGAGGTAATCGTGGTCGAAGAACATCAGCGGTTCCCGTTCGATCCGCAGTCGAATGCGGGATTGCTCGTCAAGCACAGCCTTCGGAGTCGCACCGAAAGACCCGTGGTTGAGGAAAATGACCTCCGGGTCGAGCAGCCAACGATCGGCAAGATGGTTCTTCGTCGTCATCCAGATCCCGGAAAACATCATACGCTGCGATGCGGGTTAGAATGATCGGCGACGGGAGGCACCATGGTCAATGCGATCGTTCTGCTCAAGGTCAAAAGCGACAGGATCAACCAGGTGGCGGAAGAGCTTGCCGCACACGATGGGATCTCCGAAGTCTACTCGGTGGCCGGCCAGTACGATCTGGTCGCGATCATCCGCGCCAGCAACGACGAACAGATCGCGACCCTGGTCACCGAACAGCTGCTGCAGGCGGAGGGCCTGGTGTCATCCGAAACCTTGATCGCGTTCCGCACCTACTCGAAACACGACCTCGACGGCATGTTCTCAGTCGGAATGAACTAGGCCCGCCAACCACCCACCCGGACTCAGGGTTCAGGGTTTAGGGTTCAGGGTTGCTCGGCGCCGCCGGCGGCGGTCAGCGCGTCGGCAAGGGCCGACATGTATCCGAGGTCGTACTCCGCCAGCCAGCAGCCGCCGTGGATCACGATGACGACCGGAAATGGGCCCTCACCTTTCGGAACCCTCAGCTTTCTGAACTGGAGCGGATCGTCGCCATAGGACCGCAGATAATTGGGTTCGGGCCGGGGCAAAGTGAGGGCATCAGCCGCGGTCATGACAGAATTTTCTTCGCGCACCGTGCCTCCACACGCCAAAACAATCAACAAAAGAAGAAGCGGCGTCAACCGCAGCAGCGGCGTCTTTCCCATCTCATGTCACTTTTGCACGGGCTTTGTACGCGGCCCGGTCCCACTTTCCACCCTCCATGATCGCGCGCAGCGCCGCGACGGCATTCCACACGTCAACGAAGCGGACGTATGCCGGTGCGAACCCGAAACGGAGCAGATCGGGCGCCCTGAAGTCTCCGATGACACCATCCGCAATCAACGCCTGCATGATCGCGTAACCCTCTGGGTGGCGAAACGACACCTGACTGCCGCGACGGTCTTTTTCGCGCGGCGATGCGAGCTCGAAGCCGTGCCCGGCGCACTCCCGCTCGACAAGGGCGATGAAGAGCTCCGTCAACGCCTCCGATTTCCTCCGCAGTGCTTCGATTCCGATCTCGGCAATCCCCGCCACGCCACACTCGAGCGCGGCAAGGCTGAGGATCGGCGGGGTACCGACGCGGAGCCTACCGACCCCAGGCGCCGGGCGGTAGGCCGTGTCAAAGTCGAACGGCGCTTCGTGACCCATCCAGCCCCACAGCGGTGTCTGCAGCCGCTCATGATGGCGTCGGGCGACGTAGGCGAAGGCGGGCGCGCCCGGTCCGCCGTCGAGGTACTTGTATCCGCAGCCAACGGCCAGATCCGCCTCACACGAGCCGAGGTCAACCGGCACTGCCCCTGCCGAATGCGCCAGATCCCAGAGGACGAGAGCCCCGGCATCGTGTGCCGCCAGAGTCCACGCCGCCATGTCGTGCATCATTCCAGTGCGGAAATCGACCTGGGTCAACATGAGGACGGCAACCTCATCATCGAGGGCCGAAGCGAGCTGCGACCGATCCACCAGTCGCAGTGACGCCTGATCGCCCAGGAACTCGGCCAGACCCTCTGCGATGTAGAGATCGGTCCCGAAGTTCTCGTTCTCCGAGACGATGCCCTTGCGTCCCGGTCTGAGCTGGAGGGCCGCTCCGAGCAACTTGAAGATGTTCACCGAGGTCGAGTCGGTGACCGCGACCTCACTCGGATCCGCGCCGATCAAACCCGCGATCGCCCCGGCCACCCTCTCCGGAAGATCGATCCATCCGTGCTTCGTCCAGCTCCGCACCAGGTCTGAGCCCCACTCTTCCCGGAGCACCACGTCAATCCGCTCGAACACACTTCGCGGCGGAGGCCCGAGGGAGTTGCCGTCGAGATAGACGACACCCTCGGGAAGGGTGAACAAAGCTCTCCCGCTCGCGATCGGATCGGCACGGTCGAGGGCCAGGGCTTCTTCTGCCGAGGCGGGCAGGTCCACGGTCCCTATTCCGCCAGCGCGGCCAGGCGCTCGTCCTCGAATTCGTCCCCCGGGTACCAGGTCGGCATCTGGTCGGCGTTCGCCACCGTCAGGGCGAGCCGGAAACCGAGAAGAGCATCCTCGACCAGACCGTCGAGGTTCCACGAGTCCTCGACCTCGTCGGACGGCCGGTGGTAGTGTTGCTCGATCCAGTCGGCGTACCGCTGCTTGCCCCAGCCTTTCGGCCGGCCGATGAAGTCGGTTCCCGATTTGAACCAGATCGCCGGCACGCCGATGCTCGCAAAGCTGAACTGGTCGGATCGGTAATACCATCCGGAACGAGGGGTGCTCTCCTCCGTCACGTACCTCCCCTGCTCCGCCACCAGACCGGCGAGCACATCCTCGAGAGTTGACTTGCCCTTGCCGAAGATCGTCACATCGGCCGTGCGACCCCAGACATTTCCCAGCTCGAAATTGATGTCGGCGGCAATCTTACTCGGAGGAACGGTTGGATGCTCAGCGTAGTACTTCGAACCCAAGAGACCCTGTTCTTCAGCCGCCACGAAAAGAACCATAATGCTGCGGCGGGGCGGCTTCGAGAGCGCCGAAATGGCCTCAGCCACCGACAGGGCCTGGGCGATCGCAACGCCGTTGTCGAGCGCGCCGTTGTAAATCGTGTCCCCGGTCTCGTCGGGTTGACCGATGCCAAAGTGATCGTGGTGGGCGGACAGGACGACAACCTCATCCGCGAGATCCAGGTCGGATCCACGGAGGATACCGCCCACATTTGCGGTCTCGGTCTCTCTGATCTCGACCGCCATGTCGAGAGAGGTCGAAAGCCCGAGCGGTACCGGGCTGAAGTCGCGGGCTCGCGCCGCTTCAATCAGCGCGTCGAGGTCATGCCCAGCGAACTCGACGAGGCGGCGCGACGCCTCCTCGGTCATCCACGCCTTGAGCTGAATCCGCGGCTCATCGCCCGCAGGCAGCTCGAACTGCTCGCCGCTCCACCCCGTCAGCACCACCTGCCACGGGTAACCCGCGGAGAGGTCGGTGTGGATGATGATCGCGCCGACGGCGCCTTTCGCCGCAGCAATTTCATACTTGTAATTCCACCGCCCGTAATACAGCCGACGTTCACCGGCAAAGAGCTCCGGGTCCCAATCGGGATCGTCGTTGAGCATCAGCAGAATCTTGCCCTCGAGATCGGCGCCCTTGTAGTCGTCCCAATCCTCTTCGGGGGCGGTAATCCCGTAGCCCACGAAAACGAGTTCGGCATCGTCCACGATCGCCTCAGGCTCTTGGATTCCTGAACCACCGATGAACTCGTTCGCGCGGCGAAGTGAGATCTCTCGCCCCTTTCCGTCGCGGAACGCCCATTCTTCTGGAAGCTCGGTCGTCACACCGACCATCGACATCGGCTGTTCATACCCGTGTTCGCGAAAGGCCGGTGCATAGCCGGCAGCCTCGAGCCGTTGCGCCAGGTACGTGCGCGCCAGTCGATCGCCCTCGGTCCCCGGGCCACGTCCCATCATGTCGTCCGAGGAGATGTGAGTCACGCTGTCGAGAAGCGCGGATGCGGTGATCACCTTGGCCCCCGCCTCTGTATCTTCGGGCAGCGCTCCCAGAACTGATTCGTTGCCTCCTCCGTTACAGGCAGTGATGAGTAAAAGAAACGGCACTGCGACCACTGCGAAACGTTTCATCGCAATCCCCCTCGTCTATTTTTGGCGACGGCTGCTAACTTCACCGGCAGCCGCTTCGTTGTGAAGGTAACAGATGTTTGGCAACGGTGGGAGTGCGGAACGCGCTCGGGCTCGCAAGTGCTACCCTTTGGGGCCGCATGAACCTGTTGCAGCCGTGGATCAGCCGCGACGATACGTGGCAGAGGAGGAAATAGAGATGTCTGAGAGATTGAGTGTGTTGAAGAAGGCTTTGAACCACACGTTTCGTGGCGTCGACGCCGCGCGGAGGGTGTTCGTGAACCTGCTCTTTGCGGCCCTCGTGGTCGTCCTGCTGTTCGTCCTGTTCAGCAGCGATGCGCCAGATATCGCCGACACCACAGCCCTCGTCATCGCACCCAGGGGGCAGCTCGTCGAGCAGCTCACCGGCCAGTCGATCGAACGAATGGTCGACGAGGCGCGTGGTGCGGTGCCACCGGAGACCCTCCTCAAGGACGTCATCGACGCCATCGAGGCGGGCAAGGACGATGACCGGGTTCAAGCCCTGGTCCTCGATCTCTCGGCATTCGGAGGCGGGCGGATGACCAAGCTCCAGGACGTCGGGAAGGCAATCGCCGACTTCAAGACCAGCGGCAAGAAGGTCATCGCCACCTCGGATGCTTATGACCAAAACGGTTACTATCTGGCGGCGCAGGCAGACGAGATCCTCGTGCACAAGATGGGACTCGTCGTGTTGGAAGGATTCGGCCGCTACAAGATGTACTACAAGGACGGCATCGACCGCCTCGGCCTCGATGTTCACGTCTTCCGTGTCGGCGAGTACAAGTCGTACGTCGAGCCCTATCTGCGGAACGACATGTCGCCGGAGGCCAGGGAGGCCAACCTCGAGTGGCTCGGCGATCTGTGGCGGATCTACCTGAATGACGTCGCGGCCGCAAGGGGCATGACGGTCGAACAGCTCGAGGAGTACGCCAACGAGTTTCCGCGTCTGATCAGAGAGGCCAACGGTGACACCGCAAAAGCTGCCCTCGATTTCGGCCTCGTCGACCAGGCCCTGACTCGGGTCGAACTCCGGGAACACCTCATCGAACTCGTCGGTGAGGACGAGGACACCCACTCCTACAACCGGGTCGCCTACGACGATTACCTGAAAGCCGACGACGAGGATCGTTTCGGTCGCAAGGCCAAGGGCGACCGGGTCGGCGTCGTGGTCGCGCGTGGCACTATTCTCGATGGCAGCCAACCGCCCGGCACCATCGGCGGTGACTCGACGGCAGCACTGATTCGCCAGGCCCGCAACGACGACAACATCAAGGCGATCGTCCTCCGGGTCGACTCCGGCGGTGGCAGCGCATTCGCCTCCGAGGTCATCCGCCGCGAATGCGAGAAGGCTCGGTCGGACGGCAAGCCGGTGATCGCCTCGATGGGGAGCGTGGCGGCCTCCGGGGGCTACTGGATCAGCACCTCATCGGACCAGATCTGGGCCTACCCGACCACCATCACTGGTTCGATCGGTATCCTCGGCATCATCCCAACCTACCAGCGACCGCTCGCCAAGTATCTCGGCGTCCGAGTCGATGGGGTTGGCACCGCCCCTCTTGCAGGTCTTCGGCTTGACCGCGAGCTGCCCGCGGAGGTCGACGAGATCGTTCAGGAAATCATCGAACAGGGCTATCGGGAGTTCCTCGCCAGGGTGGCGGAGTCGCGCGGTATGACCACCGAAGAGGTGGACGTCATCGCTCGCGGCCGAGTGTGGAGCGGAGAGGACGCCTATGAGCTCGGGCTGGTGGACAACTTCGGTGACCTCGACGACGCCATCGCCGCTGCCGCCGAGCTCGCCGAGCTGGGCGAAGACTACGAGGTCAGCTACATCGAAAAGAAGCTGGAGTTCAAAGACAGGATCCTGAAAGAGCTGATGGCTCGTGCGATTCGCATCGCCGGTCCGAACCTGCAGGACGAAACTCCCCTTGATGAGGTGCTTCGTCAGATCCGGCGTTCCGTCGCCGAGTTCGCGGCGCTCAACGATCCGAACCACGCCTACGCATGGTCGATGATCGAGACCGATTGATTCCAGTCAACACGGGGTCGGGTGCGGCCCGACCCCGTAGTTTCAGCCGGTCAGAAGAGATCCATGAGCTGGCGGCCGGCAATCACGGCGAACAGGAATAGAGCCAGCACCAGCGTCGAGGTCGCCACCAACCCATTCTTCAGCTCACCTACAAACCTACGCCTCGAGTTCAGCCATAGCAGGGTTGCCGCGAGCAGGGGCATGAAGAGACCGCCGGTCAGTGTGTAGACCTTGATCACCCATATTGGACGTCCCAGGAAGAGCAGCGCCATCGGCGGCACCGCGAGGTACAAGAGATAACCACGATAGGCCAAGCCCCTGGTGTCGACTTCCGTTCCAAACCGTCCTCGGAAGGCATCCAGGTACTCGGCAAAGAGGTATGGGACCCCGTTCCAGACCCCGAGCGTGCTGGTGAAGACCGCCCCCCACACGCCGATCAGGAAGACCGTCGCGACGGCCCCTCCAGCCGCCGCGCCGAAGCGCTCGGTGGTCGCCTCCCGCACCGCGTCGCCGCACGCCACCAACCCCTCGCTGCCCGGCGGCATACCCCCTCCCCCACCGAGCACGGCCGCGGCGAGCAGCAGCATGGCAACACCGAAGAGTCCGGTCAGCGCGTAACCGACTGTCAGGTCGATCCTCACTCCGCTGAGCGCGCCGACGCCTTTCCAGCCCTTTTCACGGATCCAATAGCCGTACGCGAGTAACGTGACGCTGCCGCCGACACCACCCATCAGGCTGAGGGTGGCCCCTGCCGATCCCCTTGGCAGGGTGGGCACCAGACCACGAAGGATCGCCATCAGGTCGGGTCCCACCATCACCACGCTCACCAGAAGGGTGATCGTCATCAGGCCGATCAGCACCTTCATGACGTTCTCGAAGACCGCGTAACGCCCCAGCGCCACCAGCGCCAGCGCCACCAGCGAGTGGACGATGGCCCAGGTGCGAATACTGAAAACCGGCCACAAAGCGTGTGTAGCCACTCCGCAGGCACTCATCAATCCCCCTGCGACGATGAAGCTCCACAGCACGAGATAGACGAAGAAGTAGGCCTTCAGCGGCCAGCCGAGATGTCGGCACCAGCCTTCAAGGAGGCTTGTGCCGGTGGCCAGCTGCCATCGAGCCACGCCCTCGTTGAGACCGAGCTTGAGAACCGCCCCGAACACCACCACCCACACCAACGCGGTTCCGAAGTTGGCGCCGGCCAGCATCGCCGCCAACAGATCGCCCGCACCGACGCCGGTGGCGGCGATGGCGATCCCGGGGCCGATCGTGCTCAGCGCCCCGCGAAACCGAACCATCAGAGACTCACCCGTTCAGTTTGCCGTTGAGGTTTTTCATGAACGTGTCGGCCGCTGATTTCAGGAGGTCCGGATCCTTCGATCCGTCGTCACCGGCGAAAGACGGTTTGACGTAGACACTCACCTGGTCTTCCGTGTGTATTGCCTGGTCGATTGCGAGGGCGATGATCGTCCCGTCTTCGGCGGATTCCGATCTCGCCTGAATCACACCGTCGAGCCGGTTTTTGTCGATCACCTCATAGTCGAGCTCGATCAGCGAGAGTTCGATTGCGCCCCAGACCCTGTCCGGGTCCATGAAGTAGTTCGCCCTCCAAGCCCCGTCGGAAGATCCGTGGAAGGTCGAGCAAGCCGACAGCGCCACGACCACTGACAAGACCGCCGCCACAGCCCTGATCCCGCGATAACGGTTCCTTGACGGGAAATTGCATTTCGAGATCGTCACCACACGGTTCATTCTGGTCCTCCGATCGAGCTCTGTACGGCTCGCATTGTACGGGAGCGGTTGATTCAATCTACCAGTGGCACCAAAGTCAACACGTTTATGGTGGGACCGGGGAGCAACGGCGTCGCCAGGCCTGCCACCCAGGCGTCGTGCCCGGCCCCAAAGAACGGCGACAGGGGATGCCCGCCCTGGCCCGCCGGCATGTGAAAGTACCCCTCGTCCTCTCGTCCAGGCGAGACAGCCATCCGCTCGGAAGCGCCCCATCGTGGGGATTGCACCCGCGGCATATCGCTGTCGCCGGGCAGCGGTTGGCGCGGCATGTCGAGCCACCGTGACAGCGCGGGGACTGCCCGGCTCAGAGGGTGCTGCATCGACAGTGTATTGCGCATTCCCCAGGTCGTGTCGGCAAGCTCTCCCCCGACCTCTGTCTCGAAGTGCTCGATGGTCGAATCCACTACCGCAAGCAGCTCCTCCCGCCAGGACCCGGTGTCCGGGTCCAAAAGATGTTCCGGCCGTTCGGTGACCATGCGCCACAGCGGGCCCTCAGCCTGTTGAATTCGGTAGATATCGAAGCCCTCGTCCTCCGCCTCGCAGCGAGCCGTCAGCCGCCCGTAAACCCGCTCAAACGTGAAGGAACGAAAAGCGCGCACGAGGCGGAAGGCCGTCGAGTCGATGCTCGCGTGACCAGACCAGGTGGTCTCGACCAGATCACGGAATTCGCCACGTTTCGGTTCCTCGCCGACCGCATCGTCGTCCAGGAGATCGAGCAAAAGGCTCCGCCACCGCTCCAAAAAGAGCGCCCGGTCATCCAGCTGTACCGCCAGCATGTCCCGCTCGGTTGGGCTCTCGAGCGCGAGCAGATCGTCCCGAATCTGGCGTGCTCGAGCGCCCAGGTCGTAACCGCCGTCACCGATGATTTTCAACATTTCGTCACTGACGACGCGCGCGTTGGCCGTCCAGATGATCCCATTCGCAGGATTGATCATCCGCGGGTAGTCCTCCGGTTGCATCCAGCCATCCCAGCCATTCGCGCCATCGGCCCACGACGTCGGGACCCTGCCAGAGAAGCCGAATCGGCGCGGGATCCGGCCGATGATGGTCCAGCCGATGCTGCCGCCTGCATCCGCACACACGAAGTTCTGGGGTGGGATACCCGTGCGGTTGGCGACCTCGAACGCCTCCTGAACCGTCGCGACGTGCTCGAGGTCGAGCAAACCCAGGTTGGCGCCACCCGGGTCATGGGCGATCCACCGAATGGCTCGTGGTCTGCCGAGATGATCCTGATCTACGATCGGACCCCAGATTGTCGATCGAATCTCGATTGTCTCGGGCTCGCGGTCCCGCACCACGATGGTCTCCGAGTGTTTCTCGATTGTCAGCCAACCGTCGGCGCTGAGGTATCGGTCCGCATCGTCCTCAGCTGTCTCGACGATCACCAGATCCGACCAGTCGCCCTGAGAGTTGGTGAAACCCCAGGCGACCCGCGTGTTGCTGCCAGCCACTACAGCCGGTGAGCCGGGCAACGTGACACCAATCAGCCGGTGGCGCGAACCGCAACCATCGCCGGCAGGCCACTCGAGCATGGCCCGGTACCAGGTGTTGGGGACCGTCATTCCGAGGTGCATGTCGTTGGCCAGGATGGCCCGCCCGTCGCCGGTTCGCGATCCGCCGACCGCCCAGTTGTTGCTTCCGGCCAGCGTCTCCGCTTTCAGTTCGCCTGCCTGTGTCCCGTTGATTGAAGCCGCCACAATCTCGTCCGTTGAATCGACCACACCCGGGATTGCCGGGGTCTCGAAGACCGAGCCGACTACCGGAGCGTCCCACTCCGTTCCAGGCGGCGTGAGAAACTCCGCCAAATCGGCCGGCAGCAGGTCCTCGAGCAAGCCCAGATCGGATTCCCGGTTGCCTCGCGAATCGTTGAGGACGAAATACATCGCATAGAGCACCAACACCGAATCCTCGGCCCGCCAGGGTGCCGGTTCGAGACGCAGCAGAACATACTCGAACGGCTTTTCTTCCAGGGTCTTGAGGCCCGAGTTCACACCCGCCGTATACGCTTCAACTACCGCTTGTTCGGCCTCCGACATCTTCTCGACCACGCGCCGAGCGCGTCGGCGGAATTGATGCAACCGGCTTGTCCGATCGGCTGGCAGCGCCCCGGCGCCGAAGAGCTCAGAGAGCTCGCCCGCCGCCTGGCGGCGCAGTAAATCCATTTGGAAAAACCGTTCCTGGGCATGGAGAAAACCGAGTGCTTGCGCGACATCGAGGCGGTTCGAGCCGCGGATCGTCGGCACCCCGAGCGCGTCACGTTCGATTGTCACCGGAGAGGCTAATCCAGCGATCTCGACATCACCGTCGAGCACGGGCACGCTCCGGGCAATCGTCCGGTACGTCCAACCGACCAGTAGGCCCGCAATGGCGACGACAATAATCAGCAAGACACCGGCAGTTTTGAGCCATCGCGACATTGCTTTCACTCCGTTCCGCGGTTCTCTCACCTGTGGCAGGATCCTACCAGACGGTTGGCCGGCCTTCTTCGATAGAGGTGGCCTCAACCTTCGCTCATCCCCCGCTCAGCAAGAAGAGGCCGTTTTTCGAGAGGACGTGCCGACCGGAAACCGGCCATTCCTGCTCCATCGCTGGTACACTCACCCGGCGGTGTCGGCCCAGACCGAATCACCGTTGACTTCATCTTCTTCGCTCGTCGTCAGGGAGGGTATCGAGAATGGTCGCTGACGCGTCAACGGTTCCCGAAAAAACCGCCATAAACGGCGTCGGGCGTTCCGACTCGGACGCTGGCCGAACGGGTTGGTCGATCTCGCAATCAGCCGAGCTTTACCGCATCGACGACTGGGGCGACGGCTTCTTTCGCGTGATCGAGAACGGACACCTCGCCGTGATGCCGCGGCGCGACCCGGCGCAGGTGATCGATCTCCACGAGGTCGTCGTTGGTCTCGCCGAACGCGACATCAAGACGCCTGTGACCATCGGATTCCCGGATCTTCTCGAACAACGGATGCGCGACTTCGCAGGTTCCTTCCAAGAGGCCATCGAGGAGACCGGGTACCGGGGCGACTACGCGGCCGTCTACCCGATCAAGGTCAACCAGCACCGCCACCTCGTCCGTCAGGTCGAGCGCCTCGGCCGCGACCTCGGATTTGGGCTCGAGGTGGGATCGAAACCAGAGCTGTTGGCCGCCATGGGTGTGACGGTGCACACGCCCGATCGGTTGATCGTCTGCAATGGCTTCAAGGAATCACGCTACATCCAGCACATCATGCTGGCGACCAAGCTCGGGCGACGGGTGGTGGCGGTCATCGAAAGCGCTCACGAAATGGACCTGGTCATCGAACACTCGCGTGCCTCCGGCGTGCGTCCGATGGTCGGCATCCGCCTCAAGCTCCAGACCCCTTCAACCGGTCGCTGGAGCAGCACCACCGGCGTCAAGGCCAAGTTCGGCCTCGACATCCCCGGGATCCTCGAGGCCGTTGAAAGGCTCAGAGAAGAGAACATGATCGACTGCCTGCAGCTCCTCCACTGCCACATGGGCAGCCAGATCAGCGACATCAACGTCATCAACAAGGGTGTGGGCGAGCTCGCGCGGGTCTTCGTCGAGCTCTGGAAACTCGGCGCGCCGCTTCGCTTCATTGACGTGGGTGGGGGCCTCGGCGCCGATTACGAAGGCACGCAGTCAACCGGCGATTTCTCGGTCAACTACGATCTGAATGAGTATGCGATGACCGTCGTCTATCGTATTCAGAGCGTTTGCGACGACTTCGAGATCCCCCATCCGACCATCGTAACCGAGTCGGGACGGGCTCTCGTCTGCCAGCACAGCGTCCTCGTTTTCGATGTTCTCGCGGTCAATCGGCCGGATCGCTGGACCGACGAAGAAAACCAGGCGGCGATCGACGGAGCCGAGCACAAGCTACCGAGGGTTCTCGAGGACGCCATCGAGGCCTGGCGCACGGTCACACCCGACCGGCTGCTGGAAGCATTTCACGA
>Ga0307423_1000143_pt1 | contig 45598 bp, 41 predicted proteins | sample SalMarWE160310MG_FD_202154 | JGI IMG/M metagenome (GOLD analysis project Ga0307423, IMG submission 202154) | Salt marsh sediment microbial communities from the Plum Island Ecosystem LTER, Massachusetts, United States - WE1603-10 | ecosystem: Environmental > Aquatic > Marine > Intertidal zone >...
CAGCGCCTACGCTGGACCATGTTTACCACCTCGACCGTGGTAAACTCGTTAGCATTATGTCTGGACATACCTCCAGCACTACCTCCTGGGTTGGCTGAGGTGTCCGGTCGAAACGGGGGCTACTCCACTCCGCGCGCGGCGAAAGGCAGCATGATGGTGAGGATCGCAACCTACATTTCAGACCAATTTAGTCGATTTGCCCCAAACGGCACATTTGTTGGTACTACCCCAATATGCGCGGAACTGGTTTAGAGAACAAGTCAGATAAGAGCCACATCATATGCTCCTTGGATGCCTGCATCGAATTCATCACATTTGCATCAATGGCGTACGAGAGATTATTTCCTGGTTCCGGCAGTGCTATCTCTTGTTCCGGGAAAAATAGATAGCTTCAGGCTAGCTAGGCGTGTAGAGAAGATGGCAATATATCTTGTTATGTCTGCTTCAGATTTAACATGTCTATTCTTTCTTCCATAGAAGCGTTGATCTCTTTTAAATTAAAAGAAATCATTGGTCCACCATGAAATGTCCGGGTTACCTCAAAGAAACCATTTATATAAATGGTATTGATTCCAGTCCCCCCGTGTGAGTTGTACAATTTGTGATTGTTATCAAGATTGAAAGTTATAGTTACAATGTAACCGCTATCGTTTGGGAGCGGTAGCGGGATTCCGTTAAGTTCACTTGCTGTAGCATTAACCTTTTCCATTTCACTTATTTCAAATTGTTCTTTTGTAGATATGCTGGCGTCAATGGTTGTATCGATGAAGATTATTTTTCGGTCATTCCTGTTGAGTAGCTCTATTACATTGTCATTATTGCGAGATGTAATATGTATCGTTTCACAGCATCTTTCTATATTTGTACTTTTTTGTTTCCACGATATACCGCCAACTGGAGTAGATATTCCAGTGACACGACTTAAATATTGATTCCAACAATGCTTTATCCATAGTAATATTTTTCTACTCATATATCCTCCAATTAGATTAATCGTCAGCTTCTTCCGGAATTGATGAAAGTCGCTTCACCCAACACCGAGATTGATACCCTCACGAACTTGCAAATGGTGGATGATTTGAAAAAGATTGTCCGCGCGAGGATTACCTTTTGGTCCAAGCATGCGCATAAGGCTTTTCGCCGGTATGTGAGTTTCTTCCGAGAGGCTGCCAAAACCAACTGAGGCATTGATATAGTCGCGCAAAATCGCCTTGCCCGTCGCCACGTCACCGGCAAGCATGCTATCGATGCCTTCCTTGAGCATAGCTTGACGAAACTCCGCATCACGTTGGGCGCGTTCCTGGAGAGTCGTCCGAAATTCTCTTGTAAGAGCCATGGTTCCCCCTCTAGCGCTTTCGATGCTTGTAGTCCTGCCAACAGGCCAGGGCGGCGGAAATGTCCGAGTTTTGCCGTTTCTTGGAGCCTCCTCCAAGCAAGATGACAATTTTCTCGCCATCCTTTCCGAAGTAGACCCTGTAGCCAGGACCAAAATGTATTTTGGACTCGTAAACGCCGCTTCCAACACCTTTGACCTTAGAGAAATTGCCCTGCTCAAGGCGATAAAGGGACGCGGCGACCTTAGCCGCAGCGATGGCGTCCAATCCCTCAAACCAGCGGGCAAAGGGTGATTTGCCATCCTCGGTTAGGTATTCTTGAACGGTGATGTTCATGTTGAATGGTAACGCAAACGTTACCGTTGTCAAGGCGTTTTCTTTGGGGCCCCCAGATATCTATCCGGTTAGCTCGTGACGGAGGATACCCACGGAAAACCCGGAAGGACCGAATTTATAAATGAATGTAATTCATTGTTTAAGAATAGATAGTGTTGTCAAGGTACCTCAAAAGAACTCAGCGACTGGGGGTTGGGGTTGGGCGCGGGTAGGCCCCCTTGGTGAGTCCCCGGTCGGGGCCAGTCTCAGTACTGAATCAGGGTGCAGCCCCAGGTACCCCCGAACCCGGGATTAACGAGCAGGACGAGATCATCGGGGCGCACAATGCCCTCGTTCGCCGCCCGAAGGTAGTGGTAGACTGAATCGTTGGAATTGAGATGTCCCGTTTCGGGCAAAAGTCGGGTCAGGACGCGTTCGCGCGGAAATCGCAACACCGCGCACATGGTGTCCCACATGGCGAGGTACGGGGTATGCGGCGCGATCCAGGCCAGATCGTCTATACGATGGCCCGCCTCGGCAAGAACCCGTTCCACCACTTGCCGAAGTTGTAAGGGGCTCATGGCCCGAAACCGTGCAATGGCTTCAGCCGGGGAGTCTTCGCCTTGGCAGGCCACGACGAGCGACTGCGACCCGGTCCCGAGCAGGCGATGGGAGGCTGCTTGGGCGGTAAGCACCCCGGCGACGACACCTTCGCCCATGGCCGAGCCGAAAAAAAAACGGTCTTCGTCGCGCCAAGCCTTATCCGCGCCGATCACCAGGATGCCCTGGCCGGCGGGCAGGTCCCCGAGCAAGTCCAGAGCCCGGTTCAGGGCGAAATGGAAGATAGCACAGGGCTGGCCGGAGAGAAAAATCCGCGGAACGCTGGCCAGCCCCACAGCCTCCAAGGCGCCGGTCAGGGGGTCGCATCCGCCCGGCGCCAGCCAAGTCACAGAATGGGCCAGAAGCACTAGGGCCACCTGGTCGGACAGGGAACCCGTCTGCCGGGCGAGTTCCTTCAGTGCCTCGGTCACCAGGGCAGCCAGGGGGCGGGGGGCGTCCACCGGGATGTGCCTGAGCCCACCCTGCCCCAGGCGCTCAATCAGGGCATGGTCCAGGCCAAGGTCCCGGGCTAGGGTTGCCACCGCCGGCCGCCGGGGGGGCAGGACGCCCACCAGGCCGGTGAATCCCGGCCGTGCGGAAGCGGTCATAAGATTGCGAGGTGTTGCCATGTGCTTGAAAGCCTCTCTTCGGCATCGGCGAAAGCGGCTAACCGGGCCGTGGCCCAGGTGCTGAATTCGCCCTGTTTCCAGATGATAGCAAAGGTTTCCGAGAGCAGTCGCGACTGCCTGTTGAGGAGAGAGATGGCCTTGGCCGTTCGGGAGGTCTCCAGTCCTGCCTCGCTTAGGAGCATGGAGAGGAGCAGGCATTTCTCGACCCGCCGTTCCAGGCCGTACAGCAGCTTGGCGCGCGATTCGCCCAGGCGCGAAAGTTTCGGCAGGTCAGTGGCCAGGGTGCGGATGGCCGCCGGGCCGCCGTCGGGGCAAGCCGCAGCCAAGCGTAAATTTGCGGCGCAAAGGCGCACCACCTCGGGGAGGCAGTCTCGCCAGGACTGGACAAGATTGCCCTCGATCCCGATAATCCGGCGCATAGTGAAGCCGCCTCGGCCTTCGGGCAGATCTTGAGCGCGCAGAGCGGGCAACAGGGCCTCGTATCGTACTGGCAGCTCGAAGTATCCTTCGGGGTCGTCGACCAGCACCAAGCCGTCCTGCAGGCCCCGGGCGACCAGATAATGGTCCATGCCCTCGTAGAGGAGTTGGGCATTCGGCAGGTAGGGAAGCCGCCCCATGGAAAGTGGACCGAGCATCACCGGTCCCTGGGCGAGCCAGTCCCCAAGCAGGGCCAGGGTCCCGTCCTGGTCCTCCCCGCGCTGGCAAAAACGCAACTCGTGGCGCACGCCAAGGAGCTCTAGGGCCCTGTCCAAGGCGAGGTCGGGGTCGAGCACGCAGTCGAGCAGGCGCATGGGCCGTGCCCTGCGGACGACGATGCCGGCGGGAACGGTGCTTAGGATATCGAGCCAGGCCACGTGCAGAGCGGCCAGACGCGGCTCGGCCAGAGCCAGAGCCTGGGCATGGCAACTGGTCACTGCGCCAGCATAGGGTGGAAGGGGCAGGCCCTTAGCCATGGTCCGCCCCCCCGGTCGTCAGCAGGGCTAGAAGACGGGCGCGATCGCATTTGCCGTGGACCGTTCTGGGAAGTTCTGTCTTGGCCTCGTAACGGCGGGGGCCGTGGGGTGGGGGCAGGTTCTGGCGGCAGGCGGCCAGCACAGCCTCGGCCTTGCCGATGCAGACCACCAGGGCCACGACCTCGGTACCGAGCAGGTCATGAGGTCTGCCGATTACCGCTACCTCGGCCACACCGGGGACCTCGGCCAGGGCTGCTTCGATCTCGCGCAGGCCAAGGCGATACCCGCCGCTTTTGACGAAATCCTGGGAACGGCCGTGGAAATAGAGGTAGCCGTGCGTATCCTGGTGGAAGCGGTCTCCGGTTAGAAGCTGGCGGGTACCGTCTGGGGCCAGGGCAAAGGTTCGGGCCGTGGCCTCGGGATCATTCCAGTATCCGGCCATGACATGGGGCCCGCGTACGAGCAGTTCCCCCACCGTGCCGGGCGAAACGGAGCGTCCGGCCTCATCCACTATCTCCACGCTGGTGCCGGGCAGGGGCAATCCCACCGAACCCTCGAAATCCTTACAGGCGCCCCCGGGCAGGATGCTAACCCGCTTGCATTCCGTGAGCCCATACATGGGATGAATGGCCACCCCTGGCAGGAGGCCCTGAAGGCCCCGGAGGCGCGTTGGAGGCAGGACGTCGCCTGTGGAGGTGACATAGCGCAGCGTAGGCAAGGCCATGCGCTTGAGGAGCCGGGAACGCATCAACAGGGCTAGCAGGGTCGGCGTAGCTGGCAGCCCAGTCACCTGGTGACGAGCGAGGAGTTCGGGCAGGGCCAGCACCCCCAGATTGGCCGGGACAAGGACCAGCCTGGCCCCGGCCTCGGTGGCCAGAAATATCTGATAGAGTCCGTAGTCGAAGGCGAAGGGCAAGACGTCGAGGATGACATCGCGGCGGGTGTTGCCAAGGACCCCGTTGATGGCCCGGGCGGCGAACAGGACGGCGCCGTGGGGGGCCATGACCGCCTTGGGATGGCTGGTCGATCCGGAGGTGTACACCAGCAAGGCCAGGGCTTCGGGGTTCAGGGCCTCTCGAATAGGCGCGGGGGCGTCTTCCACGGGAGGGGCGGGGTCGATGCGCGGTAAGCCGAGCGGGTGCTTCCAATCGTTCTCGGCGCCGATGACACAGGCCGCCACCGGCCGGCAGTTCTCGGCCACGAAACGCAGGCGGCCCTGGGGGGTTTCCGGGTCCAGGGGCACGGCCACTAGGCCGGCGCGCAAGGTTCCGAACAGGGCCGCAACCGCCGCGAGGTCGTTGCGGCAAACGAGCAGGACGCGCTCGCCGGGGCGCCCCCCCTGGCGGCGCAGGGCGGCGGCGAAGGCGTCGGCGCGCCGATCCATTTCCCGCCAGGTAAGTGAGGTTCCCTCCTCATCAGTGAAGCCAGGGGCGTCGCCGTATCGGGTTGCCGCCTGGGTGAGCAAGCAATCCAGGCGCATCAGGGTCACTCTCCTGCCTCGGAAACAACAACGGCTCCCACGGCGCCGTGGCGGCCGACAAAGACCAGAACGCCGGTCTCCCCTCGCTCCCCGGCCTGGGTCCAGGCAGCCAAGGCGTCGACCGCGCCGAAGCTCAAGGCTGGGGCCTGGCGCTGAATCAAAACTTGGGTCTTTGGCGGTAGGGCCCGGGCCGCCGTCGAGAGATCACCGGCCAGGGCGGCCCAGGAGAGGTCCTCAGGGCGCCGCTTGGCGACCTCTAGGGCCGCACCCAGGGTCTCGGCCACATCCCCCTGACCCAGAGCTACCCCGCGTACCCGCCTGGCTCCGGGGCCGCGCATCAGGCGCAGGGCGGCGACGCCGTCGACGGCGAGCTGGCCGTCCTGGTGGCGCGAGACGCCGGGCGGCAGGGCCTGTGAGACTACCAGCAAGGCCGATTCGCCCTTGGCCAGCAGATCGCCGAGGAGCAAAAGTCCGGCCGCCGGCTCGGCTCCGAACGGGCCGGTGACCGCCAAGGGCACTACGGCTTCTAGCTCCAGGGCAAGGGCTAGGCGGTAAGTGGGGGCTGGGCAGTCGGCCACTGGGTAGCTCCGGCAATCGACAAGCACCCGGGGGGCCGGACCGCCACCTGCAGCCGCCACGGCCAGGTCCTCCACAGGGGTGCCCTGGAGATCGGGCAGGGGCAAGTCCTCCTGCGGGTGAGGTGCCGCATCCAGGCCATGAGCGGCAAGTAGGGCGCAGCAGGTCGGCCCGGCGGGCAAAGGGTGCCACGGCCGGGTCGGCGCGGCCAAAAACGTCGGCAGACCGGACGCGAGATTAAGGGCTTTGGCCAGGGAGGTGGAGCCGCTCATGACGCCCTTAGTGCCGCTAGGCTCGCCGCCAGGCTGCCCACGGTACTGAAAGCTTGGGCGAGATCCACCGCATCCGGATCGAAGCGTACGTCAAAGCGGTCCTCCAGGGAGACCAGGACATTAACAAGAGCCAAGCTGTCCAGGCCCAAGGTGCCACGCAGGCTGTCGTTCGGATCGAAGGTGCGGGCCACGAGCCAGGGGCACTCCTCAAGTAGAACCTGGCCGATCATTGCCATCATGTCGTTATCCATGCGCATCCTTTCCTTCCAGGGGTTGGCCCTGGGACAGGCATATTTCCCGGGCAAAGCCGTGGCTCAAAAAGAGACCTGGCGCGGCACTACGACCGTAAGCCCCGGCTTGGTAAAACACAATGAGGTCCCCCTCCCTGGGGCGCGGCAGGCTTACCCCAGTTGCCAGCCGGTCGGCTGTGGTGCATAGGGGGCCGCATAGGGTAGCCGTAATTTCCGGCCCTTCGACGTCAAGGCAATAAAAAGGGCCCGCACGCTTACCGAAGGGGCCGCCATAACCGGGGAAAACGTTGGTTCCTCCGTCGAGGATCACGAACCATGTGTCCCCCACCGGCTTACAATCGAGCACCCGAGTCACGAACAGCCCAGCCGGCCCGCTAAGAAATCGTCCGGATTCGAAGGCCAGCCGACCGCCTGCTGCAAGCCGTTGCCGCGCCTTGGCCAAGGGTTCGGCTAGGCAGGTGCGAAGCCGCGACCAGTCGGGGGTGGTCTCACCCTGAAAATAGGGGATACCAAAGCCACCGCCCACATCGAGGACCTTGACGGTGGTGATGTCCGCCTCCTCAAGCACCCGCCCCATGGCCTTGAGGGCCAGCTCCGTGTTAGTAACTAAGTCTTCCAGCGTGGAGACGCCGGTTCCCAGGTAGGCATGGAGCCCGGTTAGCCGCAGACGTCGGTCCTGGACCAGGGTGCTGGCCTGGACGACCGCCTCGGGTAGGGGCAGGCCGAACTGGGTTTCGCCGCTGGTGCACACCCGAGCGCGTCCCCGACCCGGGTCCAGGCGCAGCCAGACCGGCACCTCCGCACGGTCGCGAACCGCCGCCTCCTCCCGAGCGATTCGCAGATCGCGCTGAGATTCGGCCACTATGGCGCCGATGCCCGAGGCAACTGCGAGGGCAATAAACGACCGGGTCTTGCCCGGGCCGATGCAGATGATTCGCTCGGAGGGGATGCCGCATGTCAGGGCTGTTCGCAGTTCGCCCTCGGAGACCACCTCCAGGCCCGTGCCGAGGGCCGCGAACCGGCCGACCACGGCGGGATGGGGATTGGCCTTGAGCGAATAGTAGAGGTCGCTGCCCTCGGGCAAGGCCGCGCGAAGCAGATCCACACGCTGCCCCAGGAGGTCAAGGTCGTAGAGATAAAAGGGCGTTGGGAAACACTCGGCCAGTTCCATGATCTGGGCGTTTGGTATGGCCGGCCCTCCGAGGGTCAGGGGCGTCGTTGCAGTCAGGAGCATGGCACCTCCGCCCAGGCGGCGATGTGTCCCAGCCCCTCGGCCAACTGGTCTGGTGTGCGCGACGGCAGGTCGGCCAGGAGTTCGGCGCAGGCGCGGCCGCCGGTTGCCAGCCAGACGGCCTGGCGCTTGGCGGTTTGCCTATCATCCTCGGATACCGAGACGGGGGGGTGCCCTACGATGCGCGCGGCCAGGGTGAGGGCCTGATGGAGATTGCGGAGACCCACGTGGAGAGCGGGCAGTTGACGTCGGCCCTGTTTTTTTTGGGAAAAGCCCAGAGCCACGCGGCCAAGGGCCGTCGCCCCCTGAGCCCAGGGGGCGTTCCCCAGACGCTCCCAAATTCGGCGCCATGGGCCAAGTCGCCAGGAGTCGCCCGTGAGGGGGAACAAGCGGGCGATGCCCGCAGGGTGGGGACTTTCTCGAACCGCCCGTTCCAGCAGGGGCAGGCAAACCCGGCGCAGGGGCCAGGCGCTGGGCAGGTGCAAAGTGGCCAGGCCGGTGCGCCCGGCCTGGGCGACGACTGTGGCAAAGGTAGCCGCCCCCTCGTGGAAGCTGGCCCAGGGGTCGGGGACGAGGAGTGAGGCACGCAGGGGGCCGAGGACCACTGGGCCATACGGCAGTACCTGGGCCAGGGCGCAGGCTAGGTCCCGGCCTTCAATCGGCAGAAGCAGAGCGGGTGGGGCATGGGGGACCAGGCATTCGGCCACGGCAGCGAGAGCGGTAAAGGGGGCAATGGCCGGCTCCAGCCAGCGCCGGGGTTGGTCCTCAGGGCAGACAAATCCCAGGAGACGGCCGCCAGCAAGATCGAGGAGATCGACTTCGGCTTGGTCCCGAAGCCCGAGCTGCACGGCGAGCACGGTTCCCAGGGTTTCGGCCCGTTTGATTGGAGGGGATATGGAAACGGTCGTGATCATGTTATTTACCACCGTTGTAGCGACAGAGCATATCCCATAGGTTTGCAAACTGAAATCGACTTGACGCATCTGTTAATATTTTATATTAAAATAATGAGTTAATCAAGATGCCTGATTTGATCAGAGGATATAGCCCTTGATGCGGGAGGGGTTGGCGGATATTTGTGATATTCCACTGAAAGCAAACAGGTAGTGGATTTGGCCCCTGAGTGCGTCGTCGGCGTTCGGGCGGTGCCCAATGACAAGGGCTCCAGGTCATGCCTCGTTCGCGAGCCGGAGAGGCGATAACGCAGAAATGTAGCCTGGGAGAGATTGAGAAATGTCGTTCATGGACGTTTAGTTGGGGAGCTATGTTGTGGAAATGACTTAAACGAACCCTTGCGTTGAGGAGAAATGTGTGATGAATCTCAATCTTCAATATCTACCCTCCTATACCGTTTTGGCGCTGCGCATGGTGGTCAAGGATGACGAGCATGTGTTTGAAAATCCCCTGCATGCCATTGCCTGTGTCGATCTTCTTAAATTCGTGAAAACTTCGAATCTCAAGAAGAGTGCCCATCCCGAGCTTCACGGACTGTCCATGTTGACGCGGGACTGGAGCAATAAAAAAGACGAACCGCTCCTCTACGACGAATGTGTGGTCCTGCCCACTAAGCCTATCGCTCTCAAGGACAGTCGGGCCCTGGTCGCCGCCCTGGACACCAAGCTGCCGACCCATCTGACTTCGACCCCGGCGGGCACCTATGCCGTGTTCCGTTTCAAAGGGGATTATACAGGGCTCCCGGCCTTCTTCGAAAACATTTTCGACAAGGAACTTCCAGCCAACCATACGACCTACGCCGGGGGACCGGTTTTGGAACTCTACGTCAACGACCACGAGACCACGCCCCTGGCCAACCGGGAAATCGACGTCTGCGTGCCGGTCGTCACAAGCAGGGGCGGTACCATGACCTCGGTGGCCTTGTAGGCGGCGGAGAATCGCCAACGCGAGGGAAGCGGGTATGCACCTTTACAACACGCACGGCGAGGTGGGACGGAACCCAGTCGCCTTTCCTTCCTCGGCCTCCCTGCCCGCTCCCCCGGGCTTGGCCGCCTTGCCGGCCTTGTCCCTGCACGTCTACGTGACCCCCCACTGCAACCTCCATTGCGCCCATTGCTACAATCCCTATCCTTCCGGCACCACGGCCGCCGGGATTCTGACGCCGGAGTTGATCGCCGCCTTTCTAACTCGCCTGGCCGCCCATTTTTCCCTGGACCTTGAACTGGAGGGCGGGGAGTTCTTTCTGCGCCCCGATGCCACCGCCATCCTGGCCGCCCTGCCCGAACCCGTGCTGCGCCGCGCCACCGTGACCACCAATGGCACCGTCTCCATTCCCGACGCCGCCTTGGCGTACCTAGGCCGCCTCGCCGCGCTACGCCTCTCGGCCGAGGGCCACACCGACGCGCTCCACCGCGCCTTGCGGAGGGCTTCTCTGATGCCGTTGCTGGCCAGCCTCGACCGTCTTCTTGACGTCGGCGTCATGCCGGTGGTGCGCACCACCCTGTCACGCTTAAATGCCGACAAACTTCCGGAGATGATCCGGGCCTGGGGGGAACGCGGGGTGTCCCGGCTCAGCTTTTTCGAACTGCAAGCTTCGGGTCGTGCCAGGGACCTCCGGGCCTTGTTGCTCGGCCAGGCGGACCTGGAAGCGGTGCTCGACGCCCTGGCTGGTCTTCGGCTGCCGGCTGGCCTTTCGGAGTGGCGCCTGAGCCTGCCACACCACCGCCTGGCCGTGGTTAGGCGCCAGGCCGCGCGCCTGGCCCGGGAAGGCTGCCTGGTCCAGGAGGCCGCCGCCTCGCCGAGCCTCACCCTGGACTATCAAGGCGACATCGGCATCTGCCCCTGGTCGGTTGGCCGCGACCGGGAAACCGGCGCCCAGCTCGGCCGGCTCGATCCCCGGGACCTAGACCGGGCCAGCGAGGCCGTCATCGCCCTCTGGCGCTCCGGCCGGCTCCTGCACCAATGCGACTATTGCACGGCGGTACGCATTGTCCATGAACGCTGAACTCGCCGAGGGCCCCGGGCGGCCGCCGCCACAAGAGCTCGCGCCAGCTGGCTTCCCTACGCCTGAGGCCTGCGGCATCCGGCGCACCCCGGTACTCCAGGCAGCCCGGTTCCTACCGGGCTGCCAGCTCATGGTGAAGCTTGAGGGCCAAAACCGCTTTGGCAGCATCAAGGCGCGAACGGCCTATGCCTTGCTTGGCGACTTGGCCAGGCGGGGACGGCTGATCCCGGGAACGCGCCTGGTCGAATCTAGTTCGGGCAATCTGGGACTGGCCCTGGCCGGCCTGTCCCGGGAACTGGGCTGCCGATTTTCGTGCCTGGTCGATCCGCCGCCGGTCATTCCTCAATCCAAGCTCAATCAACTCAAGGCCCAGGGAGTGGACTGTTTCGTGCCCCCGCGCGACGGCTTCCCCGACCACCGCGCCGCCCGCATCGCCCACGCCCGGCTCCTTGGCCAAAGGCCAGATACCGTCTGGCTCAACCAGTACGACAACCCGGCCAATGCTGAGGCGCACCGGCGCTGGACCGGCCCCGAATTGGTGGAGCAGCTCGGCCGGCCACCCGACTACCTGGTGTGCTCCGTCGGTACCGGCGGCACCCTGTGCGGCATAGCCAGCCACCTGGACGCCCTGGGCGCCGCCACGCGCATCGTCGGCGTCGAGCCCGAAGGCTCCACCATTTTTGGCGGCCAGGCCGCAAGCTACCTGTCCGTGGGGGCCGGCATGAGCCATCCCTCCGGCATTCTGCGGCGCTACTGGACGCTGCTCGACCTCTACATCAAGGTGTCCGACGCCAGGATGATCGAGGCCGCCCGGCGGTTTCGGGCTCTGGAAGGGGAGGCGGTGGGCATTACCACCGGGGGCTGCCTGGTGGCCGCTGAGAGCATCGCCCTGGCCGATCCCGGGGCCCTGGTGGCCGTGATCGCCCCGGACGGGGCTGCTTCGTACGAGTGTCTGTCCAGGCCGTGGGAAGATGACGGGACACCGCCCCCTACGCTTCCCGGACTAAAGCCCGTTTTGAAACCGACCAGGGGAAATGCGAGGGAGCATGCCGATTCGCATCGTTAACGCGCGCGTGAACAATCTTCAGAACGTGTCGCTCACCATTAAGGACGGCAGCCTGGTCGCCTTCACCGGGGTCTCGGGTTCAGGCAAGTCCTCCCTGGCCGTGGACGTGATCTTCGCCGAGGCCCAGCGCGACTACCTGGAAGGGATCAGCACCTACGTGGGCCGGTTTCTTGCGCACTCGCGTCGCCCGGATGCCGACGACATCCAGGGGCTGGCCCCGGCCATGCTCCTCAACCAGCGCCCCCTGGGCCGCCATCCCCGCTCGACGCTGGGCACGGCCATCGACCTGTACGCCTCGGTGCGCCTGCTGTTTTCCCGGGCTGGGTCGCCGGCCTTGCCCGCCTCGGCCTTCTCCTTCAACCGGCCCGAGGGCCAGTGCGGGGTCTGCCGGGGCCTGGGGGTGGAGGTCGAAATCAACCCCCGGGCCCTTTTCGACGAGTCCCTGACCCTGCGTCAGGGCAGCATACTCCATCCCCTGTACCGGGTCGATGGCAAGGCCTGGAGCGTGCTGGCGGCCACCAACCTGCTGCCCCTGGACAAGCCGGTGGGGGAGTTTTCGCCCCGGGAACGAGAGTGCCTGCTTCGCTCCCCGCCAGTCGCCGTCAAGGACGGTCATGTGGACCGCAATGTGTTCATGGGCGTGGAAACCCAGCTGTTGCGCCGCCTGCGGGACAGTCGGGGGCTCAAGGCTCAGGAAATCGACACCGCCTTCCTGGTGAATCGGACTTGCCGGACCTGCCAGGGGGGGCGGCTCAACGAAAAGGCAAGTGGAGTGCGCTGGCGGGGACTTTCCGTGGCCGAGCTGACCACCCGCCCCCTGCGCGATCTGCCCCATGTGTTCGCCCTGGCGCAAACCCCGGTGGAACGGGCCATCTGCGAGCCCTTGAGCCGGGGCGTCGGCCAGCTTCTCGACCTGGGCCTGGGCTATCTCTCCCTCAACCGCTCCACTTCCACACTGTCCGGAGGCGAGGCCCAGCGCATCAAGATCGCCCGCCAGCTCGGCAGCAGCCTTACCGACCTCATCTACGTACTCGATGAACCCCTGGCCAGCCTGCACCCCGACGACTGCATTCCTGTTATCCAGGCCATCGAGCGGCTGCGGGCCAAGGGCAACACCGTGCTCGTGGTGGAACACGGACGCCTCCTGCTGACCCGGGTCGACCGGGTGATAGAGCTTGGCCCCGGGGCGGGCCGGGCCGGCGGGCGCATTGTCGCCGACCTCCCCCCGGACCAACTGGCCAAGGGACAGGGCCGCCTGGCCGACTACCTGCGCACTGGCCGGGTGCAGGGCAGCCTCGCCGGGCGTCCCCGGCCCACGGACTGGCTGGAAATCAAAAACGCCAGCCTCAACAATCTGGCCGACGTCAACCTGCGCCTTCCCCGCAACCGCCTGACCTGTCTCACCGGGGTTTCGGGCGCGGGCAAGAGTTCACTGCTTTCGGTCATCGCCGAGACCTTCCCGGAGACCATCTCCGTGGATCAGGATCCGCCGGGTCGGTCCTCGCGTTCCACCGTGGCCACCTATTGCGGGGCGATGGATAAGATCCGCGACGTCTTCGCCCGAGTCACAGGCAAGCCCCGGACCTGGTTCACCTTTAACGGCGAGGGGGCCTGTCCCCAGTGCAATGGCCTGGGCCAGGAAGACCTCGAGGACGTCTTCGTCGACGACGTCCACCTGGTCTGCGGGGCCTGCAACGGCCTGCGTTTTCGGCCGGAGGTGCTTTCCTGCCGGGTGAGCGGGCTCAACATCGCCGACCTTCTGGCCATGACCGTGGCCGAGGCCCTGGAGGCGGCCCCCCTGGGCAAGGCCCGCCAGTACCTGACGCCCCTAACCTGGCTCGGCCTGGACTATCTGACCCTGGGCCAGCCGCTGGCCACCCTGTCCGGGGGCGAGGCCCAACGCCTCAAGCTCTCCGAGGCCCTCTCCGCCCGGGGCGGTATTTTCGCCCTGGACGAGCCGGCGCGCGGGCTGGGGGCCAGCGACGTGGTCACCCTGGTGGCCGCCCTGGAGCGGATCGTCGCCGCTGGCAATACTGTGGTGGTGGCCGAACACAACCCGGCAGTGATGGAGCATGCCGACTGGCTCATCGAGGTCGGCCCAGGGGCCGGGGACAAGGGGGGGCGTCTCATGACTCAGGGCCCGCCCGAGGAGATCGCCCGCCAGGGCGATGGGGCCACGGCCAAGCTCCTGCGCCAGCAGTTTTCGCCCAAGCCCGAGAGCAACGGGAGCGCCAGATGACCGACCGCCACATCCACATCGTCGGCGCCAGGGAGAACACCCTGCGCGATCTCGACCTCGATCTTCCCAAAGATCGGCTCATCCTCATCACCGGCCGCTCCGGCTCGGGCAAATCTTCCCTGGCCGTGGGCACCATCTTCGCCGAGGCCCAGCGGGGACTGGCGGAGGGCTTCAGTTCCCACGTACGCGCCTATCTGGCCAAGACCCATCGGCCGGAGGTCACCGAGATCCAGGGCCTGGCCCCGACCGTGCTCATCGACCCGGTCCCCCCACGCGGGGTCGCCTCCTCGACACTCGGTACACTGACCGACCTGTGGTTCCGGCTGTGCGAGGTCTTCGCCGCCTTCGGTTCCCCGCGCCTGACCCCGGAGGAGTTCCTGTTCAATTCCGTGGCCGGGGCCTGCCCCACCTGCCGGGGCACCGGCGAGATACCCACGGTGGAGGAAGCCCGGCTCATCGACGCGACCCGGGCCGTGGCCGACGGGGCCATTCTCCATCCCGCCTGGGCACCCGGGAGCCGCTATCTCACCATCCTTTTGGCCTCAGGCCTTATCGACCCCCGGTTGCCGGTGGGGCGGATGCCGCCCGAGATGCGCCAAACCCTGCTGTGGAGCCCATCCCGGACCTTCTCCCACACCGCGCGCGGGGTCAAGCAGAGCTTTACCGTGGAGGGCGTGGCTACCCTGCTGCTGCGGCGCCATCGCCAAGCTCAGGCCGGCGGGGTGGAACACGAGCCCGATGCCGCCTACGTGGTGTTGAAACCCTGCCCGGACTGCGGTGGCACGCGCCTGAAGCCTGAGGCACTGGCCGTGCGCCTGGAGGGTCTTGGCATCGTCGATTTCGCCTCCATACCCCTGGGCAGCCTAGCCGAGACCCTGCGGCGTCTGGGCAAGGGCGCGGCCAAGGACGCGGTCAAGGACATCCTCGGCCGGGTGGACACCATGTGTGGCCTGGGGCTGCGCCACCTGTCCATCGACCGCCCCATCGCCACCCTGTCCGGCGGCGAGGCCCAGCGCGTCAAGCTGGCACGCCACCTGGCGAGTCGGCTCAGTCACATGATCTTCGTGGTGGACGAACCCACCGTGGGCCTGCACGGCGCCGAGGTGGGCCACCTCCTGGATGTGCTTTGCCACCTGCGCGACCGGGCCAATACCGTCATCGTCATCGACCACCACCAGACCCTGCTCCGGGGCGCGGACTTGGTGTTGGAGATGGGCCCGGGCGTGGGCCGAGAGGGAGGGGGCATCGTGGCCATGGGGCCGTGGACCGCCCTGGCCGCCGATGACCGGACCCTGACCGCCAAGGTGCTTTCCGGCACCTACGCCGTGCCCCTGGACCGGCCCAGGCGCAAGGCCAGGTCCAGCCTTCCCGTCCGGGGCGCCAGCCACAACAACCTGCGCTCCCTTGACCTCGACCTGCCCCTGGGCGTGCTGACCTGTCTGGTCGGCGTGTCCGGCTCGGGCAAGACTTCCCTGGCCCTGGACATCGTAAGGACCCATCCCCAGGCCCGGCTTATCGCCCGGGAGGCTCCGGGCGGGAGCGCCCGATCGGTGGTCGCCACCTACGCCAAGGTGTTCGCCACCATCTGCAAGGAATTCGCGGCCGCAACCGGCCAGCCCCAGGCGCTTTTTCGTTTCAATGGCCCTGGTGCCTGCGGCAACTGCGGCGGACTGGGCTTCGAGCAGACCGACATGCACTTTCTCGATGCCGTGCGCATGGAATGCCCGGTCTGCCGGGGCATGCGCTATGGGCCCGAGGCGCTGCGCCACCAGTACCGGGGGCGCTCCATCGTCGACGTGCTCAACATGACCGTGGACGAGGCCGCCCGCTTTTTTTCGAGCAAACGGATCCAAGAGACTCTGAAGAATCTCTCCCTGCTCGGGCTGGGCTACCTGACGCTCGGGCGCAACACCGACTCCCTGTCCGCCGGCGAGGGCCAGCGCCTGTCCCTGGTCCGCCGCCTGGACCGCGAAACCAAACTTTTGATCCTGGACGAGCCGGCGCGCGGCCTTCATCCGGCCGACGTGGCCATGCTCCTTGGCATCTGCGGCGACCTGCTCGGCGCGGGCCAAAGCCTGCTGGTCATCGAACACAACGTGCACTTCGCCAGCGCCGCCGACTGGATCATCGAACTGGGGCCCGGGGCGGGCGAGGAGGGCGGGCGGATCGTGGCCCAGGGCACCCCAGCCGATTTGGCGCGCCACCCCGACTCCCTGTTCGGTCCGTACCTGAAGGAACTGGCCAGTGGCTGAGACCGCCGAGTACGACGCGCTGGGTTGGGTCTACGAGGCGCGCGCCGCCGCCAACCCGGCGGCAAAGCCCTCCTGGCGTTATTATGGTGCCCTTTGTGGGGACTGCCCCGGGCCGGTGTTGGAGCTTGGCGTGGGCACCGGCCGGGTGGCCCTAGCCGCCGCCCGACGCGGAGCCAGGGTGACTGGGGTCGACTGTTCGAGGGCCATGCTGGCCATTTGCCGGGCCCAGGCCCGGGCCGAGAATCTTACGGATCGGGTGTGTCTGGTTCGCGCTGACGTCCGGAATTTGCCTCTTTCCGAGGGGGGCTTTGCCCTTGTGGTCTTTCCCTTCCGGGGCATCGGCCATCTTTTGGACGACGCCGATCGCCTCCGCCTGTTTGCCGAGGTACGCCGGGTGCTCCTGCCGGGCGGGCGGTTCGTCTTCGACCACTACCTCTTCGACACGGCCTGGGCCGACGCGGTGGAAGGCGTGCCCCAGCCGGCTGGGCGCGTCGCCACCCCGGCCGGCCCGGCCGCCATCCTCGATACCTATTGGTTCGACCGGCCCCGCCAGCGCCTGCGCTGTCGCATTGATGTCGCCATCCGGGACGGCACCAGACTCGGTCGCTCGTACCTGTCCTTCAGCTGGACCGGACCCGAGGCCATGGGCGCTCTGATCGAGGCCAGCAGGTTGCGGGTGGAGGCCGTGTACGGCGACTACGGCCACGGGGGGCTCACAGCCGACGCCTCGCAGCAGCTGTGGCATGTGCGCAAGGAGCCCTGAGATGCGGCCCATGAGCCCGACCCGAGCCTTTTTGCGCGCCTGCAACCGTCGCGTTCGTGACAGGCGCCCCCCGGTCGCCGAGGTGTTCCAGGTCCGCAGCGAACCCGACGCCGTTCCCCCCTTCGCCATCGTGTGGTTCGCCACCCGGGGATGCTCCTTTGATCGGGCCGGGGACTGCCTGGCCTGCAACTACGGCCGGGGCACGGCCCCGCCTGACCCCGTGGAACTAGTCGGCCGGGCCTTGGAGTGCTTTGCGCCGCCTCCCGGGGCCACCCTGATGATCTCGCCATCCGGGAGCATGTTCGACGAGACCGAGGTGCCTGGGCCAGCTCGGGAGCGGATTTTCTCCCTGGCTGCCGCCACGGACTGCGCCCGTTTTGGCTGCGAGACCCGGGTGGAGTTCCTGGACGAACCCAAGCTGGCCGCCTTTGCCGCTATCCTGGGCGGCAAGGAGACATTTCTCGAATTGGGGGTGGAGTCGGCCGATCCGTTCGTGCTTAAGTACTGCATCAACAAGGCCGGGAGTGCGGAGCGCTACCGGCGGGCCCTGGCCGCCATGGCTGGCCATGGCATCGCCGCCGTGGCCAACGTCAGCCTGGGCGCGCCGTTTCTTACCCCGAGGCAGGCTGTGGGCGATGCCCTTGGCTCGGTGCGCTGGGCTCTGGCCCAGGGATTCGCCCAGGTGGTGCTCTTTCCCTTGCACGTCAAGCGGGCGACCCTGCTCCAATGGCTGTGGCAAAGGGGTCTGTATCGGCCGCCCAGCCTGTGGCGCCTAGTCGAGGTGCTCACCCATCTCGCCCCCGAGGAGCGCTCCAGGGTTACGGTGGGCTGGTACGACGTCTCCCAGGAACCCGACGCCTCGCGGCGTCTCCTGCTGGCCTCGCCGGACGCCTGTCCGGGATGCCGATCGACCCTGCTGGCGGCCATCGACCGCTTCGCCAAGACCGGCGAGGATCTGGAGCTTATGGCCCTGGCCGGCAGGGACTGCGCCTGCCGGGTCCCCGGGGAAAGGTTCGGGCGGACCAGTCTGGTCGAGAGGGTGTTGACGGCCTACCGGGCCATGGGCCACGATCTGCTCGGCGACCGGGCCTGGGTGGCGGCCTCGGGGCCGATCAGCCGGGAACTGCGAGGCGATGGGGAGGGACGGGACGCCCTTGATGACTGATCCGGACAACGCGGCATTATGCCTCACGGCCGAACAGGCGGCCTCGGTCTTGCTTCCCGGGGGAGACCTTTATCCCGAACCCGAGCCGCCGGCCGGGCGGCCGCCCCGGCACCTGGTGGAATTGCGCTGCCTGCTCCCGGCCGACGCCAATGGCCCGCCCCTGGAACTCATGGCCGCCCTGAGGGCGGAGGAGGTCCGGGACGGGCTCGTTGCCCGGGAGGGGAGGGCCGATCCCCGCACGCTCCTGGCCTTGCGCTTGGCCGCCGCCGCGTGTCTGGTAGCACGCTCGTTTGCCTCGGTCGACATCAGCCTCTCGGCCGAAGGACACTGCGTCCATAACCAGCGCATCGAGGCCGAGGAGGCCCTGCCCTGGCTGGTCGAAACCCTGGAGCCGATCCGTCGGGCCGAGGCCGGGGAGCGCCGCTGGCGCGAGTCCCGAAACGCTGCCATCGCCGCCATGCCCTTTCCCTTTGATGCCTACCTTCCCGGGCAGCACGCCCTGGCCAGGGAGACCTGGCGGATCTTTCGCGACGGCCGCCGGGCGCTTTTCGAGGCACCGACTGGTGGCGGCAAGACCGTGGCCGTTCTGTTCGGGGCCATCAAGGCCTTGGGGTTCGGACACCTCGACCGGCTCATGTTCGCCACCGCCCGGGGAACCGGCCGTCTGGCGCCACTTCGGGCCCTGCGGGCCATGGCCGAGGCCGGCTCGCACCTTCGCACCGTGGTGATAAGCTCCAAGGCCGGCATGTGCGCCTCGCCCGACACCCTCTGTCCGGACTGCCCCCTGGGCAAGGACTATTATGTCCGGCTGCCTCGGGCCCTGGCCGAGGCCTGGGCGGCCGCGGACGTCCTTGGGCCCGGCGAACTCAAGGACCTGGCGCAAACCCATGGACTTTGCCCTTTCGAACTCTCTCTGGACCTGGCCACCCGCGCCGACCTGCTCATCGGTGACTACAACTACCTCTTCGCCCCGGGGGTGGCCCTGCAACGGTTTTTCCAGAACGGGGAAGTGGGCCTGGTCGTGGACGAAGCCCACAATCTGGAGGATCGGGTGCGCGCGCTGCTCTCGCCGAGCTTGGCCTCCTCGGCCATCGAGTCGTGCGCCGGGAAACACACCAGCCAGGCGGCCCGGGAGGCCTGTGGGGCCCTTGGCGAGGCCGTCCGGGGGATTCTCGCCCGGACCTCTTCCGAGACCCGGCTGCCGGCGGGAGCCGTGGAGCCCCTGCGGCCGGTGCTGCGCCAACTCCTCGCCGTCCTGGGCCCGGCCATGGTTGTCAACGACCCGGCCAGCCGTGACCTGCGCGACGCTGTCCTCCTGTCGCTGGCCTCCCTGGACAGACTCGACGACAGCCATGCCGCCCTAGCCCTGCCAGCCGATCCCGGCGGCGCGCCGGAGTGCTTGAAGTTCCTGTGTCTCGATCCCGGCCGGCACGTCGGCGCCGTGTTGGCCAAGGCCAAGGGGGCGGTGCTCTTCTCGGCGACCTTGAGCCCGGCCTCGCACTACCGGCATGCCTTCGGACTCGACGTAAACACCCCCTTCCGGCGCTTCGAGGGCCCGGAGCGGGGGGATACCCTGGGGGTGCTCATCCACGACGGCCTGGACATTCGCTACCGCAACCGGGCGGCCTCTGCCCACTCCCTGGCCGATCTCCTTGCCTCCTTCGTCCTGGCCCAGCCGGGCAACGTCTTGTTGTACTTTCCCTCCTTTGCCTACCTCGCCGACATGGCGTCCCTGATCCGCGATCGGCTCCCCGGGATCGAACTCATCGAGCAGCCCCGGGAAGGCACGCTTGAGGACCGCCAGGACTTTTTATCTCACCTGGCCCAACCCGGGCCGCCGCAACGGGTCGGCGCCCTGGTCATGGGTGGGGTTTATTCTGAATCCATTGAATGGCCCGAAGGAGTCCTGTCGGGCCTTTGCATTGTCAGCGTCGGCCTTCCCGGGGTCTGCGCCGAGCGCGACTGTCTTCGAGGACATTACGAGAAGATTTTCGGTGTCGGCGCCGGGTTTGCCCATGCCTATGCCTATCCCGGCATGCGCCGGGTCCTCCAGGCGGCGGGGCGCCTGATCCGACGTGACGGGGATCGCGGGGTAGTCCTTCTGGTGGATTTTCGTTTTACACGTCCTATGTATTTCGATATTCTCCCTTCTATATGGAAAAAAACCGTGGTGTCGCCAGGGGGAATGCGGGCGTTTCTCCAGGCGTTCTGGTCGGTTGAAGGCCGTCGGGACGATGATGCAGGCAAAGAGGCACATTCTTAACCAGCGGGCGTGTCAGTGCTTTCCCGGGGGAGTGGGGGCAGCGGCGCGACTGGAGCAATATTTCGAAGCCCCCTTTTTCGTAGCTGGAGGGCAGGGCCCCTGGCTGACCGATGCCAACGGGCGTCGCTTTATCGACCTCAACACCGGCAACGGTGCCAATCTGCTCGGCAACTCCCCGCCCGAGGTCTTGGCCACCCTTGGCGAGGCTTTGGGGGCCGGTCTTTGCTGCGGCTACGACGCCGAGGTAGCCATCCAGGTGGCGGAAGAACTTCGCGAGCTTGTGCCATGCGCCACCATGGTCCGATTCTGCGGCAGCGGCACCGAGGCCACCTTTCATGCCGCGCGGCTGGCCCGGGGGGTGACTGGCCGGCCCTTGCTGCTGAAGTTCGAAGGCCATTTCCACGGGGTATCCGACAGTCTGGGTTATGGCTTGACCCCGGATCCGGATGCTCCGGAGCCAAGCCCCCTGGCCATCCCGATCCCCGACTCCGCCGGCATCCCCGAGGCCCTGCGCGAACTGGTCCGGGTCCTGCCGTTTAACAACCGGCAGGCCGTGGAACGGGCCTTCGCGGTCTGCCCCGATCGGGTGGCGGCGGTGATCCTGGAGCCGGTCAACTACAATGGGGGCACCTTGTTGCCGGCCCCCGGGTATCTGGAATTTTTACGTCACATCACCCGGCAACACGGTGCTCTGCTCATTTTCGATGAGATCCTCAGCGGCTTTCGTCTGTGTCCCGGAGGCATGCAGGCACATTTCAGGGTCACCCCGGACCTGTGCACCCTGGGCAAGGCCCTGGGCGGCGGGCTTCCCCTGTCGGCGGTGGCCGGTGAGGCTGAAATCCTCTCCCACTTCGCCCCGGCCGGGGCGGTCAGCCACTCCGGGACCTTCGTGGCCCATCCCCTGGCCATGCGCGCCGCCCTGGCCTTCCTCAAGACCATCCGCCAGCCGGGCTTTTACGACCGTCTGCTGGCCGGGAGCGACAGCCTACATGAGGGGCTTGAGGCTCTATTTTGCAGGCACGGCCTCGCTGGGAGGGTACGGGGTTTTGGAGCGCGTTTTTCCCTACTGTTTGGACCAGTAAACGGAGTACAGCCGCGTTGCTATCGGGATGTCGCCCGCCAGGACCATGCCCTTGCCGCTGCCTTTTACACCGAGGCCCGGGCCCAGGGCGTCTACTTCAAGCCGGGCTGGCACCATGGGCTAAGCGCGGCCCACGACCCTGCAGTGATCCGGGAAACCCTGAGTCGGCTTGATTTGGCCCTGAGCCGCCTGGCCGCCTCGTTCCCCGAATCCAAAGAGAGACTGAATGCCTGACTCCATCGCCACTCCTCCCCTACAACTGGCGATCCGGCCCAATGGCCGCCACGAAGCTTGCCGGTTCACGGTCGGCCAGCACCTGTCCGCTCCGGGCCGGCCCCTGGCCGAGGCGGGCCAGCGGGTGCTGTGCGTGGTCGACGCCGCCGTGGCCAGCTACGCCGATCGCCTAGTCGCCGAAGGCTGGTTCGGCCGGGCCGAGGTGACCCGCCTGGAGCTAGAGGAGCCGAAAAAAAACTTGGCCACGGCGCAGCGCATCTGGGAATTGTCCACGACCGCCCGGACGGACCTCAGCGTGGCAGTGGGGGGGGGCACGGTCTGTGACCTAGTGGGGTTTACCGCTTCCTGCCTGTATCGCGGCTCACCCATGGTGTTTTTCCCCACCACCACTCTGGCCATGATGGACGCGACCGTCAGTGGCAAGACCGGCCTCGATTTCGGAGGCCTGAAAAACTTGCTGGGTAGCATCCACTACCCCCGCGAGGTCTACTGCCAGACCGAGGTCCTCGGCAGCCTGCCTCAGCGGCATCTGGTCTCGGGGTTCGCCGAAAGCGTGAAGATCGCAGTCACCTCCAGCCAGGCCTTTTTCGAGAGCCTCGAAGATTGGGGACGAAAGGGTGGGCCTCTTTGCGGGGAGATCATGCCCGTGGTGCTGGAATCCTGCCGGCTCAAGTCCATTCTTGTGGCCGGGTCACCGGAGGTGCGCAAGCATTCCCTGTACGGCCACGTAATCGGTCATGCCCTGGAAAGCCTTGTCGGGCCCGGGGCACTACATGGCGAGTGCGTCTCCCTGGGCCTTTTGTGCGAGGGCTGGCTGGCGGTACGCCGGGGGTATTGGCGTGAGGAAGACTGGCACCGTCAGTTCGCGGTGCTTGGTGCCCTGGGGCTGCCGGTGCGCCCGCTGCGGGCCTTGTCCTCCGAGGCAGTCCTGGATCAGGCCAGACGCGACAAATACTGCCGTGACGGCCAGCTCATGCTGGTGCTGCCCGGGGGCATCGGACAGGTTCATGCTCCGGATGGCCGGGCCTGGACCCCGGTCCCTCTCAAGGAAGCCCGGGGGGCCTACGCCGAAATGTTCGAGCTGCTTGAGGGCCTGGTATGAAGATTTCTTCTCCCCCGTCTCCCTACCGGGCCTCCCTGCGCGGCATGTGGAACGAATGGGTCCTCATCAACGCCGTCGGCCCCTCGGAATACTACGATGTCGAAGCCTTCTTGGCCGGTGGGCTGGCTCTCGACGCCATCGAGCGGAAGACTGTGGACGAAGTCGGGGGCAAGCGCCTGCTGCACAGCCAATGCCATTTCGGCCTGACCAGCCTGTCCTGGGTCCGCCTGGGCGCGCAGGTGACCCGACCCTATTTTTCGGTTGCCGAGCCGATGCGCTTCGAGGTCCAAGGCTCCTATGCCAACCCCTCGGCACCGACCACGCACAAGATCGGCTATGCCTGGGCCCACCCCCTGGCCTCGGTCATGGGAGCACTGCTCGGGGCCGGGCTGACCATTGAGCGTTTCGAGGAATACGACCACTGTGCTTGGCCCAAGTTTCGTGCCATGCGCAAGGAGGCGTCCTCGGTCTGGCGGCTCCCCGACACCGGGCCCCGATTGCCGCTGATGTATTCCCTGCGCGCCCGCAAGCCAGGGCCGGCAGGCGTGCTTCCATGACCAACCGCCTGCTTTCCCGGGTCGCCGGTGCCATTCGCGACTGTCGGCCCCCCACTCCGGCGGAGCACACACACACCCTCTTGTCCCTGTCCGGACAGCGCCATCTCTATGCCTTTGTCTGCTTTCGCAGTCGTGGCTGCCGCTTCGATTACTACGGCCAGTGCGCCATGTGCGAATACTGGCGCTCGGAACCGCCGACGCCGCAGGCGATGCTCGGCTGCGTGGAAGAGGCGCTCTCGCGGCTGGAGACGGTGCCGGAAACCCTTCAGATCCAGCCCTCGGGCAGCATGTTCGATCCTTGGGAGGTGCCTGTGCCCGTGCGGGAGGCCATCTTCGCAAGGGTGGCCCGCACCGGCTGCCGGCGCTACGTCTGCGAAAGCCGGCCGGAGTTCGTGACCACCCAGGCCCTGGCCGGCATGCGCGCCGCCATGCCCGACCAGGAACTGGTGGTGGAAATCGGCCTGGAGTCGGCCAGGGAGTTTATCCTGGATTTCTGCCTCAACAAGCAGCCACCGAGCAAACAATTTTTGACAAGACACGGCGTGTGCCCAGGGAGCTTCCTTGATCTCTTTGGCCAGGCCGTGTCCGCAGCCAGCCACCCGAAGGTGGCGGTCTTTGCCAACATCCTGCTCGGTGCCCCGTTTCTCTCCCCCGAGGAGGCTATCCAGGATACGGTCCACTCTGTGAACTGGGCCCTTTCTGCCGGGGCGCGAAAGTGCATCCTGTTTCCGTCCCACGTAAAGTCCTACACCGTGCTTCAGGCTCTGTGGGAGCTTGGCCACTATGCGCCCCCGTCCCTGTGGTCACTGGTAGAGGTTCTGTGGCGCCTAGGACCGGAACTTGCCCGGGACTGCTTCATATCTTGGTACCGGCCGCAGTATACTTCGGTCCACCGTCGCCTCGGCAAGCGTTCCAGGGCCTGGCCCGTCACCTGCCCGGCCTGCGAGGGAAAGGTCCTGGCCCGGCTCGACGCCTACCGGGGGGGCGAGGACTTCGCCCATGTGGACGCCCTTTACCGGCTTTCCTGCCCTTGCAAGACCCGTTGGCGACAGTCCCTGGGCCGGCCGCCAGAACTCCCCCTGACCGACCGAGTGCTTGTCGGCTACGCCGACCTAGTTAGGCATATGCTGCCACCGCAGCTGGCCCAGGCCCTTCTGCGCCAGGCCGAGGCGGACATCCACCTGGCCGTACCACCGGATTTTGCTATCACTCCGGGAGGCTCGAGATGAGGCTCCCCCCCCAGAATCCGCTGCTGACCCGCGCCAACCACATCCTGCGGCGACAGCGCCCGCTTCTTCCCGAGACCTTCCGCCATGGCCTGTGGACCGATCCCGCCGGGGCACACCGCTACAGCTACCTCTATTTCCGCACCCGGGGATGCCGTTTCAGCCAAGCCGGCCAGTGCGCCATGTGCGATTACTGGGTTGCCGCCGTGCCCACGGAGGAGGTGATGCTCGCGGCGGTGGAGGAGGCTTTGGCTGGTCTGCCTGAGCGCATTGAGGTGCTACAGGTCAATGGCCTGGGCAACCTGTTCGACCCCTGGGAGGTACCGCCCCGGGTGCGCCGAGCGATTCTGACCCAAGTGGCCGCCCGGGACGTCGGCACCTTTGTCGTTGAAACCCGGCCGGAAACCATCACCCGGGAGACACTTGACGAGTTGGTCGCTCATCTGCCGGGAAAGTGCCTTGGCATCGAACTCGGCCTGGAATCGGTCAGCCCCTGGGTGCAACGCTTTTGCCTCAACAAGACCTCGGCCCAGGCCTTGGAGCCGGCTATCACCCTGGCCCACCAAGCGGGCATTAAAACCTACGTCAATGTTCTGCTCGGCGCGCCGTTTCTGAGCCCGGCCGAGGCCGAGGCCGATGCCGTCCACACCATTCGCCGCATGCTGGATCTGGGCGTCGATGCCTGCGTTCTGTTTCCGGCCCACATCAAACGGCACACGCTGCTCGCTTGGCTTTGGCGGCGCGGCGAGTACGCCTGTCCGTCGCTCTGGTCCTTGGCCCGGGTGCTTACCCAGTTGGAAGGCGACCAGGCCCGAACCATCATCTCCTGGTACCGTCCACAGTACACCGCCCTGGAAATCGCGCTGGGCCGGCGATCCGAGGCGGTGCCGGACACCTGCCCCCGCTGCCGGGACCGCGTGCTCAAGTTGCTCGACGCCTACCGCGACGACGAGGACCCGACCATCCTCGGCAAGCTGGACGGTATCGCCTGCGCCTGTCGCGCCGACCATTCCGACCAGCCCGACATAGCCCTGGCCGAGCGGGTTCGGCGGGCCTACGAACGCATCGGTGGCGAGTTGCTTCCCCCCGGCCTTTGGCCCAAACTCCGGAGGGGGGCCCTGGCTGGGGTCGAGGCGACACCCGAGCACCTACGGACCGTGGAGGGCAGATGAGCCGGATGCGCCGTACCCTGGTCTTGGTCAACCCTTTTGAGTTCAACCTGCGCTGCCTGCGCAAGGACCTACCCAGGGAGCAAGCCGAGCGCTGGCGGGCTGTTGCTGCGGCCTATGGCGATCTAGCCGTCTGGTGGGCCTCGGGGGACCGGCTCCTAGCCACGGCGGTACCGCCCCATCCGAACCTGCTGGCGGTGGCGGACGGTGGCCGAATCGAGGTGGTCTGTCCAGGGGAGCAGAGCAGCCACGGACTTTGCCGGGACTTGCTTGCGGATGCCGGGGCGCTGCGGCACATTCTCGACTTCGCGGCCTGGGGGCCGGAGCCGCTTGTGGTCACGGCCTGGGGTGCGACGGAAGGTCTGTATGCCCTGCTGGACTGGCTTGGCGAACACGCCGGGTACCAGGTAAAATGCGACTTGGTTCCACGCCAAAACTACTGGGTGAGTACCCAGCTTGATGGCAAGGCCAGCCTGCGGGCCCTGGCGGCCGAGGCAGGCTTGGTCATGGCTCCAGGCTGGATTTGCCAGGACTTGGCCGAGGCGGCCGAGGTGGCCTCAGCCCGGCTGGCTCTGGGAGAGGCCCTCGTGGTCAAGGCCAACCTCGGGGTTAGTGGCGTCGGGGTTTACCGTCTGGACCCGGAAGAGAAGACACCTCCCCCGGCCCGGGTGCTGGCCAAGTTGTCGGCCCATTGGGCCCGGCTACCCTTGGTGGGAAATGGCCCCTTGGTGGTGGAGCAGGCTATTGGCGACCCGACTGGGGCGGTCTTCGCCAACGGGCGCATTGGGGAGGACGGCGTCACCGTACTTGGCGGGGGCCGGGAGCTTCGCGACGCCAGCAACCTTTATGTGGGGGCGATCCTTGGCGGTATCCCTGACGCCTGCGTGGCAGCGCCCTTTGTCCACCTGCTGGAGGTCGCAGCCCGGGCCGGGTTTCGCGGAGAAATCGGTGCCGACTACCTTCTCGATGGCCAGGGGGTGACGAGGCTTTTGGAGGTCAACCCACGACGCTGTAGCGAGAGCCACGCCTATGCCCTGGCCCGGCGGGCTTTTGGCGAGGGCTGGTCCCGGGGATGTGGGGTGGCCTTGACCCGTCTGCCCTTACGGTTGACCCCCGGGGACTATGATGTTTCGCGGATTCTTTCGGCTTTCGCGGCCTGCAGCCGAGAAAGTCAGGGGGAGGGCGAAGTCTGGCCCGGGGCTCTGCACTGGCTGAACCTACCCCAGCCGGGGATTGGCTATGTCGTCCTTGGCCTCGACCAGTCGGCGGTCAGGCGGGTGGAGGCCAGGCTCCAGACCCGTCTACGGCAGGCCGGCCTGGTTCTAGCCTCCCATGGAGGCAACTGATGGTGGCCACGGGCAATCTCTTCCTGTCACGATTGGCCAGGGCGCTTCGCCGCGAGCGGAAGAACTTCTGGGACCACCACGCCTACCACGTCCGACTATCGAGCTATCGGGGTGAGGAGGAGGCCGGGGTGTGGTTTCGTACCCGGGGTTGCCGCTTTGACCGTGCCGGCGGCTGCACCATGTGCAACTACAGCGCCGGGCCGCCGACCACGGCTGAGGAGATGGTGGCCGCCGTGAGGGCGGGCCTTACCGAGGTCCCCCTAGGCGTGACCCACCTTCTCGTGTCGCCCTCGGGCAATTTCCTCGACCCCTGGGAGGTCCCGGTCCTGGCCCGACGGGCTATCCTGGACTTAGTCGCCAGCTACCCTCGGATCAGTTTCGAGACCCGCCCCGAGACGGTCTCTGCCGACGTTCTGGCCGAGGTCCGCCCCAGCCTGGGTGGCCGAGGCAACGTCTATCTCGGTCTGGAGACAGCCGATCCCTGGGTTGCGCACTACGCTTTCAACAAGTCAGTGAGCCCGCAAGACGTGGGTCGAGCCATCGGACAACTACGGGCGGCCGGCATGGAGAGCACAGTGAACGTCTTGCTTGGTGCTCCATTCCTTGCGCCCGCCGCCATGGTGGAGGACGCCCTCCAGGCGGCCCGGTTCGCCCTGGCCGCTGGAGCAAGCCGACTTTGTCTTTTGCCGGTGCACGTGAAGGCGTCCACCGTGCTGGAGGCCCTCTGGCGCCTGGGACTGTACACCCCGCCTTCGCTTTGGGCCTATGTTGAGCTGATATTTCGGCTAGGTCGAGAGGTCGCTAAGACCCGGGTGGAACTGGCCTGGTACGATTCCTATGGCAGCACGGCTGTACTGGCCTCGCCGACCACCTGTCCGGCCTGCCACAAGGATGTCCTCGGGCAGCTTTCGGCCTTTGCCGAAACCTCCCGTTTTGCCCTGATCGAAGCCTTGTACGACAACCCCTGCCGCTGCCATCAAGACTGGCTAGCCAAGAGCCGCTGGTCGGCTCCCGACCGAGTGGGGGCGGCCTGGGAGGCCTACCACCGTCTCGGGGCGGCCCACCTCCCGGACTGGTGGAGCGTCCATGGCCCGGGCATCCTGGCCTCCCTGACCCAGGGTACGGAGGGCGGGGCTTCACTGGTCTGAGCCTAACTCTCCTCTGAAGCGACAGACCGGGCCGCTCCAGACACCCGGAGGGCGACCCCGCCTCGGGAGTCCGACCGTTGACAGGCGGGGTCGCTTGTCACATGAAATCAGCTACCCCCGGCATAGCCGGTGGTATGATGATGCCCCCTCGAAGGGGGCTTGAGCCCGCCAGGACAATTTTACTTGGTTGGTTTTACGTCCAACTCCTGTAACGGTAATAATCACGGGTAACCCCCCGGCTTTGCCTGCCTTTGGCTATCCATCAGGAAGTGTTCACTCGGGTGTCAAGGTGTGAAGCAAATAAGGTCTGGTTTTCGTGGCCACCAAGCAGGTGTAGCGGTCCAGGGTTTCTTGGACAGCTTTTCGTCTAAATCATGCTACCTTGCTTAAGGCAGCAAGGAGTATTTTCCGGTACTGCTCCGGAGTTTTGTAGCCGTGCCGTCCAACACGCCACCGGGTGTTGTAAATTTCTTGGAAGGCCAGAAGTCCGTTGCGCAGCTCCCCGACAGTTTGAAAGCCACGCACCCAGAGCAGATTTTCCTTGAGGATACGAACGAACCGTTCGGCGATGCCGTTACCTTGGGGCTCGCGCACATAGGACGGCGAGTCTTTGATCCCAAGGAAGGAGATTTCCCGCTGGAAATCCTCCGGGATGAACTGGCTTCCGTGGTCATGGCGCAGGGTCAGCCCGGCGGCCACATCCTTGCCGAATGCCCCGAAGCTGCGCCGCACGCCTTGCCGGATCGGTTCCAAAGCTTCGAGCCTGGTTCCACGTTTGGCCGCATGGATGCCGAGCAACTCCAGCGAGCAATGATCAATGGCGAAGAAGATCGAAGCGTTTCCTTCTGAAAGCGTCATCGTCGTGGTCATGTCGTACCCCACATCTCGTCCACTCGCTGCGTCCTGATCGTTCCGTTGTGCGCCTTGGGGCCATGCGGTCTGCCTGGGCGCTTATGCGCTAGTAGGCCGTTTTCTCGCATCAGGCGGAGCGTGCGCTCCTTTGAGGTCCGGATGCCTTTGTCACGAAGCATGGCCCAAACCTTGCGGTAGCCTTCGCCTGTGAAAGGACTCTCCGTGAGGACTCCCTTGATCGCGCCCACCAACTCAATATCGCTGTGAAATCCGCAGGGGCCGCGACGTTGCGGCTCCATACACGATGGCTGGCGTCGCCAGTACAGCGTTGACCGGGCTACACCCCAGGTCCGGCAGACCCTGGCCACGCCGAAAGGTTTTCCAGTGAAGGCGGAAGAGGTACGGCTCATTTCCTCGACCGCCTGGGCGCCAAAGGGCGGCTTTTCTCCATGCGGGCGATCTTCTCCCGCAACAGCTCAATTTCCATGGCCTGTTCGCCGATCTTGGACTGGAGTCGGTTAAGCTCGATGCTTTCCTTGGCTGGGCGAGGCTTCAAACCGGATTCACCGCCTTCAAGAAACGTGTCGCGCCACTCACTGAGTTCAGCCGCCGTGACTCCTATATCGCGGCTGACAAGCTCAAGGTCCTCGCCTCGAAGAAGCCTGAGAACAGTTTGCGCTTTGTGCTTGGCCCAAAACCGCTTGCGAACAGTCGAATCGTTGCCCATTTGGAACCTCCCGGACGCTCTTCGTATACGTCCAAGTTGGTGTCCAAGAAAACCCTAGGGCAATCCATATTCGAAATAATTCAACTTAAATTTTACCATCTCTTGGTGTCCTAAATCGAATTAGAATTATATTTATAAAGAAATTTAGATAGATATGTGAAAAAGCGCCCCGTTATGCCAATGGGTATCGTAATAACGGGGTAATCCCAACAAACGTGACACCAGCCGCCATTTCTCCCCGTCTTCAGGATTTGGGGCTTTGGTGCGTTCTATGGGCCGAGGCAGGCACCCAGCGGTATAGCGTAGGAATGGACACGCCAAGGTTTTTGGCCACGTCCTTGGGTTGAACTCCGCTGGCCAGCAGCTTTTTCGCCGACTCGATTTTGCTCTCGGTCATCTTTGGCTTACGTCCGCCCTTGCGGCCAAGCTGCCGAGCGACATCCAGCCCGGCCCGGGTCCGTTCAATAATCAGCTCGCGCTCCATTTCGGCGAGACTAGCCATGACATGGAAGAAGAACCGACCAGAAGGTGTGCCTGTGTCAATGGAGTCCGTCAGGCTTTCAAATTGAACACCTTGCTTATGTAGTTCGCCGACCAAATCGACCAGTTGCTTGACGCTGCGGCCTAGGCGATCCAGTTTCCACACGACGAGCGTATCACCTTCGCGCAGCATTTCCAGTGCCTTGGACAAGCCGGGACGGTCGGCGCGAGTGCCGCTCACTTTGTCCTCAAAGATCTTCTTGCAATCGGCCTTGGTTAAGGCTTCCCGCTGTAACTCAAGGCTCTGATCTTGCGTCGAGACCCGTGCATATCCAATTTTCATGCAATGATCCTTATCGAAACTCATTGAGATGGCAAGCGATTGAGAATAGCATTTCAAGAACTATTTTCGAGAATCGCAACCCTTTGATTTCCCGTGCCGCGTCGGCTGGACAGCCAAGCTTATCGGAAACCAGGGTTTTCAAGCAAGGAAGGTTGGATGAAGCTGGTGTGGACGGAGGATGAGCTGAACCTCTCCTGGCGGATTTGGCCCCAGGAGGCCCCTCTGATTCAGGCCAAGCGTGGGAAGACGCGTCTGGGTTTCGCGGTGTTGCTGAAGGCCTTCCAGTTCGATGGGCAGTTTCCGCAGGACCCGAGCGACATTTCCACGCCTGCGCTGGCGTTTGTTGCGGCCCAGCTTGGAACGTCGCCAGAAGAAATATTTGATTATACTTGGAAAGGCCGGACCATTGAACGCCATCGTGCGGAAATCCGCAAGTGGTGTGGGTTTCGAGAGGCATCTCTGGCCGATCAGGAGGGGCTGAAGACCTGGCTCATCTGGGAGGCCATCCCTCATGAGCACCGACACGAGCGGTTACGCGAGGCTTTGATCCAGCGATGCCGGGACCTCCGAATCGAACCGCCCACGGCGGATCGCACCCAACTCCTCCTGAACTCCGCCCTCCAAGCTCACGAAACGGGCTTCACCGAAAACGTTTTCCAAGGGCTAAGCCAAGAGGTTTTGGATTGTCTGGACGCCCTTCTCCAAGTCCCCCCGTCGGAGGAGGAAGCGGAGTGGACGCCATGGCAAGCCCTCAAGGCTGACCCCGGCAAGGCTGGCATTGAGAGCGTGAAGCAAACCGGCGGCCGACTGCACGATTTGAAAGCGGTGGGGCTTCCGGCAGGCCTGTTCAAGGACGCGCCCCCCAAACAGATTGAGCGGTATGCCAAGCGGGCAGCAGTAGAAGAAGCTCACGAGTTGCGTCGGCACAGCGCCCCACTTCGGGCCACGCTGCTCTCCGCCTACCTCCACCACCGGGGCGAGGAATTAACGGACCACTTGGTGGACCTGCTCGTCGAAACCATTCAGAAGATGACCAAGCGGGCAGAGAAGAAGGTGGAGGAGGAACTGGCGGGCCAGCTGCAGAAGGTCCCAGGCAAGCTCGGAGTGCTGGTTCGTATGGCCGAGGCCTCCTTGGATGCTCCAGACCGTGCGGTGAAGGAAGTCATCTACCCCGTGGCTTCGGAGAAACTGCTGCGGGCGCTCCTCCAGGAGATTCGTACCACCGGCCCAGCCTACCAGGGCACCGTCCGCTTGGTCCTCAAGCGGTCCTACGGCGCACACTACCGGCGCATGCTCCCGGAGTTGCTGGAGGCCCTGGACTTCCGTTGCACCAATCCCCGGCATCAACCGGTAATGGAAGCCTTGGCCGTACTGAATACCCATCTGAAGCACAAAGGATCGGCTTATCCCGAGGGTGTGAAGGTCCCCTTGGAAGGCGTGGTCCGCGCAGCCTGGATGCCCTACGTGCTGAAGGCGGAAGAGAAGCCACCGAAAATCAACAGAATCGCTTACGAGGTCTGCGTATTGCGGGCGCTACGGGAGCGACTCCGCTGTCGGGAAATCTGGGTGGTAGGGAGTCGCCGCTACCGCGATCCCGAGGAGGATCTGCCCCAGGACTTCGAGGCAAAGCGACTCGACTACTACGGCGACCTGGGCATCCCACTCGACGGAAAGGCATTTACGGGCGCGATCCGCGCCGAATTGACCGAGGCGCTCAAACAGCTGGATACCGGGATGCCCACCAACCCGAAAGTAAAGATCCTCACCAAGAAGCATGGCTGGATCTCGGTTTCTCCCTTCGAGGCGCTGCCAGCTCCAGAGAATCTGGGCGCCCTGAAGCGGGAGGTAGGCCAGCGGTGGCCTGCGACCAGTCTCTTGGACGTGCTCAAGGAGACTGATCTCCGAACGAACTTCACCCGGACTTTTCGCAGCCCTACGCCACGGGAACGCATGGAGCCCTCGACCCTTCGGCGTCGCCTACTGCTCAGTCTCTACGGCTTGGGCACCAACACCGGATTGAAGAGCATGGCCTCTGAGCCGGAGGATGATTACAGGGACCTGCTGTATGTGCGTCGCCGTTATTTGTCCATCGAGGGGCTGCGCCAGGCCATCGCCCAGGTGGTGAACGCCACACTTTCCGTGCGATTGCCCCAGATTTGGGGCGAAGGGACCACGGCCTGCGCCTCGGATTCCAAACAATTCAGGGCCTGGGACCAAAATTTGCTCACGGAGTGGCACATGCGCTACGGAGGGCGTGGGGTGATGGTCTACTGGCACGTTGAAAAGAAATCCGTCTGCATCTACTCTCAGTTTAAGCGGGTTTCATCCTCGGAAGCCTCCGCCATGATCGAGGGCGTGCTGCGCCATTGCACGGAAATGGACGTTGATCGCCAGTACGTGGACAGCCACGGCCAGAACGAAGTGGCCTTTGCCTTCTGTCGTCTCCTGGGCTTCGAACTGATGCCGCGCATCAAGGCCATCCACAGTCAGCGGCTCTATCGGCCTGAGGCCGGTCAGGCATATCCGAATCTTGACGCGGTGCTGGCCTCTCGGAGTATCGATTGGGAACTGATCGAACAGCAGCTTGATGCCATGGTGAAACACGCGGTGGCGATAAAACGCGGCATGGCCGACGCCGAGAGCCTGCTCCGGCGTTTCACGAGGGCCAACGCGCCCCATCCTGCCTACAAGGCCCTGGCAGAGTTGGGAAAGGCCATCAAGACCATTTTTCTCTGCCGCTTCCTGGGCTCCGAGGAGCTGCGCCGGGAGGTGAACGAAGGGCTGAACGTAGTGGAAAGCTGGAATGCCGCCAACGGGTTCATCTTCTATGGACGGGGCGGAGAGTTGGTCACGAACAAACGGGAGGAGCAGGAGATTGGTCTGCTCTGTCTGCATCTGCTCCAGGTCAGCCTCGTCTACATAAACACGCTGATGATCCAGCGGATCCTGTCAGACGAAGCCTGGTCTGAACGGATGACGCCCCGTGATCTCGGGGCGTTGAGCCCGCTCCTGACCGCACACATAACTCCATACGGACGTTTCGAGCTGGATATGGATGCCCGGCTGCTGCTGGAGGGGTAGGGAGGTCCAGGTCATTCAAAGGAGAAATGGCGGCTGGTGTCACGTTTGTTGGGTTTACCCCTACCTCTTTGCCGATCGTACAAGCTGCAGCAAGTGGTTGCCGAATCAGTTCCGACTGTTGATTTCAGGGCTGGCCTATACGTTGCCCAACGCCATCCGTCGTCTTGGACTGACCGGCACGGAACTGGCCCACGCCAGATGCGACACAATTCGGCTCAAGCTGCTCAAGATCGGCGCCGCTGTCGTTCGTAATACGCGGCGGGTGAGACTGATGCTCTCGGACGCCTACCCCTATAAAGATATGTTTCGGCTTGTAGCGGCCCGACTCTGTCCAGAATAACCAACAGATGACGAGTAAAATATGGCGGTTGGGGAGTAGTGCGCCCAAAATTTCGAAAATCGAAAAAAAAGCCACCTCAAAAAGGCTGAACGGCTACGGCGAGCTTCTCGCCGTTCTAGGTAACCGACAAACAGGGCTTTAAAAAAGGAAAAACGCCCTCGAAAATACATCATCGAGGGCGTTCATGAAATATCCAGGCTAGAAATGGACTCGGTTGTTCGGACCATTCGGCGGCGAAACTAAGGTGGACGGTTTTACAGATCACGCCGCCCGGGGAGTGCAAGCCTGAGGAGGCATTCCCTCTGGCTTGAGGCCATGATATATCTCCATCGGTTTCCTGCCGTCAAAGGCGAAATGCGGACGACGGGCGTTGTAGAATTCGAACCACCACGCCAATGCCCACCTCATGCCATTCCCCGTCTCCCATTCCCGCAGATAGATGCATTCGTATTTCAGCGGGCGCCACAGCAATTCGATCATCACGTAGTCCATCCAGCGGCCGCGACCATCCATGGATATCCCCGCTCCAGCTTCGCGCAGTGTCCGGGTAAAACCGTAGCTGGCAAACTGTGCGCCCTGTTCCGAATTGAAGATTTCCGGCGCTCCGTATCTGTTCATGGCCTCTTCCAGGGCTGACTCGCAGAAGTCCGCGTCCATGATGTTCGACAACCGCCACGACAGCACGGCCCGGCTGTGCCAGTCCATGATGGCCGCCAAGTACAGATAGCTCCGTTTCATGGGGAGGTACGTGATGTCCGCACACCATACCTGGTTTGGCCTCGTGATCGACAGGCCGCGCAGTAGGTACGGATAGACCTTGTGCTCGGGGTGCAGTTTGCTTGTCCGAGGCTTAGTGTATACCGCCATCAGCCCCATCTTGCGCATCAATCGCCGCACGCGGCCTCGCCCCGCCGGATGCCCCTCGTCCCGCAGCATGGTGCGCATCTGACGATTACCCAAAAGCGGCATCTCCATGAACAACTCATCGATGCGCCGCATCAGCGCCAGCGTATCTGGGGACTCGCCCAAGGGCTGGTGGTAGAACGTCGACCGCTTAAGGCGCAGCAGGTAGCACTGCCGTCGAATACTGAGCGAGGGATGGCACTTGTCGACCATCCTCCGACTTCGCTCGCAGCTCAGATTTTGGCGAAGGGCTGTTGCAAAAAAACCTTCTCCACTGTGAGTTGACCGATCTTGGCGTGCAGTTTCTTGATCTGCGCCTAATAGCTCTGCTGGGCGTTTTGAGGCTTGCCGGAAAACGACGCGGCTACGCCTTCCTTGGCCTGCTTCTTCCTCTGGGAAATCTGGTTGGGATGCACGCCGTACTTGGCCGCCAACTCGGAAAGGGAACGCTCCCCGGACAGCGCCTCAAGCGCCACCCGCCTCTTGAACTCGGCCGTAAACTTCCTTCTCTTCTGGGGCATGCACTGCCTCCTCGCGACAGCTTATGGCCAACTTAGCGAATGGTCCAGTTTTCTCGGGCCACTTCTATGGATTGCGAATAATGTCCTCGAGACAATCCAGGGCATGTGTCATGGAATCGGTTTGATATTCAAGATGAAAGTCAGCAAAATCTTTCGCTCTTTTGCTATACTTCGAATACTCGGCAAGCGTTTTTGATACAGCCGCATCCAGCGCGGCAGTGGAGTTCGCAGCCGGTTCAAAAAACTTGGTGAAACTTAGAAAATCATCAAGTTGCTCCTCTCGGCCGACAATCACGGAGGGGCGCCTGGCGACAGCCGCTTCCAGAGACAGTCCCGAGTTAGGCGAAATGAGCAGTGAGGTTGGCGCAAGCGCCCGAAAGGTGGCGCTGGGAGAAACCTCGCGTGGCAGGATGGTCACGCCTTTGATATTCGCAAAATACCTTTTTAGAAGCCGCATATCATTTAAAGGATGAGGCTTGACGTCCAACAAATAATTCCGGCGGCGGGTTTTGGCCCATTCGGAGACGACTCGGTAGGCGGGTAGAATCAGCTCGGCGCACCCCTTTGGAATCCAGTTTGCGGCGAAGAGCAATCGGTGGCGCGCGGGTAAAGCCAGAGAACTCAGCGCGTCTTCGATATAAATAGAGCCTGTTTTAACAACCTTAACATCGGGTGGGAGAGTGGAAGCCCGACGGCAGGCTTCAATGGAACTTTCCCCAAAAACGAAAAGATAATGTGAGTCCGGAAAAGGGTTGAGATCTATGCTTGAAAGAACGGAATGAGCTATGTTTACATGTACTCCGCCCTGCATTTCCGTGCGACGTTTTAGCGAAGCGCTTAAATCGTTTGCAGTGGAAAAAAACGTCACGATAATACGAGGTCTATATTTAGCAACAACATATGCTGCTATCGCATCATAAAGGTTAATAACGTTCGAATCTTCTTTATTGGAACGCAAAAACTTGCGCGAGACCAATGATCGTGATTGGGAGACGACTTCAAAAGCAGTTGTGAATCCTCGAGCCGCCATTCCGTCAGCCAATTTCTGATTTCGCTCGACGCCACCTTCCCAAGTGACAAGAAATAATACATCGCAAGGTGTTGGGGTCAAGCTTCGCCTTGCCAAAATACGCGCACTAAAGTTAGCAAGGTAAAGTTTTATATTTTGATTTTTTAATGCCTTCAATGACGAAATCATGTCACTCTGCTTTTGCTCGGTTGATAATTTGCTGTCATAATTAAAATTGCTTGGCATGCAGGAATGAACAAATACTGATTGGCATGCCCCCGATTTTTGGTCCGGATTAGCAGAAGTCTGGGTTGAAAACTTGGGGGAAGGATCACAGGTCGCTTGAGCGTGGTCTTGGAATAGGGCTCCCCCATGTTCATGACTACCACCTTGATCCGCCCAACTCCTCGTTGGTAAGCCGACGGTAGTATCCCTCAAGGTTTTCAGCCTTGCTCTCGTCGGACAGGTCGTCGTCCCCTGGCGGAATGTTTTCTCGTCCCCACAGAAAACCCGGAAGGGTCATTCTTGCCAAGCGAAATTTTTCGTCGCATAATTTCAGCATGTTGCTTCCTAATAGAAGCTCTTAGCGTAGGATATATTTCGTTTGGCGAGCTTCCCCCTATGACCTGCCTAGTAACAAAAATCGGTGGGCTAAAACCTTTTTGGGGCATCATTCCAACTATGCCGGCGGTCGCGGATTTTAAGGAGATTTCTTTTTCCGAAAAAAATACGTCATGAAATTCTTTCAGCGTGAGCCTTTCCTTCAACATGCTTGTTGCGATGATATCCCTTGATTCCGAGCAATGTCAGCGCTCCCCGCGCAAAAAGCAAGAACTCCTTGAGATGGCGAATCCGGAGAAGCTTACGCAGAATGGGAATGGGTCTGAAATAGAACCGCTTGTAGCAAAGCCGCAGAAGCTCGCTTAATTCCTTGCGGCTCAAATGCTCCTCCCATATGGGCTCCACGAAATTCGGGATGGGATCGGCCGCGTGCTTGCGCCAGATGTCAGGGTCGAACAGGCCCTTCCCGACCCCTTCAGCGAAGATGGCCGTGCCGTGGTAGGCGATGCAGATATTGAACTGGGCGAAGTCCGAGTCGATGGAGCAGGCCGTCTCGATCAGGTTGAGCACATCCTCCCTGGTCTTATGATGGGGAAACCCGATGATCCAGTTGGTACTCGTCAGGAGCCCGGCCTTTCGCGAGAGCCGTATGGCCTGACGGACCTGCTCCACGGTGATCTTCTTGTTCACGGCGCGAAGTCCCTCGTCCGTGGCGTCTTCCACCCCGTACAGCGCCTGGCGGCACCCCGACTTCTTCGCCAGCCGGAGCATTTCCTCGGTCACGGCGTCCACCCGTCCCCGAAAGGCCCAGTCGATCTTCCAGCCCTTGTCCAGGATGCCCTGGGCGATGCGCATGACCCGCTTGGCCGAGGCGTTGAAGAGGTCGTCGAAAAAGAAAAACTCGCGAACTCCCCGATCATAGTAAACCTGCATCTCCGCCAGGATGTTTTCGACTGATCGGGAGCGATAGGTCGAATAGGGTTTGCAGCAGAAGGTGCAGTGAAAGGGGCAGCCTCTGGAGCTGCAAATGGAGCCTACGGGCTGCCCCGTGCCGATGGCGCTGAAATAGCGCTTGTAGTCAAGCAGTTCGAAGGCCGGGAAGGGGATGGCGTCGATGTCCTCGACATAGCCTGGCTCGCCGGTGCGGACGATCTCGCCGTCCTTGCGGTAGATCAAGCCGGGAATGCCATCCAGAGACGCGCCGTCCTCCAGCGCGTCGCAGAAGGCCGGAAAGGTCTCCTCGGCCTCGCCGAGCACCAGATAATCCGCCATGTCCAACGTCATGGATTCGTCGGGAAAAAGCATGGTGTGCGGTCCGCCCCAGACGATTTTGGCCTCCGGCAGGGTCTGGCGCAGCTTTTTCGAGACTAGGACCGCATCAAAAAGGGTCGGGGTATAGACGGTCATGCCGATCAGATCCGGCTTGAAGGCCGCCGCTTTTTCGGCGATCTGGCTTGGTTCGAGCTTGTCCAGGATGCAGTCGATGAGCATGACCTCGTGCCTGCCTCCGGCCTGCAAGGCGCCGGCCAGATAGAGAATGCCCATGGGCGGAAAAACGCCGATGTCAGAGGCTTCGAGGTCCCAATCGTCGGTGGTCTTGCCGACGTGTTCGTCGGGGACGTTCATCAAAAGAATTTTCATAGGGTCCAGTCGGTTGTCAGTTCGTTGCGACGTCTTGCGGCGCCTCATCCATATGGGTTTTGATGATTCTTGCAGGCACGCCGCCCACCACGGCCCCGGCGGGAATGTCCGACGCGACCACGGCGCCGGCGGCCACGACCGCGCGTTCGCCGACGGCCACGCCGCCGCGTATGATCGCGTTCGCGCCGATCCAGACGTTGTCGCCCACAGTGATGGGACGGCCGAAATATTCCTGCTCGTCCGTCTTCAGGTCGCGGCGTCTGAAATCGTGCTCGCCGGTAACCAGGATCGCCTGCGGGCCGATCAGGACGTTGTTGCCCAGAAACAGCCCGCCCTGTCCCGAGGCCAGAACGGCGCCCACGCCGACCCAGCATTTTTTGCCCATGACGATGCCCTCGCCCTGCCTGGCGTTGGACACGTACGAGCAAAGATAGGCCCCGCGCATAATCCGGCAGTTGTCGCCCACGACGATTTCGGCCTTTGATGCGTGCAGGCGGCAAAACCTGTCCACGTAAACGCTTTTGCCGAGCCGGATAGTGTCCATGTGGAAGAATTCCGAGGAGTTTTCAACATACGGCGCGCCCGACCCGGGCGCCAGAAGCGGCCGGTAGGCCAGGGAACGGAGGACGAGTCCGAGCGGACCGGGAATCCAGGAAACGAGACACTGGGCGGTATGCTCGAGGGCGTAGCGCCCGAAGGAGCGAGCGCGGGTTTCCACATACCGGGCGAACGTGCCGGCCGAGGCCTCGTCCATGTAATTCTTCAAAGCGTCCCGGTTCTCCCGGAGGTCGGAATCGCTCATGGCGCCGTCGCCTCGCGCCAGGCCAGACAGGCGTCCGCGACCGTCTCAACCTCCGAGGTCGGCATGCCCGGATAGCAGGGCAGGCTGACCACCCGGCCGCAGGCGGCCTCGGCGCCAGGGCAAGGCGGACAGACCGCCTCGTCCTGAAAATAGGCGTGCCGGTTGAGGGCCAACGGATAATGAACCCCTGTCTGAACGCCCCGCTTCGCCAGAAATTTCCTGAATCCGTCCCGGTCCTCGGGCCTGACCACATAGAGATGCGGAATCCTGCCGGGCAGGGAGGGAACCGGGGCCAGGAAGCCAAGCCTGGCGTCGTACTGGGCGGCGATGGCCGCGCGCTCGCGATTCTGCTCGGCGAAAACTTTCAGACGTTCGCAGAGCAGGGCGGCCTGCATCTCGTCCAGCCGGGAATTCATGCCTGTCATGACGCATTGCCCGGCCTCGTCCTGGCCGTAGAAGCGCATCCGCCGCAGCTTGTCCGCGATCCCGGGATCGTCGGTCAGGACCGCCCCGGCGTCGCCATAGGCCCCGAGGTTCTTGGTGGGATAAAAGCTGAAGGCGGAGGCGGGGGAAAAACGGCCGCAGCTTTTACCGCCGATCATGCTTCCGGCGGACTGGGCGCAATCCTCGATCACCGTCAGCCCGAGCTTTTCCGCCTGGGCCAGAATGCCCGGCATGTCGCAGGGATTGCCGTAGAGATGCACGGGAACGGCGAAGCGCGCCCCGTCGGCGACGGCCGCCAGGGTTTCCGGCGTCATGAGCAGGGTCGCGGGGTCCACATCGGCGAAGACCGGGACGCAGCCGGCTCGCAAAACAGCCACGGGCGTGGGAGGAGCCGTCAAGGCGGGGACGATGACCCGATCGCCCTTGCGCGCTCCGCAAGCCCACAGGGCCAACGTGATGGCGTCCGTGCCGTTGGCCGCGCCCACGCAATATCCCGCCCCGGTCAGAGCCGCGAAATCGCGCTCGAAACGTTCCACGGCCTCGCCCAGGATGATCCGCTTGGAACGCATGGCCCGAAGCGCGCTCTCCCGCAGGGAAGCCGCCACCGGAGCCGAGACGCGGCGCAGATCGAAAAGAGGGACTTCGCCTTCGGATTCAGGGAGGTCCGGCGCGGCGCCCGGCGCCGGGCCGATGCGTTTGTCGATGATGAACAGGGGGCGCTTGCGGGTCTGCTCCAGGTTGTTCCAGAGATAGCCGCCCAAGATGCCGAAGCCCAGAAAAAGCACCGCGAAAATAAGCAGCTGGGCGATGATGAGGGAGGGCCACCCCGGGGTGGTTATCAGACCCAGCATGGTGGCGACGAGCACGTAGGCGATGCCCAGGGCGCTGACGGCGGCCATGATCAGCCCGAGCCCCACGAAAAGCTTCAGGGGAAAGGAGGAGAAGGCCACGATGGAATGGAAGGCGTAGGACAACTTCTTGCCCATGGTCCACATGCTCCGGCCGTGCTCGCGCTCCGCCCGGTCGTACTCGATGACGGCCCGGTCGAAGCCCGCCCAGAGCACCAGGCCGATCAGGCTGGTCTTTTTCTCCGAGGACTCCAGGATGACCCGCACGACCCGGCGGTCGATGAGGAAGAAGTCGAAGCCGCCCTCGGGCATGTCCTTCAGGGCGATCTTTCGGAAAAGCCAATGAAACCCGTTTGCGAAAATCTTGGTCATCAAGGGATCGTCGCGTTTGCGCCGCGTGGCCAGAACCACGCGCTTGCCTTCGCGCCAGCGGGCCACCATTTCCGGAATGACTTCCGGAGGATCCTGCAAGTCGGCGGAGATGGTCACGACCGCGTCGCAGTCGACGGTCTGGGCCAGTCCGGCGGCGATGGCCGTAAACGAACCGTGATTGCGCGAGAGCAGAATGACCCGCACGCGGGGATCGCGGGCGGCCAGACGTTCCAGGACGGTCTGGCTGTCGTCCGGGGAGCGGTCGTTGACGAATTGCAAGACCAGTTCCACGCCGATATTGCGCGTGGCCGCATAGATGCGCTCGTAAAGGAGTTCCAGGCTGCCTTCGTTGCCGTAAACCGGCACGACCACGCCCAGGCGGATGTTCTTCTCTAACACGCGGCGCACCTCATTGAGACGTTCGGAGCTTCTCCCGTCCAGTCGCCCAAGGTGCAGCGCCAGCCGCCGTCATGCGGCGCAAGCGGCGCCCCGCAACGGCAGACCAGCCCGGCCTCGCGGGCGGGGTTGCCCTTGACCAGGGTAAACGGCGGAACGTCCTTGACGACCACCGCCCCGGCACCCACCAGAGCGTACTCTCCAATGGTCAGGCCCGGCAGGATGACCGCGCCCGCTCCGATGGAGGCGCCCCGGCGCAAAATGGTTTGCAGAAGAACGCCCCGGCGCTTGCTGCGGGGGTAACGGTCGTTTGTGAACGAGGCGCCCGGACCGATGAAGACATCGTCCTCCGCCCGCAGGCCGTCCCAGAGGGCCACATGGCATTTGACCGTGACCCGGTCGCCCAGAATCACGTCGTTTTCCACGAACGTGAAGTCGCACAGGTTGACGTCCCGGCCGATGCTGGCGCCGGACAGGACATGGGCAAAGGCCCAGATCGTGGTTCCTTCCCCCACGTCGACGCTCTCGCAGAGGCCTTTGGGGTGGACGCTGAAGCCTGGCCCGTCGGTCTGACTCACCAGTAGCTCTCTTTATGTTGGCGGTAGTATTCGATGGTTTTCCGTACGCCGTCAACGAGGGACGTGCGCGGAGACCACCCCACGGTCCGGCGGATTTTGTCGATGTCGGTGTAAAAATCTCCCGGCTCCTGAGCCTTGCGTTCCGGGGAAAAGGGCGTGAACTCCCAGGCGCCGGTCCCTGCCGCCGCCACGATGGTCTCGGCCAGCTCCCTGAAATTCGAGGCGTCGTCGCGGCCGATGTTGAAGACCTGGCCTTCGGCCTCCGGGGAGGCGGCGAGAAGAAGCAGGGCGTCCACGCAATCGTCCACGTACAGGAAATCCCGCTTGATGGCGCCGTCCCCGTAGACGGGGATGGTTTCCCCGTCCAGGGCCAGGCGCATAAACCAGTTGGCCACGCCGAAACGGTTATGGCGCATCTGGGCGCGCGGGCCGTAAATGTTGGTCAGGCGGGTCATGACGCAACGGATGCCGTGGTTCCGGGAATAGGCTCCAAGGATGTGCTCGGCCGCCAGGAGGGATATCTCGTAGATGCCTTTGGGCTCGGGCTTGGCCTCCTCGCCGGCGGGCAGGTGCAGAACCGAGCCGTACTGGCCGCGCGAACCAAGCTTGATGATCTTGGCGTCCGGGTTGTCTTTGCGCAGGGCTTCCATGACCACGGCCGTGCCCCGGATGTTGATGTCAATATCCGGGAAAGGGTCGCTTAAGCTTTTTAGATGGCAGACCTGGGCGGCGCTGTGAAAGACGTAGTCCTGGCTGCGGATGAGGCGGGCCATGGCGTGGGCGTCGCGGATGTCGCAATAGTTGATGCGCGCCGCCTCTCGGATAGGATCGATGTTAAAGAGGTTGCCGCCGTATTCCTCGATCATGGCGTCGGCCAGAAGAACCTCGGCACCGAGTTCGACCAGCCGGATGGCCAGATTCGCGCCGATGAATCCAAGGCCGCCCAAAATAAGCGCACGCTTGCCGTAAAAAGCGCCGCCAAGGTCTGATTCGGGAAAATTATTCATGTATTTTTCGCAGTATCGCGAGGTTGGCGGCAAAAGGCGGATCAGAAAAAAATCTTTCCGTCCTTGTGCCAAAGCTCAGTCCATTTCCCGTCAAGGACGATTTCCAGGCTCACCGGAAATACGTTCCGCGCCCAGCCGTTGTCCGTGCAATAGAGGCAGATACTATATTGTTCCCCGATGGGCGTCCACTGTCTCTCTTTTCCCTCAAGCATGACAAGACGTTTTTTCCAGGGCGTCTCGAAAACGAAAATCGACGCCCCCTCCCCCTCAAGCCTGGGGTAGAAAACGAGCGCCTCCCTGTCCTTTTCCACGCTGACCAGGATTCTGGCGTAATCGCCCTTCGGACGATAAACTCTCCAACCCTCGACGCTTGCCGGAATATCCTCAACCTGATCCAGACCGGACAAGATCCGCTGCGCAACATTTGAGCAGGAGAGAAGCCGGTCGATTCCTCGTTGCGGGGGGAGGAAGGGAAAAACCAAGTTGCAATAGGCGGCTTGGCGAAAATCGCCGTACCCGGAGAGAACGGCCAGAACCACGGCCAGGACGGCCAGGGAAAAGACCAGGCGATTTCGCAGCGCGCGGTTCACTGTGCGCCCCCCACAGCCGGCGCCTCTTTTTTATCCGGCGGGGCGGCGTTGCGGTACAGGCCGCCGAGAAAGGTATCCCCTATTTTCGTCAGGGGCGAATGACGGCTCAGAATATCGTAACCGTTATCGCTCAGGAGAAAATAGCGGGATTTAAACGGAGTCGCCGGTATCTCGCGCCCAAGAAGCTGAATGCCGATTCCCGGCGGCAGGCCGAGATAGGCGGCCATGTGCGGCCTTTCCATGACGATGGTATTGCCCCAGCGATTGGCGCTCTCATCGTAGCGCAGGCTCGGGGCGATCTGGTTCTTGAAGGTTTGAACCAACCAGAGGTTGGGCTTGGGGTCCAGATAGGCCTGGAGCAGGAAGCGCTGGGCGTGGTCCATGGTCATGGGTAAAAGCATGACGTTAGCGACGAGAACCAGAAGGAGGGCCTTGGATTTTAACAATCTCAGGCTCAACAAGACCGAGAGTATGAACCCCGCGGAGAGAAGCCGGGGAAGGTGATGGCCGCTCCCGGTGTAAATCAAGACCAGAATCAGGAAGAGCAGGCCGGAAACGGTCAGGTTGAACAGCCCCAGTAACCGGGCGGTTCGTGCGGAGATAGCGTTTGCCGTAGCCACGCGTCTGCTAAAGAAAAAGGGAAGCAATCCGGCGCCGAAAATAAAGACGAACATTTCCAGGGAAATCAGATTGCTAAAAAAATTCGATTTGAAATCCAGCAGGCTCATTACATTTCGAAGTGAAAGGTCTAGCAGGAACGCGGCGTGTCCCCGGCTCGCGTTTACCGCGAAATCCGGATCGGCTCCAAGGCTTGCCACCCACGGGGATACGAACAGGTTGAAAAGGAAATAGACCGCCAGGAACATGCTCCCTGACTTTACGAGCGGCCACAAGGGTCTTTCAAACGAGTCCGGAGCGATAATGAAAAAATAGGGGATGAAAAGAAAGGCCCAGGTGTTGCGTATGGCGCAGGCCGCGAGGATGGCGCCAAGGACGACCCAGCGGAAGCGTCCCGTCCCGCCTTTCTCGTCTTGCCGGATGAGGCGGTAAAACATCCAGGCCAAGGTGACGGCAATACCATAGTGAAAACCGTCCTGCAGCCCCACGGGCAAAAAGAGAATCAAAGGAGGAAAAGTCAGAAGGAAAAGCCAGAATTTAACAAGATATCCGGCGGTTGGATTGACGCATGCCACGAAGACCGCCAGGGCGACGGTCAGGAAAGCAAGATTTATCAGCGGAATAGAGTACAGGCGCATACCGCCGGTCAGGGCGGCGATTGTTCCGGTAACGGCCGGATAGCCCAAACCGTGGGGACCGTAGCCCCCCAGAACGGCGGCCTTCTCACCGGCGCCGTAGTAGCCGGAGTTCAGGCCGTGGACGCTGAAAGAGGCTGTCTCGTTGTAATAAAAATACTGGTCCACATCGTAGGCCGAAGAATAGTCGAAGACAGTCGCCCCGAAATAAAAGTGCAGGAACGCAGTCAGCAACAACGCAGGCGTGGCAGCCAGGAGAATTCCGAGCAGCGCGTTGGCCAGGAATGGCCGCGTCGCAATAGAGCGTCGTTCCGGCAAAGGGCTAACTCCGAGAAGGGACTCGACGAGGTTCTTCGTTGCAACAGAGAGGCCCGGCGCCCGTCGAAAGCGCCGCATGGCCGGTGTAGTGAATATCACGGGCCAAGGCAACCCGGAGGTGGAGTTGACCCGGTTTCGTGGACAAGTAATCCTTTGAGAAGGAGAGGTTCACGATGCCAACACCACACCCACCATACCTTGCGGAATTTCGGAGCCGGATGATCGATCTTGTTCGCTCCGGCCGGAGTCCAGACGACTTGGCCAAGGAGTTCGAGCCTTCGGCGCAGACGATCCGAAACTGGGTTCAGCAAGCGGATATCG
>Ga0307423_1000144_pt1 | contig 45569 bp, 43 predicted proteins | sample SalMarWE160310MG_FD_202154 | JGI IMG/M metagenome (GOLD analysis project Ga0307423, IMG submission 202154) | Salt marsh sediment microbial communities from the Plum Island Ecosystem LTER, Massachusetts, United States - WE1603-10 | ecosystem: Environmental > Aquatic > Marine > Intertidal zone >...
ACGACGTCGATCGTCTCGAGAACGGTGAGTGGTTCGAGTTCGCCGACCGAGCCAGAGGGCAGGGAAAGATCCGCTTCACCGGTATGTCGGGCCACGGTGGAAGGTTGGTCGAGTGTCTGGACTACGCCCTCGACAACGATCTCGTCGACGTGATCCTGTGTGGATACAACTTCGGGCAGGACCCGTCCTTCCATCAGCGATTCACCGCCCGTCTCGACTGGGTCGCCGTGCAGCCGGATCTACCCAGGGTGCTCGAGAAAGCCCACGCGAAGGGGGTCGGCGTGATCGCCATGAAGACGCTGCGAGGCGCACGCCTCAACGACATGCGCCCCTACGAGGGGAGCGGCGCCACCTTCGCACAGGCGGCCTTCCGCTGGGTGCTCTCGAACCCCGACGTGGATGCGCTCATCGTCTCGATGACGAGCCGCGAGAAGATCGACGAATTTGTCGGGGCATCGGGAGGACCCGAGCCAGGTGGCGCGGCGCTCGGTCTTCTCGAGGGCTACCTGCTCTCGAGCAGGGACGGCTACTGCAACCACGGCTGCGACGCCTGCGAGGCGAGCTGTCCGCAGGGAGTTCCCATCTCGGAGGTTCTCCGGACCCGGATGTACGCGACGGACTACGGTGACCTCGACTACGCGAGTCGGGAGTACGCCCAGTTCGCGGTGGGCGCCGCGCCCTGTCTCTCCTGTTCGCTCCGTCCCTGTCTGGGAAAGTGCCCACAGGGGCTCGAGATTCCGCGGCTCACCCGCTCGGCGCAGGAACTCCTGGGGGCACGCTCCTAGGCGCCGGGTGGCCGCATCGCCGGAGTGCCGTCAGAATGTGCGGATGGCGAACGTCGAGACGAGCCTGGAAGAGGCCATTAGAACCGCCCGCGCGTGGATCCGCGAGGCGGAGAAGGTCGTGGTGCTCACCGGTGCGGGGATCTCCACCGAGTCGGGCATACCCGACTTTCGCGGCCCCCAGGGCGTATGGACCAAGAATCCCGAAGCCGAGAAGATGGCCACGCTTCAGCACTACATGTCGGACCCCGAGGTGCGGCGCAGAGCCTGGAAGAACCGGCTTGTTTCAGCCGCGTGGGCGGCCAAACCCAACGCCGGGCACCGGGCATTGGCCGAGCTGGAGAGGTACGGCAAGCTGGACACCATCATCACGCAGAACGTCGATGGCCTGCACCAGAAGGCCGGCACCTCGCCCGAGATCGTGGTCGAGATCCACGGGACCCTGCTCGAGGTGATGTGCATGCGGTGCGGGGAGCGCGCACCGATGGAGCGCGCTCTCGAGCGCGTCCGCGCCGGGGAGGAGGATCCGCCTTGCCGGAGCTGCGGAGGAATTCTCAAGTCCGCGACCATCTCTTTCGGCCAAAACCTGGTGAACGAGGATCTGGTGCGCTCCCAGGTGGCGGCGGAGAGCTGTGATCTGATGCTCGCGATCGGCTCGTCCCTCTCGGTGTATCCGATCGCCGGCGTGGTTCCCATCGCGAAGCGCGCCGGTGCACGGGTGGTGATCCTGAACGCCGAGCCGACCGCGATGGACGACACCGCCGACCTGGTGATCCGCGGTGCCATCGGCGAGCTGCTACCGAGACTGACTGCCCCGGATTGAAGAAGAACGACTACATCGAGAGGCTGAGCGGGTTCTTCGAGCGGCTCGGGGGCTGGTCCTACGATCATCGCTGGACGGTGCTCTCGATCTGCCTGCTACTGGCGGGGGCGGGCTTCTTCCTCGCCTCGAAGACCCGCTACGACAACAGCTTCGAGGCCTACTTCGACCGCGACGACCCCGCCTACATCGCCTACCTACAGTACCGCGAGGACTTCGGCTCCGACGAGGTCTCCTACATCCTCTACGAGGCGCCGGGCTACCCATACGGCCCCTGGAATCTCGAGGTGATGCGGAAGATCGCGAGGCTCACCGAAGCCCTGGAGGAGGAGGTCCCCTTCGTCCAGGAGGTGACGAGCCTGGTCAACCTGGAATTCCTCGAGGGGGTCCCCGATGGCCTCGAGATCCACGATCTGCTGGAGGAGTTCCCCGAGAGCCAGGAGGCCCTGCTCGAAGTCAAGGAGAAGGTCCTGGCCAAGCCCCTCTACGTGGGAGGGATCGCCAGCGCCGACGGACGGTACGCGGCTGTCATCCTGGAGATGGACAGGTCGAGCATCGATCCCCTGGAGGAGATCAAGGTCGACCCGGATGGGGGCGACGGGCTCGCGAATCTCTATCCCCAGGCGAGCAACACCAAGGTCGAGGAGATCCTGGCGCGTCCCGAGTACCGGGGAATCGAGTTCCACCACACCGGCGACGTGCCCTTCAACGCGGTTCTCAACGAGATCTCTTCCAGCGAGGGCTGGTTCCTGGCCGGGATCTGCGTCGCCGTGATCGCCGCTCTGCTCTTCCTCTTCTTCCGCCGGCCCATCGGAGTCTTCGGTCCCCTGGCCGTCGTCGTGCTCAGCATCCTGATCTCGGTGGCGCTGATGGGCGCGCTGGGATGGAGTCTGGACTTGATGTTCGGGATGCTGCCCACGCTTCTGATTGCCGTCGGCGTGGCAGACTCGGTGCACATCATCTCCGAGTTCCGCGCCTACCACGTCAGCCTGGGCGACCGCAGGGCGGCCGTGTGTCGCACCATGTACCTGGTGGGGACGCCCTGCCTGCTCACCAGCCTCACCACCGCGGCCGGCTTCTTCGCCATGTCCATCGCGCCCATCAAGAGCGTGGCCCACTTCGCCGCCTACGGCGCCGTGGGGGTCCTGGCGGCCTTCCTCTTCACCGTCACCCTGCTGACCGCCTTCCTCTCCTTCGGACGCAGGACGGTCGGGCGCCGAGCCATCGAGAGAGAGAGGTTCCAGGCCAAGGGTGGGCGGCGCTTCAACGAAGCACTGAGGGCGGTCTCCCGCTTCGACATCCGCCACAGGAGAGCCATCGTCGCCTTCTTCGCGCTCCTGTTCGTCGCCTCGGACTTCGGCATCGCCCGGCTCAGGGTCGATTCGAACTTCCTGAACGACATGTCCGAGGAGGTGCCGGTCCGCAACACCACCATCTTCGTCGACGAGGTGATGGGGGGAACGAACAGCTTCGTCTATCTCTTCGACGCGGGGGTCGAGGACGGAATCAAGGAGCCGGCTGTGCTGCGGGAGATCGAGCGACTCCAGCAGCAGGCCGACGAGCAGACCCATCTCGTCAAGAAGACCTACTCCGTCGTCGACGTGTTGAAGGACATCAATCAATCCTTCCACGGGGGCGACCCCGCGTACCACGTGCTGCCCGATTCCAGGGAGCTGGCCGCCCAGTACCTGCTGCTCTACGAGATGTCCGGCGGGGAGGAGATCGAGGAGTACGTGTCCAGCGACTACTCGCGGGCCAGCCTGGAGCTGCGATGCAAGTGGACCGACTCGAGTCTGCTGGAGCAGATGGTGCGGGATCTCGGCTCCTATCTCGAAGCCGAGCCCTTGCGAGTCTCGGAGGTCAGCAATACCGGCATCGGTGCGCTCTGGCTACAGCTGATGGATTACATCACCCAGAGCCAGATCCGCGGCTTTCTGCTGGCGTTCGCGGCGATCGCGGCGATGATGTGCCTGCTCTTCCGATCCCTTCGGATCGGGCTCCTCTCCATGCTCCCCAACCTGGCGCCGGTGATCCTCGGCCTGGGAATCATGGGGTGGCTCGATCTGCCCCTCGATTACCAGCGGCTGCTGATGGCTCCCGTGGCCATCGGCATCTCGGTGGACTTCACCATTCACCTGGTGACGCGCTACCGCCACGAGCAGCTCGAACGTGGGGACTACGAGAGTGCGCTCGGGGCTTCGATGGAGGACGTCGGGCGGGCTCTCTTGATCACCGCGTTGGTTCTGGTCGCCGGCTTCCTCGTATTCACCTTCTCGATCATGGATGCCCAGGTCAGCTTCGGCCTCCTGCTCGCCACCGTGCTCGTAGTGGCGCTGGCCGCAAACTTCTTCCTGATGCCGGCGCTGATCCTGACCCTCGAGCCGTTTGGTCCCGAGCGTGGGGTTACGGATCAGGCGGCGGCGGGAGCTCGGCGGCCGAGCTCAGCGACCCAGTGAGAACGGCGGGCTAGAGATTCGCGCTGGGGCGCTGGCCGAAGTCCGCGGACCAGCGGGCCAGGTTGCGGTGGGCTGGATCGATCTCTACCTCGCCGAAGCGAGCGAATCCGAACGCTGCCAAGAGCGTGCAGTCGGCGATCGTGGGGCTCTCGCCCGCCAGGAATGGTCGGTCGCCGAGCGCGACGTCGAGCACCTCGAGCGCTTTGGGTAGCCCGCGCCGTGCCGCCTCGGCGATTTCCGGTACGGGCGGAAGGCCGAGCGGCGAGCGGGTCGCGTGGATGATCCGGCCCACGGGGATGAGTACGCCGAGGTCCGCGATCCGCTCCAGCGCGCGCACCCGCGCCCGCTCGTAGGGGTCGGTGCCGATCATGGGCGGGTCGGGGTATAGCTCCTCGAAGAGCTCGATGATGGCGAGGGACTCGGTGAGATGGGTACCGTCGTCGAGCTCGAGGACCGGCAGATTGCCGAAGGGGTTCCGCGCCAGGTGCTCGCGCGACTTCTGCTCGCCCTTGACCAGGTTGACGAGGACCTGCTCGATCTCGATGCCCTTCTCCGCGAGGTAGATGCGGACCTTGGTGGGATTGGGTGCGATGGGAAAGTAGTAGAGCTTCATTGCTGATGGCGTCGTGCGTCTGCCTTGTCGAAACTGCGGCGACAGTGCCACTCCGTCTTCTCGGTCTTCGACGTCCCGCTCCGGCCTTACCGATCAGGATACCTCACGCGGCCGTATCACCTCTTTCGGTACCGCGCTCGGCCCGCTCGGCCGGTGGGCGGCCACCTGTGCGTGAAGCCGCTCCTGGCAGTCGGCGCAGATCCCGTGGGTGAAGGCGGCTTCGGAATGGGCCTCGAGATATGCCTCGAGCTGGTTCCAGTAGCCGCGATCGTCTCGGATCTTCTTGCAGTGGGAGCAGATCGGCAGAAGTCCACCCAGCGACTTGATCTCGGAGACGAGCCCCACGATGTGGACGAAGACGATCGCGCTCAGCAGGATTCCGAGCCCTGCGAAGCTGCCCGTTACCCAAAGGGCGCGCTGCTCGTTGGACCGGGCCCGGAGGGAGGCACCCTCGGTCGAGGACGACACCTCGACCAGGAGTCTGCCCAGCGCCTGCTGGAGCTGGTCCTCGTCGCTCTCGATGCGAGCGGCGAGCGCGCGTGCGTCGGTACGTCGGCCGCCGTCGAGGAGGGAGAAGACCGCCCGAACCTGCTCGGCGTAGGCGTTGTGCCCGGCATCGATTTGCTTGAGGAGCGCCAGCAGCTTAGCGGCCTCCCGGCGGGTGCGCGCGTCGTCGCTCCGGGCGGCGGCGCGCTCGGTGATTCCACGGCCATCCTGGAGGCTGCTCCAGATCCCCGCCGCCAGGTCCTCGAACTCCCGCTTGGCGCCCTCGTAGCGGGCGCGGGCATGGGGTGAGTCCTCCCGATCGCGCGCGAAGCGCAGCACCCGCTCGAACCGGATCGACTGCTCCAGCTGCGCTGCCGTGATCTCCGTGACCACCTTGAGCAGGGGAACGTCGTGACCCGTCACCCGGTGGAGTTCGTCGCCCGCTCGCACCAGCGTCAACAGCGCAAACCCCGACGCGGCCACCGAGAACAGCAGCACGCTGGAGAGGAGGGCCAGGATCCGGGTGCGGGTCGCCATCGACTACCCTCGCTGCGCCGAGAACGCCGCCCCCGCGGGGCTGGCTACCGTATTGGCGCGATGAGCCAAAATCTAGACGCATCGCGTCAAATGTCAAGACTGAAGCGACTCTTGTGCTACCAATCGCGCCCGACGAAGGGTCGAATCCCTATGCTCTTCCTCGATCCTGCTCCACCACTTTCCGAGGTCCAACCATGGTTTCCCCTGCCCATAGCCGACTCTCACGGCGCGGTTTTCTCCACGCCTTGACGGTGGCCGCCGCGACGCTTCTCCTGCCGCCCGGACGGCTCCGCGCCGACCAGGCCTTCGCGCTTCCCGACGCGACACGCGCGGCCCTCGAGAAGAGCCGGCTGATCTACCTCTCGCCATTGCGGAGCGACGGCACCGAGAGCGAGTGCCACGGCGAGGTCTGGTACGCGCAGGATGGAGCCGATCTGCTGGTCGTCACGGCCACCGATCGCTGGAAGGCCCTCGCGGTTCGCCGCGGCCTGGATCGCGCCCGCATCTGGGTGGGCGACTTCGGACAATGGAAGAAATCAGACGGGCGCTTCAAGACGGGGCCCAGCTTCCTGGTGAAGGCACGCTTCGATGCGGGGGACTCGGTGATCGAAGCAGCACTCGCGGCCTTCGGCGCCAAGTATTCGGACGAGTGGGGCAAGTGGGAGCCGCGATTCCGGAAGGGCCTGGCCGACGGGAGCCGGGTGCTCATCCGGTACCGACCCAGCGGCGCGTGAAGCCCCAAATGAGCAGCGGTCAGATACGGGAAGAGCGCGACGGCGCCGACGTACGGATTCCTCCTCCCGCTCTCTATTTGGTGGCGGTCGTTCTCGGAGTCGTGCTCCACTGGCTATGGGCGCTCGGGTTCGCCCGGGGCAGCGGCCTGCGGATCGCGCTGGGTGTGGCGGTGATCTGCGGCGGTGTCGCCATCCTCGGGAGCGCCTTCTCCGTGTTTCGTCGAATCGGTCAGCATCCGGACCCGCGTAAGCCGACACCGACGATCGCTCGAGATGGCCCCTACCGCTTTACCCGTAATCCGATGTACCTGGGAGGGAGCCTGATCCAGCTCGGGCTCGGCGTTGCACTCGGCAATGCTTGGATCGTTCTACTGCTGGTCCCGACAGTGGCCCTCATCCACCACCGAGCGGTCCTTCCGGAGGAGCGCTACCTCGAGGACAAGTTCGGCGACGACTACGCCAGCTTCAAGGCATCCGTCAGGCGCTGGCTCTAATCCGATTCAATCCGTAGAAGTGCCCGTGCGTCGGGAGCAGTGTTCAGCCCGCGAGCTCGTAGCGGACGGGGGTCGCGTCCCAGCCTGCCCAGAGCCGTTCCCAGTACAGGTTGTGGAGCGCTATCGAAATCTCGCCCGGACCTTTTCGACCGGCCACGAGCTGGCCGTCGACGGTGCGCACCGGCATGATGCTCCCGGCTGTCGTCGAAAGGAAGACCTCCTGGGCGTCGCGAAGCTCGTCGGAGTGAACGCGGGTGGCCTTGGAGGGAATGCCGAGCTCGGAGCACAGATCGAAGACGCTCTGGCGGGTGATGCCCTCGAGGCAGCCGGCGTCGGGGGTGAGGACGACTCCGTCCTCGATGACGAAGATGTTTGCCCCGGCGGCCTCTGTCAGGTAGCCCTCCTCGTCGGGCAGGACGGCCCACTCGGCGCCGCGATCACCCGCCTCGAAGAGTGCCATCTGCATATCGAGCCAGTGCAGGTTCTTGGCGCGCGGGTCGACGGCCCGGGGTGAGATGCGGATGCGGTCTCGACTGACGATGAGGTCGAGACCGCGGGTCCGTTGCTCGTCGTCGGCGATGAAGACGAATGGGCACGCGAACGCGTAGAAGCGGCATTCGAAGCGTTCCGGGTCGACCATCTCCGCCCGCCCCAGCGGCGGGGCGCCGCGGGTAACGGTCCACCACACGTAGGCGTCGCGAAGCCCGGCGAGGGCGACGATCTTGTGGAGAATCTCGGCTTCTTCCTCCCGCGAATAGGGACTGCGCACCCGAATCGCCTCGCGCGCACGCGCGAATCGGTCCTGGTGCTGCTCGAGGCGGAAGAATGCCCCCCGGCTGACACTCACCACGTCGTAGACGGCATCTGCATGCATGAATCCGCAGTCGGTGATTGGGACCGCCGCCTCGATGAGGGGGCAGTAGTGGTCGATGATGAACGCTCCTCCGAAACCGTAAGCTTCCTCGTAGGGCAGCCGCTGGTGTTCGGGGTGGAAGGCCATGATCTCGCCTGCTCGGATGATCTCCATTGTCTTCTCCTTCCGGATCGCGGGCCTACATGTTACCTCGGGTGACCAGAGCTGGCGACCGCTCTCGTGGTCCGCTCAGCCGTCTGCGCGGAAGTCCACGAAGATCGGGGACGACCACGCCCGCGGTTCGTGCTCGGCGAGGCAATCGTCCTCCAGGGCGTCGGGCCCGCCGCAGAGATTCACCTTGATGCACTCGCCCTTCTCGTCGTACTCGCAGCGCAGGTTGTCCGCGTTCACGCCCGGCGCGGGCTCCTCGATGGCGCGCACGTAGTAGAGCGTGTCCCGGCCCTCTTCGGCGAAGTCGGGATCCTCGAAGGTGATCGAGCAGCCGGCCGGGTTCGGCTCGCAGGCGAAGCTTCGCCAGGGGTCCTGGATGAGGGAGGCCACGGGCTCGCCGGGATGATTCTGCGGCTGGATGCGAATCGCCTCGATCCGAGTGATGAGCCGGCGCCGATCCGACGGGTTGTAGCACTCGCCCTTGCAGAGGTGGGCGAGGCGTTCGGGGCTCAGGCTGCTGCTCGCGTAGTCGGGGCAGCCCGGACGCTGGGCGAAGGAGCCCACAGCGCGAACCTGGAAGATCGGGTTGGTGGTCTGCTCCACCTGGCCGCCCATGCTCAGCTTCGCTCCCCGTGAGCCGGGGGGATTGAGCAGATCGAACCAGAGCAGGATCCGCGGTCCGGTGGTGCCGTAGACCTCGCGGCGCAGCATGGCGTCCCAGATGGCTCCCCGGTCTCGTCCTTCGGAGTGCGCGGCGACCAGGCCGCCGGTCAGAAAGAACGAGGCCTGGCGCTCCAGCTCGTAGAGCTGGAAGCCCGCGGTCCCGCGGCTCTCGGGATCGAAGGGCACCGCTTTGGCGGTGGGCTCCTCCGTCGGAGGTGCGATGATCGCACGCAAGACCCCGGGGAGATCGCCGCGCCTCCTCGATTCCGTCATCCCGCGACGGTGGACCTCCTTGTAGCCGGTGCCGGGACGGGCGAAGTGGTTGTCGCTCGAGCTGATGAAGCCGAAACGGAAGCGCTGGGGATCGTCAGGATCGTCGAAGTTGCGCAAGGCCATGATGTACTGCGCCGATCCCCCCGGCCGATAGTTGAAGGCGGGCTCTGCACAATCCCGGCACTGGCCGGCGTCGAGCCAATCCTCGGCCCGGCTGCCCGGGACCGTGAGGTGCGCCTGGCCACCCGCGGCCGCCGCGATGGCGCGCGCCTCCACAGCGCGGCGCTCGCATTCGTCGTCGGCCTCGCCCTCTGCCGCGCAGCGCTCGCGAATGATCTCGCCGGCCCGCCAGCATGTCGGCAGGTAGTTCGCGCTGGGCTTCGGACAGCGGGCAGTCCCGTCGGCGTCGAATGCCACAGCGCGCCAGTCGCGGTAGACATCCGAGTCCCCGTGTCCCGAGTAGATCTCGAGGAGGATCTGCCGGTCGGGATCGTTCTCCGCAGCGGTGAGCTGCTTGTCCCAGCTGGAGCCCGGCGGCGTGTAGAAGCCCCAGGTGGTGCCGTGGGGGATCACGATGGCGTCGTGGCCCCACTCGTCGAGCTTGCGGTAGAGCTCGCCGGGGGTCTCGGCGGTCTCGAGGCAGTCGTCGGGCAGGTCGTGCACGTTCACGTCGAGGTCGCATTCCTCCATCTCACGGCGTTCCGCGATGTACCGGGCGAAGTCGTGGAATCGCTGCTCTCGGCTCAGGAGGGCGAAGAGGCCGAGCCCCGCGCCTGCGCGCGACAGTGAGCCCCGCGTCCTGAGGGCCGTGCCGCGCGCCGCGATGGGACGGGTGGGGATCCGACCCTCGTCGGTGTGGGCGAGCACCACGTTCTTGTGCCCGTAGTGCTCCTCCGGGGTGGCGCCGACTTGTGTCCACTCCCAGCCCAGGAAAGCCACCGTGTCCGGATTGGCGGGATCGCCGCCGACCTCGTTGCACTGGCGGATCGTCTCCACGGTCTCCCGCCAGTGGCGCGGCGTGATTCCCTCGGCGTGGTCGTTGATGGACCAGAAGTCGAGTGCCGAGCAGTAGCGGGCGAAGTCACAGGCGTCCGCCGGAGGATGCGCTCCTTCGCCCTGGGCGAGCGGCAGGCTGATCAGGAAGGCGTCGAAGGAGAAGGTGCTGTGGACGTGGAGGTCGCCGAAGAGGATCTGCTTCGGCTGCGACAGTCCGACGCCCTCGGCGGCGGCGCGCTGAGCGATTGCACCGCTCGCCACCACCCCCGGCGATCTGCGCGTCGCAGTCACCTCACCGGGCTCCTCGTGATTTCCGAACCACCCGCGCCCGGCGCCCAGTACCACCAGCGCGAGTACGATCAAGAGACCCACCAGAATGATGATCACCCGCTTGAGCACTTTCCCCGCTCGCCTCCGTGGATCCGATCTCCAGAGTACCACGCCTCGCGGCTTCCGATGCGGGGCGAAGACGGCGGGAGGGTACAGCCGACACGGGGCCAGCGCGATGCAGATGGGGAGCGTGTTCGCCGCGCTCCTGGCATTGGCTTCCGAGGAGGATGACGCTTATCCTGATCTGCCCTGACAGAGCGAAGCTCGTAGGAGCCGCAATGGACCACCCCAGAATCGTCGAGATCGAGCTCACACCCGCACACGTGCCCTTTCGCTCGATCGTCCGCGATGCGATGTCGGCCTCGGAGGGAGGCCTGGGAATGGCGATCGCCGCCGAGGAAGCCTGGCTGGGTGGGGATTTCGTGATCTGCAAGCTCCGAGCGGAGGACGGGTCGGTGGGGCTGGGCGAGGCCTTCGTGTGGCTGCCGGAGACGGGGATCTCTCCGCAGCAGATCATCGACGTCATCCAGAATGCGCTGGGGCGTTACGTGCTTGGCGAGAGTCCCTTCCGGGTGGAACAGATCCGGCACCGCATGGACTGCAACGTCTCGCGCAGCGAAGTGGCCAAGGGACTCCTCGACATGGCGTGTTACGACCTGATGGGCCGGATCACGGGAAGGCCGGCCGCCGATCTGATGGGGGGATGCTGCGTCGAGGAGATACCGCTTTGCGCGTTGATTCCACTGATGGACCCGGAGCGAATGGTGGAGATGGCGGAGAGCTTCCACGCTCAGGGCATGTCCAGCTTTCGCCTGAAGCTGGGGGGTGACGTCGAGGGAGACGTCCGGATCATCTCCCGTGTCCGTGAGCTGCTGGGAGACGAGGTGCGACTGCGCGTCGACTACAACCAGGCCTACTCCGCCGCAGAAGCGGTTCGCGCCATTCGCTCCATCGAACCCTTCGGCGTCGATCTCGCCGAGCAGCCGGTTCGCGCCAGTGACTTCCTGGGAATGGCCCACGTCCAGCGGAGCGTGGACACTCCTCTGATGGCGCACGAGGGATGCTTCTCGCTTCAGGACATCGTTACCCTCATAGAGCTGGGTGCAGTTCGGGTGGTGGGAGTCAACTCCGAGCGCCCCGGCGGAGTCACCAACGCCCTGCGAGCCATCAGCTACGCGGAGCAGCGTGGCCTCGGAGTCGTGCTCCACAACCAGCCCCTTGGGATCGCCTCCGCCATGCAGGTGCACCTGGCCGCTGCCAGGTATCACTCACTGGGACACGCCATCGAGCTCTTCGGCCACGTGATGATGGAGGACGACTTGATCGTGGAGCCCCTGAGCTACCAGGGGGGCATGGTCACGGTGCCCTCGGAGCCGGGCTTTGGAGTGGAGCTCGACGAGGACGCGCTCGCGAAGTACGCCTCGAGCTCCTCGGTCGTGCTGGAGGTCGAGTAGACATTGACTGGTGAAGCTCAGCTCTACTTCGGTGGCGAGGTCTATACGCTCGAGGAGGATCAGCCTACCGCCGGGGCGGTGGCGGTGCGCGACGGAAGGATCCTGGCGGTCGGCGAGGAAGACGAGTGCCGCGCAGCCCTGGGAGGAGACGCCGTCGAGATCGATCTCCAAGGTCGGGTGCTGCTGCCCGGCTTCATCGATACGCACCTCCATCCCATCATGATGGCCTACTTCGAGATGAACGCGGACCTGAGCGGGGTGGCCTCGATCGGCGAGCTGCAGGCGCGGCTACGCGAAGCGGCGGAGCGGAGTTCGGAAGGAGAGTGGCTGGTCGGCCTGCGCTTCGGCGACGAGGCGATGGAGGAGCTGCGGCTTCCAACGCGCCACGACCTCGACATGGCCTGCGGGGACCGGCCGGCGCTGGTCCTCAGGCACGACGGTCACATGGTGATCGGAAACACGCGCGCCATCGAGGCTGCGGGCATCACTCGGACGAGCCACGCCCCGCCAGGGGGGCAGATCGACCGGGAGGCGGACGGCACACCCGCGGGTCCCTTTCGAGAGAACGCCGTCACCCTTCTGCTCAACTCCATGCCGGCTCCAGACCTCGAGCAGCTGCGAAGCGGAGCGCGGTCAGCCTTCGGACGGCTCACACGATTTGGAGTGACTTCGGCGGGGATCATCCTCCAGACCGACGAGGAAGGACCGGCCGGCGCCGCGGGGGCGCTGGAGGTCCTGGGAATGCAGATTCTCCTGCCGGAGACGCCAATCTCGACCTACGCCTTCCTGATCAGTGCCGACGCGGGGAAGATCCTCGCGGCCAGGGAAACACCGCTCCACGATCCAGACGCGGGCCGCAGGGTAGGGGGCGTCAAGATCTTTGCCGACGGGACCCTCGGCTCGTGCACCGCGTTGATGGACGCTCCCTTCAGCGACCAGCCCGACCGCCAGGGTTTCATGACCACCGACGAGGACGAGATCTATCGTCGAATGGTCGAGGCGCACACCCGGGGCCTCCAGATCGGTGTACACGCCATCGGAGACCAGGCGAATCGTCGCTGTCTCGCGCTCTACGAGCGGCTGCTGGCCGAGCATCCCCGCGCCGATCATCGCCATCGCATCGAGCACGCCTCCGTGCTCGACGACGAGAGCATTGCCCGCATGGCAGGGCTCGGTGTCGTGGTCTCGACACAGCCCCTCTTCATTCACTCCGAGAAGACCTGGCTGCACAGGCGCCTGGGACCCGATCGGGCTCGACGGACCTATCCGCTCCGCTCGCTCCTGGAGGCCGGGGTGAGGGTCGCAGGAGCGTCCGACGCGCCGGTCGAATCGACCGACGTGCTCCACGCCTTGCAGTGCTGTGTAACCCGGGAGGGCTTCGAAGTCGAGCAGGGAATCAGCGCCGCCCAGGCCCTGCGAATCTTCACCATCGACGCCGCCTACGCGCAGTTCGAGGAACACGAGAAGGGAAGCGTCCGCCCCGGCAAACGGGCCGACTTCGCCGTGCTGAGCGCCAATCCCGTGAGCGTGCCCGCGGAGGCGATCCGCGACATCCGGGTTGAGCAGACCATCGTCGCGGGACGCGCGGTCTACACACGGGCGGCCTAGCCCCCTTCGCTTCGGGCCGCGGCTCGGCTGCACGAAGTGGCAGCTACGAGTGCAAACTGCGTGTGAATTGCCGGGTCGAGATGCCGCAACTCTCCTCCTTGGTGTAGGCCCCCTCTGAGAAAGGTGACACCGGGCATATCGCGGGTAAACCGCATCAGTGGTTCGCCCGATAAGGACACCAGCCCTTCCTCGGAGGTCTGCTGGTGGCGGCGTTTCGTTTGCAGGCGGATTGCCTACTGGAGGTTCGCTCGGACTTCCTGCGGGCCGGCTCCGTCTTGCGGGGGCTGCGTTGCGACACCAAGCAGCTCCAGCGCGGACGACCATGACTCCGGCGCAGGCGCGAAGGCGAGCAACTCGAAGAATCCGGCGACGGCGTCGCAGGACCATCATCCGCGCGCTCCTGATCTTCCCCGCGCTTCTCGTCGCCGCTGTCCTCGCCGCGGATGTCGTCGAAGTAAAGCAGGACCACACCGGAGTGGCGCCGCTCCCGCGGGCGTCTCGCGCAGACCCCCGCCCCAGCCGGCTGCCGGTCCCCGTCCCGGTATTTCACCCCTCGATCCTGCTCGACGCTCTCGAGGTCAGGATCCCCGCACTCGATCCGCTCGACATCGAGCTGCTGGATCGCAAGATCGAGCAATCGCTGGCGAACAAACGGCTTGCCCAGGCGAAGAAGCAGACGCCCTCGGAGGAGCCGAAGCGCGACGAAGAGGAGGCGAGCAAGCGCGTGCCTGCGGATCTGATCCAGTTCTCTGCCGTCGAACCCCATCTCCTGGAGATCATCCCACCGAGACCCTTCATCGATCCGGCGGCGGTGGTGCTGGCCCCCGATCTCCTCCCACCTCCTGATCCATGGGGGCCACTGGGCTGGCCGGGCGTTGGATGGATCGACTTCCCGCTCGATCCCAACGGTGACGTGACGCTCGTGAAGCCACTACCAGGCGCCAAGAAGAAGAAGAAGAAGGAGGAGGAGGACGAGAAGCCGCCCGTCATCCCCGAACCCGGCACCGCCATCCTCCTCGCGCTCGGCCTTGCGTCACTCGGGATCGCCCGCCGTCGCCCCTCGAGGAGGCGCGTCGGTTGATGCCTCTCCTTGTGACCGGAGCGGGAATCGGCTAGGAGCGGCTTCGGCCGAGCTGTTCCTCCGTCTCGGCTGCGGGCGCCTCCAAAGACGCCTTCCCGAGAGTCAGCAGCCGGACGACCTTGCGCGCGAAGCGCCTCTGTCGCTCCAGGGCGTCGGGCGAGAGTGGATCCTCGTCCAGCACTTCGCGCAGCATCGGGGCCAGAGCAAAGTTTCCGAGAATCACGTGGTGGAACGTCATCAGCAGGATGGGCAGCTCGTCGTCCTCCCAGTGAGCGAGCGCGCTCGTTCTTCCGCCGGCCCGTGTCTCCTTGAAGGTGGCGAGGGCGCGGTCGAAGAGGGGGCGCAGCCACTTTTCGGTAAGTCGCGTGAGATGTCGCCCGCCGCTGAGCGCTTCCTGCTCGAGCAGGGCGGGCAGGCGCGGCTGACTGGCGAGCTGTTCGATGAACGTGTCGGTCGCTGCGTCGAGGCTCTCCGGTGACCAGTCGACGAGCTCCAAGGTGTCGAGGACCACGAACAGCGGGCGCAGTCCGCGTTCGAGGACGGCCTCGAAGAGCGCCTGCTTGCTCGTGAAGTGGTTGTAGAGGCTGGCCGGGTTCAGCTTCGCGCCGGCGGCGATGTCACGCATGGCCGCCCCTTCGAAGCCGCGGCTGGCGAAGAGGGACTCGGCGGCGTCGAGAATCCGCTCCCGAGTCGAGGTGGTTGCGGAATGGGGATCGCTCGAGTCGGTCTTCGCCAGGTGGCTCATCGTTGATTCCCCACGGGGCGCCACGGAGGTGCTGAGACGATGCGCACGGCTACTGCCCCGTCCGAACATACAAACGTTTGTTCATATGGCAACCGCTTGTGGATGTGACCACGGCCCTCACCCGGGCCGGCATTTCGCTTTGGGCTAGAGCGGCGACTCCTCCTCGAGTACGACGCGAGTCGACTCGAGAAAGCGGCTCAGCATGTTGAAGTAGCTGACGCAGAGAATCAGCTCCGTGGCTTGTCGGATACCGTATCGGTCGAGGATCTTCTGCAAGGCATCGTCGCCGAGGCGCACCTCGATGCTGATCTCGTCCGCGACGCGACAGAGCAGATTGCCCTCTTCATCGAGTCCCGTGACCGGTCCGTCGACTGCGATCTTCTCGATCTCCTGGTCCGTTACGCCAACCCGCTTCGCGACGATCACGTGCTGGAACCACTCGTAGCCTGCGCGCGTCACGTGGGCGACGCGGAGTATGGCGATCTCGCGCTTGCGGGCGTCGAACTCGCTCTTCGCTAGCAGTGAGAACGCGAACTCGACCAGTGGCCGGAAGCTGGCCGGCGCGTTCGCCCACATCCGGAACACATTGAGCGCTGGCAGCTTGGCGAGGATCTCACGGCTCTCGGGGTCGAGATCGGCGTCGTCGGGAAGGGGGATGTTCGGCGGCATGGGGGGTCTCCTTTGTTGGCTGCATCATAGCGATCCCAAGAGGCGATCCGGCCGAAGCAGAGTGCTGGCGAACGATCCGGGCTAGTCTCGGCAGATGCCGGCGGAGGAGCAGCAGCAGGAGCGCCGGCAGCCAACAGCGGCCCGGGCGCGAAGGCCGTGGTGGATCCCGTCCTTCCTGGGCGGAGTGCCCGACATCGAGCCGAACCTGATTCGGCTGACCGGCGTCGTGTCACTCGGTCTCTTCTTCGAGGCCTACGACGGGTCTCTACTGACAGCTGCCCTCAAGCAAATCGCCGAGGGTCTGGCGATGAAGGAGTCCGAGCTGGGCCCCTACCTGGGTGTGATTCGCCTCGGCTCCCTGTCCGCCCTGCTGGTCGCGCCGGTGGCCGACCGACTGGGCAGGCGCAGGGTGTTCCTCGCCAGCATTGCCGCCTTCAGCCTCGGAACGCTGCTTACCGCCTTCGTGAGAGGGCCCGAACAGTTCGTGCTCGTCCAGATGCTGACGCGCGCCTTTGCGATTGCTGCAATCGCCGTCGGCATGGTGATCATCAGCGAGGAATTCCCTGCCGCACATCGCGGCTGGGGAATCGGGATGGTGAGCGCTCTGGCCGCCGTGGGCCACGGCGTCGGCGCCGGGTTCTTCGCGGCCATCGACATCATCCCCGGTGGCTGGCGGGGTCTCTACGCGATCGGAGGTCTCCCCCTGTTGCTGCTTCCCTATTGGAGACGCCTGGTTCCCGAGACCCGCCGTTTTCGCGAGCACGCCGATTCAGTGGAGGGCTCGGATGGCGCACGCCCCGCCATCATCACCATGCTGACACCGATCAAGCGGTTCATGCTGGAGTATCCGTCGCGTGCGTTGGTGATCAGCCTGGCGGCGCTGCTCGTCGCAGTGGGCGAGGCGTGCGTGTACCAGTTCGCCTCCTACATCCCCCAGAAGCTGCACGGCTGGGCTCCGGGCCATTACTCGCTGATGGTGGTAGTCGGCGGCGGGTTCGGCGTCATCGGCAACATCGTCGCAGGGCGCCTGGGAGATCGGCACGGAAGACGCCTGGTCGGCGCCTTCTTCTTCGGCGTCTTTCCCGCCGCGTCCTGGCTCTTCTACCAGGGGCCGGGGCTCGCGCTCCCGTTCGCCTTCGCCCTGTTCATCTTCACCGGTACGGCGGGTACCGTGATTCTCCGCGCCCTCGCGACGGAGCTGTTCCCCACCTCCTACCGCAGTACCTCTTCCGTGTGGCTCGCCTTCGTCCAGACACTGGGCTGGACGGTGGGTCTCCTGATGCTGGGGATCGCGGGTCAGGACGCCGCGGAGATCGCCCGCTTCACCGCCCAGCTATCATTTGCCGTGCTGCTGGGCGGACTCGCGATTCTGCTGCTTCCCGAGACCAGCCGGAGAGAGCTCGAAGAAATCAGCGACGGCCGCTGAGCGAAGCCCGGTCCTCAGGCGACCCGGTGAGAAATGCAAGCTACCGGTGGTCGGTGCCCGCACGCGGTACGATCGGCGGGGGGGGTCGCTCATCCATGTCTTCCGAGAAGCGCAAATACTGGGGGTTCGTGAGGCCGATGCCGGCATCGCTTCTGGTGGCGCTGGCCAAGCAGGCCGAGGACCGCGGCATGCAGGGTCTCTTCGCACCGCAGGTCTACGGGCCTCCCTTCCTCCCCCTGGCGACCGCCGCCGCGGTGACCGAGCGGATCCAGCTGGCGAGTGGCATCGCCATCGCCGCCACCCGCAGCCCCTTCGAGACCGCGATGGCCGCCCTGGATCTCGACCATATCTCCGGAGGCCGCTTCATTCTCGGGCTCGGCGCGAGCGTTCTCTCCTGGTCACGCGGTGTCTTCGGCGCTCCCGAGCACAAGCCCCTCGCCCACCTGCGCGAGACGGTGGCCGCGGTTCGGCACGTCGTCTCTGGAGCGCACAAGGGGCTCGAGCCCTTCGAGGGGAAATACTTCCGAGCGGACTTCCGCGAGTTTCAACCGACCGAGCCCCCGGTCCGCACGGAGATCCCGATCTGGATCGCGGCCCTTCGGGCCCCAATGGTGCGCCTGGCGGCAGAGGTCGGAGACGGCGTGATCGGCCATCCGATGTGGTCCATCGAGTGGGCGGTCGACCGGATGGGGCCCGAGATCGAGAAGGCGCTTGCCCGTTCGGGGCGTCGCCGCGAGGAGATCGAGATCAATCTCTGGCCCTGGGCGGCGCCCAATCCGAACGAACGCGAGGCCATCGAAGACGCGCGGGCGACCATGGCCTTCTACGGAGGAGTCCAGCAATACGAGTCCTTCTTCGAGGCCCACGGCTTCCTCGACGTGGCGAGGCAGCTCCAGGCGGGCGTGAAACGGGGCGACTACCAGAGCGTTGCCCATCTGGTTCCCGACGAGATGGTTCGTACCTTCGTCGCAGTGGGAGAGCCCGACAAGGTCCGCGAGCGGATCGAGCGCGCCTGGTCCCTCGCCGACTCTCTCTGCATCGTCCCGCCGGCCTACGGACTCTCCCCCGAGAAGCTGCTCTACTACATGGGCATGATCGACGCGATCTTCTACGGCAAGTAGCGCGCAACAGTTTTCCGAAGCGGGCTTCCGCGCAGGGAAGACGGCAGCATCTCAGCCAGGGGCGCAGGTGCCTTTCTCGGTGGCCTGCTCTTGCCCCCCCCGGGCGGGTGGGGCCGGGTGGGTCGGATCCCGCTCAGCCCGCCGAGAATTCATCGTGCGCCTTGCGGTGATTTTGAATGACTCGTGGGGCCGGGACCGGTACCCTCGGGCGACGGACCCCGATGCCATGGCTGAATTGTCCCTGATCCTTCTGCTACTGGTACTGGTGGGCTTTGCGCTCTATCTCCTGCGCCGGCCGGAAGTCGGTCCGGCCATCATCTGGGCGATGGCATGGATCAATGCCTTCGCCACCCTCATGCTGGTGAAGGGGGGTGGCGATCCGCACTCGGCGTGGGTGGCGCCTCCCGCCTATGTGCTGGGGAGTCTCTTCCCCGCGCTGATCCTCGCGGGCGCGCTGTCCTACGCGCGACGCGCCATCCCGACCTGGCTGCTCCCCGGAGCGCTTCTGTGGGGGCTGGTGCGCGCTGGCCTCGCGGAGAACGGAGGGATTGCCATCGCCCAAGCTCTCTCCCTGCTGGTCGAGCCGGGCCTGATGCTGGCGGCCGCCTGGGTGGCCCTCGGCCCCGCTCGCGATTCCGCTCCCGCGCTCATGCCGCGACTGCTCCCGGTGGCTTTCGTCATGCTCGCTCTTGTGGAGGGGGCCACCGCCATCTCGTGGATCCTTCTCGAGGACATCTCCAAGCTGGTCACGGCCGGCTGGGTCGTCGTCGGGCCGCTCACCCTGGGACTCCAGATCCAGGCGGTGGGCGAGCGGAGCCGCGCCGAGCTTCGCAGCGCGCGCGATGAGCTGGAGCGGCGCGTCGAGGAGCGGACCACGCAGCTTCGCGAGAGCGAAGAGCGTTTCCGCCGCCTGGTCGAGGTGTCCTTCGAGGGCATCGTCATCCACGAGCGAGGCGCCATCCTGGAGGTGAACCCTGCCCTCACGGTCCTGTTCGGGTACCAGGCCTCGGAGCTGATCGGCTCGCCGCTGATGCGACTGTTCCTCCCCAAGGAACACGAGCGCATGAAGTCGGGGATTGACGCGGGGTTCGAGGGCGTCTTCGAGGCCACGGCGCTCCGCAAGGACGGCTCGACATTCCCGATCGAGATGGAAGCCCGCGAGGTCGTTCACCGGGGTCGCGCCCTCTGCGTCTGTGCCGTGCGCGACATCACCGAGCGGCGCAGGGAGGGGGAAGAACGGCAGAGGCTCGAGCGACACATGCAGGAGGTGCAGAAGCTCGAGAGCTTGGGCGTCCTCGCCGGTGGCATCGCCCACGACTTCAACAATATGCTCACGGTCATTCTGGGGAACTGCCGCGTGGCGCTGGAGGACCTCGAGCCCGATTCGCCGACGCGAGAGAAACTTCTCCGCGCCCGCGCGGCGGGCCAGAAGGCGGCCGGGCTGGTCGGGCAGATGCTGACCTACTCCGGCAAGCCGTCGGATGCTCGGATGCCGCTCGACCTGTCACGTCTGGTAGCGGAGATGCTCGACCTTCTGAGGGCCTCGGTGTCGGAGAAATGCGCGCTCGAGCCCGACCTCGAGGAGAATCTTCCCACCTTCGACGGAGATCCGAGTCAGATCTGCCAGGTGATTCTCAACCTGGTGATCAATGGCTCGGAGGCGGTGGAGGAGGGCGCGGGAACCGTCACCATTCGGACGGGGGCGTTGAACCTGGACGCCGCAGACCTGTTGGGCAGCTTCGGGGCGACGGACCTTCCCGCCGGGAGGTACGTCTTCGTGGAAGTCTCCGATCAGGGTGCCGGGATGAGCGCGGAGATCCGGGCGCGGGTCTTCGAGCCGTTCTTTACCACCAAGCTCTCCGGCCGCGGTCTGGGGCTCGCCTCCGTGCTTGGGATCGTACGCACACACGGCGGTGCGATCAGGGTCACCAGCGAGCTCGGGGTGGGATCGAGCTTCCGGGTCCTGCTGCCGTCTCGACCGGGAAGTCAGCGCGGATCATCCGATCCGGCATCGTGCGGCGAGGGGGGAGTCGGACGGTAGGGTGGTGCGCTCTCGGAGAGGTAGCGCCAGCTCACCAGGTCGCCATCGCGCACCCCCTGGGGACCCCTGGAGCGCGGCTTCGGCACCCCAAATCCGGTACAGTGCTCCGCCGCCCAGCAGCAGCCCGAGCATCTCGAGCAGAGCTACGGGCGAGACTTGGTATTCTGGGACGGCGGTGAGGATACCCAGCGGACGGTGCCCTGCGGGGCCCCAGGCCGTCTGCGATTCAACGGAGATGGATAGGAAGCGATGGAGCGATTCGAGAGGATCTACGAGGCGATTCTGAAGGGCGACAACAAAGCGGCCATCGAAGTCGCGCAGGAGGCGGTGGACGCTGGCGACGATCCCCAGCAGCTGATCGACCAGGGCATGATTCCGGCCATGGCGGAGGTGGGCAGGCGCTTCGAAGACGAGGTCTACTTCGTGCCCGAGCTTCTTCTTTCGGCTCGCGCCATGAAGGGTGCCCTCGCCCTGCTGCGGCCGCTCTTGACGGAGAGTGGAGGCGAGAGGGTGGGGTCCGTGGTCCTGGGCACCGTCCAGGGCGACCTTCACGACATCGGCAAGAACCTGGTCGCGGCCATGATGGAGGGCGCCGGCTTCGAGGTCATCGACCTGGGTGCCGACGTCTCGCCCGAGCAGTTCGTGACCGCGGTCAAGGAGAAGTCGGCGGGCCTGGTCGGCCTCTCGGCGCTGCTGACCGTGACGATGCCCTCGATGAAGAGCACCATCGACGCGCTGGAGGAGGCCGGTCTGCGCGACCAGGTAAAGGTAATGGTGGGGGGCGCCCCGCTCTCGCAGGAGTATGCCGAGGAGATCCACGCGGACGGCTATGCCGACAACGCAGCGGCGGCGGTCCGGATGGCGCAGCAGCTGGTCGGCGCCTGAGCCGTGGCGGCGGGCTCGCTGATCGGGGACTTGACCGCGGCGGGGCCGGTGCTGACCGACGGTGCCTGGGGAACGGAGATGCAGGCGCGGGGGCTCGCGGCTGGAGAGACTCCCGATTTCTGGAATCTCTCCCATCCGGATCACGTGGAGGAGGTCGCTCGCGCCTACGTCACCGCCGGCAGCCAGGTGGTTCTGACCAATACCTTCCGCGCCAACCGGATCGCTCTCGCCAGGCATGTGGATGTCGAGCGGATTGCGGAGGTGAACCGGGCCGGAGTCGAAATCTCGCGGCGCGCCGCGGGAGACCAGGCGCGTGTCTTCGCGTCGATAGGGCCCTGCGGGAAGCTGCTGATGACGGGCGAGGTGGACGAAGCGGCGCTGCGCGCCGCATTCGCCGAACAGGCGCAGGCGCTCGCGGCCGGCGGTGCGGATGCCATCGTGATCGAGACGATGTCCGATCTCGCCGAGGCGGGAATCGCCGTCGAGGCGGCGAAGGCCACCGGGCTTCCCGTCGTCGCCTGCATGGTCTTCGACTCGGGCAAGAACCGCGACCGGACCATGATGGGAGTCACGCCCACGCAGGCCGCAGAGGAATTGGCCCGGGCCGGTGCCGATGCAATCGGTGCGAACTGCGGCACCGGCATCGAGGACTACATCCCGATCTGCGCGAGTCTCGCCGCGGCGACGCCGCTGCCGATCTGGATCAAGCCCAACGCCGGGCTTCCGGAGCTCGACAACGGCGAGGTGGTGTATCGGACCAGCCCCTCCGAGTTCGCCGCAAACGTCCCCAAGCTCCTGGAGGCGGGGGCGCGATTCGTCGGCGGCTGCTGCGGGACCAGTCCCAGGTTCATCGAGGCGATGCGTCGAGAGCTGGACGGCTGAGCAATCCGGTCTCGGCTCGGACGGGGAGCCAAGGGATGTCTTCGTTGCGACTCGGCCTGCAGCTTGGCTACTGGGGCGCCGAGCCTCCGCGGGATGCGATCGGTATTGCGCAGGAGGCAGAACGGCTCGGCTTCGATTCGGTGTGGACCGCGGAGTCGTGGGGCTCGGACGCGTTCACGCCGCTGGCCTGGATCGGCGCGCACACCTCGAAGATCAGGCTCGGTACCTCGGTCGTGCAGATCTCGGCACGAACGCCCACCGCGACCGCCATGGCCGCGCTGACGTTGGATCACCTGTCGCAGGGGCGGGTGATTCTGGGCCTTGGCGTCTCGGGCCCGCAGGTGGTGGAGGGTTGGTACGGCGCTCCCTTCTCGAAACCGCTTTCACGAACCCGCGAGTACGTCGACATCGTTCGCCAGGTGCTGCGCCGGGAGGCGCCCGTCACCAGCGCGGGCGAGCACTACCCGCTGCCGTATACGGGCCAGGGGTCCTGGGGCATGGGGAAGCCGCTCCGCTCGATCGTGCACCCGCTGCGGGCGGACCTTCCCATCTTTCTGGGAGCCGAGGGGCCCAAGAACGTGGCGCTCACCGCCGAAATCGCTGATGGATGGCTCCCGCTCTACTACTCGCCCGATCGCCCGGAGGTGTACGCGGAATCGTTGGCGAAGGCGAAGCCCAGCTTCGAGATCGCACCGCTGGCGATGGTGAACATCACCGACGACATCCCGACGGCGTTGCTGCCGCTCAAGTCGATGCTGAGCTTCTACGTGGGAGGGATGGGATCCAGGAAGCGGAACTTCCACATGGAGCTGATGAGCCGGATGGGCTTCGAGGACGAGGCGCGGAAGATCCAGGAGCTCTTCCTCGAAGACAGGCGAGAGGAGGCCGCAGCGGCCGTGCCCGACCAGTTCGCCGACGAGATATCGCTGGTGGGCCCGGTCGAGAGGATCCGCGATCGCCTCGATGCCTGGCGAGAGACGCCGGTCACCACCCTTCTCATCGCCAACCAGGACCCGTCGGTGATGCGGACGATGGCGGAACTCGTCCTCGGCTGAACGGTCGTTCGGACGCCGGATCGCCCTGTGGGGACTCTTCCGCAGTCCTGAATTCACAGAACTTTTTCAATTGCGGTCGAAGAGGCGTGCTAATACGGATGGGTAGGCAGGAGGAGCTGCACACCCACCATGAGAATCTTGCTGGTTACGCCCCGGAACCCGCCGAGCTACTGGACCTACGACGCGATTCTTCCCACCCTCGACGTCGATTGCCTCTTCCCCAACCTCTCCATGCCCACCGTGGCTGGCCTCACTCCGCCCGAGCACGAGGTGGTGCTCTGCGATGAGAATGTGGAAGAGATCGATTTCGATTTCGAGGCGGACATCGTCGGCGTAACCGGCTTCATCGTCCATCGCAGGCGCATCCTGGAGATCATCGAGGAGTTCCGTCGACGCGGGCGCTTCGTCGCGGTGGGTGGGCCCTTCGCCTCGCTGTGTCCCGATCAGCTGCGGGGCCGCTGTGAGGTGCTCTTCGTCGAGGAGGCCGAGGAGACCTGGCCGCAATTCCTTCGGGACTTCGAGGCCGGAATCCCGAAGAGCGAGTACCGCGCGGCCGAGAAGCCAGACCTCCGCAACTCTCCCATGCCTCGTTTCGACCTGCTCAAGGTCGACCGCTACCACGCGCTCACCATCCAATTCGCGCGCGGTTGCCCCTTCAACTGCGAGTTCTGCGACATCATCACCATGTACGGACGGAAGCCGCGGATGAAAGGCGTCGAACAGGTGATGTCCGAGATCCGCGAGTGCCATCGTCTTGGCTCGCATCAGGTGTTCATCGTCGACGACAACTTCATCGGCAACAAGAAGATCGCCAAGCAGCTGCTGCGAGAGATGGCGCGCTTCGGGCGGGAGAACGACTATCCCGTCGATTTCAATACCGAGGTGTCGATCGACGTAGCTCTCGACGACGAGCTCCTGGGTCTGCTCCGCGATGCGAACTTCACAACGCTCTTCATCGGCATCGAAAGCCCGCGGGTCGACAGCCTGAAGGAGACCGGCAAGACCCAGAACCTCCGCGAGGATCTGGTGACGAGCGTTCGCAAGGTGCAGTCCTACGGAATCCAGGTCCAGGCGGGAATGATCGTCGGCTTCGACCACGACGACCCCTCGATTTTCGAAGAGCAGCTCCAGTTCGTCGAGGAAGCGCGAATTCCCGTCTCCATGACCGGCATGCTCCAGGCCCTGCCCAAGACCCCCCTTCACGCCCGCATGAAGCAGGAGGGGAGGCTGGTAACGGAGTCGGGCGGTGACCAGTTCGCGTTCTCGAACATCGTCCCGAAGCGGATGACGCGCGTCGATCTCTTCCGGGGCTATCGTCGCCTGCTCGGGCGGCTCTACTCGTTTCGAAGCTATCGGAAGCGCACCCTCGGCTTTCTCCTCAATCGCGGCGCGCATCTCCAACACGGCTTCTCCCTGCACCCGGGCGACCTGCGCCTGCTCGGGCGCATACTTCGCGACACGCTGCTTCGCGGCGGCGTGCGCCGTGCGGGCTTCACGCTCTCTCTGCTGGGCGAGACGCTCTTCCGGCGTCCCGCGCTCTTCAGGGACGCCGTCTCCTTCGCGATTCTTCACAAGGGCTTCGACCAGTACATGCGGGCGCTCGGCGAACAGCTGGATGCCGCGATCGCCGCCCTCGAGAGCGAAGCGGTCGAGGCTGCGGAAGCGGAGTGAAGGATCTGAAGGAGTAGCCGTCAGCGCGGCTCTTCGGGCGAGCCCTGCGACTTCTTCGCGATCTTGGCCCAGCTGTCGCGGAGGGTGACGGTGCGGTTGAAGACCAGGGCCCCCTGGGCCGAGTCCGGGTCGACGCAGAAATAGCCGAGCCTCTCGAACTGATACTGACTCCCGGGAGTGGCGCTGGCCAGGCTCGGCTCCACCCGGCAATCGCTCAGGATCTCCAGTGACCGAGGGTTCAGAGAGGCGATGAGATCTTCGCCCTCGCCGACATCGTCTGGATCCTCCCGGGTGAAGAGGACGTCGTAGAGGCGGCACTCCGCCCGGAGGGCGTGGGATGCCGAGACCCAGTGGAGGGTGCCCCGGACCTTGCGGCCATCCGGGGCGTCGCCGCCCCTGGTGGCGGGGTCGTAGGTGCAGCGCAGCTCGACGATCTCACCGCCTTCCTCGTCTTTGACGACGCCGACACAGGTGATGAAGTAGGCGTAGCGGAGACGCACCTCGCGGCCGGGGGCGAGTCGGAAGAACTTCTTCGGGGGGTCTTCGAGGAAGTCGTCCCGCTCGATGTAGAGCACTCGGGAGAAGGGGAGCTTGCGCGTCCCCATCGCAGCATCCTCGGGGTTGTTCACCGCCTCCAGCTCTTCCACCCGGTCGTCGGGGTAGTTCTCGATGACCACGCGGAGCGGGCGGAGGACGGCCATCATCCGCGGGGCCCGTTGGTTCAGGTCCTCGCGGATGCTGTGCTCGAGACGGGCCAGCTGGATGACGTTCTCGCGCCGGGCCACGCCGACACCCTCGCTGAAGCTGCGGATCGAGCGGGGCGTGTATCCCCGGCGGCGGAGCCCCGAGATGGTGGGCATGCGCGGGTCGTCCCATCCGGCGACGTGACCGTCCTCCACCAGCTTCCGCAGCCGCCGCTTGCTCATCACGGTGTGGGACAGGTTGAGGCGTGCGAACTCGATCTGCTGGGGCCGCGAGGGGGCGTCGACCTGCTCGAGGATCCAGTCGTAGAGGGGGCGGCGGTCGACGAACTCGAGCGAGCAGAGTGAGTGGGTGATGTGCTCGATCGCGTCCGAGAGACTGTGGGCGAAGTCGTACATCGGGTAGATGGGCCAGGTGTCGCCGGTGCGGTGGTGCGGGGCTGCGACGATCCGGTAGAGGATCGGGTCCCGCATCGGCAGGACCGGGGAGGCCATGTCGATCCTGGCGCGGAGAGTCCGGGCGCCGGGTGCGAACGCGCCTTCGCGCATGCGCCGGAAGAGGTCGAGATTCTCCTGCGGAGAGCGTGTCCGGTAGGGGCTCTCGATGCCGGGTGTGGTGAGTGTCCCACGGCGCTCCAGGATTTCTTCGGAGCTGAGGTCGCATACGAAGGCCTTGCCCCGCTCGATCAGCTGCAGGGCGAACTGATAGAGCCGCTCGAAGTAGTCCGACGCAAAGTAGAGATGTTCCCCCCAGTCGATGCCCAGCCAGCGCAGGTCGCGCAGCTGGGCTTCGACGTACGCCGCCTCCTCCGCACTCGGATTGGTATCGTCGAAGCGCAGGTGGAAGACGCCTCCCTCGAACTCCTCGGCGATGCCGAAGTTGAGGAAGATCGCCTTGGTGTGGCCGATGTGCAGGTAGCCGTTCGGCTCGGGCGGAAACCGCGTGACGACCCGGCCGTCGTGTTTGTTCGCCGCCAGGTCGCTCCGGATGATGCTGCGAATGAAGTCGTCGGGGCGCGTCGGTTCGTCCGCGGGCACGAGAGTCCTCTGTGAAGCGCCTTGGGGAAGTGGCGAAGAGGGAGTGTAAGGGTTCCCCACGGTGAAATCCCGGCAGCCGGGCCCGGAGGGCGTAGAAACAACGGTCAAGTCCGGCCTTGGGACGGCCGATTGCACAGCCCAGGAGGTCTGTGCATGGGTTTCTGGACTGCCATCGGGTTTATCGCGTTCCTGGTATCGAGCCTGGTGATCGGGATCCGCCTGCTGGTGCTCTGGAGCCGCACCCGTCAGCTCCCCGAGCTCCTGATCGCCTGTGGGATCCTCGGTATCGGGCCCGTCGGGTTTGCCTTCACCCTGGTCGCCACATCCACCGGCGAGACGCTTCCAACGCTCACCTCCGTGTGTCTGGCAGCCGCCCTGCTCTCGACTTCGGCGGGGGCCTTCGCCGCCGCCATATTCAACTGGCAGGTGTTTCGCCCCGATGTGCCCTGGCTGCGCCCGTTATTGGGGGTCGTGGCGGCCCTCTTCATCGGCTCCTTCATCTATGAGGCTATCTACACGGGATTTGCGGACCCGACCGCCGTTGGCTCCGGCTTCCGTCCGCACTCGCTGCTCAGCACTGGCATTCTGCTCTGGGGTGCTGCCGAGTCCCTCCGCTACTACGCCATGATGCGGCGCCGGGCCAAGCTCGGCCTCGCGGATCCGCTCGTCACCAACCGCTTTCTGCTCTGGGGGCTCGGCATCGGCGCCGCCGGGGTCGGCTCCGCGATCTCGGTGACCGCTTGTACGATCATCGGTCAGCACATGCTGGCGATCCCCTGGGTCACCGTCAGCAACTCGCTCCATGGCTTCACCTCGGCGGTCCTGATGTGGGTGGCCTTCATTCCCCCGGGCTTCTATCGGCGCTTCGTCGAGTCTCGTTCCCAGCAGCCCGCCGTCTGAGCTAACTCCTGTAGCGGGCGTCGTCCCGGTAGCGCTCTTCGACTCCGATCAGCCGGTTGAACTCGTCGAAGCTCGACATGCGGTCCTCCAGGCCGCGGGTGGAGGCGGTCGCGCGGATGTGCCGGTAGGTCTCCTCGAGGGCGCGCGCCGAGGCGTAGAGCCCCGAGAGCACGAATCCGACGCTGAAGAACCCCATCTCCTGAAGCTCTTCGAGGCTGCAGAGTGGCGTTCTGCCTCCCTCGATCAGATTCACCACTAGGGGAGGCGGCAGCTCGGAGCCGATCCGGCGCAGCTCCTCCACGGTCCGCGGTCCCTCCACGAAGAGTAGACTGGCGCCGGCCTCCTTGTAGAGCCTGGCCCTGCGGATGGCCTCGTCGATTCCGTCGGTCTCCAGCGCGTCGGTGCGAGCCGTGATGACGAAGGGGGCTTCGCCCCGGGCGTCCACCGCCGCGCGGATCTTCGCCGCGTGCTCCTCGGCGGGCACCACCTCCTTGCCCCTCATGTGTCCGCAGCGCTTCGGCCATACCTGGTCTTCCAGCAACACCCCCCCGGCACCCATCGCCAGCAGCTCGCGCACCATTCGCTGGACGTTGAGGGGTCCACCGAAGCCGGTGTCGCCGTCGACGACGACGCCGATGCCCACGGCGGCAGTCACGCGCCGAGCCGTGTCGAGGATCTCGCTCTGAGTGAGGAGGCCGAAGTCCGGCTCTCCCAGGAAGGAGGCGGCCACGCCGTAGCCGGTGAGGACCACTACCGGGAATCCGGCGCGCTCTGCCAGCTTCGCTGACAGCACGTCGTAGACCCCGGGCACGACCATCATCTCGCCGGCGGCCACCAGAGGGTGAACGCCGCTCTCCTGATTCACCATGTTCTCGGCTCTCCTCGCCGCGAAATGTACACGGCTTCGCACCGGTCCACCGCCCGACCGCTCGAAGCCGCCGAGCAGATTGACCTGGCTACGGTGGGAGGCGAGTATTGGACTCGACGCGGGTGGATCTGGCAGGCGCAGCGAGGCGTAGCCGAGCGAAGTTCACAAGGCAGGCTGAAGGTCTTCAGGAGAGTCGGATGCAGGAGTTCAGGGACAGGGTTGCGGTGATCACCGGGGGCGCGAGCGGGATCGGTCTGGCGATGGCCGAGCGGTTCGCCCGCGAGGGAATGAAGCTGGTCCTCGCCGACGTCGAGAAGAGACGCCTCGACGAGGCGACAGCGAGATTCCAGAAGGGCGGGGTCGAGGTGCTCGGAGTCGAGACCGACGTCTCCGATGCCGAGCAGATGGATGCGCTCGGTGCGGCCACCCTGGACGCCTTCGGTGGCGCTCACATCGTCTGCAACAATGCCGGTGTTGCCTGCGGGGGGCGCTCGTGGGAGCTCACGACGGCGGACTGGAGATGGGTGATCGGCGTGAACCTCTGGGGAGTGATCCACGGCATCCGTGTCTTCGCCCCTGGCCTCATCGCCCAGGGTGAGGGACACATCGTGAACACCGCGTCGGTCGCGGGTCTCCTCTCGGTGCCGGGACTCGGCCCCTATAGCGTGACCAAGCACGGCGTCGTCACGCTCTCGGAGACCCTCTACGGGGAGCTGGTGGCGACCGGCTCGAAGGTCCGGGTCTCGGTGCTGTGTCCGAGCTGGGTGAAGACGGGCATCTTCGATGCCGATCGCAACCGACCGTCGGCTGACTCCAATCCGGAGACGGAGGAGGAGGCGAAACGCCTGGGGCAGTACAAGCAGCTCGGGGCATTGCTTCTCTCCGACGCCATGTCGGCTTCGGACGTGGCGGACAGGGTCTTCGAGGCCATCGTCGAAGAGCGGTTCTACATCCTCACCCACGAGAACACCATGCCCGCCGTCCAGCTTCGGCTGACCAACATCCTCGAGCGTCGCAACCCGGAGCCCCTGCTCTTTCCCGATGGAATGCCGAGCTTCATCGATCCGATCTAGCGGTCACCTTGGCCTGTCGCCGGCCGGGTCTCCAGGGTCTTCTTCTTCTTGCCACCCTTCGGGAAACTGTCAGAATCGAAGCCGAGGAGGCGATCGTGATCGAAGCAGGCAAGAAAGCTCCCGGGTTCAGTCTGAAGGATCAGTTCCAGCGCGAGATCTCTCTCTCGCAGTTCAAAGGGCGGCGTCACGTGTTGCTGCTCTTCTACCCCCTCGACTATACCCCCACCTGAAGCATCGAGGTTCCGGGGGTGCAGGCGCTCCTGCCGCGCTTCCGGGCCGCCCACACCCAGGTCCTGGGTGTCAGCGTCGACAGCGTCTACTGCCACGGGAACTGGGCCAGGGATCTCGGCGGTATTTCCTTCCCGCTCCTGGCGGATTTCCACCCCAAGGGCGAAGTCGCCCGCGCCTACGGGCTGTACCTGGATGGCGCCGGTATCACTGATCGCGCCACCGTGCTCATCGACGCCGCGGGGGTGGTCCGCCACGCCGAATCCGTGACCCCGGCCGGCCAGCGGGACATCGCGGCACTCGCGGCCGAGTGCGAGCGGCTGGATCGGGAATACTCGGGACCCGTTGAGGACTTCAGCGAGCCGGCCGGGCTGCCCGAGGACGGACTTCTCTACGTGAAGAGCAATTGCGGCTTCTCTCGCGCGGCACTGCTGGCTCGAGACAACCTCCGTCTCTCGGAGCGCATTGCGGTGAGAAACGTGAGCGAAGACACCGCCGCCCGTGAGGCGCTCGTGCGGGCCGGCGGGAGCGAGCAGGCGCCGTGCCTGGTGATCGGCGGAGAGACGATCCAGGAGTCCGCCGACATCGTTGCTCGCCTGGTGGGGATGATCGCGCCAGTCTAGCGCGCATCGTCTGGACGTCGTTCGCCAGCGGCCTCGCTGCGCGAGCTGGTGAGAAACGCAGGCTACCGATATCCATCGGCGACGGGACGCCGGGGCAGCTGCCACCACACCTCGTCGCAGGCGTGCTGCAGCTCTTCGTCGAGCTGCAGGTCCGCGCCGGCGACCGTGGCTTCGAGCTGCTCTGGTCGGCTCGCACCGACGATGGCAGAGGTGATCCCCGCCTGGCCGAGGACCCAGGCTACCGCCACCGATGCCAGGGAGTAGCCGCGTTGCTTGGCCTGGTCGGTCAGTGCCGCCACCGCCTTGAGCTGGATCTGATCCCAGTAGCGCTTCTGGTAGACGACCCCGGCGCCTCCGAGGGTGAAGCGGGTTCCCTCCTGGGGATCCTGATCGGACCGGTACTTGCCCGAGAGCATTCCCCCGGCGATCGGGTTGTAGACGAGTACGCCCACCCTCGCAGACCGGGCGAGGGGCAGGAGTTCGGTCTCGATCTCCCGGTAGAGCAGGTTGTAGCGCGGCTGCACGGTCTCGTAGCGGGCGAGGTCGAGACGCTCAGCCACCCCGAGCGCCTCGGCGAGGCGCCAGGCGGGGTAGTTCGAGCAGCCCACGTATCGCACCTTCCCCTGGTGGACGAGATCGTCCAAGGCGCGCAGGGTTTCGTCGATGGGCGTATGGAGATCGAAGAAGTGGGTCTGGTAGAGATCGATGACGTCGGTGCCGAGGCGGCGAAGGCTGGCCTCGACGGCGCGCTGGATGTGGTAGCGAGAGAGTCCCCCGCTGTTCGGCTTCGCCGCCATCGGTGCCCGGCACTTGGTGGCCAGCAGAATCTGCTCCCGAGCCCCGCGCGACGCCATCCAGCGACCGATGATCTCCTCGGTGAGACCCACTTTTTCGAGTCCACCGGCCAGGGGATAGACGTCCGCCGTGTCCAGGAAGTCGATGCCTGCCTCGATCGCCCGGTCGAGGATCGCGAAGGAGGTCGCTTCATCGCACTGCAGGCCGAAGGTCATGGTGCCGAGGGTGAGCACGGGCACCCGAATGCCCGTCCGTCCGAGGGGTCGTTGCTCCACCGCGCAGGTCCTCCAAGGCGCAAGGGTAGCGCTGTCGGATCCGCACTGGAGCGGGCACTACCCTGGGGGCGGCTGCCGAGGTTCGCGTCAACTTTCCCACGGCGCTGACCGGTGGGAGAGCCACTCTGTCTGCGGTATAATGCCCCATATTGCCCTAAGATGTCGCAATTCCTGGGCGATGGGGCCCCCGCGAAGGGGGCTGTTGGCAGCGGGAGCTGTGCGGATTGCAGAATGCAATGGAAGAATCTCGCACGCTACTAGTCGTAGATGACGACCTCGCCATGCGGGAGATGCTCGCCTCTCTCTTCGTGGAGCGTGGCTTCGCAGTCCAGCAGGCCAGCTCCGCCGACGAGGCGTTGGAGTGCCTTCGGGACGTCGAATACGACGTCGTCCTGAGCGACATCAAGATGCCCGGTCGGTCGGGGATCGAGATGGTCGGTGAGATCCGGGAGATGCGCCCGGAGACCCCGGTGGTGCTGATGACGGCCTTCGGAAGCATCGATTCGGTCATCGAGTCGATGCGGGCGGGTGCCTTCGACTATATCACCAAGCCCTTCGAGGCCGAGGCGGTGATGCTCACCATCGATCGCGCGATCGAGCGGCGCGTCTTGGAGGAGGAGAACCGGCGCCTGCGGCGCGCGGTCGATCAGACCAGCGCCTTCGGCGACCTGATCGGCGCGAGTCCGGCCATGCGCGAGATCTTCGCCCTGATCAGGAAAGTCGCCCACAGCCGGGCCAGTGTTCTCATCACCGGCGAGAGCGGAACCGGCAAGGAAGTCGTGGCGCGAACCATCCACTACCACGGATCGCGCTCGGCGAATCCGTTCATCCCGATCAACTGCACGGCGATTCCCGAGGGCCTGCTGGAGAGCGAGCTGTTCGGCCACGTTCGCGGGGCGTTCACCGGGGCGCACACCTCCAAGCAGGGACTCTTCGAGAAGGCAAGGGGCGGGACCCTCTTCCTCGATGAGATCGGTGATATGGGTCTCGGGCTCCAGAGCAAGCTGCTCCGCGTGCTCCAGGATCGGGAGATTCGCCCGGTCGGATCGACCCAGTCGACGAAGATCGACGTGCGAATCATCACCGCCACCAACAAGGATCTACAGAAGGAGATGGATCAGGAGCGGTTCCGGGAGGATCTCTACTATCGCCTGAACGTGATCCCGATCCACATCCCGCCGCTCCGGGACCGCCCCGAGGATCTGCCTCTCCTGGTCGAGGAATTCGTGCGGAAGCATTCGGACGGGGTCCGCCGGCACGTCAGCCGGGCGGCGATGGAGCGGCTGATGCAATACCCCTGGAAGGGGAACGCCCGCGAGCTCGAGAACGTGATCGAGCGGGCTCTCGCCCTGTCCAGCGACGACCAGATCGACCTGGCCGATCTTCCCGGGGACGACCTCGATGGCAGCGGTGGAAGGGATGCCGCCGGCGAGTTTCCGCGCAGCGCTGCCCAACGCCGCCTGAGCCTGCGCGAGGTGGAGGATCTCTACATCGAGGAGGTCATGCGGCTCACCGGTGGCAACAAGGTCCAAGCGGCCAAGATCCTGGGGATCGATCGCAAGACGCTCTACCGCCGCGCCGAGAGGACCATTCGCCGGGGGGTGTAGGATTTCCTCACCGTGAAGGAGGTGCATCGCAGCAATGAAGACCATCCGAAAGATTCTCGTAGCGGTCGATTTCTCGGAATATGCCGAGTCGGTGCTCGACGTGGCCGTCGAGTTCGCCCGGCATTTCGGTGCGGAACTCCACCTCGTTCACGCCTTCGACGTGCGGATCCCCCTGGTGACTCCGTACGAGGTCGCCATTCCCACGGCGTTCATCGAGGAGGCGCGGGAAGCCGCGGCGTCCAAGCTCGAGGCCCTGATCCGGAAGGCGGCCGATGACGGCATCACGGCCATCTCCCATCTGAGCGAGGTCCCCGCCGCATCAGCCATCGTCGACCTGGCCGAGGAGCTGGGGGCGGATCTCATCATCATGGGGACGCGGGGCCACACGGGTCTCAAGCACGTGCTTCTCGGCAGCGTTGCCGAGCGCACCCTGCGCCACGCTCCGTGTTCGGTGCTCACCGTGAAGGAATCTCATGAGTGACCTGACGGAACGGTTCTCCGAGGAGTTGAAGGGCTTGCGCGAATTGCGCGACGAGTTCCGCGTCCAGATGGAGCTGGGACGCGCCCAGGCCCGCGAGCGCTGGGAAAGGCTCGAGGAGGACTGGTGTCATCTGGAGGGCAAGCTCAAGCTGATGCGAAACGAGTCGAGGGGCGAGCTGGAGGAGATCAACGAGGCGGCACGGCTTCTCGTCCAGCAGATCCGAGAGGGCTATCGCCACCTTCGCTCGCTTCTCTGACCCGAGACCTCAACCACTGTGGCGAATTGCCACGGTCAGACGTCGAGCGGGGCTCTCACGCCTCCTCGAGCAGAGCCACCAGATCAAAGGTGGAGATGACTCCACAGAGGCGCTCGCCATCCACCACGAAGACCCTGTGGATCCTGTGCTTGCGCAGACTCGCGGCGACGTCGGAAATCAGAGTATCCGGCGCGACGGTGATTCCGCCTCTGGTCATGGCGTCCGACACCGTTCGCTCTCCCAGCCGGTCCTGGAAGTTGTCCGGTCCCTCCTGCCAGTCGGGGCCCGAGAACTCCAGGAAGTCCCGGAAATAGCTGGACCCGGCGGACGCTGCATCGTGTTCCTCTTCGACGGCGCGCAGGAGGTCCACGCTGGAAATCACACCGAGCAGACGGCCGGTCTCGTCCACGACCGGCGCTCCGTTGATCTCCTCGTCGACGAAGAGTCGATGGACCTCGAGGAGCGGCGTCTCGGGGTTTACGCTGATCAGGTAGGTCTGCATCACCTCTCGCGCGGTTCGGGCCATCGGCTCTCCTCCGGTTCGATCGCTTCCGGGCTATGCACGACCCATGCCAGCCGCGGGCCGGTCCTGGCATCGCTCCTGCATCACATCCAGCTGCACGTGGGCACATTACTGCATTTCCGGCTCGAAGAGTGCTCCCGGCACTCCGTGTGGGCGCCGGGGACGATCGCTCCGATGCCGGCCCTTCTCCGTGTCGGCGCGGCTTTGCCCGCTTCGAGCCGCCCCGGAAATGGCCCCCCATCGGTGCTTGCGGCGAGCGAATCCGAGCCCGCTCGTCTCCGGACAGTCCAGCCGGAATCATTCGCGAGCGCTCTCGGCGTCCTGGCTACGAGCTTCATCAACCATCCGGGCTAGGATCTGTCCCATGAAACGATACGACGAGCTCGTGAGCACGTTCATGCAAAGCGAGTTCGTCACGCTTCAGCCCAGTGACCGACTCGACTTCGCCGATGACGTGATGAAGCTCGGCCAGATTCGCCACATGCCGGTTGTGGAGGGAGATCGAGTGGTGGGCGTGGTCTCCCAGAGGGATCTGCTGGCCGCGTCGCTTTCCCGGGCCATGGAAATCGATCCGAAGGACCACAGAACCTTCCTGCGGATGGTGGAGATCTCCGAAGTCATGTCCAAGAGAGTGATCACCATCGAGCCCACCCGCACGGTCGGCGAGGCGGCAGCACTGATGATCCGCCACAAGATCGGCTGTCTCCCGGTAGTCGATTCCCTCGGGTCTCCCGTCGGGCTGATCACGGAGACGGACCTTCTCCGAGCGGTGTAGGCTCTCTTCGGTCACCGCGATCGGAGTGCGAGGGAGGCGCTGCCATCGACGGCCGCACTGGCGAGCGGTTGGGAAGTGCGGGCCGGGCACTCTGGGGCGAAGAGGCCCTGATCGAGATGCGGGAGAGCGCCGGACGCCTGCGGCCGGGATCAGCCGAAGAAGACCGCGCGAGCCAATGCCGCGGCCGCGAGGATGATCATCCAGGCGCCGGCCCCCATGACCATCGCGCTGAGGATCCCGCGAGCGGGGCCAAAGTGGCAGGAAAGCTCACCTCCCTCGACGGGCTCGATCGCATCTTTTGCCCGCGCGTCGGGAACCTCTCCTCCGGCTGTGCGAGCTGCAGAAGGCAGAGCTACAAGGCGATGGTCGCGCGACATGGGATCCCTCCGAATCCTCTCTTCCTCCAGAGGAGCGTCAAATGTGCGCGAACCACACTCTGAATTCTGTGATCTACAGCACGGTCTTCGGGCACCACAGAGGTTCGCAAGCTGGGTGCAGGTGAACACAGTAAAGTGCGGGAGTTTTCCCACGCCCTGGCTACGAGCTTCATGGGAATCCGGGCCCGTGAGGGTCGGGGCCTAGATCAGGAATCCCAGCAGCAACGGCAGCCCGGCAAAGGCGAGCAATGTCGAGACGACCACGATGCTCGCTACCTCCTCCGGTGCGCGCTGGTAGCGCTGCGCGAAGAGATAGTTGAAGACGGCTGCGGGCATGGAGCACTGGAGGATCAGGACTCCCCGCGCGACGCCGCTGAGGTCGAGGATTGCAGCGAGAGCCACTCCCACCCCGAAACCGATGCCCAGGCGGCAGAAAGCGAGGAGGACGCTTCGCCCGATCCTGGCGACTCGAAGCTCGGCCAGGGATGCTCCCAGGGTCACCAGCATCAGCGGGATGGCGAATCCTCCCAGGATCTCGGCGGTGTTCCAGATCCACGCGGGAACCGCGGTGCCCGAGGCGAGCACCGCGACGGCGAGGACCACCGCATGGATCAGTGGGGTTCGAGCCAGTTCGCGGAGCGACCAACGCCCGCTCCAGATCGAAATCCCCGCCGTGAACTGCAGGGTCGCCGTGACGCTGAAGTAGGCGATCGCCAGGGCGAGGCCTTCTTGGCCGAAGGCGAACAGGCAGACGGGTAGACCCATGTTGCCCTGGTTTCCGAACACGAGTGGACATAGATAAGTGTTGAGTGGCAGGCCCGCCAGACGCAGGATCGCAATGCCGGCCAGCGCGAACGCCGCCACCGAGATTCCGGCGGCCATCGCCATCTCGGCCATTGCCTCCGGCTCGACCTCCAGGGCCACCAGGCGGGAGAACACCAGGCACGGGGCTCCGATGTCGGCGATCAGGACCGTGATCAGCTCGCGGTCGTAGCTGCGGCTGGAACGCACCCATCCCCAACCGAGGGCGGTGCAGATGAAGACCGGCGCGATGATCCCGAAGAGATCTCCCATGGGCGCTCAGGCCCCTCCGGTGTGCCGTGGGGTGAGACCGGTGACCGGGTGAGAGTTCCTCGCCAAGGCGGGCGGCCTAGAAGCGCGCGAGACTGACGAGGGAGAGCCAGCCGGCGATGAGACACAGGCCACCCAGCGGAGTCACCGGGCCCAGCCAGCGCTGCCCGGTCAGCACCAGCAGGTAGATCGACCCCGAGAAGAGCAGGATCCCCAGGCTGAAGAGCCATCCGGGGAGGTGGATCGCTCGCCCGCTCTCGGCGCCGTACAGTGCGAGTGCGAGCAGCGTGACGCTATGGATCAGGTGGTACCGCACCGCCGTATCCCAGCTCTCGAGCTGCTCGGCGCTCAGCCGTGTTTGAAGGCCATGGGCGCCGAAGGCTCCGAGGGTCACACCGAGCGCCCCCAGCAGCGCCGCGGCCACGATCCATCGATTCAATATGAGTACTCCTCTTTGGTCACGATGGCCCGGCTCCCAGCATATCGAGGCTGGGTTCCGGTGTCGTGGAGAGAGATCCGGCTGCGCCTCTAGGGGCGTGCCGGTGGATCGGGGCGCGGCAGTCGCTCCGCGACCGGCGCCAGAGGCGGGAGCGGCTGGCTCCTTCCGATCTGGTACCAGTAGGCGGTGCTCGAGTAGTCGTTCGCGAGCGCGTTGGCGTGGCCGGTCTCGATGGTCACGCGGATCGATTCGTCGAAGCGGATCGGATCCTCGATGTGGAAGCGGTACATCGAGTTCTTGCCGCCCCAGGGCCAGGCTTCGTTGCCGCTGTATAGGGTGAGTCCGTGGTAGGGTGCCGAGTACTCCTGCTTGGGGCAGAAGGCGGTGTTGAAGTAGTCCTCGGTGCCGGTCCCGTGGAGGCGGGGAGGCCACGGCTCGCCGAACCCGAGCCCGGCTCCCACCGGCCGCTGGCGGTTCAGCCGATAGTCCTCCCGGGTCCACCCCTTCTCGGCTGCGATTCCGGCGGTGATCGGTGTTCGGTTCCACGAGGCGTGGAAGCGCGCCAGCTCCGGATCCGCCTCCGGGTACTCCTCGTAGCCGACGTAGTAGTAGAAGATCACCAGGTGCTCGCTCTGGTTCTCGACCTCGAAGCGCGCACCTTTCGCGAAGTGCATCGGGAACCAGCAGTTGAGGCTCTTGCCGTCTTGGGGGCTCATCTGCAGGGGGAGCGAGACGAAGTTCCGGCGCAGGCCGAATCCGAGGCCGAAGAAATCTCCCACCGGGACCTCCACGCTCGGGGAGCTCTCCCCGTCCCAGTACATTCGCAGAACCGTCTTGCAGAGCTCGTGGGGATCGGTGGGAAGCGACGTCATCGTCACCCAGATGTGCTTCACACAGCCGGCGCCGTGCGCCTCGCCGAGGACGGCCGTCTCCCCGGCCTTGACTTGCAGGGCGTCTCCATTTCCCCCGTGCGGTCCCAGGAGGAGAAGCGCCGCCGTCTGAAGTTGCGAAGTCTCGCCAGGTTGGCGAGAGAACCGCTTCCGATCTCCATCTTTGTCTCCTCCACGACTCGGCAGGGCCCGGAATTATGCCCCGCCTCCGGTCGTTCGGGGAGAGTCGACGGAGCTTCGCCATCCCGGGAGGGGCTGTAGCTACCCCGGCCCGCCTGTTTCCGCCCTCCGTCGATGTGGTACCCGTGTAGAGGCCCTAGCCTCGATTCCGGCGGAGACGCGGCGAGGACGGAGGTTCCGGGCGGTCGTTTCCGATCCGCCCCGGAGAGAAGGAGAGAGGATTCCATGGGACGACTGGACGGAAAGCTCGCCCTGGTGACGGGCGCCGCCCGCGGCATCGGCGCCGCCATCGCGCGGCGATTCACGGAGGAGGGGGCCAAGGTCGTGATCAACGACCTCGAGCTGGGGCCCGCCGAGAAGACCGCGCGCGAGCTCGATGGGGAGGCCATCGCGGCCGACGTCTCCGACCCGAGAGCGGTTGCCGAAATGTTCCGGCAGGTCGCGGATCGTCATGCGCGCCTCGACATCCTGGTGAACAACGCCGGTATCAGCGGAATCGGGGACGACCCCGAGCTGCTGGCGCGCTTCCGGGAGCGCTCCACCAGGCAGATGGCCGAGCTCCTCGCGGGTGGCGAGATCACCGCCCACCTGGATGTCACCGTGGAGCTCGACGACGAGGCGTGGCACCGCATGATCGCGGTGCACCTGGACGGGACCTTCTACTGCTCCCGCGAGGCCCTCAAGATCATGGGTCCTCGGCTCTCGGGTGTGATCATCAACATGGGCTCGATCATGGGGACCAGTGGTGGTGCGGGTGCGCCCCATTACTGCGCCGCCAAGGCGGGGATCCTGGGGTTTACCCGCTCCTTGGCCCGGGAGCTGACCTCCCGGAAGATCCGCGTCAACGCGATCGCTCCGGGCTGGATCGACACCGAGTTCATCGCACCGCTGGCCGAGGAGCGGCAGATGATCGCCCTCCAGACGCCCATGAAGCGTCTGGGCGAAGCCGACGACATCGCCTGGGCTGCTGTCTACCTGGCCAGCGACGAGTCCAAGTTCCTGACCGGCCAGGTGCTCTCGCCCAACGGTGGCTGGACCATGAACCAGTAAGGCCTCAGCTACGGGCGGTCTCCTGCCTCTTCTACGGTGAGCGCCACCTCTTGTCCATGGGAGACCTCGAGGGTGTGGTCGTCGGGATCGGAAATCAGCGCCCAGTAGCCAACGGGGTAGGGCGAGTCCGTGGGTCCGAAGACCGCTCGTCCCTCGTCCTGCGCTTCTGCGACGCGGCGGTCCACCTCCTCTCGGGAGGCGCAGCCGACTCCCAGGTGGGCCGCCGGGCGCAGCGGGTACTTCACCTCCCCCATCTCGATCAGGACGATCACGAAGGGTCGGGTCCTGTCGCTGATCCACGCCACCCGGGTGCCGGAGTTCTCGCTTTGCCGGCTGTGAACCACCTTCATATCCGCGTACTTGGCATAGAACTCGAGACTCTTCTCGAGGTCGCTGACGGGCAGGGCGATGTGGGTGAGGCCAATGTCTGACATGGGTTCCAATGTAGCGGCGTGCGCAGCGCCCGACCGCCGGGTTCGCTCAGAGGATCCGGCTCTGGCGTCCCTTCCAGTAGCGATCCCTGAGCAGGCGCTTGAAGAGCTTTCCCGTCGGGTATCTCGGCAGCTCGGGATCGAAGTCGACCGAGCGCGGACACTTCAGGTGCGAGAGGTTCGCGCGACAGAAATCGAGCAGCTCTTCAGCGAGCGCAGGCCCCGCCTCGGACATGTCCATGGGCTGAACGACGGCCTTCACCTCCTCGCCGAACTCCTCGTTGGGGACGCCGATCACCGCGACGTCGGCGACCTTGGGGTGGGTGATCAGGAGGTTCTCGGTCTCCTGGGGATAGATGTTCACGCCCCCCGAGATGATCATGAAGCTCCTTCGGTCGGTGAGGTAGAGGAAGCCTTCCTCGTCGACGTAGCCCACGTCGCCAAGGGTGGAGTAGCCCTCCTCACTGCGCGAAGCAGCCGTCTTCTCCGGGTCGTTGTGGTACTCGAACTCGGCTCCCGCGCCGAAGTAGACGGTGCCGACCTCGCCGGCGGGGAGCTCGTTGCCTTCGTCGTCCAGGATGTGGACCTCGCCGAGAATGGGTCTCCCGACCGAGCCCTTGTGGGTCATCCACTGCTCGGAGTCGATGGCACAGAAGCCGTTGCCTTCGGTGCCCGCGTAGTACTCGTGGAGCACCGGCCCCCACCATTCGATCATCTGCTCCTTCACTGGAACGGGGCAGGGTGCCGCGGCGTGGATCGCCACCCGGAGGCTCGAGACGTCGTAGCGGGACCTCTCCTCGCGCGGGAGCTTCAGCATGCGCACGAACATGGTCGGCACCCACTGGCTGTGGGTGGCCCGGTACCTCTCGATCATCCGCAATGCCTCGGTGGCGTCGAAATGGTCCATGATGATGCAGGTTCCCCCCAGTCGCTGGATGGCCAGGTTGAAGCGCAGCGGTGCCGCGTGATACAGGGGCGCCGGTGAGAGGTAGACGGCGTTCCCGTCGGCCTTGTAGAGGCCTTGGACGAGCAGCTGCAGGGCCGGCGGGGTTCCGGCCGGTTTTCCCGAGAGAGGGATCTTGACCCCCTTGGGTCGGCCCGTGGTGCCCGAGGAGTAGAGCATGTCGTTCCCCTCGAGCGCGTCGGGGATCGGCTCGGCGGGCTGGGCCGCCACAGCCTCCTCGTAGGATTGGTGGCCCCGGTCGGCGGCGTCGACCATGAGCCGCGTGCCCACGGCCGGGTTGCGTCCGACCAGCTCGGCGGCGACGTCGCCCTTCGCCTTCGAGGTGATGAAGACCTTCGCGCCGCAGTCGTCGATGATGTATTCGGCTTCCGAGGCGGTGAGCCGCGAGCTGATCGCCGAGTAATAGAGCCCGGAGCGCTGCGCTGCCCAGCATATTTCCAGGAAGCGCGGATGGTTCTCCATGCAGAGGGCGACGCAGTCGCCGGTCACGAGTCCCAGCGATCGGAACAGCTGGGCGCACTGGTTGGAGCGGTCGTCGAGCTCCTTGTAGGTCACGATCTGGCCGCTCCGCGCCATGATGTAGGCGGGCTTGTCGGGGTTCGCTTTCGCGTGAACTGCCGGGTACATGAGGTGCTCTTCTCCTGTCTCAGCGGCTCCGAAGTCCCCTCTGCTTCATGCGCCAGACCAGCACGTCGATGCGGTCCTGGCCGAAGAAGGGCTCTCCCTCGAAGACCATGGTCGGCACTCCCCAGTGCCCGGCGGCTTCCAGGTCCTGCTGGTTCTGCGCGATTGCGGCGTCGAGCCGGTTCGCTTCCCTCTCGGCAGTGGCATCCAACCCCGCCAGGTCCAGCCCGGCGCGGGCCGTCGCGTCTGCCAGGTGGGTGCCCTGGTGCCATCCGTCCACCTTGCCGCTCCAGATCAGACGGGAGACCTCGTCGATGAATGGCAGCCCGCGACCCTCTTCCGCCGCCAGCATCCCGAGACGCGTCAGCCGGTGGATGTGGGGTTGCTCGGGGGCCGTGAACAGCCTTCCGTCCTTGGGAACCTGCACCACCGGGTCGGGCCGGGGCCAACGGAAATCGATGCCCTGGTACTCGGCCACGCGGGCCGTGTCGCGCATCAGGTAGGGAGGCCAGAGGGGGTTCACCTTCTGGAAGAAGTCCGGATCGCGCACCGCGAGCGGGAGGACGGGGCGCACACCGATCTCCAGGTGGTAGTGCTTCTCCAGCTCCACCAGGCGGCCCGTGGCGAGATAGGAGTAGGGACTTCGAAACGACCAGAAGACGTTCACCGCGAGGGTCATGCTCCGCTCTCCAGCTGGTAGATCGAGACGCGCTCCCCTCCACGGGGGCCGGGCAAGGAGACTAGCGTACAGGTCTCCAGGCCAGCTCTGGCGGGCGGCGTGCCCGCCTTAGAGGAAGACCGGGTAGATCGCGTTGGCGGCGAGTCCGGCGATGAAGAGCACTCCCGCGAGGCGCGTGAGGATGAAGGCCCACGCCACGTACCAGAGCGGCCATATCGGCACGTTCTCCGGGGGGGTCTCCGGCTTCGGCTCCCCGAGGACTCGCATCACCTTCAGCGATCGCGGGAGAGCGATGAAGACCGCCAGGGTCCAGACGCCGAGCGAGCCGGTGAGGACGAGAATGGCGACCAGGGCGAAGAACGACCCGATCAGCCACTGGGTCGCAAAGCGGGTGCGAACGTCGCCGAGGATTACCGGGAGGGTGCGAATCCCCTTCTCCTCGTCGGCAGGGAGCTTGTCGAGGTGCTTTCCGAACAGCACGGCGGTGACGAGAACCGCGTAGGGCAAGCTCGCTGCCAGGACCCAGGGGGGCATCTCGCCCGCGGTCACGAAGTAGGTTCCGCCGATCATGAGCGGGCCCCACACCAGGGCGACTCCCGGCTCCCCGAGCCCTCGCTGCTTCAGCCTGAGAGGCGGCGCCACGTAGAAGACGCTGACGAAGAGCCCCGCCAGGGCGAAGACCACCACCGGCCAGCCCCGCGCCGAGGTCAGGTGGACGAGGATCGCCAGGTCGAGCAGGTTGGCCACGGCGATCGCCGCCACCAGCCCGGGCTTGGAGATCAAGCCGGAGAGGATCGGGTGGGGCGCGTACTGGCCGCGTACGTACTCGTCGGAGTCCAGGCCGCTCGCCAGATCGAAGTAGTCGTTGGTCATGTTGTTGGCGGCGTGGGCGATCACCAGACCCACCAGCGCCTCCAGGAAGAACAGCCAGTTCGGCGTGACGGGCGTGGGTCCGGCGACGACCAGAAGACCGCCGATCGCCGCGGAGGTGAGTGTCATCGGGAAGACGCTGGCGCGGATGATCAGGAGCCAGCGCGACACCGGGTCCGCCGTCCGGCCTTCCGGGAGGTTCTGGGTGCGGACCACCTCGCGCCAGTTCTCGAGCATGATGGAGAAGCCGGAACTTCGGCTGAGCTCTGCGTCTTCTTGTACTTCGGCCATCGCCCCAGATTGGAGGGTGCCGCGGAAAAGTCAAGAACCCGCGTGCCCGCCGTTCATCTTCGCCTTCGCACCAGGTCGAAGTCGATCGGCAGCTCCACGCGTCCGTAGATCCGCGGCAGTGCTTCCGCATCGGCGGCGCCCTGCTCGGCGGCCTCGTCGAGCAGCGCGCTCCCCGACGTCGCGACGGTCCGGATCTTCTCGGCGCGCCCATTCTCGGCGATCTCGAAGCGGATTACGGTGACGCCGGTGATTCCCCTGCTCCTCGCCTCCGGCGGGTACACCACGGCCTCCTGGACGCGGCTGCGAATCTCCTCCTTGAGCTCGGCGAGGCTCGGGCCGGGGGGAAGAGCGTCCTCCCAGAGGGGCGGCGGCGCCTCGACCACCCCAGGGGGTTCGGCGCCGGATGGCGCCCACGCCAGAGCCAGCGCAGCTCCCAGCGGCAGGAGGATCCGGAGACGAGCTCTCACCAGTTCACCGCGACTTCGGTAGTGACGACGTAGTGTCGCTCGGGAGAGGGGTAGAAGCCCACCCTTGGCGAGAAGGCGCTCACACCACCGAATTCCGTGTAGCGCTCGCCGGTCAGGTTGTAGACGGTGCCGTCGATCGAGAGCGAGAGCCACTCGGTGAGGTCGCGCCGCCATCCCAGCAGCAGGTCGTAGCGCGCCCAGCTGGGGAGTTCCCCGAGCCCGTTCCGGACGTCGTTCGCCAGGGTGCGGCGGCCCACCCAGAGGGCGTCCGCACCCACCTCGAAGCCCCAGGGCAGGTAGACGCGCACGCCCGCGTTCCCCCGGTGGCGGGGCGTGATCGGCATCTGGAAGCCTTCGAGGCTGGTGAGCGTGTCGCGGGTGATCTCCACGTCGTCGAAGGTGTAGCTTCCGTAGACGTCGAGCCAGCTGGTCGGTCGCACGCTGGCGAAGACCTCGACGCCCCGGTGGCGCACGCGGTCGATGTTCACGTTGATGCCGGGGAAGAGGCCAAGCGGGTTGGGCGCCAGCGGATCGAAGAAGATCTCGTCGTACACGTTGGTGTAGTAGGCGGCCAGGTTGAAGGTGAGGCACCCGGTGCGCACCTTGGCGCCCACCTCGTAGGACTGCGAGCTCTCCGGCCCCAGCCCCGGCGTAGCGCCGAAGACACCGAAGGCCTCGTCGAAGTTCGGGAAGCGGAAGCCGCGGGCGTAGGACGCGTAGACCGAGACCGGCTCGATGAGGCGCCAGGTGAGCGCCGCCTTGGGCGCCCACTCGCCGCCCCTGGCGCCGAAGTCCATGCCCGACAGGCGATCGCGGCCGTTGTAGCTCGCCCTCTCGTTCCGCGCCCCGAGGACGAGCAGCAGGTCGTCGGTCAAGTTCAGCTCGTTCTGCAGGAAGACGCCCCAGAGCGTGCGGTGGGCCCGGTCGGAGGTCGGCAACGGCGGGGACGGGAAGAACTCGAATGCGCTCTCGTAATCGATGTCCTCCCGGAGGAAGCTCCCGCCCAGGATGGTGCGGTTGCGGTGGCCCCAGACCGAGACGTCGAGCTCGAACTCGGCGTCGAAGGCGTTGGCCTGCGTGTCTCGGTCCAGGCTGAAGACGTAGAAGGGGTCGGAGGTTTGCGAGTCGTCGCTGCGCCGGCGATGCCAGCCGTTGGTGCGGAAGGTGAGCTGCTCCGTCACATCCAGCTCGAGCTGGAGCTGCACCCAGTGCTCCTGAGGGCCGGCGAAGTCTTCTTCGCTTCCGGGTGCGGCCTGCCGGCGGTCCTCCTCCATCTCTTCCTTGGTGAGCGCGCCGGGGCGCTCGCGGCTCTGGCTGTCGTAGCCGCCGGCAAAGCGGAGCTCGCCGCGGCCGGCCAGGTCGAAGAGCAGCTGACCCTCGACGCGATAGCCGCGGAGGTCGGAGCGGTCCCGGTAGCCGTGGGTCCGGTGACCGTCGACGAAGAGGGAGGCGGAGACCGGCCCCTCGCCGCCCCCCACCCAGAGGCTTCCCTGATCGGTGGTGAAGGTGCCGCTGGCGCCGCGAAGGGTGCCCTGGAAGCCGGGCTCCGGCCGGCGCGTGCGCAGCTGGATCACCCCGGCGATGGCGTTGTCGCCGTAGAGGGCGTTCACCGGGCCGCGGACGACCTCGATGGACTCGACGTTGTCGAGCGCCGTGAACGCCCAGTCCGGGACACCCCCGTCGGGCTCGTTCACCCGGCGCCCGTCGATGAGCACCAGGGTTCGGCCCCCGTTTCCTCCGCCGTTGTTGAAGCCGCGGGCCTCGGCCGTGTAGCCCTCTCGGTTGGTGGTCGTATTGGTGACGAAGATCCCGGCCTCGCGCCGAAGCAACTCCGGGACGTTGCGGGCGCCGCTCTGATCGATGGTCTCGCGATCGATCACCGTCACGTTTCCCGGCACCTCGTGCACGCTGCGCTCGGATCGTGCGGCGGTGATGTTGATCTCGTCCACCACGATCACGGGGAGGCCCGGCGCATCGCCCTCGGGCTCGTCGGCCTCGCCCAGGTCGGTGTCGCCCTGGGCCGGGGGAGGTTCGTCGGCCTCGCCCAGGGCGGGCGGAGCCAGCAAGAGGAATGCGAAGATGGAGACGAGAAGGGTGGGGCAGCGCCGGCGTCGCTCGCGCCGGGATGCGGTTGCCGGAATCATCGGACCTCCTTGCACCCTCCGCGGTCAAGGGGTGAAGGAGTGTCCGGGTCGCCGGGCGGCGCGCGCGAGCACTTCCGCACCACTCCTTCCACGAAGAGCAGTT